>FTJN01000742.1_pt3 | contig 79391 bp, 73 predicted proteins | sample 1658361 | NCBI WGS metagenome assembly FTJN01 (sample SAMEA3914819, study PRJEB12502) | metagenome | biome: forest; material: soil | place: Canada | collected 2010-06-26 | depth 0.3 m
GCGGTGCCTGACCTCGATCCCGAGCGGGGCCGAGGTCAGGCTCCGTCTCGAATCGCGGCGGCCTTCGCAGCCGTCGGTGACGGGTCGGCGCGATCCGAGCCGGTGCCAGACCCCTCCGGCGGCGACCCGGTGCGTCTGCGAGAAGTCAGTGCCGACCGGATTCGGTCAGGCTCCGGTCGGGCAGGCTTGCCACCAGCGCCAGCAGCCGCTGCTGCAACGCGACCGACGCGCTCGTCATCGGCGCCCGCAACTCGTTCGCGCATTCGCCCTGCGCCGCCAGTAGCGCCTTCACCGGCCCCGGGCTCGGCTCCTCGAAGAGTCCCACGGTCAGCGGCTTGAGCGCGCGCCACGACGCGCGTCCCGCCGCGAGATCGCCGCGCGCCAGCGCCTGGTCGAACGCGACGAACAGCTCGGTGCGGATGTGCGCGCTCGCCGCGATCGCGCCGGCGCCGCCCAGGCAGCGCGTGGAGAACCACTCGTTGTCGTTGCCGCACAGCACCTGCAGGCGGCCGTCGGCGATCAAGGCCTCGGTCTGCTCGACCCGGCCGCCGCAGTCCTTCAGCGCGACGACGCGCGGATGCGCCGCGAGCGCGAGCAAGGTGTCGAGCTCGATGCGCACGCCGGTGCGTGCCGGGATGTCGTAGACGACCAGCGGCGCGGGCGACGCGTCGGCGATCGCCGTGAAGAAGGCGCGCAGCGCGTCCTGCGACGGCCGCAGGTAGGGCGGCGCGGTCACCATGAACGCGGCGGGCGCGTGGCGCGCCGCGGCGTCGATGCGGCGCAGCACCTCGCCGGCCGTCGTGCCCGACGCGCCCATGATGAGCGGCAGCGACGTGTTGGCCTTGACGGTGCCGAGCACGGCCACGCGCTCGTCGTCGGTCAGCAGCGGTGCCTCGCCCGTGGTCGCGCAGACGACAAAGCCCGCGACGCCGGCCGCGGCCAGGCGCTCGACGAGCGCCGCCAGCGCGCCGTGGTCGACGCGACCCTCGCGAAACGGGGTGACGATGGGGATCCAGACCCCGGAGAAGATGGTGGAGCGGCTCACGCAGGATTCCTTTCAGCAACGACCGGACAAGACCGTCGTGTGAGAGGAGCGCGCAGAGCGGGCGTTGGTTCCGTGAAGGTTTCTTCCGGGGCGGGCCAGGTTCCGTCGCTCATCTGAACGACGGAACCGCAGCCCCGGTCAGACGAGCAACGGCTTTTTCGCTTTGTCCGCACCGGCGCGCACAGGCGTCTCGCGCGGGAGCGGGAGCGGGAGCGACTGTAGGGTGGCGAGGTGGCGGGACATGGCGAAATCCTAGCACGCGCACAATCGGGGGCAGCACGGCCGGGCTCGCGACGGCGCCGCTTCCATCGGATGGGAGGTTCGACATGTCCCTCGCAAGATCAGCCCGGCCGATGGCGCTCGCGCTCGGCCTGTTCGCGATGCTGGCCTCGGCGGCGAACGAGACGGTCGAGGACGACGGCCACATGGTCAACGAGGCCGAAGGCACCTGCACGGTAGGCTTCGAGACCAGCAGCTTCAGGCCCCGGCTCGATCACCGACCGACCCCGATGGAAGCAATGGAAGGAAACTGGTGGGTCAGCCGGTGGGACAGGGTCTTCGTCGGGCCGCCAGCGCCCCCTGGGCCCGGGCGCTCCAAGCCGCTCAGGTGGACCTGTCGCATGACGGGCTGGGTGAGCGGACCCGGTCGCTACGGCCACATGAACATGTACAGCCGCGAGTTCCGGGTCGCCCGCTCCGAGTTCATACCGGGGCCGGATTCCGCTCCCTGAATCCGTTCTGGTGCCAGTACGGATACGGGAGCGTCACGGCGCTCGCCTCGTCCAGCCGCCTGACCTGGTCGGCCGTCAGGTTCCAGCCGACCGCGCCCAGGTTCTCGCGCAGCTGCTTCTCGTCGCGGGCGCCGACGATCACGTTGGCCACGGTCGGACGCTGCAGCAGCCAGTTCAGCGCCACCTGCGGCACCGACTTGCCCACCTCCTCGCCGACGGCCGCGAGCGCGTCCACGACCTTGAACAGGAGTTCGTCCTCCACCGGCGGGCCCATGTCGGACGTGACGTGCAACCGGCTCTGCGCCGGGATGCCGGTGCCGCGCCGGATCTTGCCCGTGAGGCGGCCCCAGCCCAGCGGGCTCCAGACCACCGCCGAGACGCCCTGGTCGAGCGCCAGCGGCATCAACTCCCACTCGTAGTCGCGGCCCACCAGCGAGTAGTAGGCCTGGTGCGCGACGTAGCGCTGCAGCGAATGCTTTTCCGACAGCGACAGCGACTTCATCAGGTGCCAGCCCGAGAAGTTGGAGACGCCCAGGTAGCGGATCTTGCCCTCGCGCACGAGTTCGTCGAGCGTGTGCAAGGTCTCCTCGATCGGCGTCAGCGCGTCGAAGCCGTGCAGCTGGAACAGGTCGATGTAGTCGGTGCCGAGCCGCCTGAGCGAGCCCTCCACCGACGCGCGCAGGTGGTGGCGCGACGAGCCGACGTCGTTGGGCCCGTCGCCCATGCGGAAGGTCGCCTTGGTCGAGACGATGACCTGGTCGCGGCGGCCGGCGATGGCCTTGCCCAGCACCTCCTCGGCGAGGCCGCGCGAGTAGATGTCGGCGGTGTCGAACATGTTGAGGCCGGACTCCAGGCAGATGTCGACGAGGCGGCGCGCCCCGTCGCCGTCGGTCGAGCCCCAGGCCTTGAAGAAATCGTTGCCGCCACCGAAAGTGCCGGTGCCGAGGCTGAGCGCGGGCACCAGGAAGCCGGAGGCGCCGAGTCGTCGTTGTTCCATGGGATCTCCTTGGGAAGACGGGCAGGATAGGGGGGCGCGCGATCGCGCGCCGCCTGTCACGCGCAAGTCCCCGCGCGGAGAAAGGTGGCCAATTCGAGGTCCGAAAATGGCGTGATCCGACCGCGCCGCCTCGCGACAATGGACGTCTCGCCTCCCGCTCCCCCGCCTCGATGAATGCCGCCAGCCTGATCCGCCTGCTCGCCCTGTCCGCCATCTGGGGCGCGTCGTTCCTGTTCATGCGCATGGGCGCGCCCGTGCTGGGTCCGACACTGCTGATCGCCTGCCGCGTGCTCTTCGCGGCCGTGTTCCTCGCGGTCGTCGCCGTCGCGTTGCGCAAGCCGCTGGACCTGCGCCGCAACGCGCTGCACTACCTCGTGCTGGGCGGCTTCAACTCGGCCCTGCCCTTCCTGCTGTTCGCCATCGCCGCGCGCACGCTGTCGGCCTCGCTGATGGCCATCCTCAACGCCACGGCGCCGATCTGGGGCGCCGTCATCGGCGCGGTGTGGACGCGCAGCGCGCTGTCCGCGCGCTCGCTGGCGGGCCTGGCGCTGGGCGTGGGCGGCGTCGCGCTGCTGGTCGGCTTCGATCCCGGCTCGTGGCGCGACGGCGCGCCGCTGGCGATCGCGCTGGCGCTGGGGGCCTCGTTCTCCTATGGCATCGCCACCAACTACGCGAAGTCGGCGAAGAAGGTGGAACCGTTCGCCAACGCCCACGGCAGCATGTGGGCCGCGACGCTGCTGATCGCGCCGCTGGTGCCGTTCGCGCCCGCCACCGCGATGCCCAGCCTCACGATCGCGTTGTCGGTGCTGGCGCTGGGCGTGGTGTGCAGCGGCATCGCCTACCTGCTGTACTTCCGCCTGATCGCCGACATCGGCGCCGCGTCGGCCCTGACCGTCACGTTCCTGGTGCCGATGTTCGGCGTGCTGTGGGGCCACCTGTTCCTCGGCGAGCCGCTCGGCTGGAACACGCTGGTGGGGGCGCTGGTCGTGATCGTGGGGACGGCGCTGGTGACGGGGTTCAGCGTGGCGGCGCTGTTCAAGCGACCCGCGGTTGCTGCTTGAAGAAGCCGGACTGCGCCGCATTCGGCGATGATCCCCGGATCGACAGCCCTGCACGCCTTCTCGACATGACACCCTTCCAACGCACCGGCCACCGCTACCGCGACGTCGACTCCGGCAAGACCCTCGACGTCTGGTTCCCCCGCAACGCCTCGTCCAGCCGGCGCGCCTGCCTCGCCGAGAAGGTGGGGCTGATCGCGGGCGACGTCGTCGAGGTCACGATCGCGTCGCTCGCCGACGCCCCCGTCTCGACCGAGGACGCCTGGCTGCGGCTGCACCTGCTGTCGGAACTGGCGGTCAAGCCGAACGAGGTCAACCTGGAGGGACTGTTCGGGCTGCTGCAGAACGTCGCGTGGACTTCGGCCGGACCGGTGTTGCCGGCGCTGGTCGACGAGTTGCGCAGCCGCGTGGCCGCCGAGTTCCACCACCTGGCCGTGCCGTCCATCGACAAGTTCCCGCGCATGACCGACTACGTCGTGCCGGCCGGCGTGCGCATCGCCGACGCGGACCGCGTGCGCCTGGGCGCGCACCTGTCGCCCGGAACCACCGTGATGCACGAGGGCTTCGTGAACTTCAACGCCGGCACCCTGGGCGAGTCCATGGTGGAAGGACGGATCACGCCGGGCGTGATCGTCGGCAGGAACTCCGACATCGGCGCCGGCGCGTCCATCATGGGCACGCTGTCGGGCGGCGGCAAGACGAAGAACTCGATCGGCGAACGCAGCCTGCTGGGCGCGAACGCGGGCATCGGCATCTCGCTGGGCGACGAGTGCATCGTCGAGGCGGGCCTGTACGTGACCGCCGGCACCAAGGTGAAGCTGCCGGACGGCAGCGTGGTGGCGGCGCGGACGCTGTCGGGCCGCCCCGGCCTGCTGTTTCGTCGCAACAGCCAGAGCGGCGCGGTCGAGGTGCTGGAGACCAACGCCCAGCGCTGGGGCGGCCTGAACAGCTCGCTGCATTCCAACGATTGATCGCACGGAGGCGCGCATGGACCGCTTCACCGGGAGTTGCCTCTGCGGCGACGTCCGCATCGTGGCGACGGGACGACCGTTGCGCGTGGGCGTGTGCCACTGCCTCGACTGCCGCAAGCACCACGGCGCCCTGTTCCACGCCTCCGCGATCTTTGCGCAGGACGCCGTGGCGATCGCCGGCGAGACGCGCGACTACGCGGGGCGGTTCTTCTGCCCCCGCTGCGGCTCGTCCGTCTTCTCCCGCAGCGCCGGCGAGGTCGAGGTCAACCTGGGGTCGCTCGACGCCCCCGATCAGCTGACCCCGACCTACGAACTCTGGACCGTGCGCCGCGAGTCCTGGTTGCCGCCGTTTCCGTTCTCGCACCGCTACGAGCGCGACCGGGATCCCGCCGTCGACTCCTAGCGCCGGCGTGCGGCGCCCCGCGAATCCCGCCGAATCCGGTGCATTTTCGCGCCTGTTTCTGGATTCACCGGATGAGCCGGAACGATTGTTCATGCTAACTTCGCCCCACTAAAATCAGGGGGAGCGGAAATGAATCGGTTGGCGCTTTGGCGCGGCAACGCCGCGGCCGTCGCATTGGCGTGCCTGCTCGCGGGGTGCGGCGGCGGGGGCGGATCCTCCGTCGCACCGCCGGTGATCGCGGCCCAGCCGACGGCGGTCGAGGTCAACGACGGCGCCAGCGCCACGTTCACCGCCACCGTCACCGGCACGGCGCCCTCGACCTACCAGTGGCAGAAGAACGGCGTCGCCATCGCCGGCGCCACGGCAGCGTCCTACACGACGCCGCCGTTGACCCTGGCCGACACCCAGTCGCAGTATCGCGTCCTCGTGACGAACGCGGGCGGAGCCACGACCAGCCAGCCGGCCACGGTCACCGTCGATCCGGTCGCGCCGGCGATCGACGTGCAGCCGGTGTCGGTCAGCGTCGCGGACGGCGCCAACGCGACCTTCTCCGTGCACGCCGGCGGTTCGCAACCGCAAAGCTACCAGTGGTCGCGCAACGATGTCCCGGTACCCGGTGCGAACGCCAGCTCGTTCGCACTCGATCCGGCCTCGCTCGCCGACAGCGGCGAGACGTTCAGCGTCCACGTGAGCAACATCGCCGGCGCCGCCACGAGCCAGGCCGCGAGCCTGACCGTCACGCCCGTGGTCGCGCACGTCACCGTCGCCCCGCAGGCGCAGACGGTGCTCGACGGCTCGACCGCCAGGTTCGGCGTGGGCGCCGCCGGCAGCGGCACGCTCGGCTACCAGTGGTACGCCGACAGCGTGGCGGTGCCCGGCGCGACCTCCGCTTCCTACGCCTTTGCCGCGACCTACGCGGACAACGGCAAGCAGGTCAGCGTCGTCGTCTCCAATGCCTACGGCCACGACACCAGCGCGCCCGTGCGCCTGACCGTCGACCCCCAGGCCCCCACGCTGGCCAGCGCGCCGCAGGACGTCGACGTTCAGGTGGGCGGCACCGCCAGCTTCCTGGTCACCTCCGACGGAACGGCGCCCTTGAGCTACGAATGGCAACGCAGCCTCGACGGGGGCGTCACGTGGGCGCCCGTCACCGGCGCGACGGGCCGCCGGTTCGACCTCGCCGACCTCACGCTGGCCTCGGCCGACACCCGGCTGCGCGTGGCAGTCAGCAATTTCGTCGGCAGCGTTCTCAGCGCGCCGGTCGTGCTGCACGTGACGCCCGGCGTGCACGTCATCGCCGGGACGGCCGGTGGCGACGGCTACGCCGATGGCAACGGCGCCGGCGTCCGCTTCTCGCAGCCCTGGGCCACCGTCTTGGACGCGTCCGGCAACGTCTTCGTGGCCGACCGCTTCAACCAGGTGATCCGGCGCATCGCCCCGGACGGCACCGTCAGCACGGTGGCCGGTCGCGTGCACCAGCGTGGCCTCATCGACGGCCCCGCCTCGACGGCGTTGTTCAATTTCCCGTCGGCCCTCGCGCTCGACGCGGCGGGCAATCTCTACGTCGCCGACACCACGGCCATCCGCAAGGTCGCGCCCGATGGCGCCGTCACGACGGTCGCCGGCCAATTGACCGCGGGCAGCGCCGACGGCACCGGCACGGCGGCGTCGTTCAGCGACATCGAGGGCCTGCTGTCCGACGCGGCGGGCAATCTCGTGGTGGTGGACGCCGGCGCGAGCCAGACCGTGCGCAAGGTCTCGGCAACCGGCGCGGTCACGACCCTCGCGGGCAGCGCCGGCCACCCGGGTACCCAGGACGGCACCGGCGCGGCGGCGCGGTTCACTGCGCTGTCCGCCGTCGTCCTCGGGCCCGACGGCAACTACTACGTGGCCGACAACGACGCCATTCGCCAGGTGACGCCCACCGGCACCGTTTCGCTGTACGCCGGGACGCCAGGCGTGGCGGGCACGAGCGACGGGTCGCGCCTGTCCGCGCTGTTCGGCGCCGTGGGCGGCCTCGGCTTCGATCCGACCGGCAACCTGTACGCGGCCGACGGCCAGTTCATCCGCCGCATCGCCACCGATGGCACGACCACCACGCTGGCCGGCGGAGGCACCAGTTCGGGCGGCGACGTCGATGGCATGAACGGCGCGGCCTACATGAACGGCACGCGGGGCCTGAGCCTCACGGCCGACGCGACCGGCTTCATCTTCGCCTCGCCGAACAACAGCACGGTGCGGCACGTGACGCTGGCCGGCAACGTCACGACGCTCGCGGGCGTGTCGCCGCAATACCAGCACGTCGATGGTGCGGGCAACGTCGCGCGCTTCTTCGCGACGAACGCCCTCGCGAGCGACGCCCAGGGCAACGTCTACATGAACGAAGGCGCCTACCACGCCATTCGCCGCATCGACGCTTCCGGCGGCGTGTCCACGATCACGCTGGCCTCCCCGAATTTCGCCAACATCGGCGCGATCGCGGTCGACGCGAGCGGCGGCCTGTACGTCGCCGACACGCAGTTGCAGCTGGTCGCCAAGGTGGCGCCCGACGGCAGCATCACCGTGCTGGCGGGCGTCGTCGGGACGATCGGCCATGCCGATGGTGCTGCCGCCCACGCCACCTTCGCCTTCCCGGCCGGCCTGGCAGTCGACGCGAGCGGCAACGTGTATGTCGCGGACAGCCAGAACGGCACCATCCGCAAGATCGACACGACCGGGACGGTGAGCACGATCGCCGGCGTGGCCGGCCAGTGCGGCAGCACCGACGGGACGGGTAGCGCGGCCTTGTTCTGCCATCCCACGGGCATGGCCTTCGATGCGCAGGGCCGGCTCGTCGTCGCCGACGACTGGGCCGACACCCTCCGGCGCATCGACCTGACCGACGGCAGCGTCGTCACCATCGGCGGCGCGCCGTTCGCCGCGGGCCTGGCCAACGGCGCGGTGTCGCGCTTCGACGCGCCCGTCGCGCTGGCTTTCGATGGGCAGGGCAACCTGTATGTCGCCGACGGCGGCAACGGCGTCATCCGCCGCCTCACGCCCGGCGGAGTCGCGTCGACGGTGATCGGCCAACCCGGGGTGCTGGCGCTCCAGCCGGGCCTGGGCGGCGCCATCAACCGCGCCGTTGGCATCGCCGTGCTGCCAAACGGCCGACTCGTGCTGGCGACGGAGCTCGCCATCGTGGGCGACTGAACCTCCGCGCCGGTTCCGGTCCGCCAAAGGCGCGCGGCCGCCGCGACGCGAGGTCGACCGGCCGCGCCACGCGGCTCAGGCGTCGCGTCGGAGCGCGGCCCAGCCTCGACGGGCGCCGGCGGCGATCGCGCCCGTCACCGCCAGCATCGCCGCCATGTGGACGGCGACGGCCGCGAGCGCCAGCAGCATCGATCCCGAGGCCGTGATCTCGCGCGCCGGCGACCCCGTCACGCACAGCGGGATCAACGCCGGCACCAGCATCATGCCCGCGCCATGCGCCGTGGCCATCGCGAACGACCACAGCGCGAGCCCGGCCTGGCCGGCGGCCTTGCGCACCCGGTGCGGCAGGTGGCCCGACACGTGGACGGCGGCGACGAAGACGGCCAGGCCGCCCGCGAGCCAGGGCAGCACGCCGCGTTGCGCGACCAGGCCCAGCGTGGCCAGGGCCGCGATCAGCGCGACCGAAGCCGCATGGCCCACGGCGATGGGCGCCAACGCGCGCCAGGCCGGCAGGCGTTCGCCCGCTCGCACGCCCCACGCCGCGACGAACGCCCAGCCCGTCGCGGGGTTCAGGCCGTGCACGGCGCCGACGCCCGCCACGGCCAGCCAGGGCCACGCCGTCATGTCGACCTCGCCCCGGTCAGGCGCGCGAGGCGCAGCAGGAGGCGGCCGGCGCGGGGCCATCCTCGTAGCGGTCGTGGTGGCGCACCCACTCCATCGTGTAGGCCAGCGCGTCCTCGTCGCGGCCCCTGGGCGCCATGTCGAGGAGCTCGTAGGTGGTGCCCATCATCGCCTCCACGCCGCGGCCGAAGGTCGAGTAGGTGTGGAACACGGCGCCGGCGTCGTCCTTGTAGAAGAAGCTGATGCCCGGTGCCTCTTCCTGCGGGAAGGCGGTCATGCCGTAGTTGTAGAAGACCTCGCCGTCGACGCGGCTCGCGGGCGGGAAGCTGACCGCGAAGTCGAGGTTGAAGTCGCCGTCGTGCGCCGACGCCCACGTGAAGTCCCAGCCCATGCGCCGGCGAAAGCGCTCGATCTCGGCCAGCGGGGCGCGCGAGACCAGCACCACCGTGAGATCGCGGTGTTCCAGATGGATCTTCGCGCCGACCAGGTTGTCGGCCATGAACGAGCAGCTCTTGCAGCCCTGCTCCCAGCCCGGCGCGAGCATGAAGTGCTGCACCATCAGCTGGCGCCGGCCCTCGAACAGGTCGGCCAGCGTGCGGCGGCCTGCGGGCGTGTCGAAGGTGTAGGTCTTGTCCAGGCGCACCCAGGGCAGCGCACGGCGCTCGCGCGCGACCTGGTCGCTCAGGTGCGTCAGTTCCTTCTCGCGCGCCAGCAGCGCGCGGCGCTGCGCGAGCCAGTCGGCACGCTCGGCGACGGGGTGGTGGGCGCCGTTGCCGGCGATCGTGGTCGTGTTCATCGCTTGCTCCTCGGCTCGAACGAGCCAGTCGGGTTGAATGTGGAAACGCGGACGCTCAGGACGCCCGCTTCGCCGGACGCCGCACGGCGCGCACCTTGCCGCTGCCGCCGCCGCCGCAATAGAACAGGTCGCCGCCGTCGGACTCGAGTCCGCTGACACCGGTGCCCGCGGGCATCTCCAGGCGCTCCAGCACCGCGCCGTCGGCGGGATCGATGCGGCGCAGCTCGCTCTCGTCGCCTTCCCAGGTGCCGTGCCACAGCTCGCCGTCGACCCAGGTGACGCCGGTGACGAAGCGGTCGGACTCGATGGTGCGCAGGACGGCGCCCGACTCGGGATCGATCTGGTGGATCTTGCGGTCGCGGTACTGGCCCACCCACAGGCTGCCTTCGGCCCAGGTCAGGCCCGAGTCGGCGCCGCCGCCTGGCGCGGGAATGGACTTGAGCAGGCGGCCCGAGGCGGCGTCGATCTTGTCGATGCGCTGCTCGGTGATCTGCCACAGGTGCTTGCCGTCGAACGCGGTGCCGGCGTCGGCGCCCTGCTCGATCCGGCGGGTCGGCTCGCCGCTCGCGGGATCGAACGCCATCAGCGCGGCACCGGTCGCGGCCCACACCTGGTGGCCGTCGAAACTCACGCCGCCCACCCGCTGCACGCCCTCGAACGGGCCGTATTCGCGCACGATCTCGGCCGGGCGCCGGGCCACTCTCGAACTGCTGGAAGTCATCGTCGGGTCCTTCGCTGCGCCGGGACGTGGCGCGATGGAAGTGACTCTACTCAGTCGGCAGCGCGGCGGGGAGTAACAAGATCGTCGTGAATCCGGCCAGCGGCGGCGCGAGCCAGCGGCGCGCCCGCGCGTGGCCGATCGCCCGCACGCGGGCGGTGGCCTCGAGCTCGGCCAGGGCCCGCTGCACGGTGCGCTGGCTGGCGCCGAGCGCGAGCGCCAGGGCCGAGGTCGACCACGGCGCGCCGTCGGACAGCAACGCCACCAGCGACGCCTGCTCGCCTTCGATGGGCGGCGCCAGCACCGCGACGGCGCGGTCGCCGTCCGGCCGCAGCGCGAACCCGCGCGGCGTGGCCTCGACCTGCGCCAGGCCCTTGACGAGCGCGCGCAGCCGGCCGATCTCCACGCGCAGCCGCGCCCGGTGCGTCTCGTCCGGATCGCGGAAACCGAAGGCGCCGGCGATCAGCGACTCGCGGTCGACGTCGCCCGGCCACGCCTGCGCGAGCGCGCGCACCAGCGCGAACAGCACCGGCCGGCGCGCCAGCGAGCACCACGCCGCGTCGACCCCGACGCCGCGCCGGCACGCATCCACCACCAGGTCGCCCGAGTCCAGCAGGCGGGCCACGTCCGCGAGCAGCAAGGCCTGTTCGCCGGTGGCGTCGATGCGGCGCGCGGCCGGGCGATCGAACGCCTCGCGGGCGCGCGCCACCTCCGCGAGCAGCGCCGGCACGCCCGCGCGGGACGCGGCCGCGTGCGCCCGCGCGAGCGCCGCCTGCGCGTGCGCGATGCGCATGGCCCGCAATCCCGCCTCGGCGGCGCTCAGCTCGGCCACGGCCGCGAGCGCCGGCGACAGCGCGCGCGCGTCCAGCGAGTCCAGCAAGGCCGTGGCCTCGCCGAGCCGGCCCAGCAGCAGCAGGCGGCGCGCCGCGATCAGCCGGGCCTGCATCGCGTTGCCGCGATCGGCGTGCGCTTCGAGCGTGGCCGCCGCCGCCGCCAGCGCGCGCGGCGAGCCCGCGAAGTCGCGCATCGCCAGGGCGACCTCGGCCTCGGCGACGACGCAGCGGGCCCGGGCGAGCTCCTCGTGCGAGCCGAAGGCGCGCCCCGCGCGCTTGAGCAGTTCGCGCGAGCGCGCGTAGTCGCCCAGCTGCGCCATCGCGATGCCGCGCAGCGCCAACGCGGGCGGGTCGTCGCGCAGCGCGACGCGCTTGAGCGCGCCGAGGGCGTCCCCGGCGGCGAGCGCGCGGGCGGAGGCGGCGATGAGCGAGTCCATGGGCGAAGGCTAACCGGTCGGCGCAAAGACGCGTCCGCGGCGCGCCGTTCCGTGTCCACGCGGAACAGCTGTGACCGGATGTCAGGGCCGCCAGGGGATGGCCTCAACTTTACGCATCGCGCCCCTCCATCGTCGCGCAGAGCCGCCGATGAGTCCGGCAAGGAGAGCCCCTCCTGTTCCCGCCGTTCGAGGAATCGCCATGCACAAGTTCGCCGTCTCCCTGGGTATCGCCACCACGTTGCTGGCCGGTGCCGTCCGCGCCGAGGGCCTCGAGCAGGTTCGACACGGCTTCGCGCAGATGCTCTACGAGGACGCCGGCCCCGACATCAACCGGGGCGCCCCGCAGCCGCTGCTGCGCGCGGTCGTCGTGCTGCGCGTCAAGCTCGACGCGATCAACCACTGGACCGCCGACGTGGTCCGCGAGAACGACGAACAGCCGGAGCTCACGCGCAAGGCGCTCGCAAGCGTGGGGCACCTCGCCAGGACGATGGAGATGTCGGCCGCGGCCTCGGAGCAACTGCACCGCGAAGGCTTTCTCGAGGTGTGGCTGTTCCAGAACGACGGGCGGTTCGCGCTGAAGACGCTCGCGTTGCCGCAGCGCGGGCTCTGACGCCGGTTTCGGGTTTCGGGTTTCGCATCCCGGCTCGTGGACGGCAGCGCCGCCGGTTCCCGGTCCGCTCGCGCGCGGAGGCGGGATATCCGGCCATTTCGCCGTCGGCGATGCGCGGCTCCGGCGCAAGAATCGGGGCATGCACGACTCTCGTCCCTCCTTGCCCATGCCGCTCCCGCGCGTCCTGGCGGCCCTGGCCCTCGCCGCGGCCAGCTCGGCCCGCGCGGCCACGATCACCTGCCCGCCCGCCCTGGTGGAGACCCCCGTCGTCAGCAGCCTGCTCAAGGGCTGGGAGGTCGACGTCCGCGCCGGCCGGCGCACGCTGGCGGACGCCGCCATCCACGTGTCGCGCGGCAGCGAGCGCCACGGCGTGGCGCCGGACGCCACCGGGCCGTCGGGCCACCAGGAGGTCGCGGCCTGGACGATCGCCCCGTCCGAGGGCGAGATCTACTGGGTCGCATGCAGCTACGGCAACACCTCGGCGCTGTTGATGCAGCGCGTGCCCGATGCAGCGCGCCGCTGCGTCGCGAGCTACGAGGTCACGAAAGCCGGGCGGCGTCTCAACGTCGGGCCGGTGGAGTGCGAGTGAGCGCCCACCGGACTGGAACCTGTGAACGGGCCCGACACGCCCGCTCGTTCCGCTCGAGCGCGCCGGTTTCATTCACAGGTTCAAACCATCGCCAGGATGCGGTCCAGCACGCCCGCCATCTCGTGCGGCCCATCGATGCAGAAGCGCGCCGCCGAGGCGCGGCGCTCGCAGCCGATGCGCACCGTCACCCAGGCCGGCTGCGCGGCGGCGAACACCGGTTCGTCGTTGACGTCGTCGCCGGCGAAGAACGCAGCCTGCACGCCGGCCCGGCCGATCAGCCGCTGCACCGCCACGGCCTTGTCGGGCGCGTCGGCCGCCACCGCGTTGTAGACCAGCTTGCCGCCGAACACGTGCAGCGTGGCCGTGAAGCCGGCCAGCACGTCCTCGATCAGCGCGCTCGCCGCGGCGCGATCGGGCGCGGTGCGAAAGTGCAGCGCCAGCGACTGGCCCTTGTCCTCCACCAGCACGCCGGCGCCGGCCAGGCCGTCCGCGCGCGCGCGCAGGCGCTCGCGCAGCGCGTCGAGCGCGTGGAACGCGCGCGCGGCCGACTCCGGGTCGCCCTCGTCCTCGGCGCCGTGGTTGCCGATGATCCAGCTCGGGGCGAAGCCCAGCCGCTCGCGCACGTCGGCGATCTGCCGGCCGGTGACGATGGCCACGGGGCGCACGCGCGCCAGCTTCTCGAGGCGCAGCGCGATCGTCGCCGACACGTGCACGTCGTCGGGACGCGGCCGGATCGGCGCGAGCGTGCCGTCGAAGTCGAACGCGAACAGCGCCGGCGAGCCCACGAGGGCGGTCAGCGCCGCGAGGCCTTGCGCGCCCAGCAACGGGCGCAGCGGCGGAGGCGTCTCGCTCATCACAGGCCTCGCCGGTCGCCGTGGCGAAACCGCGCGACGCGCGCGTCCACGCGGGCCTTCAGGCGCCAGCGCCCGGCGTCCGTGAGCATGCGCCCGGCCCAGCGGAACACGTTGAACTCGCGCACCGTCGCGCGCAGGCTGGCCATGCGCGCGCGCTGCTCGGCGGCCGGCATCGTCGCCGCACGGTGCAGCGCGTCGGCCGTCTCCTCCACATGGTACGGATTGACGATCAGCGCCTCGGTCATCTCGCGCGCGGCGCCCGCGAAGCGGCTGAGGATCAGCACGCCGCGCTCGTCGTCGCGCGCCGCCACGAATTCCTTGCTGACCAGGTTCATGCCGTCGTGCAGGCTCGTGACGATGCACATGTCGGCCGCGCGGAACAGCTCGTTGACCGCCGCGCTGTCGTGGTGCTGCGCGAGCAGGTGCACCGGCTGGTAGCCGGGGCGGCCGAAGCGGTCGTTGATGCGCAGCGTCAGGCGTTCGACGCGCTCCTGGAAGGTGCGGTACTCCTCCAGCGAGCTGCGGGTGGGCGCGGCCACCTGTACGAACACGAAGCGCTCGATCCATTCGGGGTGCTTCTCCAGCAGGCGTTCGACCGCGTTGAGACGTTCGAGGATGCCCTTGGTGTAGTCGAAGCGATCGACGCCGACGGCCAGCGTCACGTCCTGCGGGAGGCCCAGGCGCTCGCGCACCGCCCGCCTGGCCTCTGGCACCGACGACCAGCTCGCGATCGTCGCGTCGCTGGGCCACTCGATGGAAATGGGGTAGGCCTCCACCAGCGTCTCGTCCTCGCGGAACGAGATCGTCGAGTGCTCGTGCTCGATGCGCGCCTCGAGGAAGCGGTCCACCGTCTCGATGAAGTTCTTGCAGTGGAAGCGCGTGTGGAAGCCCAGGATCGTGCTGCCCAGCATGCCTTGCAGGATCTCGCGCCGCCACGGGCAGATGCCGAACGATTCGGGGTTGGGCCAGGGGATGTGCCAGAACGTCAGGATGGTGGCGTTGGGCAGCTTCTCGCGCACCATCGCGGGCAGCAGGGCGAAGTGGTAGTCCTGCACCAGCACGATCGGATCGTCGCTGCGCGACTCGGCCACGACGGCGTCGGCGAAGCGCTGGTTGACGGCCTTGTACGCCTCCCAGTCCGACTCGCGGAACACCGGCCGCACGTGCGCCACGTGGCACAACGGCCACAGGCCCTCGTTGGCGAAGCCGAAGTAGTAGCCCTGTTCCTCCTCGGCGGTCAGCCAGAGGCGGCGCAGCTGGTAGTCGTCGTGGCCCGGCGGCACCGCGACGCGGTCGTTGGCGTCGACCACCTCGCGGTCGGCGTCGCCGCTGCCGTGCGCGATCCAGGTGCCGGAGCAGGCGCGCATGACGGGCTCCACCGCGGTCACCAGGCCGCTGGCCGGCCGCTTGACGATGATGTGGCCGTCCTTCGCATGCTCGTGGATGTAGGGCTCGCGATTCGAGACGACAATCACCTGGTCGCCGCGCAGCTGCGTCATCAGCAGCGCACGCAGGCGGTCGGCGCTCCAGTCGGCCTCGGGGCCCTGCATGCGGCGGTACTCGTCCTCCAGGTCGCGCAATCGCTCGCGCAGGTCGGCGGCGAACGGCTGCAGCTCGGTCGCCACCGTCGCCACCGCACCGCCGCCCATCGGACTGATGATGCCCTCGCCGCGCAGCAGCGCGCGCACGCCGGACACCCAGCCGCGCCAGCTCAGTTGCGCCACGATCATCGTGATCAGCGCCATCACCATGCCCAGGACCGCGATGAGGCCCACCAGGTAACGGCGCGTGTCCTGGCTGCGCTTCTCGATGAAGCTCAGGTCGTGCAGCAGCACCAGCCGGCCGACGGTCACGGGCTCGGTCTGCGCCGTGGCTTCGGAGGCCGCGCGCGCCGCGGCCACCGCCATGCCGTTGAACTCGGGCGGGCCCATGAACTTGGAAGCCGAGGCGGCGGGCGGCGCGGCGGCGACCTCGCTGGCGGCGTCCGCGACGGCCACGGGATGCGGCTGGTCGATCACGTCGTGCATCGCCACGTGCACCGGGCCGCCGGACAGCAGCAGCCGCGGATCGCGCTTGGAGCTGATCTCCAGCGCGTTGAAGCAGTTCAGCTCGCTCGGAAAGGCGGCCGTGCGTTCGAGCATGCGGCCATCGGGACTGCACAGGCCGATCGCGAACAGGCGTTCGTCCTGCAACGCGCGGTCGAACAGCTTCTCGAGCTGGTGCGGCCGGTTGACGCGCATCGCCTCGACCACCGAATCGGACAACGCATTGGCCACGACGGCGCCGCGGCTGTCGAGGTCGCGAGCGAACCAGCGCAGCGTCACGCGGTCGACGAGCGGCAGCACCAGCCAGGCCGTCGCGATCACCACGAAGATCAAAGGCAGCAGGAAACGAAGTTGCAGCCGGATCGTCTGTACGATCGGCCAAAGGAGAAAAGCAGGCCCGGCTTTTGCCGGCGGAACCAAAGTTCCCAGGGTTCTATCTTTGTTCAAGACACGGATCCAATTTTTTGCAACCGAAGGCATCCCATCGCGATGAGCCATCCCCCAGTCAATTCGAATGCGCCGGCCGCCTCGCTGGATCTGGCGATGATCGGCAATTGCGCCATCAGTGCATTGGTCGATTCCACGGCCCACGTGGTGTGGTGTTGCATGCCGCGCTTCGACAGCACGCCCGTGTTCGATGCGTTGCTGCAGTCGGCAAACGGTGTTCCCGAGTCGGGCGCAATGTCAATCGAGATCGAGGACATGGCGCGGCACGAACAGTCGTACGACCACGGCACGGCGATCCTGCGCACCCGGATGTGGGATGCACAAGGACAGTGCGTGGAGGTCGTCGACTTCGCGCCCCGCTTCGTCACGCGTGACCGGGTGTTTCGTCCGGCACAACTCGTGCGCCGCATCCGGGCGTTATCCGGCCGTCCGCGCATCCGCGTGACGGTTCGCCCGCACGGAAGCTGGGGCGCCGACCAGCCGCAGGTCACGCGCGGCAGCCATCACGTGCGCTTCGTGATGCCCGAGATCACCGTGCGGCTCAACACCAGCGTGCCCATCACCTATCTGATGGACGGCACCTGGTTCGCGCTCGACCGCGAGATGAGCCTGTTCCTCGGCGCCGACGAGACCATGGCCGGCGGCATCGACGACACCGCGCGCGAGTTCGAGGACCAGACCTCGCTGATGTGGCGCCACTGGGTGAACCGCCTCGCGCTGCCGCTGGAGTACCAGGACGCGGTGATCCGCGCGGCCATCACGCTGAAGCTGTGCCAGTACGAGGAGACCGGCGCCATCGTCGCGGCGATGACCACCAGCCTGCCCGAAGCGCCGAACAGCGGCCGCAACTGGGACTACCGCTTCTGCTGGCTGCGCGACGCGTTCTTCGTGGTGCGCGCGCTCAACGGGCTGGCGGAGGTCGGCACGATGGAGAAGTACCTGGGCTGGCTCACCAACGTGCTGCACAAGGAGGCCGACTCGGGCCACGTGCAGCCGCTGTACGGCATCGGCCTGGAGCGCGAACTCACCGAGTTCAGCGTGCCGCAGGCGAGCGGCTACCGCGGCATGGGCCCGGTGCGCATCGGCAACCAGGCGCACGAGCATTTCCAGCACGACACCTACGGCAACATCATCCTGGCCGCGGCGCAGTCGTTCCACGACCATCGCCTGTTCCGGCGCGGCGACGCGGCCGACTTCGCCGCGCTCGAGACCATGGGCGAACAGGCGTGGCGCCTGCACGACCAGCCCGACGCCGGCATCTGGGAGCTGCGCACCCGCGCCCGCATCCACACGTCGTCGTCCCTGATGTGCTGGGCCGCCTGCGACCGCCTCGCGCACATCGCCGCGCGCGTCGCGCTGCCCGAGCGGGCGGCGTTCTGGCGCGAGCGCGCCGACGTGATCCGCAGCAAGATCCTGCAATTCGCATGGAGCGAGAAGCGCCAGGCCTACGCCGAGAGCTTCGGCGGCAGCGAGCTGGACGCCAGCGTGCTGCTGATGGGCGAGGTCGGCTTCGTGCCGCCCAACGACGCCCGCTTCATCGCCACCGTCGAGGCGATGGAGAAGACGCTGTGCGACGGCCCGTTCATGCGCCGCTACGAGGCCGCCGACGACTTCGGGCGGCCCGAGACCACGTTCAACATCTGCTCGTTCTGGCGCGTCGACGCCCTGGCGCGGATCGGCCGCCGCGACGAGGCCCGCGAGGCCTTCGAATCACTGCTCGCGCGGCGCAATCCGGCGGGCATCCTGAGTGAGGACATGAACCCGGTCACCGGCGAGCTGTGGGGCAACTTCCCGCAGACGTACTCGATGGTGGGAATCATCCACGGGGCGTTGCGGTTGTCGGCGCCGTGGGATTCGGTGGTGTGACCTTGGCTTGGCGTTGCGCTCGTCGGCTCCGGTCCCTGCGCGCGGCAATGGGTCCGCGCAGGTTTCTGGCCGGTCTGGTCTGAACGAGCGCGATAGCCGCGTGCGGTCGTTGCTTGCCGGCGTGGTCTGAGCAGGGAGGGGGGACTCCGCCTGGCTCGTGTCCCTCGAAGCGGCGTTGCTCAGAGTCCAGAGGGCCCGTCCAGTCGATAGGCCGATCCCGCGCAACGAGCGAGAGATAGCGCTCGAACGTTCACAGCCGGAGCCTCAGAGCAGACAGGCACCAATGACCGCTGTCGTGCGACATGTTTGCTCGGAGGTCGCGGCCGGGCAATCTCCCGAAGGGGTGGCCTCCCCGTACACGAAAACCGCTCCGAAACGTCATGTCGACGTCACATGCCCACGGCCAACTGCTCCCCGTATTCGCGACGTTCGATTCAACCCTTGAGGTTCGACCTCATCGCTAAGGAGCAAGTTGGTATGAAGTTCGACATCAAACTTTTTTCCGCCGTCGTCGCATTGGCCTTGGCCAGCGCCGCTTCCAGCGGCAATGCCAAAGACGATCAGGGCCAGCATCATGGCGAAAACGATGACGGCCATGCAAAGTACACCATCGCGCTGTTTGGCGACATGCCCTACAACCAGATCGGAAAGGTCCAGTTTCCAAACCTGATCGCGGACGTCAACGCGGCGCACGTCGCCTTCTCGGTCTTTGACGGCGATCTCAAGGCTGGCGGCGACGGCCCCTGCACCGACGCCAATGTGTATTTCCCGGCGCTCGCCAACTTCAGTGCCTTCGAGCAGCCGCTGGTCATGGTGACCGGCGACAACGACTGGACGGATTGCTGGGGCCGCTATGGACCCGGGACCTCTACGCCGGAGACCGCGGACCCGATCGAACGTCTGCAGCATGAGCGTGAACTGTTCTTCCCGACGCGGTTCAGCCTCGGCCAGCACAAGCTCTCGCTGACACGCCAGTACCCCCAGTACGTGGAAAACGCGCGATGGAAGTACGGCCCGGTCGTGTACATCACGCTCGACATGCAGGGTTCCAACGACAACTATCCGTACGCCGGTGTCGACGGAGAGTCCCGTCCGCAAGCCGAGATCGATCGCGAGCGCGCCGAGGAGGTTGCCCGCAAGGCCGCCAACCTGGCATGGCTCGGCGATGGCTTCGCCTATGCGAGGCAGGTCCACGCGAAGGGCGTGATGATCATCGCGCAGGCGGATCTCATGTTCAACAATGAGAACCATCTGGCGGACCCGCGTTCCTGGGACGCCTTCCCGGACTACGTCGATGCGTTGCGCGACGCTGCGATGGCGTTCCCCGGCAAGGTGGCCTATGTCCATGGCGACAGCCACTACTTCAAGCTCGACAAGCCGCTCAGCGGACCGAAGGGTGGCGTTGTCGCGAACTTCACCCGGGTGGAGACCTTCGGGGCGCGCAATACGCATTGGGTCAGCGCCACGATTGACGTCGACAATCCCGAACTGTTCGTATTCACGCAGCGCTTGGTGAAGGCCAACATCGACCAGCCGTAGTGCGCCTGCACGACCGGCCCGACGCCGGCGTCCGGGAGCTGCGCACCCGCGCCCGCATCCACACGTCGTCGTCCCTGATGTGCCGGGCCGCCTGCGACCGGCGTCCTGCGGCCGGCGTCAGTCGGTCGACAGGGCCATGGCGCCGTTGTCGCCGACGCTCAGGAATGCGCCGTCGCCGAACACGACGTCCATCATCCAGTCGGTGCCGGGGGTGTCCCGGAGCGTCCAGTGCGCGCCGTCGATGCTCGTCTCGGCAACCCCCTGTTCGCCGACGGCGACCAGTTCGCCTTGCGTCGACACGGCAAGCGAATGGAGGCCGGCCTGCGTCGCGGAGCCGGCGACGTTCCAGGCGATGCCGTCGATGCTGGTCGCGACGACGCCGTGCATGCCGACCGTGATGAAGCGATCGACGACGAAGATCACGCGCCACAGGTCGGCCGTCGTCGTCGCATCGCCGGGCGAGCGCAGCGCGTCGCCGACCGTCCAGGTGACGACATCCGCGCTGCTGGCCACGAGACCGCCACCGCCGACCACGACATAGCGGCCATTGCCGTGCGCGATGCTGCGCGTGTATCTGTCGAAGGAGGCGGGAATGCTCGAGGCGAGCGTCCACGCGCTGCCGTCGGTGCTGGTGTACACCTGCCAGTTCGACAGGGCGACGAAGCGGGCCCCGTCCCAGGTCACGCTGTCGGCCCACATGCCCGCGGGCGTCGCCGCCACGTTCCAGGTCGCACCGTCATCGCTGTAAAGCGCAGCGAAGACCTGGCCGGCGTTGCCATTGGCCAGGGCGCCCGTCACCACCAGCCGGCCCGCGGTCGAATGCGCCATGGCGAGGCCCAGGTAGCTCCTGGGCGTGTCGGGCCAGGCCGCCGTTGCGAGCGCCGATCGCGTCCAGGCGTGGCCGTCGGCGCTCGAGCCCAGCATGCCGTCGTACGACAGCGCGAAGTACTTGCCCTGCACGTAGTCCGCCGCGACGAGGGGGCCGCTCCACGGTGGCGTGAGCGGCTGTACCGGCTGCCAATGCTGACCGGCCATGCTGCCGACGCCGACCGAGATCGCCACATGGCTGTCGAGGCCGTCGGCCGTGGCCGTGACCGTCACGGTGGCTGCCTGCGTGAGACTCTCGGCGTCGGGCGGCGTGTAGGTGATGTCGCCGCCGGTCGTCGCGTCGAGCGAACCCGGGCCGCTGAGCGTCCAGGTCGGCGTGGCCGTCGAATGGGTGAGCACGGCGCGCAGCGCGATCGGCGTGCCCGAGGACACGGTGCTGGTGGCATCGGTCGTGATCGACAGGGTCGCCGCGGACGCTGGCGGCGTCCGCGGTGCATCGCCGCCTCCGCCGCCGCCACAGGCGGTCACGAGCGTTGCGATGGCGGCTGCGCACACAGGCGCAGCCAGGCGGCGCGCCACGGCGCCGCGAACGAAGTTCGGCATGGTTCCTCCCAAGACGGCAGGCTTGGCAGGCGGCATGCCTGACAACCGTGCCCAGGGGATTCCCGAATCGCCCGAAGCGGAGGTCCACGCCTGAGAACTCGTAGAAAGCAGCCGGCTGACATCCGCGACCGTCTGCATCTGCCCGCATCCAGGCGTCAGGGTTGGTCGTCGGTCGGCTCGAAGCCCGGATAGATCTGAAACCTGGGCAAGACACCGTCGATGTCGTACCACGGCGCCTTGGATGTCGTGAACACATGGCGCGTCGGCCTGCTCACCGGATCGTCATCCAGCGTGCCCAGCGTCACGACAGTGATGTCCGGACGGTTGCTTCGGCGTATGAACAACTGCGAACCGCAACGACTGCAAAAGCACTTTCTTCGGTTGGGCGACGATTCGTACTCCGTCAGCAACCCGACCGCATCGAGAACCTTCAGGCTGGCACTTTCGACGACGGCATTCGTCGAGAACGCAGCGCCATGAGCCTTGCGGCACATGCCGCAGTGGCAGTGTTCCGGCGCCTCGATGGCGCCTTCAATCTCATAACGGATACCCCCGCAAAGGCACCCGCCGCGAACGGTCACGGCGTTCACAGTCTTTCATCCCTGGCGCGAATGTGTCGTCTGTTCATGGCGATCGGATTCTGTCACCTTCATCGGCCGGAAAGAGAAGGAATGGCCCGAAGGGCCAGGAGCGACACGAGCCAGGAAGAGTCCCCCGCCCTCCCGGCTCAGACCAAGCCGGCATGCAACGCCCGACCATCGGAGCCGCCGCCGCGAAGACCAGGCCGGCGAGCAACGAAGCAACCACCCGCATCAAGCAACCGCCCGAACACCCTGCGCATTGATCTGCTGCACCAGCGCCCGATGCGACGGCAAGTCCACCAACGCCCGGTCGCCGAACCGCCGGATCTTCGCGAACAGCTTCTCCGCCTCCGCCACCTGCGTGAAGTCGGCCCGCGCCCCGCTCATGTCGGTTCGATACCCCATGCCGTACAAGATGTACTGGTAGTTGAAGAACGCGAAGGTCTCCGTGTCGAGCATGAAGTCGAAGCGCCCGGGCGGCCGGTACTTCCACTGTTCGAGGAATTCGGCCAGGCGCTCCGGGATCGACGCGAGGTTCGCGTTGTCGCGCCAGAACGGCTCCTCGCGCCGGCTCAAGCAGTAGTGCAGCTTCAGGAAATTGACGATGTTCTCGAAGCGCGCGGTCATCAGCTCGTTGAAGCGCCGCGCGGGCGCCTCGATCGGACCGCCGTGCGGGAACATCTCGGCGATCATGCCGACCGCCGCCTCGATCAGCACCAGGCCGGTGGACTCCAGCGGCTCGAGAAAACCCGCGGACAGGCCCACCGCGACGCAGTTCTTCACCCACTGCTTCTCGCGGTAGCCCGCGGCGAACGGAATGCGGCGGGTGGCCAGGTCGTCGTGCCCGACGTAGGCGCGCAGGATCTCGGCGGCCCGGTCGTCGCTCATGTGGTCGCTGGAATAGACGCAGCCGATGCCGCGCGAGCCGTTGAGGCCGATCTCCCAGGTCCAGCCCGCCTCGTGCGCCGTCGCGATCGTGCAGCTCTCCATCGGCGCGTCGGGATCGGCCACGGGGAGCTTGCAGGTGATCGCCCGGTCGGTGAACAGGTGCTCGCGCACCGACTTGAAGGCGGCACCGGGCGCCTGCCCGATCATCTCGGCGCGGAAGCCGGTGCAGTCGATGTAGAGGTCGGCCTGGAAGGCGCCGTGTTGCAGCGTCTCGATGTGCGCGATCGCGCCCGTCGCGTCGCGCACGACGCCGCTGAGCGTCGCCTCGACGTGCTGCACGCCCAGTTCCTGCGCACGCTCGGCGAGCACCTTGGCGAGCTTGATCGCGTCGAAGTGGTACGCGTAGTTCAGCGGCCCCGCGTACGCGGGCTCGTGCGGGCGCTTGGGCGCGCGCATCGCGGCGGCCACGCGCTCCTGGATCGTCACCGCCTGCGCGAACGGCGGCCGGCTGGCCTCGTCCTGCAGCAGCCAGTACGGCACGAGGCTGGTGCCCTCGGTGTAGAACGGGGCCTCGAACGGATGCAGGAACTCGTGGTGCACGCCGCCCGCGGGCGCCTGCGCCCAGTCCACGAAGCGGATCCCCTGCTTGAACGTGGCCGTCGTCTCGCGGATGAACCGGCGCTCGTCGATCCCCAGGAACTGCAGCGTCGTGCGGATCGTGGGAAACGTGCCCTCGCCGACGCCGATGACGCCGATGTCGGGCGACTCCAGCACCGTCACTTCCAGGTGGCTGCGCTCCGACAGCGCGAGGTGCTTCGCGAGGTAGGCGGCCGTCAGCCAGCCGGCCGTGCCGCCGCCGACGATGAGGATGCGGCGCTTCGGCGCCGATGGTTCTTGACGGGTCACGGCGTCACGCCCTCACGTACAGGTTCTTCAGCCACTGGTGGCCGGCCTGGCTGGCCTGGCCCCAGTCCTCGTCCTCCTCGGCCACCGGCAGCACGCTGTAGCCGGACGGATTGAGCAGCTTCACGCGGCCCGCGCGGAAGGCCGAGACCTTGCGGGTGACGAAGGTCAGGCCGTGCTCCAGCGCGGTGGCGGCCAGCAGGCCGTCGCGGGTGTTGGCATACGGCAGTTGGGCGCGCCGCCGCACGACGGCGGCGTCGACGGGCAGTACCCGGCCCTCGAAGGCGGGCACCACGTGATCGTCGATCCACTGGCGCACGACCAGCCCCGCCGCGCGATCCTTGCGCGCCAGCCGCGCCGCGGCGCCCTCGATCTCCAGCAGGTTCAGCGCCGAGATGAACAGCTTCTGGCGGGCGATGCCCCCGGCCCAGGCGGCGAGCCCGGGGTCGGACTGGCCGGCCCTGGCCTTGCGCAGTTCGAGCACGACGCCCGTGTCGAGCAGGTACATCACTCGATCCTTTCGCGGTGGTCCCAGGCGCCGTCGGACAGGTCGTCGGTCTCGAGCTCGACCGGCTCGGGCATCGCCAGGATCTCGAGGATGTTCTCGCTCTCGCCCGACAGGCGGCGGAAGTCCGCGATGCTCATCAGCACGTGCGTGGGCTGGCCGCGGTCGGTGATGAGCACCGGCTCGATCCGCGCCTCGCGCTTGGCCAGGCTCACGTCGCGGTTGAATTCGCGGCTGGTGATCAGTTTCATCGGGACGCCTCGATGTACCTACATACCTGCATGTTAACAAACTACATGTCGGTACGTCGGTTCAATTCGGCGACTCCGTCTCGACAGCTCGCGAGGGAATGGCACAGTCCGCACCGACAGGAAGCGGCCTGTTCCAGAACTACATGACGGAGACGAGATGGCAAACGACATGGCGGGTGGCCTGCTGGACATCCTTGGCGACGTGTTCGCGAAGCACGGCCCGGCGGCAACCGCCGCCGCCAGGACCTATTCCCCGGGCGACTTCAGCATCCACTTCTTCCTGCAACTGGGCGTGATCCTGCTCGCCTGCCGGATCGTCGGCTGGCTCGGGCGCAAGTTCCTGGCGCAGCCGCAGGTGGTCGGCGAGATGATCGCCGGCGTCTTCCTGGGGCCGTCGCTGCTGGGCCTGCTGTTTCCCGACCTGCAGGGCGCGATCTTTCCCAAGGAGACGCGCAACGTGCTCTACACGGGCGCGCAACTGGGCGTCGGGCTCTACATGTTCCTGGTCGGCACGACGCTGCAGCTGAACCACTTCCGGTCGAAGGCGCGCAGCGCGGTGGGCGTGTCGCTCGCCGGCATCGCGGCGCCGTTCTTCATCGCCTTCCTGATCACGCCGCTGCTGCTGACCGTGCCGGGCCTGTTCGCCGCCGGCATCTCGCAGACCAACGCCACGCTGTTCATGGGCGCGTGCATCGCGCTGACGGCGTTCCCGATGCTGGCGCGCATCATCAACGAGCGGGGGCTGGCCAATACCTCCCTGGGCACCCTGTCGCTGACCGCGGGCGCCTTCGACGACGCGTGTTCGTGGTGCGTGCTCGCGATCGTGCTGGCGACCTTCGGCGCCGGCCCCGGCGTCGCCGTCCTGGCCATCGGCGGCGCGATCCTCTACGCCGCGTTCATCATGCTGTTCGGCCGCAGGCTGCTGGCGCCGCTGGGCCGCATCGTCGAACGCGACGGCGAGATGAGCCTGACGATCCTGGGCATCACGCTGGCCCTGTTCTGCCTGTCGGCCTTCCTCATGGACGCCATCGGCATCCACGCCATCTTCGGCGGCTTCATCCTGGGCGCGGTGATGCCGCGCGGCTTGTTCGCCGCCGAACTGAAGAAGAAGGTGGAGCCGCTCGCCGTGATCCTGCTGCTGCCGATGTTCTTCACCTACTCGGGCCTGAACACGCGCATGGACATGGTCAATTCCGGCCAGCTGATCCTGGTCGCGCTGGGCATCCTCGTCGCGTCGGTGCTGGCCAAGGGCGGCGCGTGCTACCTCGCCGCGCGGCTGGCGGGCGAGGACAACCGTACGGCGCTGGGTATCGGCGCGCTGATGAACTCGCGCGGGCTGATGGAGCTGATCATCATCAACATCGGGCTGCAGAAGGGCATCATCGGCCCGTCGCTGTTCTCGATGCTGGTGCTGATGGCCATCGTGACGACGATGATGGCGAGCCCGCTGTTCGAGCTGGTCTACGGCCGCAAGGCGCGCGAGTCGGGCGAACTGGACGCGATCGGCGGCGCCGCGGGCAATCCGGCCTGAGGCCGTGCCCGGCTCGCGTCCCGCGCAGCGCACGCGGCGCGAGCCCCCTGGTCAAGGGGTCGGTTCGCCTTGACGCTGCCGCGCGTGGTCACTATGGTGGCGCGGCGTCCGGGCCGCGTCGTCTCGCGGTCGTGTCGCCACCTGGAGGCCCGACTTGCCCATCCCCCGCGTCGCCGTCATCGCCGTCCACGGCGTCGCCGACCAGCAGCCCGGCGAGACCGCACGCGCGGTCGTCGAACTGCTGGTGTCGTCGTCGCCCGACGGCAGCTGCTACACGTCGTCGTCCAGCGAGGACCTGGCCTTGCGCGTGCCGCCGCTGGCGCCGCAGGCGCACGCGACGCCGCGCGTCGAACTCGACTCGCAAGCCACGCCCAGCGGCGAGGATCGCTCGCTGAAGAAGTCGTTCGAGCAGTCGCTGCGCTCCGACTTCCACCGCCACGACTGGGCCGCGCCGGCCCCGGGGCGCGAGCCCGCCCCGCGGCTCGCCGACACGGCCGCCACCGAGGCCGACCTCGGCGTGCCCGCCGCCGAACTCGATCGCGGCATCGCCGTGACGAACTACCTGCTCGCCAAGCACCAGCGCAACGGCGCCAGTCCGGAGACCTACGACACCACCTGCGTCTCGCTGGAGCGCCACTGCGTGAGCCCGGACAAGCTGTGCAAGGAGGTCGACACGACGACGGCCCACGTGGACGTCTACGAGATGTACTGGGCCGACCTGTCGCGCCTGTCCGGCTCGATGCCGCGCATCGTCTCCGAGCTGTTCACGCTCGTGTTTCGCCTCTCCAAGCTCGGACGCGGCACCGTCGACGAGATGTGGAGCCAGCTCGCGCGCGCACGCGACCCCGCGGCGCCGCGCGCGCGCCTGTACGCGGGCGCCTGGAACGTCGTCGCCTGGCTGCAGATCGGGCTCGACTGGCTGTTCGTCAACGGCCTCGCGCTGTTGTTCGCCCAGCTGGCGCTGCTGGGCGTGTTGCTGGTGTGCCTGGGCTTCACGTCCGGCATCGCGCCAGAGATCGCCAGGGACGCCCTCGAACGCGACGCCGCGACCCAGCACCAGCAGTGGCTGCACATGGGCATCGCGATCGCGTTGATCGTGCTGGCGTCGCTGCGCCTGCTCTATCGCCGGGGCGACGGCAAGTGGCTGCAGGTGGCCGCGCCGCTCGCCGTGATCGGGGTGGCCGGCGTGGCGCTGGTCGCCGACGTCGTGTGGGGCCCGGGACTGCTGCAGTGGCTGACCGCGATCACGTTCCTGTCGCTGATCACGCTCGCCAACGAGTCCATGCTGCGGATCGCGGACGACCGTTTCCCGCTGGTGCATGCGGTGGGACGCTGGATGTGGCGCGCTTCGGCGTTGCTGATGGTGGCCAGCGCCATCCACGAGATGCCGACGCTGGCGTCCGAGCAGTGGCGCGAGGTCTGGGTCCATGCCGCCCTGTTCACGACCGAGACGGTGCTGCTCGCGATCAAGTGGTGGTGGATCGTCGCGGGGCCGCTGCTGCTCGTCTGGTTCGCCGCGGGCCAGGTCGCGCGCCTGGAATCGGGCTACGCGTCCCGCGCCAGCGTGGCCACCGGGCGCCTCGGGATCACCGTGTCGCTGGGCATGTTCCTCGTCGTGACGATGACGATCTGGGCGCTGGCCAACGGCGTGCTGAGCCAGTCGGTCGACGGCGTGGCCTACCGGCCCTGCGTCTTCGCCTACGCGCCGGTGGCGGGCGATCCGCTGCCGCCGAAATCGGCCGGCCCCAATGCGTGCATGTGGACCAGCCGCAACGCGATGCATGCGGCGGCCAGCGCGCCCATGCCCACCGCCAGCACCGTGCTGTACGACCGCTACGCGAACAGCACGAGCGCGTTCTCGGCGCTGGCCACCTTGCTGCTGATGCTGGTGGCCTACCTGCTGATGATGTTCACGCCCAGCGTGCTCGCCGAGCTGAAGCTGATCGTCGACGCGCGGCGCGACGCACATCGCCAGGAACTGGACCGGCGGCGCGACAAGGGCCAGCCCGCGGTGGCGGCCGCGCATGCGAGCAAGGCCGCGGACGCGAGCAAGGCCGCGGACGCGATCAAGGACCGGCGCGAGACGCCCGCCCAGCGCGCGGAGCGCGCGCGCGAGCTGGGCCGCTGGCTCACGGCCGGCTTCCGGCGCCTGGACCTGGTGGTCGCCGTCGTCAGCGCACTGGGCATCGTGCTGAGCGCCGGCATCACCGTGCTTTTCCTGTCCACGGTCTTCGAGCACGAGCGGGTCACGGCCTGGATCGACGCGGCCGGACTGAGCCGCCTGATGGACTGGATCGGCGGCCTGCAGAGCCGCGCCTCCGGCGCCTCGCGCACGATCTTCAGTCCGCTGCAGACGCTGGTCTTCAGCGCGGCCGGCGTCGGCGCGGCGCTGTCGGTGCTGGGCGGCCAGCTGTCGCGGCGCCTCCCGTCGCTGCGCGGCCCGCTGGACGTGGCGCTGGACGTCGACAACCATTTCCGCGAGTTCCCGCGCACCGACATCCCGCGCGCCCACATCTTCTCGCGCTACGCCGCGCTGCTCGAGCACGTGCGGGCGCAGGGCTACGAGCGCATCGTCGTCGTCTCGCACAGCCAGGGCACCGTGATCAGTTCGGAGCTGCTGCGCTTCCTGTCCAGCCGCCAACAGCTGGCGCCGACGCCCGAGGACCAGCCGCTGCTGCATGGCAACGCGCTGCCGCCGGTCAGCCTGCTGACGCTGGGTTGTCCGCTGCGCCAGTTGTATGGCGCGCGCTTTCCGGGCCTGTACGGCTGGGTGCTGGCGAAGAACGGCGCGGTGTTCGGCCCGCGTGCCGCGGACATCGGCGTGCGGCGCTGGATGAACGCGTTCTGCAGCGGCGACTACGTGGGGCGCTGGCTGTGGAGCGACGTCGGCGACGAACCGGAACTGAAGCATCCGATGATCAACACGCTGGCGGGCGACGCGTTCGGCCGTGTCGATGCGTACACCGGCTTCGACCCGATGCCGCCGGTCGAGGCCTTGCTCGACCAGGCCCGCGAGGTGGAGGTCTGCCTCGGCCTGGGCGCGCACACGCACTATTTCGAGCGCGACCAGTTGACGGTCGCATGGATGATCGACTACCTGGTTCGCGCGCCGTCCGGCGGCCCCGCCGGCGCGCCGGGCCCTGCCGCCGGACCGGTGCCGACGATCGTCGCCGCGGCCGGCCAGCCCGCCCAGGCGGTGGCCACCGAGGCCTCGGTCGCCTCCGACGGCACAGCGGCGCCGGCCGCCGCGCCCGACGCGCCGGCACCGCCGCCCCCCACGCCGCCGGCCCCCTGAGCGCACGCCTGGCCGCATCACCCGGGCCGCCGGCTCGATCGGTTCCACCCGCGCGAGGCCGAATCGGCCGTCCTCGAGCCCTGCGCTGGCCCGACCCTGGCATCGCGATTGCCATCGGGGTTCGTCAACCGAACATTTCGATGGCGAGCCGGCATTCCTGACCGAGCGCCGCCATCCAACCAGGACCCGCTCATGAAGACCGCCCGCCTCCTCCAGATCGCCACCCTTGCCGCGGCCGCCGCGCTCGCCGGCTGCTCGACCACCGCCAGCGTCACCAAGCCCGACGAAGGCGGCGGCCCCAGCACGGCCGAATCGCGCCATGCCGTGGACGCCAGCTACCACGAGACGCTGGATCGCCTCTATGCCGGCACACCCGGCAGCCGCGAGCTGGTGGCCAAGGCGCGTGGCGTGCTCGTCTTCCCGCGCGTGATCTCGGCCGGCCTCGTCATCGGCGGCGCCTACGGCGAGGGCCAGTTGCGCGAGCACGGCCGCGTCGAGGGCTACTACCGCACGACCACCGGCTCGGTCGGCTGGCAGATCGGCGCGCAGTCGCGCGCGATCGTGATCCTGTTCATGACCGAGGACTCGCTGCAGCGCTTCCTGGCGAGCAAGGGCTGGTCGGGCGGCGTCGACGCCTCCGTCGCCGTGCTGACGGTGGGCGCCAATGGCGCCATCGACGCCAACGCCGCGCAGGCGCCGACCTCGGCCTTCATCATGACCAACGCGGGCCTGATGGCCGGCGCGACGCTGCAGGGCACCAAGATCACGCGCATCGCCGATTGAAGCTGTGACGGATCCGGCGCGTCCGAGCGGCGCATCGAACGGGCGTGCCGGATCCGTTCACAGTCTTCATACCCGTTCCGGCATGGCGGGCGCTCGCTTTCCGATCCCCGCGGTGTCGTCCGCTGCGCCAGAATCGCCGCTGATTTCACAGCCGCGAGCGCACCGATGACCTTCTCCGCCGACGCCCAACGTTACGACGGCCGCATGCCCTACCGCACCTGCGGTCGCAGCGGCCTGAAGCTGCCCGCGATCTCGCTGGGCCTGTGGCACAACTTCGGCGACGCGACGCCGCTGGAGACGCAGCGCGGGATGCTGCGCACCGCGTTCGATCTCGGCATCACGCACTTCGACCTCGCCAACAACTACGGGCCGCCGTATGGCAGCGCGGAGACCAACTTCGGCGAGCACCTGCGGCGCGACTTCCGCCCGTACCGCGACGAGTTGCTGATCTCCAGCAAGGCCGGCTGGGACATGTGGCCCGGCCCCTACGGCCAGGGCGGCGGCTCGCGCAAGTACGTGCTGGCCAGCCTCGACCAGAGCCTCAAGCGCATGGGCCTCGACTACGTCGACATCTTCTATTCCCATCGCTTCGATCCCGACACGCCGCTGGAAGAGACGATGGGCGCGCTCGCGACCGCCGTGCAGCAAGGCAAGGCGCTGTACGTGGGCATCAGCAGCTATTCGGCCGGCAAGACGCGCGAGGCCGCCGCCATCCTGAAGTCGCTCGGCGTGCCCGCGCTGATCCACCAGCCCTCGTACAGCCTGCTCAATCGCTGGATCGAAGAGGATCTGCTGGACGCGCTGGAAGACACCGGCATGGGCTGCATCGCGTTCAGCGCGCTGGCGCAGGGCCTGCTCACCGACAAGTACCTGCAGGGCGTGCCGGCCGACGCACGCATCAACCGGCCCGGCGGCGCGTCGCTCAAGCCGGAGCATCTCAGTGCCGAGAACCTCAAGCATGTCCGCGCGCTCAACGACGTCGCGCAGGCGCGCGGCCAGACGCTGGCGCAGATGGCCACGGCGTGGGTACTGCGCGACGCACGCGTGACGTCGGCGCTGATCGGCGCGAGCCGGCCCGAGCAGATCGCCGACCTCGCCGGCGCCATGCGCCGCCTCGATTTCACGCTGGAGGAGCTGGCCGCCATCGACCAGCACGCCGTCGAGGGCGGCATCAACCTCTGGCAGAAGCCGTCGACGGACCAGCGCCCCGGGTAAGACCTGCTCCACGGCGCGTCGGGCTGCATAGAATCGACCGCAAAAGGGAGCGGCCGGATGAGCGCATGGAACGAGTTGACGACCACCGGCCGGCTGGGCCGCGCGGGCTTCTGGCTGCGCCATGCGGTCGGCCTGCCGATCTGCCTGTTCCTGTGCATCGGCGCCGACACGCTGGTCGGACCCGGGACCGGCCTCGTCGCCGCGGCGCTGACGACGCTGTTCCTCGTCTCCACCTGGGGGCGCCGCCTGCACGATCGCGGCCGCTCCGCCTGGTGGCTGCTGCTCACCGCCGTGCCCGTCGCGGGCGCGCTGGCGCTGATCGTCGATTGCGCCTTCCTCGGCACGCGCGATCGCGCCCAGCGCTACGGCGCGCGGCCCGGCGTCGCCGTCGACTACCGAACCGTGTGATCCAGGCGACCATGACCAACCACCACATCGTCAACGACGTCACGCAGCTGAACCCGGTGCGCGTGATGGCCATCGTCGCGCCCACCTCGGTCGAGGAGGTGCAGGAAGCGATGCGCCGCACCAGCGGGCCGGTGTCGATCGGCGGCGGGCGCTTCAGCATGGGCGGCCAGACGGCCAGCCCCGGCAGCCTGCACTTCGACATGCGCACGATGAACCGCATCCTGTCGTTCTCGCCGGGCGACCGGACGATCCGCGTGCAGGCGGGAACGCGCTGGTGCGACATCCAGAGGTTCGTCGATCCGCACGATCTCTCCGTCAAGATCATGCAGACCTACGCCAACTTCACGGTCGGCGGGGCGTTGAGCGTGAACTGCCACGGCCGCTACGTCGGCCTGGGTCCGCTGGTGCTGTCCATCCGCAACCTGCGCATCGTGCTGCACGACGGCTCGGCGGTGGATTGCGACCGCCAGCGCCAGCCGGAGCTGTTCTACGGCGCGATCGGCGGCTACGGCGCGCTCGGCGTCGTGTGCGAGGTGGAGCTGGACCTGGCCGACAACAAGCGGGTCAAGCGAACGCACGCGGTGATGCCGCTGGCCGAGTACTGGGCGCATTTCAAGAACACGGTGCGCAACAACCCGAAGGCGGTGTTCCACAACGCCGACCTGTACGCGCCCCACTACACGGCGCTGCGTTCGGTGACCTGGGTCGAGACGGACGAGCCCGCCACCACCCCCACGCGCCTGCAGCCGCTGCGCAAGGCCTACCCGCTGCACCAGTATTTCCTGTGGTCGATTTCCGAGACGCCGTTCGGCAAGGAGCGCCGCGAGCGCCTGATCGACCCGCTGCTGTACCTGCGCAAGACGGTGCACTGGCGCAACTACGAGGCAGGCTACGACGTCGCCGAGCTCGAGCCACCGGCGCGCGAGCATCGCACCTACGTGCTGCAGGAATACTTCGTCCCGGTCGAGAAGCTCGAGGCCTTCGTGCCGCTGATGGCCGCGATCCTGCGGCGCCACCGCGTCAACGCGCTCAACGTGTCGATCCGCCATGCGATGCCGGACCAGCACACCGCGCTCGCATGGGCGCCGACGGAGACCTTCGCGTTCGTGCTGTACCACAAGCAGCGCACGCGCGAGAACGCCAAGAGCCGCGTCGGCGTGTGGACGCGCGAACTGATCGACGCGGTGATCTCGGTGGGCGGCACCTACTACCTGCCCTACCAGCCGCACGCCACGAGCGAGCAATTCCACCGGGCCTACCCGCAGGCGGCCGACTTCTTCGCGTTCAAGTGGGAGATGGATCCCCACTTCCGCTTCACCAACGCGCTGTGGGACAAGTACTACCGCGCATGGCTGGAGCGCGCGCAGCCGGCCCCGGCGCCGCGCTACACGAGCGAGTTCCACCGGGTCTTCGGCGACGTGCTGTCGTCCGACGCGTTCTACCGTTTCCTGCAGGCCGTCTTCAACACCGTGCCGGAGGATCGGCTGCACCACCTGATCCGCCAGGCGTGCCAGCTGCATCGCGACGAGGAAAGCGTCTACCGCCACGTCCAGCGCGAGTTCGGCACCATCAAGCCGCTGCTGGCCGACCTCACCTACGCGCTGCCGGCGCTGGCGCGCCAGAAGGAGGAGATGGTGCGGCAGACGCTGCAGGTGCTCGGCGACCGCCGCCAGTTCACCGGCTACGCCGAGATCGGCTCGAAGGGCCGCTACTGGCGGGGGCTCGCGGCGGCGCTGAAGTTCAAGGGGCCGAAGTATTTCATCGACGAGCGGCCGCAGTCGTTCTCGCCGCCGGACATCATGGAGCGCGGCCAGGTCGCCAGGCTCGGCACGCAATTGCCGCTGGACGACTACGCGCCGCTGCCCGACGCCGTCGCCGACCAGAGCCTGGACTTCGTCGGCTGCTACGTGGGCCTGCACCACATGACGGTGGACAGGCTGACGCCCTTCCTCGCCTCGATCCGCCGCGTGCTGCGGCCGGGCGGCGTGTTCATCGTGCGCGAGCACGACGTGCGCGACGAGGACCTGCGCGCGATCGTCTCGCTGGCCCACACCGTCTTCAACGCGGGCCTGGCCGAGACCTGGGAGACCAACCAGGCCGAGCTGCGCTTCTTCGAGCCGGTCGACACATGGGTGAGACGCCTGGACGAGGCGGGCTTCGACGACAGCACGCACCGCGTTCTGCAGGACAACGATCCGACCCGGAACGTGCTGCTGTGTTTCGTCCGGCGCGCCGACGGCACGGCGACGAGCCGCTCGGCCGCGAAGGCGGTGTCCGCGTGACGCGCGGCGCGTGCGCCCGCGCGGGGGCGCTCGGGCTGGCGCTGTGCCTGGGCGCGCTCGCGGGCGGGCAGGCGACCGGGGCCGACCTGCGGATGGCCACCGACCCGATGGCGGCCACGACCGCCGCGACGCCGGCAGCCGCCGCGGGCCCGCTGACCGCGCCGCCCGAGCATCGCCGCCCGCCCGACCAGACCTTCCTCACGTTCCCGGAATGGTTCCTGGTGCACAGCCCGGCGGAATACGCGCGCTACCTCGCGAGCGGCGCGCGGCCGAGCGCGTTCCCGCTGTTCGCGCACATCGGCCAGTTCTGGCAGGCCTACGCCGCGGTCACGCGCGAGGTGAGGCGCTATCCGTTCAACGGCGGCTACCACCTGATGATCTGCGTCATCGGCACGAGCACCACCGTGGAATACGCGCTCAAGGGGGCCTACGAGCACACGATCGGACGGCTGGCCGAGGCCACCGTGTCGGGCGGCGAGCGGGTGCCCGAGGAGCGCTTCGCCGCCGCCTACGCGCAGCGCTACGTCGACTTCATCCGCGTCGACCCGTGGTACCTGTTCGACTTCGGCGCCGAGCTGAAGACGCTGTGGTCGGACGCGCCCACGTCCGGCCCCGACCTGACCCGCCGCTGGGAACGCCGCTTCCTGCTGACGACCGAGCTGCTGGTCAAGAGCGGCTACGGCAAGCTGATCAAGCTGGCCACGCACTCGATCTACGACGAGCCCAAGCCGGTCACCGCCGTGGTGCTCACCACGACGCCGGCGCACGACCCGGCCCATCCCGACTTCGTCGTGCTGCGGGCGAGCGGCCCGCAGGCGCTGGCCACGATCCCGCGCTACGAAGGCTTCACCACCTACGCGCGCTGGCTGGCGTCCAAGGGCGTCGACTTCCGCGAGATCGTCGGCAACGACGGCGACGTGCTCGTCAGCCTGCTGGTGCCCGCCGCCTGGCAGCCCGGCGCCGGCGCGCGCGTGCTGTTCGAGCAACCCGTCCTCACGACGCCCGGCCGCAAGCGCAGCGTGCTGGCGCTGCCGATCGCGCGGCTCGCGTCGCTGCTGCGCGACGTCGATCGGCAGGCCTCGCTGCAGGTCGAGCACGTCTACGATTTCTGAACGGCGCGGCGGCGGGCGGACACGGCTGTCCCCGGCGCGTCAGCAGGTGGATCGACAACGGTCTATGCTGCGGCCCACGGGCCGTCGTCAGCGGCCGCAAGCCCCCAAGGAGACCGTCATGCACATCCCGTCCCTGAAGGAAGTCGTCAGCGCCGAGGAATGGCAATTGCGCTGCGACCTCGCCGCCTGCTACCGGCTCGTCGCCGCCTACGGCTGGAGCGACCTCGTGTTCACGCACATCAGCGCGCGCGTGCCGGGCGACGACCACAGCTTCCTGATCAACCCGTACGGCCTGATGTTCGACGAGATCACGGCGTCGTCGCTGGTGCTGATCGACCAGGAAGGCAACAAGAAGCGCGAGTCGCCCTTCCCCGTCAACCGCGCGGGCTTCGTGATCCACAGCTCGATCCACGCCGCGCGCGAGGACGCGCAGTGCGTGCTGCACACGCACACCCGCGCGGGCGTGGCCGTGAGCGCGCAGGCCGGCGGCGTGCTGCCGATCTCGCAGCAATCGACCTTCGTCCTCGCCTCGCTGGCGTACCACGACTACGAAGGCGTGGCCCTGCGCGACGACGAGAAGCCGCGCCTGCAGGCCGACCTCGGTTCCGCCAGCTACCTGATGCTGCGCAACCACGGGCTGCTGACGGTGGGCAAGTCCATTGCCGACGCGTTCCTCGCGATGTACATGTTCGAGTCGACCTGCCAGATCCAGCTCGCGGCCCAGGCCGGCGGGCCGCTGACCCAGGTGCATCCGGAGATCGTCGCCGGCGTCGCCGAATCGATGCGCGTGCAGACCGCCAGCCAGGGCGGCGCGTTCGTGTGGCCGGCGTTGCTGCGCAAGGTCGAACGGATGGACGCGAGCTACCGCACCTGACCGCCGGATCGACAGGCGTCGACGCCGTGAACAGGGCCAGGAAACGCAGGCCCAGGCGGCTTTCGCACAGCTGAACATCGAGTCTAGGGGTGGTAACTGAACGCAACTGGGACTAATTTGGCGACACAAGATTGAGCCGCTCCCATGGTGGTGCTCCCTCTTGGCGGCCAAACGGCAGGCTCGATCGCCTTGCCCGGTGCCTTGCCAGGAAGCAATCCATGGAGGGCGTGACTCGTTAATCGTTGACGACGGCTTGGGGGTCCGGCTCGACTGATCGGTCGGACTTCCCCGCGGCTGGCGTCCGCGTACTGGGGGTCCAAGATGCGAAGTCGCCGTGGTTTCGTCAAGATGGTCTTTCTCGCGCTCGGTTCGGTGCCGCTGCTAGGCCATGTCGGCCGCGCCTTCGCCAATCCGCACATGAAGCGCCTGCCCTGGCAGGGCATCGAGCGGACCAACGTCATCACCTGCCCGGCCTGCAGCAACGCGGTCAGGGAGAGGATGTCGCACGAGTCGCCCAAGCGGGTCTTCCACTGTCCGCAGTGCCTGACATGGCTGGCGCCGAAACCCGGCGACCACTGCATCTACGACTCCTACGGATCCTTCAAATGCCCTTCGCTGCAATTGAAGGCGAAGGGACGGGGCAACTGGAAGGTCTGAGCGGCATGAACCGCAGTCGAGGTGCCGGGTGCGGCCTGCCCTCGGCACGGACGGCGGATTCGCCGCGGTCGGTGGATTGAACAAAGAGAGAGGGTTGCAGATGGCCAATCTCATCGTGCAAGAGAATCTTCTGACGGGCAACCCCAGTTCGGAATGGGATCTCGCCGACGTCGGCTCGACGTCGATCGAAGGGTTCGCGACCGACATCAGCGTCAATCGCGGGCAACTGGTCTCCTTCAAGATCAACACCGCGGCCACGAGCTACCGGATCGACATCTATCGGCTCGGGTACTACGGCGGACGCGGCGCGCGCAAGGTCGCCACCCTGCAGCAGACCGCGTCGGTCCAACCGCCGCCCTTCGTCAACAGCACCATCGGACTGGTCGATGCGGGCAACTGGAGCGTCTCCGCGTCGTGGCAGGTCCCGACGGCCGCGGTCTCGGGGGTCTACCTCGCGCACCTGGTCCGGCAGGACGGCGTCACCGGCGAGAACCACATTCCCTTCATCGTGCGCGACGACGGCGCCCTGCACGACGTCGTCTTCCAGACGTCCGATCCGACCTGGCACGCCTACAACGGATGGGGCGGCTACAGCCTGTACGGCGGCACCACCAGCGAATCGGACGGCCGCGCCTACAAGGTCAGCTACAACCGTCCGATCGCGACGCGCGACGGCGTGGGCCTCTATGCCGGCCCCCAGGACACGCTGTTCGGCGAGGAGATCGCCGCCATCCACTGGCTCGAGGCGAACGGCTACGACGTGTCCTACATCGCAGGCATCGACACCGATCGCCGCGGATCCGAACTGCTGAAGCACAAGGTGTTCATCTCGTGCGGACATGACGAGTACTGGTCGGGAGCGCAGCGCGCGAACGTCGAGGCGGCGCGCAGCGCCGGCATTCACCTCGCGTTCTGGAGCGGCAACGAGGTGTTCTGGAAGACCCGCTACGAATCGAGCGCCGTGACGGTCGATGGCAGCCCGACGACGTATCGGACCCTCGTCTGCTACAAGGAAACGCGAGACGGCGCGGTCATCGACCCCGCCAATCCCCCGACCTCCACGTGCACCTGGCGCGACCCGCGCTTCAGTCCGCCGGGGGACGCCGGGCGTCCCGAGAATGCGCTGACCGGCACGATCTTCATGGTCGACGACTTCCGGGAGGATCAGATCCTGATCCCGTACCCGATGACGAAGCTGCGCTTCTGGCGCAACACCGCGGTCGCCAACACCGCACCGGGGCAAAGCGGATCGCTCGTGCGCAACTACCTCGGCTACGAGTGGGACGAGGCGCCCGACAACGGTTTCGCACCGGCCGGCCTGGTGCGGTTGTCCAGCACGACCTTGTCCGTCAACACGTACCTCCTCGACTACGGCAGCGTCGAAGGGCCGGGCATCGCGACGCACAGCCTGACGCTCTACCGCGACGCGACCAGCCGGGCGATCGTCTTCGGAGCCGGCACGGTCATGTGGTCGTGGGGACTCGATCCCGACCACGATCCCGATCCTCGGGACACGACGCAGACGCCGACCGATCCCAACGTGAAGCAGGCGATGGTGAACCTTCTCGCCGACATGGGCGTCCAGCCGGCGTCGCTGCAGGCCGGGCTCGTTCCGGCGACGGCGTCGACCGACACGACGCCGCCGGTGTCGGTCATCACGGCGCCGACCAGCACGACCTCGTTGACCCAGAACCTGACCTTCACGATCACCGGAACGGCGACCGACGTGGGCGGACTCGTCGCCGCCGTCGAAGTGTCCACCGACGGCGGTCAACGGTGGCATCCGGCGGTCGGCACGACGAACTGGAGCTACGCCTGGACGCCATCGGTAGCGGGGAGCTACACGATCCGCGCGCGCGCCGTCGACGACAGCCTGAACATCGAGAGCCCCGGGCCGAGCGTCTCCGTGACCGTGGCCGCCGCGACCGGCGTGTCCCTGTTCAGCGGCCTGACGCCCGGCGTCGTGGCGGTCAGCGATCCGAACTCGGTCGAACTCGGGGTGAAGTTCGTCAGCACGCAGGCCGGCACGATCACGGCGCTGCGTTTCTACAAGGGCTCGCTGAACACCGGCACCCACACCGCGACGCTCTGGTCGGCCGCCGGCACCTCGCTGGCGTCGGCGACTTACGCCAACGAATCGGCCAGCGGCTGGCAACAGGTCAACCTGCCGACACCGGTCGCCATCAGCGCGAACACGACCTACGTGGCGTCGTACCACACGCCCGGCAACTACTCGGGCGACAGCAACTATTTCGCGACGTCCGGCCAGGTCAACGGCCCCCTCACCGCGCCCGCCACGGGCGCGGTGAGCGGCGGCAATGGCGTCTATGCCTACGGCAGTTCGAGCATCTTCCCGACGAACACGTTCCAGGCCAGCAACTACTGGGTCGACGTGGTCTTCAATCCGGGCGGCGTGGTCCCGCCGGTCGCGACGAACGACAGCGGCTATTTCACGACGCAGAACGTCGCGCTGACGATCCAGGCGTCGCAACTGCTCGCCAACGATCACGACCCGAACAACTACGCGCTGTCCATCCAGTCCGTGAGCGCGCCCGTCAACGGCACCGTCTCGTACAGCGCATCGACGCTGGCCGTCACCTTCGTGCCGACTACCGGATACACCGGCCCGGCCAGTTTCACCTACACGATCACGAATGGCCATGGGGGTACCGCTTCGGCGAACGTCGCGTTGACCGTCAATCCGGCGAACACGAGTCCGCCGCCGGTGGCCAACAACGACACCGGCTTCACCACGCGGCAGAACACGTTGCTGACGATCCCGGCTACCCAGTTGCTCGCGAACGACACCGACCCGAGCGGATTCGCGCTGGCGATCCAGTCGGTCGGCGGGGCCGTCAACGGAACCGTGTCGTACAGCGCGTTGACGCTCACCGTCTCGTTCATGCCGGCGACCGGCTATCTCGGGCCGGCCAGCTTCACCTACACGATCACGAACGGGCACGCAGGCACGTCGACGGCGACCGTCTCGCTGACGGTCAACCCGCCTTCAGGCGCCGCCTATTCGCTGTTCGCGGCCACCAGCACGCCGAGCACCGTGTCGGTCAATGACGCGAACGCCGTGGAGCTCGGCGTCAAGTTCCAGAGTTCCGCCGCCGGCAAGATCACCGCGATCCGCTTCTACAAGGGAGCGAAGAACCTGGGAACGCACACCGCGCACCTCTGGAGCGCTGCAGGGTCGTCGCTCGCGACGGCCACGTTCGCCGGGGAAACGGCGAGCGGCTGGCAGCAGGTGACGCTCGCGAGCCCGGTCACGGTCGCGGCGAACACGGTCTACGTCGTGTCGTACTACTCGCCGCGCGGGTTCTACTCGGCGGATTCCAACTTCTTCGCGAGCGCCCGCGCCAGCGGGCCGTTGTCCGCGCCCTCGAGCGCATCGTCCGGCGGCAACGGCGTGTACGTCTACGGACCGGGAGGCCAGTTCCCAGGCAGCAGTTTCAACGCGACGAACTACTGGGTGGATGTAGTTTTCGTCGCGAGCTGAAGAGGCGCGCGGTCAGGTTGTCGGCACCCTCACCGCGCGCAGGAACTTGCCTGCCACCCGCATCACCGCCGTCGCCGCCTCTTCGCTGGCGTAGATGTCGGGCACGCACACTGCCATGCCGTCGGCGGTCAGCGTGCCGGGATGGCGGATGCGGAAGAACGGCGCGGGGGCGTCGAAGGCCTTCGGAAACGCGCGGATGAGCGCGATGTCGGTACCCGGCCCGGTGTCGGCCGCGCTGCCGGCCGGCAGGTCGCAGCTGGTGAGCACGTGCATCGCGTAGAACACGCCGTAGCCGGCCACGTTGACCGGCAGGAACTCGAGCTCCGCGAAGTGCGACAACTCGTCGCGCACCCCCTGCGACACCACGTGCGCGGTTGGGTGGAACAGCACCGCGGTGGCGCTCTTTTCCGACCGGTAGAGCTCCAGCGACGGCGATTCCCAGCGCTCGGCCAGCGGCGCGGTGGTGCGCAGCAAGGGTTCGTTCCAGGCGGAGTGTTCGTTGTCGACCCACTCGGCGGCGGCGTCGGTGCCGTCGATGAAGACGGGCTTGATCTCGAAGACGGGCATTTCCCAGTGTAGGGCCAGCGGCGGGTCGGCCTTGTCCTGGACAGCAGATCGCTTCCGGTCCGGCGGGCCCTCGCCCTCGGGTCAACCATGAGATCGACCGCACGCCATTGCCCGCGCGCGGCCGTAGACTGGAACCAGGGGGTGGCATGCGCCCGCCTTCCGGCGAAGACCGGGACGGCGCTTCCCGGCTGCAGCGAGCATGAAACGATCGTCCGCGCGTCTGAGGCGCGCGTTTGCACTCGTCGTCGCCATCGGGGTCGCGGTACTGGGCGCGGTGGCGTGGACGATCCACGAGCAGTCCGTCCGGCTGGACGAGGCGGCCGGCTGGGCCGATCGAACACGCGCCAGCGTGGCCGCCGTGCAGGCGGTGTCGCTGGCCGCGCTCGACGCCGAGTCGGCGCAACGCAGCATCCTCCTGGGCTCCCCGGACGGCTTGCCGCACTACCGCACGGCGGTCGCCGCCGCCAGGCGCAACCTCGACACGCTGGCGCTCGCGGCGGGCGACGACCCGGAACAGGTGGCCCTGCTGTCGGGCCTGCGCATGGCTGTCGATTCGCATTTCGCACGTCTCGACCAGGCCGTGGCGTTGACCGCCAGCGCGCCGGACAGGGCCCGCGCCATCGTGCTCGACGACGCCGGCCGCCAGATCCGGCGCGACATCGAGAGCTTCGCCGGCGCGATGATCGCCACCGAGGGCCATCGCTTCGACGAGCGCGTGGTCGCCGGGCGCAACGTGCGCCACGCCGCCGAGACCTATGCCGGCGTCGCGCTGACGCTGCTCGCGACGGCGCTGGCCGCCGGCACGATCTTCATCCTGCGCGAGCTGAGGCTGCGGGCGGCGATGACGGCGGCGCTGGAGGAAAGCCGCACCCGCCTGGAGCTCGGCGAGCGCCGCCTGCGCGCCATCGCCGACAACATGCCGGCCTGCATCGCCTACGTCGACCGCAGCGAGACCTACCGCTTCACCAACGCGGCGTTCACCACGCTGTTCGGCGTGCCGCACGACGCCTTCATCGGCCGCACGATGACCGAGATGATGGGCCGGGCCACGCGCGACCAGCTGGCCGCCTACGTCGCCGGCGCGCTCGCGGGACACGCGATGCACTTCGAGCGCCACGGCATGGCCCTGCAGCCCGACTCCGACTTCATGGTCAGCTACGTGCCCGACTTCAACGCCGCCGGCGGCGTCGACGGCTACTACGTGATGTCGCTGGACATCACCGCGCGCAAGCGGGCCGAGCAAGAGCTGGCCAACAGCGAGCAGCGGCTGCGCACGATCACCGACAACCTGCCGGCGACGATCGTGCGCATGGACCGTGACCTGATCTGCAGCTACGCCAACGAGCACATGCGCCGCGTCTACGGCATCGACCCGTCGCTGCTCGTGGGCATGTCGCACCGCGCGTTCCGCGGCGAGGAGGAGTGGGCGCACATCGGGCCGCACGTCGAGGCCGCGCTGGGCGGCGAGGTGCGCCGATTCGAGGTGCCCGCGCTGGTCAACGGCCGCCAGGAATGGGTTCAGCAAAGCATCATCCCCGACGTCGACGCCGACGGCCGCATCGTCGGCTACCTGTCGGTGACCTTCGACATCACCGAGCGCAAGCAGCAGGAGGAGGAACTGCGCAAGAGCGAGCGGTTCCTCGATCGCACCGGCAAGATGGCCGGCATCGGCGGCTGGGAGGTCGACCTCGTCACCGGCGCGGTGGTGTGGTCGCGCGAGACGCGGCGCATCCACGGCGTGGACGCCGACTACGTGCCCGACCTGCAGACCGCGTTCCAGTTCTATCCGCCCGAATCGCGCGCCACGATCGAGGAGGCGGTGCGCACGGCGATGGCCGACGGCACGCCGTGGGACATGGAACTGCCGTTCCTCCGCAGCGACGGCCGCCGGATCTGGGTGCGCGCCGTCGGCTCGGCCGAGTTCGCCGGCGGCATCCCGGTGCGCCTCGTCGGCGCGTTCCAGGACATCAGCGACAAGGTCGCGCAGCGCCTGGAGCTCAAGGAGGTCAACAACCGCGTCGCCCTCGCCACCGAGAGCGGCGGCATCGGCATCTGGGAGCTCAACATCGCCACCGGCGAGCTGATCTGGGACCCGCGCATGTACCAGCTGTTCGGCGACGCCAGCGGCGGTCGCATCGCGCCCCTGGCGCTGTGGAGCCAGCGCGTGCACGCCGACGACATGCCCGGCCTGCAGGAGGCGATCCGCCAGGCCGCGGAGGGCGACCGCCTGCTCGATCGCGACTACCGCGTGGTGCTGGACGACGGCCGCATCCGCCACCTGCGCGGCACCGCGCGCGCGATGCGCGACGCCGGCGGCCGACCCATCCGCCTGATCGGCGCGAACTGGGACATCACGGAGCTGCGCGAGCTCGCCGCCAACCTGGCCGAGGATCGTTCGCTGCTCAGCGTGACGCTGGAGTCGATCGGCGACGCCGTGATCACCACCAACGCGCGCGGCCAGATCACCTGGCTGAATCCGGTGGCCGAGCGTCTCACCGGCTGGACGTCGCTGGAGGCGATCGGCCGCCTGCTGGCGCAGGTCTTCCACGTCGTCGACGAGCTCACGCGCGAGCCGCTGCCCGACCTGGTCAAGGCCTGCCTCGAGCAGGGGCGCCTCGTCGGACTCTCGGCCAATACGCTGCTGCTGTCGCGCGGCGGCGGCGAATTCGGCATCCAGGACTCGATCGCGCCAATCCGGCGCGAGGACGGCACGGTGCTGGGCACGGTGCTGGTCTTCCACGACGTCAGCGAGCAGCGCCGCCTCACCGGGGAGATGAGCTGGCGTGCGACGCACGACGCGCTCACGAGCCTGGTCAACCGCACGGAGTTCGAGGCGCGGCTGGGCCGCCTGCTGCAGTCCGCGCAGGACAGCGGCGGCGAGCACGCCCTGCTCTACATCGACCTCGACCAGTTCAAGCTGGTCAACGACGCCTGCGGCCACGCGGTGGGCGACCAGTTGCTGCAGCAGATGGCGCGCATGCTCACCGACAGCGTGCGCACGCGCGACACCATCGCCCGACTCGGCGGCGACGAGTTCGCGATCCTGATGGAGCGCTGCACCGTCGAGCAGGCACAACGCGTGGCCCAGAACCTGTGCGACCGCATGGACGACTTCCGCTTCATCCACGAGGAGCGGCGGTTCCGCATCGGCCTGTCCATCGGCCTGGTGCCCGTCGACCGCCGCTGGCAGACCACCGCGGCGATCCAGCAGGCGGCCGACACGTCCTGCTACGCCGCCAAGGAGGCCGGCCGCAATCGCGTGCACACCTGGTTCGACACCGACGTGGCGATGCGCGAGCGGCAATACGAGATGCAGTGGACGACGCGCATCGAGCACGCGCTCGACGGCGACCACTTCGTGCTGTACGCGCAGCGCCTGACGGCGTTGAAGGCCACGGCGCCGCGCCCGCGCGGCGTGCATGCGGAGGTGCTGCTGCGCATGACGCAGGACGGCGGCGGGCTGGTGGCGCCGGGCGCCTTCCTGCCGGCCGCGGAGCGCTTCCACCTGGCGTCGCGCATCGACCGCTGGGTGTTGCGCCACGTCGTCGACTGGATGGCCGCGCTCGAGGACCCGACGCGCATCGAGCTCCTGAGCGTGAACCTGTCGGGTCAGTCGGTGGGCGACCGGTCGTTCCATCGCTGGGCCCTCGAGCTGCTCGCCAAGGCCGGGCCGCAGCTGTGCGGCGCACTGTGCCTGGAGATCACCGAGACGGCCGCCGTCACCAACATCGCCGACGCGGCCGTCTTCATCGACGAGGTTCGGGCGTATGGCGTGAAGGTGGCGCTGGACGACTTCGGTGCGGGTGCGGCGTCGTTCGGCTACCTCAAGACCTTGCGCGTCGACACGCTCAAGATCGACGGCCAGTTCGTGCGCGACCTGGTCGACGATCCGCTCGACGAAGCCGCGGTGCGCTGTTTCGCCGACGTGGCCAAGGTGATGAACCTCACGACCGTCGCCGAATTCGTCGACAAGCCGGCGGTGCTGGAGCGGCTGCACGAGATGGGCGTGGACTTCGCGCAGGGCTTCCTGCTGCATGAGCCGGCGCCGATCGGGGAACTGATCGAGCCGGCGTTGTCGGTGCTTTGAGGCGCTGCGCGCCTGGCGGCCCGGGCACGTGATTGCTTGTGGCAGGCAAGAGTTTCGCCGCGCATACCGGCAGTGCGCATCGACAGCGAACAGAACCCCCTGTGGCCCGCAAGGGACAACACCTGAGCGAGCCCCTGCGTCCTTGGGTAGGATATGTCCCAAGAATCGAACGCTGCCGACGGCTGCGTTCGGGAGACACCTGAAAGGAAATCGATGATCACCAAAGCCCTGCTGTTCCGCTTCGAATCGCAGACCGACGAGGACACGATGGACACGTTCCTCGAGGACCTGGCCACGGAAGTCTCCTGGGAAAAGACCACGCGCGCGTGGTTCGGCATCCGCTACATGCGCGGCGAGTTCGGCGTGTTCTCGTGCTTCGACGACGAAGCCGGCCGCGAGGCCCACGCCGGCGGGCAGGCCGCCGCCACGCTCTTCGGCGCCGAGCATCGCCTGATGACGGCGGCGCCGGTCGCCACGAACATCGAGATCCTCGGCAGCAAGATGCCCAAGGTCCTCGAAGGCGTGACCAAGGGCCTGGTGCTGCGCTTCAAGGCCAAGCCCGGCAAGGAGGCCGAGGTGGCGCAGATGATGCGCGACTGCCAGCCGCTCGTCGAGAAGGAAGCCGGCACGCTGGCCTGGTTCGCCAACCAGTACGACCCGAGCCACTTCGGCACCTTCGCCGTGTTCGCCGACAACGGCAGCCGTTTCGCGCACCTCACCGGCCAGATCCCGCGCGCGCTGGGCATGACCGGCCTGTCGCTGCTGGGCGGCGCGCCCGAGGTGCACATGGTCGACGTGATGACCGGTACCGCGCGCCAGGGCGACTGAGTCGTCCTCGGCGTCGAGGTCGCCGCCCGCGGGCGACGACCCGGGCCGCGGTGCGGGCGCCCAATTGCATCGGGGCGCTTTGAAAGGTTGATTGTCGAAGACAGCGCCCTGATCGTCATTGGCGGCGGGCTGACCGTCGAGGGGTCTGGCACTGCCTTCGTCCGCGCCACATTGACGGCGATTGCCATGCCGCCGATCGCGGACGGAGGGGGTGCCTGACCTCGATCCCCAGCGAATTCGAGGTCAGGCTCCACCTCGAATCGCGATGAGCGCCCGGACTCGCGACGAAGGACAAGCGCGATTCGAGGCGGTGCCAGACCTCTCTTCGGCACCGACCTGGCGCGCCGGCGTTCAGGCCATCGCTGCGTCAGCCCGTCAAAGCGGGTCAGAAGCCGAAGGCGTGCGTCTCGGCCACCACCACCAGCGACGCCGACACCAGCAGCACCGCCGCGCACGCCCGCGTCACGCGCGGGCGTGGCGTCGCGGTGAGCAGTGCGGCGCACAGCCCGACGGCCGAGAGCAGGGCCACGGGCACCGCCAGCACCACCGCGGGAGCCCAGGCGGCCCGGGCCGCGCTGAGCCCCGTGACGGCGTAGTAGCAGTAGCACGCCATGGCCGGCACCACCAGCGCCAGCACCACGCCGATGGCCAACTTCAGGCCGACACGCACCTCGTGACGGGTGGGGCGGCTCACGGCCGCGCGCTCGCGGGCGCCAACGCCCTCACGCGGCCGCCCCGGTACCGGCGGCGATGCGGTCGATGAAGCGCGCGAGCTCGATGTCCTTCATCGTCAGGCCGCGCGCATCGTGCGTGGTGAGCGTGACGTCGACCACGTTGTAGGCGTTCGACCAGTCGGGGTGGTGATCCTTGCGCTCGGCCATCAGCGCGACGCGGGCCATGAATGCGAACGCCTCGTTGAAGTCGGCGAATTCGAGATGGCGCGAGATCGCGGCCGACTTGGGGTCCAGCGACCAGCTCGGGAGCTGGGACAACAGCCCCGGCAGCAGGGCGGGGTCGAGCTTGGCGGTCATGCGAGGCCTTTCGGTCGCTGCGCGCGGCAGCAATGGCGTCACTCTAGGGCCTGGCGCCGTCCCTGCCCCCGTCGCGGGTTCTCCGCTCGCCAACGGCGGCTTCGCTGCCTGCGAATTCAGCTCGCGCGCGCCCGCCGGGCCGGGCGCTCCCAGGCGCGCGCGACCGCCTTGGCCAACGCGTCGCACTCGGCCGCCAGCGCCGCCTCGAAGCGTGCCACGAGCGGATTGCCGGGCCGATGCGCCGGGCGCACCGCGTAGACGCGAAACGGAATCGAGAACGCCAGCGGGCGCACGGCGATGCCGGGCCCCATCAGCGCCAGCGCCGTCAGCGGATTGACGACGGCCAGCCCCAACCCATGCCGCACCATCGCGCAGACGGCCACCGCGCTGTCGGTCTCCACCGCCAGTTGGCGATCGACGCCGGCCTCGGCAAACACCTTGTCCACCCACTGGCGATAGCGGTCGCGCGGGTGGAAGCTGACGAAGGGCCGGCCGGCGAAGTCGGCGGCCGCCAGCCGCTTCCTGGCCAGCAGCGGATGACCCGCCGGCAGCACGGCCACCTCGTCGAGCTCCAGCAACAGCGTCGCCTGCGCGCCGGCGAGCGCGCTGTCGTGCTCGGTCAGGCCCAGGTCGTGCGCCTGCGCGGCCAGGCGCTCCTCCAGCAGCGGCGACTCGTACGGATTGACAGACACGCTGACGCCCGGATGCGCCGCCTGGAAGCGCGCGCAGGCGCCCGGCAGCAGCGCGTGCGAGAACGCCGGCAGGCAGGCGAGCGACAGCTGGCCTTCGGTGAACTGGCGCAGCCGCAGCGCGGTGTCGGCGACGCGCTCCAGGCCGGCGTAGGAGCGCTGCACCTCGTCGAACAGCGCATAGGCCTGCGCGGTGGGCTGCAGCCGTCCGCGCACGCGGTCGAACAGCGCCAGCCGCAGCAGCGACTCCATGCGCGACAGCTCGCGGCTCACCGTCGGCTGCGACGTGGACAGCGCCTCCGCGGCACCGGTGACGCTGCCGGTGGTCATCACGGCGCGAAACACCTCGACGTGGCGGTGGGTCAGGAGGGACGTGTCGGGCATGCCTCTACCATATCAAATATGAAAGCAATGACCAAACCAAAGCATTGGACTGATATGCGATTCCGGCGCACCATGGGCCCATGACGACGCTCCAGCACCCCGCCCCCGCCCCGTTCACCGCCGAGCGCCTGCAAGCGCTGGCGGCCGCCCACGCCACCCCGCTGTGGGTCTACGACGCCGACACCGTCCGCGCCCGCGTGGAGCGCCTGCGCCTGTTCGACACCGTGCGCTTCGCGCAGAAGGCCTGCTCCAACACGCACGTGCTGCGCCTGCTGCGGGGCCTGGGCGTGCAGGTGGACGCCGTGTCCGCCGGCGAGATCCAGCGCGCCCTGCACGCCGGCTACGACGCCCGCGACGAGCACAGTGGCATCGTCTTCACCGCCGACGAGATCGACCGCGCCACGCTGGACCTGGTCGAGCGGCACGGCATTCCCGTCAACGCCGGCTCGGTGGCGATGATCGACCAGCTGGGCGAGCACCTCGGCGAGCGGGCGAGCGGCCACCGCATGTGGCTGCGCATCAACCCCGGCTTCGGCCACGGCCACAGCCGCAAGACCAACACCGGCGGCGAGCACAGCAAGCACGGCATCTGGCCCACCGACATCCCGGCCGCGCTGGAGGCCATCGCGCGCCACGGCATGCGGCTCGTCGGCCTGCACATGCACATCGGCTCGGGCGTGGACTACGGCCACCTGTCGAAGGTGTGCGACGCCATGGTCCGGCACGTGCAGGACGTCGTCGCGCTGGGCCACGACGTCAGCGCCATCTCCACCGGCGGCGGGTTGTCGATCCCGTACCGTGCCGGCGACGCCGTCGTCGACACCGCGCACTACTTCAGCCTGTGGGACGACGCACGCCGCCGCCTCGCCGCCGAGCTGGGCCACGCGGTGCAGCTCGAGATCGAGCCCGGCCGCTTCCTCCTCGCCGAGGCGGGCGCGCTGCTCGCCGAGGTGCGCGCGGTCAAGGACATGGGCGCCAACCATTTCGTGCTGTGCGACGCCGGCTTCAACGAGCTCGTGCGGCCGGCGATGTACGGCGGCCACCACGCGATCAGCGTGATCGCGTGCGCGAACGCGGCCGTGCGCGGCGATCTCGGCCTCGCCGGCGAGCGGCGCCCCACCGTGGTCGCCGGCCCGTTGTGCGAGTCGGGCGACGTGTTCACGCAGGACGCCGGCGGCGTCGTCGAGCCGCGCGATCTGGCGCCGGCCGAGGTCGGCGACCTGCTGGTGTTCCACGACGCCGGCGCGTACGGCTCGTCGATGAGCTCCAACTACAACACGCGGCCGCTGGCGGCCGAGGTGCTGGTGGACGGCACGACGAGCCGCGTGATCCGCCGGCGCCAGACCGTGGCGGAGTTGATCGCGCTGGAGGATTGAACTCGCCGCAACGCGCGGTTTGCCGCCCGCCGCGAGCCATCCCTAATATCGAACATTCAGTTCCGGGTCAGATTGCCGTCAGATTGATTCTCTGTACCTGGAATGGGGTATTGCTTGAGGCGCCCGGCAATTCAGGCCGGCCCGCACCAATCGAATAGCCCGATATTCGCGCCATTTCGCCGGTGCCGGCTGTCCGGCTTCGGCGCGGCCGGCTGCGCACGCGCCGGCGCTGCGTGTCCACGCCGTCTTCCACGCCGTTTCCCGAGCGAAGTCAAGCTCGCCGCATCGCTCGAACCAAGTATCCGCCTGCTCGGACCAGGGGGATCGCGGGCGCCAGCCGTGCGCGCGCGATGCCGCCAAACAACGATATCCCGGCGCGGGAAAACGCGATGCTCGTTAGCGAGCGTTCGATATATTCGGCGCACCCATCTATATTCGCGCCCCGGGGATTCCGAATCCCTCCAAACCACTGTTCAATATTGGGGAATCAAATGTCCAAGATGGGGAATGCAGGAACTCGAATCGGTGCACGCCGCCCGCTCGCCGTGGCGTTGACGGCCGCCTTCTCGGGCGTCATGGCGCTGGCCGGCGCGGCGCGGGCCGAAGGCGTGCACACGCACCATGTGCATCCGGCGGTCCAGGGCGGCGAGGCCCAGATGGTCGGCAACCCGTCCCCGGCCCAGGTGATGCGCCTGGACATCGTGCTGCCCGTGCACGACCGCGCGGGCCTGCAGGCCCTGGCCGCCAGCGTCGCGGATCCGGACAGCCCGCTGTTTCGCCACTACATCTCGCCGGCCGAGTTCACCGAGCGCTTCGCGCCCACCCAGGCCGACTACGCCACCGTCGTCAGCTACATGGAGGAGCGCGGCCTGAAGGTGATCGGCGGCTCGCGCGACGGCATGGAAGTGCAGGTGCAGGGCAGCGTCGACAAGGTCGAGCGCGCGTTCCACGTCACGATGCGCAACTACAAGCACCCGACGGAGAACCGCACGTTCTTCTCGCCGGATCGCGAGCCGACCACCGACATGGCGGTCAAGCTGTGGCACGTGTCGGGCATGGACAACTTCTCCATTCCCAAGCCCAAGTACGTCAAGCGCGGCGACTACGCCACCGCCCAGGGCATCACCGAGAACGCCGTCGTCAGCCACGCGATCACCGGCTCGGGCCCGTCGGGCTCGTTCCTGGGCAGCGACATGCGCGCCGCCTACTACGGCGGCACCGCGCTGACCGGCGCCGGCCAGCACCTGGCACTGTTCGAGTACTACGGCACCGACCTGGCCGACCTGACCACCTACTACAAGAACATCGGCCAGACCAACAAGGTGCCCGTCACGCTGATCTCCACCGACGGCACCAGCACGTCCTGCCTCGCGAAGAACAACTGCGACGACGGCGAGCAGGAGCTCGACATCACGCAGGCGCTGGGCATGGCCCCGGGCCTGGCCGGCGTGGAGATGTACGTGGGCTCCACCGACACGGCCATCATCAGCGCGATGACCACCCACAGCCCGCTGGCGTTGACCATCGGCTGCTCGTGGGGCTGGACGCCGGCCGACGCGAGCACGCTCGATCCGTACTTCGAGAAGATGGCCGTGCAAGGCCAGTCCTTCTTCGTCGCGTCGGGCGACAACTCCACCTGGAAGAAGAGCGGCGCCGCGGAGGCATGGCCAGGCGACGACGCGCACATCATCTCGGTGGGCGGCACCGACCTGGTCACCACCAAGGGCGGCGGTGCCTGGTCGTCCGAGACGGCGTGGGTGGACAGCGGCGGCGGCATCTCGCCCGACAAGATCGCCATCCCGACGTGGCAGCAGACCGCGGGCGTGATCACGACCGCCAACAAGGGCTCGACCACGCTGCGCAACGGCCCGGACGTCGCGGCCAACGCCAACTTCTCGTTCTACACCTGCGACAACCAGACGACCTGCCAGGCCGGCACCTACGGCGGCACCAGCTTCGCCGCGCCGATGTGGGCCGCCTTCATCGCGCTGGCCAACCAGCAGGCCGCGAGCCAGGGCAAGGCGCCGATGGGCTTCTTCATGCCCAAGATCTATTCGGCCAACGTGACCTCGAGCTACGCCACCAACTTCCACGACATCATCAGCGGCAAGTCCGGCAGCTACACGGCCGGCACCAAGTTCGACCTGGTGACGGGCTGGGGCAGCCCGAAGCCGGCGTTGATCACGCTGCTGACGCAGTAAAGCCCGGACGCGGCGCCTGACGGGGCAGGACGAGGCAGGTGCCCTCGTCCTGCCCCTTTTCCGTGGGTCTCAGCCGACGTGCTTGCCGAAGTGGAACAGCGAGCGCTCCAGCGCGGTCGCGGCCGCCCCGGCGTTGTAGGAGCCGCGCTGCTCGCAGTTGAAGCCGTGGCTGGCGTCGTAGAGGTGCACCTCGACCTCGGGGTGCAGTTTCTCGAACGCCTTCACGCCGTCGACGGGAATGTGCGTGTCCAGTTCGCCGAAGTGCGACATCGTCGGCACCGCCGGCTTGCGCGACGGCTCGCTGCCGGCGGTCATCCCGCCACCGTAGTAGCTCACGGCGGCCGCGAGGCCGGTCACCTTCTCGGCCGCGCGCCACACGAGCAGGCCGCCCCAGCAATAGCCGACGATGCCGACCTTGCCCGCGCTCGCGGCGAAGTCCACCGCGGCCTGGATGTCCTGCAGCACGCCCGGCGCCGGCAGCGCCTCGACGGCCGCCTTCAGGCTCGATCCCCGCTTCATGTCCTCGGGCGTGTAGCCGAACTGCACGCCCTTCTCGACCCGGTCGAAGGTGGCAGGCGCGACGGCGAGGTAGCCCGCGGCCGCGTAGCGGTCGGCCACGCCGCGGATGTGCGAGTTGACGCCGAAGATCTCCTGCAGGACGACGATCGCCCCCTTGGGCGCGTGCGGGGGCTCGCTGACGTAGGCGGAGGACTGGAAGCCGTCGGCGGCGGTGAGGGTGATGGTGGAGGACGTCATGGCATTCCCGTGGGGTTGTTCAAGGGCCCGAATCGCATGTTGTACATCCGACCTCATGCCCCCGGCGGCGTACCGGCGTCGCCGGCGCCGCGCCGCGACCCGCGGCCGGCGCGCGCGTCGCCGTTCTCCCCGCGGGCTCGCGCCCCGCCCATCCGCTGTACCCTATCGCCTGAGACAAACCCGGAGCTCGACAAATGCACATGGAATCCCCCGCCCCCGCCGCGCCCGTCGCCGAAGCGCGCAATTCGTTCCTCGAGGAAAAGGCCTTCGCCTCGCGCACCGTGCTGGTGTTCGGCGCGATCAACGACCAGACGGCCGCCGACACCGTGCGCCGGCTGATCGCCCTCGACGGTGCATCGCACGCGCCGATCGACATCCTGGTGTCGTCTCCCGGCGGCCACCTGGAGTCCGGCGACACGGTGCACGACGTCATCAAGTTCATCACCGCGCCGGTGCGCATGATCGGCACGGGCTGGGTCGGCAGCGCCGCCACGCACGTGTTCCTGGCCGTTCCCAAGGAACGCCGCTTCTGCCTGCCGCAGACGCGCTTCCTCATTCACCAGCCGAGCGGCGGCGCCGGCGGCCAGGCCACGGACATCGCGATCATGGCGCGCGAGATCATCAAGGCGCGCGAGCGCATCGCCCAGGTCATCGCACGCGAGACCGGCCAGAAGCTGGAAAAGGTGCTGGTCGACATCGAGCGCGACAACTGGATGGGCCCGGAGGAAGCCATCGCATACGGCCTGATCTCGAGGATCATCGAGAACCGCAGCGAGCTGGGCTGAGCCCGCGGGCGATCGCGCGATCGCCATGCCCGCAAGGGCCTCGCTCGGGTCGCGCGCATCACGCGCGGAAGCGCCGGCTCAGCGCACCTGCAACGTGTAGGTGATCGCCTGCGTCATGTCCTGCAGGCGGCCGCCGAACTCCACCTTGTGGGTCCCGGGCGGCAGCGGCGCCAGCATCACGTAGTAGCCGTCCCCGGCGGAGGGCACCTTGGGCCCGGGCTGGGCTCGGCGCGCGCCGAGGTCGAAGCAGCCCTGCGAGGCAATCCGGTGTTCCTGGAGGCCGGCCTGCACCTTGCCGTCGCTGCGCAGCACGAGGTCGGTGACGTCGTCGATGGTTTCCCGGGCGTCGTCCATGACGGCCGAACACGACAGCGCGGTGCCCGGCTCCGGCGCGGCGACGTAGTTGATCAACGGAAAGAACAGGTACTTGCCGGCCGGCACGGTGCAGGTGCGCACAGTGCGCTGCCTGCCGTAGGTGCCGGCGAGGAACCATACCGCCCCTTGCTGGCCCGCGCCACAACGCGCGCCGGTGCGGTCGGACACCGGGCTGTCGGCGTTGTCGAACGACGCGGCCCATTGCCACCAGGACCGCGACCAGTTCGACTGCGAAGCGCCCGCCACCGCCTGGTCGGCCGGCAGCAGCGGCGAATCGGCGGCCGAAGCGGCGGAAGCGGTGAGGGCCAGCGCGATCGCGGCGAAAACGTGTCGGGGCATGAGGAGGCCGGTCGTGGACAGTGCGCGCATTCTGCCTTGCGCGAGCGCCGTGGACGCCTCAGCGCACGTCCAGGCGGTATGTCGTCGACAGCGGCGTGCTGTCGAAGCGCGCCTCCACGGCGATGGTGTGCGGCCCCGCGGGCAGGGGCTGGAGCATCACGTAGTAGCCGTCCGCCACGGCGGTCTTCGCCGCGGAGCGCGGGGTCTGGCGCAGTCCCAGCGCGAAGCAGTCGTGCGTGGCGAGCCGATGGCTCGCGAGGTTGTCGACCGCCTGGCCGTCGATGGTCATCGACAGCCGGCTCACGCGGTGCGCGATGTTGTCGGCGGCGATGCGCGCCATCGAGTCGCAATCCGGCTCGCGATTGCCCGAGCGCTCCACCGTGCTGACGACCGGCACGAACAGCGTCTTTCCCGCCGGGACGACGCAGGTGCGCGTGACCGGCGCCGTGCCGTCCGAGCCCGCCAGGAACCACACGTCGCCTTGTTGGCGCGCCGTGCACGAGGCGCCGCTGGTATCGGCGACGGGGCTGCTGTCGCGTGCGAACGCGGCGATCCATTGCAGGTAGGCCTGCGACCATTCGGATTGCGGCCGATCGAGGACGATCTCGTCCGCGCCGATGACGACGGATGCCGTCGATGCGTCCACGGCGGATGCGGACAGCGCGACGAGCAAGCCGGCGCAGAAGACGGCGCCGGAGACGACGACGCGAAGCAGGACATTCGAGCGAAAGGGCATCACGGGATTCTGCCCAGTTCGGCCGCGGCCCGCCGGCACCGCGCCGGATGCCATTGCGCGGCGACCGGACGTCGCTTCGATGTCACGCCGCGCATCGAGCGCCGGAAACACCGAGGTAAGCTGGGCGCCTGCCACATGCCGAGCCCTCCTCCGTGATCGACATCGCCCGTCCCCTCGCAGCGCTCACCCGTCGGGAGTGGACCCTCGTCGCGGCGGGGGTCCTCGCCTGGATCCTGCTCGCATGGGGCGGCGTGTGGCTGTTCCACCAGCTCACGCGCAAGCCCGACAGCTGCGCGAGCGCGGCGGAGGCATCGACGCATCAGGTCAAGCCCGCGTCCGGCGGCCCGCGCAACGCCGTGCAGCTGCTGACCGGCACGGGACGCTGCCCATGATCATCACGCGCGCGACGGCGGCGTTCTACGACGACTGGGCCGTCAACGGCCAGGAGGCCGAGCGCAGCGCGATCTCACGGCACTTCGAGTCCGCGTTCGCGCCCGGCGCGCGCGTGCTGGACGTGGGCTGCGGCATGGGCCGCGATCTCGCCGTCCTGCTGGAGTCGGGATTCGACGCGTACGGCGTCGAGCCCCACGACGCGATGCGGGCGCGCGCGATCGAACGCCATCCGCACCTGGCCGGACGCATCGCTGCAGCCGCGTTGCCCGATGTCGGCCAGCCCTTCGGCGGCGGGTTCGACGCGATCGTGTGCAGCGCCGTCCTGATGCACGTGCCGGCGCATGCCCTGCCTGCCTCGCTGGCCGCATTGAACGCGGTGCTGGCGCCGCACGCCCGCCTGCTGATGGCGCTGCCGGAGATGCAGGTCGACCTGCTGGTCGACGGCCGCGATCCCGACGGGCGGGCCTTCGCCAACCACGCGCCGGAGCACGTGCGGCGACTGATGGCCGATCTTGGTTTCGCGCTGTCGAACCTCATGGAGATCGCGGCGCCGTCGGTCGACACGCGGTGGCGGATCCTGCTGTTCGGGCGCCAGGATTAGCGTTGGCCCGGGTGTGCCCCGGGCAGCCATGCCATCGAGACAACGCCGAACGCTAGTCCCACCGCACGCGCCGCGACAACAGCGCGAGCATGACGGCCGCCGCGGCCACCACGGCCATGCCCCAGGACAGGTTGGTGGCCTGCGCCACGGCGCCGATCACGAGGGGCCCGACCAGGAAGCCCAGCGAGCCCAGCGTCATCACCGCCGCCAGCGCCACCCCGCCCTCGCGCGCGCCCGCCGCGTACACGCAGGGCGACACGGTGGCCACGCCGACGCCGAACAGGCCGAAGCCCACCAGCGCGGGCGCGACGCCGCCGATCAGCAGCGCCGCGGCCAGGCTCAGGCCGGCCAGCAACGAACCGCCAAAGAGCAGCTTGCGCGCGCCCCAGCGCACGCGCGCGCGATCGCCGAACCAGCGCGTCACCAGCATCGTGCCCTGGAGGCTGGCGATGCCCAGCGGCGCGACCTGCTGCGAGGCGCCGGCGCGCTGGGTCAGGTACAGCGTGGACCAGTCCACCATCGACCCCTCGACGATCATGCCCAGGAACGCCATCGCGCCGATCAGCAGTGCCGCGCCTCGCGGCAATGCGAACGAGCGTGTGCCCGCGTCGATTTCCTTGGCATCCGCGATGAGCCCGCCCCGCGGCAACCACGCGGCGGCCAGCACGATCAGCGCCGCGACCGCGAAGTGCAAGGGCACCGAGCTCGTCACGGCGGTGATGCCCGATGCGAAAAAAGCGCCGGCCATCGTGCCGAGGCTGAAGACGGCGTGCAGGCGCGACATCACCGGCTGCGCGGTGGCCCGTTCCACCTCGACGCCCTGCGCGTTCATCGCGACGTCCAGCGTGCTGGCCAGCACGCCGTACAGGCACATCACGGCGCACGCGACCGCCCAGCTCGGCGCAAGGCCCAGGACGACCAGGCCGACGGCCAGCAGCACGCCCGACAGCAGGCTGGCGCCGCGCGAGCCGAGCTTGTGCAGCGCGGCGGCCGTCACCGGAAACGAGAAGATCGCGCCGAGCGCCGCGAACAGCAGCACCACGCTGACCTGCGACGTGCTCAGTCCCAGGTTGGCCTGGATGGCCGGCAGGCGCGAGGTCCAGGTGCCGTAGCTGAAACCCAGCGCGCCGAACAGCGAGGCGACGGCCAGCTGGCTGCGGCGCGTGGAAACGGCGCCGGCGCGCGCGGCGTCGGCATCGAAGGCGGAAGGTCCGGTCATGTCGGAAGGAATGAGAAGGCCATGCCGGGCCGAGCGGGCGGCGAATGTCGGCGACGGCCGAGGCTATCAGGAATCGGTTTCAGACCCGCTTCAACGTGATCGCGTTTTCGGGGCATGCACTGACGCATAGCCCGCAGCCGTGGCACTGGTCGGCGCGCAATGCCTCGGCCTGGATGCCGCCATGAACCCACCACTTGAGCGTGCCCAGCAGGTTCAACTGCGGCAACTCGCTGCGTTCACGACGGTGCACGACGAACACGTCGTACGGGCACTCCGCAACGCAGGCCGACTTGCCTTCGCAGCGATTCGCGTCGATGACGGGTCGCAACACGCCTTCGGCGTGCTTGCAGGCAATCGCGGGAGAGTCGGGCTCGAGCGTGGAGACGGTCATCGAGTCAGCTTACCGCTCCGTCGGGAGTTCGTCGCGCGTCGCGTTGCCGCCGAGTCGACAGCGATCCGACCCCGCAAAGCGGCCGCCACAAAACAAAACGCACGCCCGAGGGCGTGCGTTCGTGAAGCATCGCGCGGGGCCCGACCAGCCTCCCCGCCGTCATGCATCAAGCCGGCGTCGCGTCGGCTTCCTTGCAGCTCGGCGCGCAGACCGACTGGGCGCGACCCAGCAGCTTGCGCGTCTTCAACTGGGCACGGGGACGGTGCTTGCCACAGAGGAAGCACGACATCGTGGCGGCGCCGAAGGCGCCAGTGGCAGCGAACGGGGAACCCGCGGCCTTGGAGCGATAGCGCAGGCCATCGGCGCCGAGAGTGGTCTTGACTTCTTGCTTCGACATCGAGTGATGATCCTTCCGGGATAGGAACAGGGCGCGTACGCTTGGCCGGGCAGCCGCACGTCCTTCCTCGCGCCATCCACCATTCTAGCAGACTTACTGTATGGACTGACAGCCCGCACGCTCCCGCGGGTCGCTGACCCCCAAGGGGCGCTCGGTTCGGCTCGAATGTGATCCGAGTTTCCCGAGAGCTTGAAATTCCAAGCCAGCATTCCAGCGGCAGCGCCGGTCGTCGGCGAGGCCCTGCCGAGCAAGCACGTTGAGTGCCAGCTTCAGGCCGCCGGCACCGGCTCCGCGCGCTTGGCCACGAGCGTCAGGATGTCGTAGCTCGCCACGACCTCGCCGTCCTGGTTCGTCACCTCCACGTCCCAGGCCACCACGCCCTGCCCCTTGCCGTCGGCGCCGACCTTGTTGCGGTCGATCTTGCGCTTGCAGGTCAGGCGCGCGCGGATGGTGTCGCCGATGCCCACCGGCTTGACGAAGCGCAGGGTGTCGAGACCGTAGTTCGCGAGCACCGGGCCTTCGGCCGGCGACACGAACAGGCCGGCCGCGGCGGACAGCACGAAGTAGCCGTGCGCGATCCGCTTGCCGAAAGGCGAAGCCTTTGCGGCAATCTCGTCGAAGTGCATGTAAAAGAAGTCGCCCGAGATGCCGCCGAAGGCGACGATGTCGGCGTCGGTCACGGTGCGCCGATGCGTCAGCAGCGAGTCGCCGACCGTCAGGTCCTCGAACGCGTGGCGGAACGGATGGACGCCCGATTCGTGCACCGCGGCGCCCTTCACGTGCTCGCCAGTCACCGCGGCCAGCATCGTCGGCGAGCCCTGCACCGCGGCGCGCTGCAGGTAGTGCTTGACGGCGCGGATGCCGCCCAGCTCCTCGCCGCCGCCGGCCCGGCCCGGGCCGCCGTGCTTCAGCGCGGGCAAGGGCGAGCCGTGGCCGGTGGATTCGGCCGCGGCGTCCCGATCGAGCACCAGGATGCGGCCATGCAGCGCGGCCAGGCGGCCGACGGCGTGGGCGGCGAGATGCGGATCGCGCGTGACCAGCGTGCCCACCAGGCTGCCGCGGCCCCGCTCGGCCAGCGCGAGCGCCTCGTCGAAATCGTCGTAGGGCATCAGCGTGCTGACCGGGCCGAAGGCCTCGACGTCGTGCGCCGCGGACTGCATGTCGGGGCGTTCGCACAGCAGCAGCGTGGGCGAGAAGAACGCGCCCTGGTCGGTGCCGGTGCCCCGCGGTGCGAAGCCCGCGTCCGCGCCGAACAGCACGGTGTTGCCGCGCGCCAGCTGCGCGACGCGCTCCGCGACGTCGCGCTGCTGTTCGTGCGACGCCAGCGCGCCCATGGTCACACCTTCCAGCGACGGATCGCCGACGACGATCTTCGCGAGCCGCGCCTTCAGGCGCTCGGTGACCGCGGCCAGGTGCTTGCGCGGCACGATCGCGCGCCGGATCGCGGTGCACTTCTGGCCCGCCTTGACGGTCATCTCGCGCGCCACCTCCTTGACGAACAGGTCGAACTCGACGTCGTCCGGCGTCACGTCGTCGGCGAGGACGGCGCAATTGAGCGAGTCGGCTTCGGCGTTGAACGGCACGCTGTTGGCGATCAGGTTCGGGCGCACGCGCAGCGTGGCGGCGGTGTCGGCCGAGCCGGTGAAGGTGACGATGTCCTGGCCGTTGACGCGGTCGAGCAGGTCGCCCGTCGAGCCCACCACCAATTGCAGGGACCCCTCCGGCAACAGGCCCGATTCGACGCACAGCCGCACCATCGCCTCGGTGAGGTAGCTGGTGGACGTCGCGGGCTTGACGATGCAGGGCATGCCCGCGAGAAAGCTCGGCGCGAACTTCTCGAGCGCGCCCCAGATGGGGAAATTGAACGCGTTGATGTGCACCGCGACCCCGCGGCGCGGCACCAGCACGTGGGTGCCGGCGAACTGCCCCTTCTTGCCCAGCGCCATCGCCGGGCCTTCGTGGATCAGGTTGCCGGACGGCAGCTCGTTGCTGCCCATGCTGGCGTACGCGAACAAGGTGCCGGCGCCGCCCTCGATGTCGATCCAGCCGTCCACGCGCGTGGCGCCGGTGTGCGCCGAGATCGCGTAGAGCTCCTCCTTGCGCTCCATCAGGAACTTGGCAAGCGCCTTCAGCCGCGCGGCGCGCTGCTGGAAGTCGAGCGCCAACAGCGCGGGAATGCCGACCCGGCGCGCGTGGTCGACGGCCTCGCCGAAATCGAGTTCGTCGGCGTGCGCGAACGCGACGGTGCGTCCATCGACCGCGCTCGCGAGCGCGGCGCCCGCGCGCGCGCCCACGAAGCGGCCGCCGATGTAGCTCTGCAACTGGATCGGATTCATCTTTACTCCTGGAGCTTCCACGTGCCGTTCTCGATCTTGACCATCACGCGCGCGCGCTGGTCCAGGCCCAGGTGGTCGGTGGGCGTCATGTTGAAGATGCCGTGTGCACCAGCAACGTTCTTGCTGTTCTCGAGCGCGTCGCGCAGGGCCGCGCGGAACTCCGGCGTGCCTGGCTGCGCCTTCTTCAACGCCGCGGGAATAGCGGCGGCCATCAGCCGGCCCGCGTCCCAGGCGTGGCCGCCGAACGTGGACACGCTGTCCTTGCCATACGCGAGCTCGTACGCGAACACATATTCCAGCGCCGACGTGCGAACCGGATTGCCGACCGGCAGCTGGCGCGCCACCAGCACCGGCCCGGCCGGCAGGAAGGTGCCTTCGACGTTCTTGCCGCCCACGCGCAGGAAGTCGGCGTTGGCAACGCCGTGCGTCTGGTAGATCAGGCCCGTGTATCCACGATCCTTGAGCGTGATCTGCGGCAGCGCCGCCGGCGTGCCCGCGCCGGCGACCAGGATCGCGTCGGGCTTGGCGGCCTGCAGCTTGAGCACCTGCGCCGTCACCGACGAATCGCTGCGCGCAAAGCGCTCGTTGGCCACGACCGTGATGCCCTTGAGGCCCGCGGCCTTGCTGAACTCGTTGAACCAGCCTTCGCCGTAGGCATCCGCGAAGCCGATGAAGCCCACGGTCTTCACGCCGTGATCCTTCATGTGCGACGCGATCGCGAGCGACATCTGGATGTCGTTCTGCGGCGTCTTGAACACCCACCGGCGCTTGGCGTCCACCGGTTCGACGATCTTGGCCGACGCGGCCATCGAGATCATCGGCACCTGCGCCTCGCTGACGACGTCGATCATCGCGAGGGAGTTGGGCGTCACGGTGGAGCCCAGGATGATGTCGACCTTGTCCTCGGTGATCAGCTTGCGCGTGTTGCTGACCGCCTTGGTGGTGTCGGAGCCGTCGTCCAGCACGATGTAGTGGATCTTCTGGCCCGCGATCGACTGCGGCATCAGCGCGATGGTGTTCTTCTCGGGGATGCCCAGCGACGCGCCGGGACCGGTGGCGGACACCGTGACGCCGACGTTGATGTCGGCCAGCGCGGAGCCGGCCGCGAGCGTCAGCGCCACGGCCATCAGGGCGCGCAACGGGGATTGGATCTTGTCGTTCATCGAGGTCGTCTCCATCAATGGGTCGGTAGGACAGTCGGTCAATCGGTCAGGGAAGGCATGGCCGCATTCTGGCGTGCCCCGCCGCGCGGCTTGCGCACCGCCTCGAGGCCGCCGAAGAACAGGTCGGCCACGATCGGCGCCATCTGCTCGTGCGTGAGGCCGCCGTCGGGGCGCAGCCACGTGAACATCCAGTTGATCATGCCGAACAGCAGCATCGCGAGCGGCCGGTCGAGCTCGTTGCGGGACAGGTTCGGCCGCACCGCGGCGATGGCGTCGGCGAAGGCCGCCACCACGCGGCGTTGCGGCTCCTGCACCTGGCGGCGCTCGTCGTCCTCGAGGAAGCGCACGTCCTCGGTCAGCACGCGGTGCTCGTTCTGCGCGTCGGCGTACTCGCGCACGAAGCGCAGGATCAGCGCGCGCAGCCGCGTCTCGGCCGCATTGGCGGACGAATCGCCGCGGGTCTGCTCGAGCACCTCGACGACGAACTGCTCCAGCCGCGCCACGTGGCCCACGGTGATCTGGAACAGCAGCTCGCGCTTGTCGCGGTAGTAGTGGTACAGCCCGGCCTTGGACACGCCGCAGGCCGCGGCGATGTCGTTCATCGACGTGGCCGTGTAGCCCTGGCTGGCGAACAGCTCCGCCGCCCGCGTGAGGATGGTGTCGCGCTGGTCGTCGTAGGTGGCGGAGCGGGTGCGGGCCATCAGTCGTGCAGCTCCGTCGGTCGGTCGGTCGGGGCCGGAGGGGTCTGGCACCGCCTCGGATCGCGCCAGGTCGTCGCCGGGCGCCGCGGTGCCGCTCGCGATCCGAGGCGGAGCCTGACCTCGATCCCCCGCTGAGCATCGAGGTCAGGCACCCCCGTCATCCGCGAAAGCGTCTCGCCGATCGCAGACGAAGCAGCGCGGAGGACGGCGGTGCCAGACCCCTCCGGCAGCCGGCAGGCGTGCGGCCAAGCCAGGCGACGCATCGGTGCTGAAGCGAGGATGGAAAGCATGCGTTGCCTCAGCGATGATCGAACGAGATCCGCACTTCCGCGGTCGTGGGATGCGACTGGCACGTCAGGATGAACCCCGCCTCCAGGTCGCGCTTCTCGAGCGCATAGTTGCGCGCCATCCGCACCTCGCCCGAATCCAGGTGCGCGCGGCAGGTGCCGCAGACGCCGGACTTGCACGAGTAGGGCACGTCCAGGCCCGCGTTGGCGCACGAGTCGAGCAGGTTGACGTCGCTCTCGTGGTAGTCGATCTCGTGCGTCACGCCGTCGCGGATCACGGTGAGGTGGCAGTGCGGCGCGTCGCCCGGCGCGCTCGCCTGCGCCGGCGCGGCCTGCACGCCCATGCCGCTGTCGGCGGGAATCGGCACGCCGAAACGCTCCACGTGGATGCGATCGGGCGCGACGCCCGCGGCGAGCAGCGCGGCCTCGGCCTCGTCGTTCATCATGAACGGGCCGCAGATGAACGCGTGGTCGATGTGGTCGGCGACGATCAGGTGCTGCAGGAACTCGCCGAGCTTGGCGCGATCGAGCACGCCCTGGTTCAGCGGCGAGTCGACGCGCTCCTCCGAGAACACATGGTGCAGCGACACGCGCGTCACGTAGCGGTTCTTCAGGTCTTCCAGTTCTTCCTTGAACATCGTCGAGGCCGCGCGGCGGTTGCCGTAGACCAGCGTGACGCGGCTGCCCGGCTCGTTGACCAGCACCGTCTTCATGATGGAGATCATCGGCGTGATGCCGCTGCCGCCGGCCACGCACAGGTAGTTGCGCGCCGCCGCCGGCTCGATGGGCACGAAGAAACGGCCCTGCGGCGGCATCACGTCGATGGTGTCGCCGGCGCGCAGGTTCTCGGCCAGCCAGTTCGAGAAGCGGCCGCCGCGCACGCGGCGCACACCCACGCGCAGCTCGCCGTCGTCGATGCCGGCGCAGATGGAGTACGAGCGGCGCACCTCCTCGCCGGCGATGCGCTGGCGCAGCGTCAGGTACTGGCCTTGCGTGAAGCGGAAGCGCTCGCCGAGTTCCTCGGGGATGTCGAACGAGACGACCATCGCCTCGTCGGTCTCGGGGCGCACGGCGCGGACTTTGAGCGGGTGGAAATGGGTATCGACGGCCATGGTCTTCACAGAGGCTTGAAATATTCGAAGGGTTCGCGGCACGCGATGCAGCGGTACAGCGACTTGCAGGCGGTCGAGCCGAACGCGGACAGGCGCTCGGTCTGCGCGCTGCCGCAGCGCGGGCAGTCGACGTTGCGCGCCATGAGCCGGATCGGCGAGACATTGGCGGTCGCTTCAATCGCGCACGACCCCGGCGGCGCGATGCCGTAGGCGCGCAGCTTCTCGCGGCCCTCGGGCGTGATCCAGTCGGTCGTCCACGCGGGCGCGCGCCGTTGCGTCACGCGCGCGGGCCCGAGGCCGGCCGCGGCGAGCGCGTCGGAGATGGCCTGCGCGATCACCTCGGTGGCGGGACAGCCGGAGTAAGTCGGCGTGACCACCACCTCCAGCCCGTCGTCGTGCGCGATCACGTCGCGCACGATGCCGAGGTCGGTGACCGAGATCGCCGGCACTTCCGGGTCGAGCACGTCGTGCAGCACCCGCCACGCATCCTGCACGCGCGGCGAGAGGGCCTGGTCGTGCGTAGCGTTCACCACTGGCCGCCCGGGAAGGTGCGCTGCAACGTCTGCATCTCGGCCAGCAGGTAGCCCATGTGCTCGCTGTGCACGCCGCGCGAGCCGGTCGAACGGAAGGCGCCGGTGGCCGGCATGTCCAGGCCCGCGTCGGCGAAGACCGGCGCGACGATCGCGTCCCATGCCGGCTTCAGCGAGACGCGCATCGGACCCAGCCCCGACTCGGCGGCGGCGGTGTCGACGCCGTCGGTCTCGAACAGCTCCGCGGTGTACGGCCACAGGCGATCGACGGCCTGGCGCATGCGCTTCGCGGACTCGTCGGTGCCGTCGCCGAGACGCACGACCCAATCCGCCGCATGCGCCACGTGATAGCGCGACTCCTTGACGGCCTTGCCGGCGATCGCGGCGATCTCGGCGTCGCTCGACGCCTCGAGCTTGGCCCACAGGACGTTCATCCAGGCGGCGAGCAGGAAGTTGCGCACGGTCGCGTCGGCGAAGTCGCGTCCGGCGCGGCGGCCCGGCAGTTCGGCCAGCGTGAAGTTCACGAAGTCGCGCTCGTTGCGCAGGAACGCGAGCTGGTCCTCGTCGAAGCCCGCCTGCAGGCCGACGTGCGTCAGCAGCGCGCGGGCCTGGCCGACGAGGTCGAGCGCCAGGTTGGTCAGCGCGATGTCCTCCTCGAGGATGGGCGCGTGGCCGCTCCATTCGGCCAGGCGCTGCGCGTGGATCAGGCAGGTGTCGCCGATGCGCATCAGGTAGGCCTGCTGCGGCGTGGGCGTGAAGACGATGGATTCGGTGGTCGTCGAGGCGACCGAGCTCGACGCGCTCGCGGTCGTCGGCAAGGGGGCGAAGGTCGTGTTCATCGCTGCGCTCACATGTGGCCGACTTCGGGCGGCAGTTCGTAGAACGTCGGGTGGCGGTAGACCTTGTCTTCCATCGGATCGAACAGCATCGCCTTGTCGGCGGGATCGGACGCGACGATCTGGTCGGAGCGCACGATCCACACGCTGATGCCTTCCTGGCGCCGCGTGTAGACCTCGCGCGCCAGCTGCAGCGCCATCTTGGAATCGGCGGCGTGCAGGCTGCCGCAGTGCTTGTGGTCGAGGCCGGCCTTGGGACGCACGAACACCTCCCACAGCGGCCATTCGTGAGCCTGGGCCTGGGCGTTGGCGATGTCGGTCTTGGATGCGGTCATGTCGTGTTCTCTCGTCGATTCGTTCAGGCGGCGGCCGTCTGGTCCCGGGCGGCGGTCTTGCGCGCATGCGCGAGGGCCGCTTCGCGCACCCACTCGCCGTCGTTCCACGCGTCCACGCGCTCGGCCAGGCGCTCCTTGTTGCACGGGCCGTCGCCGTTGACGACCTGCCAGAACTCGCTCCAGTCGATCGCGCCGAAGTCGTGGTGCTCGCGCTCGGCGTTCCACTTGAGCTCGGGGTCGGGCAGCGTCACGCCGAGGATCCTGGCCTGTTCGACGGTGGCGTCGACGAACTTCTGGCGCAGGTCGTCGTTGCTGATGCGCTTGATGCCCCAGCGCATCGACTGCGCGGTGTTGGGCGACTGGTCGTCCGGCGGGCCGAACATCATCAGGCTGGGCCACCACCAGCGGTTGGTGGCGTCCTGCACCATGGCCTTCTGCGCGTCGGTGCCCCGCTGCATCATGTGCAGCAGCGAGTCATAGCCCTGGCGCTGGTGGAAGGATTCCTCGCGGCAGATGCGCACCATCGCGCGCGCGTACGGCGCGTACGAGCAGCGGCACAGCGGCAGCTGGTTCATGATGGCCGCGCCGTCCACCAGCCAGCCGATCACGCCGACGTCGGCCCAGGTGAGCGTCGGGTAGTTGAAGATCGACGAGTACTTGGCCTTGCCGGTGTGCAGCGCGTCCAGCATCTGGTCGCGCGAGGTGCCCAGCGTCTCGCCGGCCGCGTACAGGTACAGGCCGTGGCCGGCCTCGTCCTGCACCTTGGCGAGCAGGATGGCCTTGCGCTTGAGCGTCGGCGCGCGCGTGATCCAGTTGCCTTCCGGCAGCATGCCCACGATCTCGGAGTGCGCGTGCTGGCTGATCTGGCGCACCAGCGTCTTGCGGTAGTGCTCGGGCATCCAGTCCTTGGCCTCGATGAACTCGTCGGCGTCCAGCGCGGACTCGAAGCGCTGCTCGGCGACGACCTCGTCGGCGTTGCGGATGACGGTGCGCTCTTCCTTCGGCGCGGTGTCCATGGCTTGCGTATACATCGCTTGCTCCTTACTTCTTTCTCTGATCAACCACTCGCCGGGCCTTGCCGACGAGCGTGCGTTCGATCGAATCGGGCTGGCCGACGCGCACCGCCGTGCTCACGCCGGTCAGCGTCTTGATGCGTTCCTGCAGATCGCGGCCGACGGCCATCGGATCGGCGCCGGCCTGGTTCGGCAGCAGCTCGCAGAGGACTTCCACCTTGTCCAGCAGCCCGTCTCGCGTGACGACCAGCTGGTACTGGCCGCCAAGCGCGCCGTGCGCCAGCACGATCTCCTCGATCTGCGTCGGGAACAGGTTCACGCCGCGGATGATCAGCATGTCGTCGGACCGGCCGACGATCTTGCCCATGCGGCGCATGCTGCGCGCGGTGGGCGGCAGCAGGCGCGTGAGGTCGCGCGTGCGGTAGCGGATGACCGGGAAGGCCTGCTTGGTCAGGGTCGTGAAGACCAGTTCGCCCTCCTCGCCGTCGGGCAGCACCTCGCCCGTCTCCGGGTCGATGATCTCGGGATAGAAGTGATCCTCCCAGATCACCGGGCCGTCCTGCGTCTCCACGCATTCGCTCGCGACGCCCGGGCCCATCACCTCGGACAGGCCGTAGATGTCGACCGCGTCGATGTCGGCGGCCTGCTGGATGTCGCGCCGCATCGCCTCCGTCCACGGCTCGGCGCCGAAGATGCCCACCTTCACGCTCATCTCGCGCGGATCCAGGCCCTGGCGGCGGAACTCCTCGCAGATCACCTGCATGTAGGACGGCGTCACCATGATGGCGTCGGGCTTGAAGTCCTGGATCAGCTGCACCTGCTTCTCGGTCTGGCCGCCCGACATCGGCACCACGGTGCACCCGAGGCGCTCCGCGCCGTAGTGCGCGCCCAGGCCACCCGTGAACAGGCCGTAGCCGTAGGCCACGTGCACCATGTCGCCCTTGCGAACGCCGGCGGCGCGCAGCGAGCGTGCGACCAGCTCGGCCCAGTGGTCGATGTCGCCCTGCGTGTAGCCGACCACGGTGGGCTTGCCGGTGGTGCCCGACGACGCGTGCACGCGCACCACCTGGTCGCGCGGGACGGCGAACATGCCGAACGGGTAGTTCGCGCGCAGGTCGCCCTTGCCGGTGAACGGGAACTTCGCCAGATCGGCCAGCGTCTTCAGGTCGTCCGGATGCACGCCCTTCTCGTCGAACGCGCGCGTGTAGTGCGGCACGTTCGCGTACACGTGCGCGAGCGTCGCGCGCAGGCGTGCGAGTTGCAGCGCGGCGATCTCGTCGCGGCTGGCGCGTTCGATGGGGTCGAGTTCGGTGGGGCGCAAGGCGTGAATCGGCATGTCTCTCATTCCCGATCGGCGGCAAGCACCGGCTTGCCCTTCATGGTGTACGAGCGGCCGCGGAACGCGAGCACGCGTTCGTCGCGCTGGTTGCGCACGTCGACGTCGTAGACGCCCAGGCGGCCGGTCTTGCTCACTTCCACCGCGATGGCGGTGAAGACGTCGCCGAGCCTGCCCGGCGCGATGATCTGCACGTCGAACCCCGCCGCCACGGTGATCTCGTTGTACGCGTTGCACGCGAACGCGAAGCAGGAGTCGGCCAGCGTCGTCATCAGGCCGCCCTGGCAGGTGCCGTAGCCGTTGAGCATGTCCTCGCGCACGGCCATGGTCATCGTGCAGGAACCGGGGCCGATGGCCGTGACCCGCATGCCCATGCCTTGCGACGCGCGATCCGTCGACCACATGTGGTCGCGGACGCGTTCCGCGATGTGCTGCGCGTCGGACATCAACGATCCTTGAAAACCGCGGGACGCTTCTGCTGGAACGCCGTCACGCCTTCGGCGAAGTCGTGCGCCCGGCCCAGTTCGCCCTGCACCCGCGCCTCCAGCGTCAGTGCATCGGACAAGGACAGCGACTGCGACGCGTCCAGCGCCTGCCGCGTGGCGACCAGTGCCTTGGACGGCATCGTGGCGAGCTTGTCGGCCAGCGCCAGCGCCTGCGGCAGCAGGTCGGCGTCGTCCACCGCCTGCCAGATCATGCCGAAGCGCTCGGCATCGGCGGCCGACAGCTTGTCGCCGGTCAGCGCCAACGCCAGCGCGCGCGAGCGGCCCACCAGGCGCGGCAGCAGCCAGGTGCCGCCGCAGTCGGGGATCAGCCCGATCTTGGCGAACGCCTGGATGAAGCTGGCCGAGCGCGCGGCCAGCACGATGTCGCAGCAGAACGCGAAGTTGGCGCCCGCCCCGGCGGCCACGCCGTTGACCGCGCAGACCACGGGCACCGGCATCGCCTGGATGCGGAGCGCGAGCGGGCGGTAGTTCTTCTCGATGACGGCGGCGATGTCTGGCTTGCCGTCCGCGCCGGCGGCCATGCCGGGGTCGTTCAGGTCCTGGCCGGCGCAGAACCCGCGGCCGGCGCCGGTGATCAGCACCGCGCGCACGGCCGGATCGGCGGCGGCGGCGTCGAGCGCGGCGCGCAGCTCGGCATGCATGTCCTGCGTGAAGCTGTTGAGCGCGGCCGGGCGGTTGAGCGTGAGCGTGCGCACCGCCCCGCGCTGCGCGACCTGCACGAGCGCGTCGGGCGAGGACATCGAGGCGGTCTCGAGAATGTCGGACATGAGGGGCTTGCCTTGCGTTGGGTTCGAAGCGAACCTTGTCGAAATGGGTCTGGCGCCGGGGACTCGTCGGGCGAAGGCGCGGGATCGCCGCGCATTCGCCATCGCCGCCAAGGGGTTTCTTCCCCGCCAGGGTCGGCTGGCCGGGTCTATTCTTTGACCGACCGGTCGGTTAATCTTAGACTGGTGGCCGCGACGACGCAAGCCCGCCCGTCCAACTGGGCCTTTTTTTCAAGGAAAACCCGAATGCCCTGCTACGAGATCGACGGCCTGCGCCCCGTGGTCGACCCGACGGCCTACGTCCACCCCACCGCCGTGCTCATCGGCGACGTGATCGTCGGCCCGGGCGCCTACATCGGCCCGTGCGCCAGCCTGCGCGGCGACTTCGGCCGCATCGTGCTGCGCACCGGCTGCAACGTGCAGGACACCTGCGTGATCCACGGCTTCCCGGCCTCGGACACGCTGCTGGAGGACAACGCCCACGTCGGGCACGGCGCCGTGCTGCACGGCTGCGTGATCCGCGCCGACGCGCTGGTGGGCATGAACGCCGTCGTGATGGACGAGGCCGAGATCGGCACCGGCGCCTTCGTGGCCGCGAGCGCCTTCGTTCGCGCCGGCCTGAAGGTGCCCGCCCGCTCGCTCGCCGCGGGCGTGCCCGCGAAGATCCTGCGCGAGCTCAGCGACCAGGAGCTCGCGTGGAAGCGCGAAGGGACGGCGACCTACCAGCGCCTGACCGAGCGGTGCCTGGCGACGATGAAGGAGGTCGAGCCGCTGGCGGCGGAAGAGCCGGGTCGCAAGCGGCTCGAGGCGGGGACGATACAGCCGCTGGTGGCGACGCGACGCGCGGACGAGTGAACGGGTGGGCCCGGGGCCGTCCGGCGCCTCCCCAGGAAACGCGCCCTCGCCGCTTCGCGAACCCTTGCCGCGACGGGCGGCTTGGCGCATCCTCTCGAGGTCGCACAATGCAGCCATCACCTGGGGAGCAACGATGGATCAACGCGAGTTCGAAGCGGTCGTGGACGAGTTCGGCGCGAGCGCCAAGGATCTGGTCGAGCTGGTCGAACAGGCCCGCTACGAGCAGCCGACCGCCATCGAGATCTCGCGCCTGCTCGACGCGCGCGAGGACATGCTGGCGCTGCTGGGCAAGCTGGCGCCGCTGCGCGCCGTCTCGCCGCCGGTCGAGCTGCCCATCGCGCTGGCCAGCCTGCGGTCGCGGATCGCCCACTCCCGCGACGCGCTCAAGACCAGCCACGACTCCAAGGAGATCCTGCAGCTGGTGAGCGAGATCGGCGAGACCTTCGCGACGATCGTCGCGCCGCTCCAGGCCGCGGGCCGCTGGCCCAAGAGCCGCGCCCGCTGAGCGCTGCGAGAATGCGTCCATGAAACTGGTCATGGACGTCCACCTGCAGGGCGACAGCGCCCTCGTCGCCGCCGTCGCCTTCGACGACTGGGCCGCCTTCGAGGGCACGAAGAACTATTGCCTGCGCATCGAGCACGTCGAGAAGCCCGTCAAGGGCGAGCTCGACCTGCGCGAGCTGCCGTGGCTGGTGCAGCTGCTCGACGCCAACGGCCTGCAGCCGGAGGTGATCGTGTTCGACGGCTTCGTGCACCTGGACGCGCAGGAAACCCCCGGCCTCGGCCGCCGCCTGCACGACACGCTGGGCGGCCGCACCGCGGTCATCGGCGTCTCCAAGTCCGGCTTCAAGGACACGCCCGCGCAGTTCGAGGTGCATCGCGAGGAAGAGACCGCCCCGCTGATCGTCACCTGCGCCGGCATCGACCTGGGCGCCGCCAAGGCGCGCATCCGCATGATGCACGGCCGCAAGCGCGTGCCCACGCTGATGAAGCTGGCGGCGCGCATCGCCAAGGGCAACGTGGACGCGTGATGGACGCGACGACCCTGGCCGCCTACGACGCGAACGCCGCCGCCTACGCGGACGAATGGTTGGCCCAGGAGCCGCCCGACGACATGTACGACCTGCTGCGCGCGCACTTCACGCCGGGCCCGACCGCCGACGTCGGTTGCGGCGCCGGGCGCGACACCGCCTGGCTCGCGGCCCAGGGTTTCGACGCCCGAGGCTTCGATGCGTCGGAAGGACTGCTCGCCCAGGCGCGCGCCGCGTATCCCGCGCTGCGCTTCGACCGAGCGGCGCTGCCCGAGCTGGCCGGCGTGGAGCGCGGCGCGTTCCAGAACGTGTTGTGCGAGACGGTCGTCATGCACCTCGACCCGGCGCAGGTCGGCGCGTCGGTGCGCAGCCTGCTGGCGCTGCTGCGGCCCGGCGGCACCCTGTATCTCAGCTGGCGAGTGACCGACGACGCGTCGAAACGCGATCCGGCGGGCCGGCTCTATGCGGCCTTCGACAAGGCGGCGGTCACGGATGAATTCGCTTCTGGCGACACGATCCTGCACGACGAGGACCGCGTGAGCGTCTCGTCGGGCAAGCGCGTGCAGCGCCTGGTCGTCAGGCGGCCACTCGGCGATCCACCTCGTCGCTGAAGAGGTAGGCCGACTCGAAGCTGTCGGCCATGGCGAAGCGCCGCACGAAGGCGAGCGCGGTGTCGGCCACCTCGCGCCAGCCGCTGTCGATGACCAGCGAGTGGCCGCGGTTGGGCATCTCGACGATCTCGGTCAGGCCCGAGTTGATCTGCTGTTGCTTGAACGACGCGTTGGCGATCGCCCAGGGCACGGTGTGATCCTTCTGGCCGGAGATGATCAGCAGCGGGCCGCGCTCGTGGTTCTGCGCGTCGACCTGGGCCTCCGTCCACGGGTTGACGTTGGCGGCGGCGGCCTGGAACAGCGGCGCGCCCGAGGCCGGCACGGCGTAGGTGCGGTACAGCTGTCGCGCCTCGTCCTCGCTGACGGCGTTGGCGAACGCGTAGCGGAACTGCTCGTAGGTGAGCGGGACGGCGCGGCTGCGGTTGGCCGGGTTGCCCAACACCGGCCAGGCGGCCTTCAGCGCCGAGAACGGCAGCGGCAGCACGCCGCGGAACGGCGCCGGGTCGATGGCCACGGTGACCGCTGACAGGCCGCGGCCCGCCAGGATCTGCGCCAGCAGGCCGCCGAACGAATGGCCGATGACGGCGGGCTTGCGCTCGAGCTGCGCGATCACGTTGGAGAAGTGGTCGGCGACCTGGCCCACCGTCTTGTTGGCCATCACGGCGGGATTGGCGTTGGCCTCGGCCACGCTGGCCGGGTCGTCGGGCCAGTCGGGCGTCAGCGCGATGTAGCCGGCCTCCTCGAAGGCCTCCGCCCAGCGCTGCCAGCTGCTCGGCAGCAGCCACAGCCCGTGCACGAAGACGACCGGATGCAGCCCGGAGACGTTGGCGCGCTGGATCTGCGCGCGTTCGGCGGGCGAGATGCCCGCCGCCGTTGACGATGCCGAAGTGCCCATGGCCCGCTCCCCGTCGAATCCGGGCCTCGACATGAGGCTTGTATCGGATCCGATTCATCGTATCCAAATGTTGCCGAGAGTCAACGGCGCAAGCCCTCGAACCCCTGTTCAGGGGAGGCCCGTTACATCGGCGAGGCGGCCAGCCAGCGGTCGGCCTGCGGCAGCCGCTGCTCGCGCACCGTGGCCCGATCCTGGATCCGCGCCGCCACCTTGACGATGCGCTCGCGCGTGGCCGCCGGCACGTGCGCCCGGACGAACGCGTCCAGGCGCGGCAGCATCGCGCGGTCGGCGCCGGTGTTGAAGAAGCGCGCGGCGATCGTCGCGCCAGCGCCTTCGCCGAACAGCGGCTCGACCCGATCCCAGTGCGCGGCGATGAAGTCCAGCGTCGCGCCGGGATGGCTCGCGCCCGCGATGCGCAGCAGGCCGCCGGCCACCGTGGCCGGCGGTTCGCCGGAAATCGCGAGCGCGAGCGCGCGATCCGCCAGCGCGCGCTCGCGGGCGAGGCCCAGCAACTGGTAGAGCGCGGCCTTCTCGAGCGGCGACGGCGCGGACTGCGCCAGGCCGTGCAGGGTGTCCCAGGTGGGCGCGTCGGCGCGCTGGGCGACGACGGACAGCACGGCCTCGCGCAGGTCGCCCTGGAGGCTGGCGGGCTCGACCAGGGCGCGCTTGAAGCGGGCGGCGACCTCGGCCGTCACGGCCGGATCGTCGAGCTGGCCCAGCGCCTCGATCAACTCGACGCGCAGCGTCGCGGTCTCGGCCGGCTCGCCGGCCGCGACCTGCCAGCCGACGCGCGCGAAGACCGGATCCAGCAGCGAACGCGCGAACGTGCGGAACGCGGGCTGCGTCGGCAGGCCGTCGTACAGCACGTCGAGATCGGTCAACTGGTCGACCAGCATGCGGATCACGACCGCGTCGGCGCTCGCCGGCACCTGCCGCATCAGGCCCAGCAGCGTGCCCATGGGCAGCCTGCCGGCCAGCGCCAGCGCCTGGGTGTCGGCCAGCAGGCCCAGTTGGTCGTCGACGCCCAGTTGCGCGAACCTCTGCGTCAGGGCGGCGAGGCCGGCCTCGGAATAGCGCACGCGCAGGTAGCTGGACTGCCCCGCGTTGACCACCACCGGCCCGCAACCCGGCACCGCCACGACGCGCGGTTCCGGGCCTTCGACGACGGCGCGCGCGCTGCCGCCACCCAGCACCGCGACCGTGACCGGCGCATGCCAGCGGCCGCCGTGCGCGCCCGAAATCGTGAACTGGTCCTGCGACAGCGTCACCTCGGTGCGGCCGCCGACGCAGCGCGCGCCGTGCTCCACGATCATGGGCACGCCGGGCCGCAGTGTGAGGTCGCGCGCGATCGCGCGCACGGGGCGCGTGGCGTGCTCGTCCAGCGACTGCCACAGGTCGTCGGTGACGGTGTTGCCGTAGGCGTGCGCGGCGATGTAGCGGCGCACGCCGTCGCGGAACGCGTCGTCGCCCATGGTGGCCTCGAGCGTGCGCACGACCTGCGAGCCCTTGGCGTAGGTGATCGTGTCGAACGCGCCCTCGGTCTGCGAGACGTCGTCGATGCGCATGATCACCGGATGCGTGCCGCGGCGCGCGTCGATGTCCATCGCGTCCTGCTTGCCGGCGGCCTTCGAGGGCCAGCCCTGCCACTCGGGATGCAGCTCCTTCGTAGCCTTGACCTCCATCCACGAGGCGAAGCCTTCGTTGAGCCACAGGTCGTCCCACCACGCCATCGTCACGAGATCGCCGAACCACTGGTGGGCCACCTCGTGGGCGACGACCTCGAACACGCGGTGGCGATCTTCCTCCGTCGCCAGCTTCGGGTCGATCAGCAGGTCGCGCTCGAAGTAGAAGATCGCGCCCCAGTTCTCCATCGCGCCGAATGTGACGCTGCCGCCGGCGCCGGCCACCATGTCGAGCTTGGGCAGCGGGTACGGCGTGCCGAACCATGCGTTGTAGTACGGCAGGATGCGCGCGGCCGCGTCGAGCGCGTAGGCCGCCTGCGCGCCGCTGCCGCGCCGCACCACCACGCCGACGTCCACGCCGGCGACGTCGCGGTGCACGCGCTCGAAGTCGCCCAGTCCGAAGAACAGCAGGTAGGTGGACATCTTCGGCGTCGTCGCGAAACGCACGCGCTTCAGGTTGCCCGGCAAGGCCTCGGTGGACGCGACGGGCATGTTGCCGATCGCCATCTGGTCGGCCGGCACCGTCACCGTCAGGTCGAAGGTGGCGCGGCGCGCCGGCTCGTCCCAGCTCGGCACGAAACGGCGCGCGTCGGAATCCTCGAACATCGTGAACAGCGACGTCGCCTCGCCGTCGGGCGTCGCGACCTTGAGCCGGAACAGCCCCGCGGCCTGGTCCTGGATCTTGCCGCTGTAGGCGATCCTGAGCGTGTGGCGACCGAGCGCGAGCGGGTGCGCGAAGGTGAACGTCGCGCGCTGGCGCTCGGCGTCGAGCGCGATGCGCGGCGCGCCGGGCTCGCCGGACAGGCTCGCCCCGGCGATGGCGAGGTCGGCGCTGTCCAGCACGATGCGGTCGGTGCGGCGGCGCACCTGGACGTCGATCTCGACGCTGCCGTCGAACGTCGCCTCGGCGGCGTGCGGCGTGACCGCGATGCGATAGGCGTCGGGGACGACGTCGTCCGGCAGGATCATCCGGTTGCCGGGCGCGGCCATCGCGGTCGCGCACAGGGTGGCGAGGACGCCGACGAGGAACCGGGGAATGTCGTTGTGCATGAGTTGTTCGAAAGGACGGCGCGTCCGCATTCTAGGGAATGCACGCGGCAGGCTTGCATTTGATAAACGATTGGGTTTACCATTAACGCAATCGTTGACCATCACCGTCGAGGACCGCCATGCGCAAACCCCCACCGTCCGGCTGGCCGCAAGCCAGCTCCAGCCTGTTCTACCGCGAACCCGCCAAGGCGATCGACTGGCTGTGCGAGGCCTTCGGCTTCGAGCTGCGCCTCAAGGTCGAGGGCGAGCCCGGCCAGATCATCCACAGCGAACTCACCTACGGCGGCGCCCTGGTGTCGGTGAGCGGCAGCGCCAGGCCCGGCGAGGCCTTCGAGCCGGGGCGCGAGTTCAAGGCGCAGCACGCCAGTCCGCTGGACGTCGGCGGCCGCGTGACGCAGGCCCTCTGCCTGTTCGTCGACGACGCCGACGCGCATTGCGCGCAGGCGCGCGCGCACGGCGCCACCATCACGTCCGAGCCCGCCACGCACGACTACGGCGACGACTATTGGAGCGACCGCAGCTACGGCGCGACCGACTGCGAAGGCCACGCGTGGTGGTTCATGCACCGCCTGCGCGACCAGCCCGCTAGATGACGCGACGCGCGGCCGCCCCCGACCCGCAGGCCCTCGACCGCACGCTGCAGGCGCTGGCCGAGCCCACGCGGCGGGCCGTGGTCGGCCTGCTGCGCGACGGCCCGCAGCGCGCGGGCGAGATCGCCGACGCGCTCGCGATGTCGCGCCAGGCGATGAGCCGCCACCTGCGCGTGCTGCGCCAGGCCGGCGTCATCCACGAGGTCGGCGCCGCCAGCCCCGACGACGACGCCCGCGCCCGCACCTACCGCCTCGAGGCGCAGCCGCTGGCCGACCTGCAGGCCTGGCTCGGCGACGTGCAGGCCTTCTGGGGCGTGCAGATGCAGGCGTTTCGCAAGCAGGCCGAACGCGTTGCCCGGGAAAGGGCCGGGCGGTGAGCGGCGACCGCGTCAGCGCGAGCGTCTTCGTCGACGCGCCGCCCGACATCGCGTTCGAGGTCTTCACCGACCAGATCGACGCCTGGTGGCGCCACGGCATGAAGTTTCGCAACGGCGCGCGCTCGCTCAGCGTCCTGCACCTGGAGCCCCGGCTCGGGGGGCGGCTGTTCGAGACGATCGCGGCCCCCGGCGCCGCCGAGGCGCACGTCGTCCAGAGCGGCACCGTCACCGAGTGGAATCCGCCGCACGCGCTGTGCATCGAATGGCGCGGCATCAACTTCGCGCCGCACGAGGCCACCACCGTGTCGGTGTCGTTCGAGCCGCGGCGCGGCGGCACGCAGGTGACGCTCGTGCACGCCGGCTTCGCCGCGCTGCCGCCCGACCACCCGGTGCGCCATGGCCAGCCGGTGCCGCGCTTCATCGCCGGCATGGGCCTGTGGTGGTCGGACCAGATGACCTCGCTGCGCATGGTCGTCGACGCGAACCGCGCTGCGCCGTGGCTGCGCGCCGCCCGCGCCGAGCTGGGCGTGCGCGCGTTTCCCGCCGGCGCCAGCAACCCGCGCATCACCGAGTACCACGCCGGCACCAACATCGCCGGCTACGACGACAAGGCCAGCTGGTGCTCGTCGTTCGTGCACTGGACGCTGGCGCGCGCCGGCGTCGCCGGCACCGGCTCGGCGCTCGCGCGCAGCTGGCTCACCTGGGGCGACGCGCTGGCCGAGCCGCGCGTCGGCTGCGTCGCGGTGCTGTGGCGCGACGACCCGCAGAGCTGGCGCGGCCACGTCGGGTTCTTCCTGCGCACCGACGGCGACGACGTCGTGCTGCTGGGTGGCAACCAGCTCGGGTCGGTGCGCGAGCAACGCTATCCGCGCGACCAGGTGCTGGCATACCGCTGGCCTGCGGGCACGGACTGACCCGAGGGCGGCCCGGGAACGCGGCCGGCAAGCTGTCGTCATGCCTGCGAACGGTCAAGCATCTGGCGGACCCCGCGCCACTCAGGCACTATCTGCGTCCCGCTGCATCGACGCGCGGCTGCGCGGCCGCGACGAAGCCCATGGACACGTCCCGAACATCCGCCTTGCCGCCCGCCCCGCTGCGCCAGTTCGACGAGCTGCCCGGCCCCCGTGGCATCCCGATCTTCGGCAACATCCTGCAGATCGAATCCACGCGGATGCACCTGCAACTGGAGCAGTGGTGCGAGGAGTTCGGGCCCGTGTTCAAGCTGCGCCTCGGCCGCCGCCGCGTCGTGGTGGTGGGCGACCACACGCTGATCGCGGCGGCGCTGCGAGATCGGCCCGACGGCTTCCGGCGCACCAGCCGCTTCGAGCAGGTGTGGACGGAGATGGGGCTCGTCGGCGGCGTCTTCGGTGCGAACGGGGAAGACTGGAAGCGCCAGCGTCGCATGGTGATGGCCGGCTTCGACCCGGCGCACGTCAAGAGCTACTTCCCGTCGCTGCAGCGCGTGGCGCAGCGGCTGGTGACGCGCTGGCGCGAGGCCGCGCGCCGCGACGCGACGATCGATCTCCAGGCCGACCTGATGCGCTACACCGTCGACACCATCGCCGGGCTGGCCTTCGGCGCGGAGGTCGACACGCTCGGGTCGGACGAGGACGTCATCCAGCGGCACCTGAATCGAATCTTCCCGGCGCTGTTCCGGCGCCTGTTCGCGCCGCTGCCCACCTGGCGCTGGTTCCCCTCGGCCGCGGACAAGGCGCTCGCGCACAGCGTCGTGGAGGTCAATGCGGCGGTGGACGACTTCATCCGGCAGGCGCGCGCGCGCCTGGAGGCCGATCCGGCGCGGCGCGTGCATCCGCGCAACCTGCTCGAGGCCATGCTGGTCGCGGCCGACGAGCCGAGCAGCGGCATCACCGACCGGCAGGTGGCGGGCAACGTGCTGACGATGCTGCTCGCCGGCGAGGACACCACCGCGAACACGCTGGCCTGGACCGTCCACTTCCTGTGGACCCATCCGGCGGCGCTGGCGCGCGCCGTCGATGAAGTGCGGCACGTCTGCGGCGACGCGACGATTCCGACGCTCGAGCAGATCGCGCGGCTCGACTACGTCGAGGCCTGCGCGCACGAGTCCATGCGGCTGAAGCCGGTGGCGCCGCAGACCGGCATCGAAGCGCTGCGCGACACGGCGCTCGGCGACGTGCAGGTCGCAAAAGGCATGATCGTCGTCGGCGTGATGCGCCGCGACGCCACCAGCGAACGCCACGTGCCGGAGGCGTCTGCCTTCAAGCCGGAGCGCTGGCTCGGGGACGCGTCGGCGGCCGCGACCTCGGCCAAGCGGATCTCGATGCCGTTCGGCGCCGGACCCCGGATCTGCCCCGGGCGCTACCTGGCGTTGCTGGAGATGAAGATGGCGCTGGCCGCGCTGCTCGGACACTTCGACCTGACCCGCGTGGGCACGGCCGACGGCCAGCCGCCGCGCGAGCTGCTGCAACTGGCGATGGCACCGGTCGGATTGCAGATGCAACTGCGCGAGCGCAACCGCGTCGGCGCCGAGATCACTTGAGCGAGCGGCGAGCGAATCAGGCGGCGCTCGCGAAGGCCGCGTCCATCATCGCCTGCGTGCCCCGCGAGAACTCCAGCGGGCACGCGTAGGCGCCGCCCTCGCGCACCGCGCGGTTGAAGGCCGCCGCCTGCAGCTCGTAGTGGTTGACGGCGGGCCAACGTTCGACGGTCGTCTCCATGCCGCGGTGCAGCTCGAGCCGCGCCTCCCCGAAGACGCGCGCGTTGAACGGCACGGGCAGGCGCAGCACCCCCTCGTCGCCGTGGAAGGTCATCTCCTGGCGCGGATGCATGCGGATCGAGGTGAAGGCGGCGTAGTCCGCATCGCCGAACTTCGCGGTGATCGCGGCGTAGACGTCGACGCCGTCCTCCCACTGGATGCGGGCCTGCACGCCGGTCGCCTCCAGCCCGGTGGCGAAGCGCGCGCCGCCCATCACGTAGACGCCGATGTCGCGCAGGCCGCCGCCGCCCATGTCGGCCCGGTTGCGGATGTTGCCCGGATCCCGGTTGTTGAAGGAGAACGCCCCGTCGATGCGCCAAAGCCGGCCCACGGCGCCGTCGGCCAGCAACTGGCGCGCGCGCTGCCATTGCGGATGATGGACGATCATGAAGGCTTCGGCCGCCAGGACGCCCGCCGCGTCGCGCGCGGCGATCAAGCGGTCGAAGTCTCCCGCCTGCATGGCCATGGGCTTTTCGCAGAGCACGTGCTTGCCGGCCTGCATGGCCTTGAGGCTCCACTCCACATGGAGCCGATTCGGCAGCGGGATGTAGACCGCGTCGATGCCGGGATCGGCGAGCAGCGCGTCGAAGCTGTCGTGCACGCGCAGATCCGGGGCGAAGACGCGGAACGGGCCGGCCTTGGCCGGATCCGAGGTCGCCAGCGCCGCGATGCGGCCGCCCGCCGCCAGCGTCAGCGCCGGCCCCATGAACTCGCGCGCGAACTTCGCGGCGCCCAGGATTCCCCACCGAACTTCCGACATGACCTGAAACCTCCGCGAACAGCCTCTGAAGATCGACCGGCTCGGGGCCGGTCTCGTCTCATGATAGCCATCGCGAGGGCGCCGGCGCGCCCCGCGGCGTGCCGCGAGGCGTCGGGCCGTCTTCAGCGGACCAGGTTGGACAGGTGCTTCTCGATCGCCGGCGCGTGCAGGTTGCCCAGGTTCTCGGCCAGGCCGACCAGCTGCTTCTGCACCGCGGCGTTCTTGGCGTACTGCGGCGCCAGGCTCACCAGCGTGGCGGCGAGGCCCATGTCGCGCGTGATTTCCGGATCCCACGGCGGAACCCAGTGCAGCTTGCCGTCCGCGCCCAGGACCCAGAAACCGCCGTCCCCGCCGAAGCCCGGACCGAATGCCTTGAGCTGTGCATGTGCCATGTCTGTCTCCCGTCACGCAGCGACATTGCTGCCTCGTCGAGACTAGGCCGCGGCGATCCGCTCTTCAAGCATCGACCGACAACAGGGTAGGGGGATGCGCCGGCTGTCGAGCGGTCAGGGCCTGTTCACACTCATAACGTGCCCGCGCCGGTGGCCTGCGAAGCCCCAGGCAAGGCGGAGGCGACGCGGCGGGCTGGACGCCCGCAAGGAGCCTCCAACGCGGCCTGGGGCTTCGCAGGCCACCGGCCCTCCGGGTGGCCCAGCAGAAAGCCCGCCTTCGGCGTTGCGATCGCTTGGAGTGGGCCCACCACGCCTGCGCGCTCGCGCCTTGAAGGCGGGCTTTCTGCTGGGCCACGCGGGCACGTTATGAGTG
>FTJN01054725.1_pt1 | contig 78351 bp, 60 predicted proteins | sample 1658361 | NCBI WGS metagenome assembly FTJN01 (sample SAMEA3914819, study PRJEB12502) | metagenome | biome: forest; material: soil | place: Canada | collected 2010-06-26 | depth 0.3 m
GGCCCTCGATGGGCCGAGACACGCTATGTCTCCCATCCAACAGTGTCGCCAGCGGCAGGATGGGCCGGGGCTCGGAAACGCAGGCGAATCGGATCGTTGCGGGCGGAAGCCCCCGGTCCGCCAACCACGCCGTCGAGCGCGGCCCGGTGGCGAGCGCGCGGAGGCCGTCGAAGCCACAGAGCCCGCGGAAGACCGGCCGTTCAGGCCGGGCTTCAGATGCACGTGAGCCGGAGAGCCGAGCCCCGGCCCAGCCTGCCGCAAGCGATCACGCCCCCCCCCCGGGGACGCCAGGCGCGCAGCGCCTGGCAAACAGCGCCGCAGGCAAACAGTGCCGCCATCGCGCCAGAATGCCCCCATGCAAGGCGATCGACTCACGCACGGCCTGTGGGAGGCCACGGCCCCGGCCGCATCGCCGACGCCGCCGTTGAAAGGTCGGATCGCGGTGGACGCCGTCGTGGTCGGCGCCGGCTTCACCGGATTGTCCGCCGCGCTGCACCTCGCCGAAGCCGGCGCGTCCGTCGCGGTGCTCGAAGCCGCCGAGATCGGCTTCGGCGCGTCCGGCCGAAACGTCGGCCTCGTCAACGCCGGGCTGTGGGTGATGCCCGACGAGTTGCCGAAGCGGCTGGGCGAGACGTACGGTACGCGCCTGCTGCAGACGCTGGGCGACGCGCCGTCCGTCGTCTTCGACCTGATCGCGCGGCACGGCATCGCGTGCGAGGCGGTCCGCAACGGCACGTTGCACTGCGCCGTCGGCGCGTCGGGACTGGCGGGGCTGCGCGAGCGCGCCGCGCAGTGGCAGCGGCTCGGCGCGCCGGTGCGGCTGCTCGATGCGCAGGAGGCCGCCGCGCGCACCGGGACGCCCGCGTACGCCGGCGCGTTGCTCGACCTGCGAGCCGGCACCCTCCAGCCCCTCGCGTACGTGCGCGGACTCGCGCAGGCGGCCGTGCGGGCGGGCGCGAGCGTCCACGCGGGCAGTCCGGTCGCGGCGATCGAGGATCTCGGGTCGACGTGGCGGCTCGGGACGCGCGACGGCGGCGCGGTCGAGGCCCGGTGGGTCATCGTCGCGACGAACGCGACGGCGTTGCCCGGCGGCCCCTGGCCCGCGCTGATGTCCGAACTCGTGCGCATGCCGTACTTCAACATGGCGACGGCGCCGCTGCCCGACGCCGTCGCCGCAACGATCCTGCCCCATCGCGAGGGGGCGTGGGACACGCGCTCCATCCTCAGCTCCTTCCGCCTCGACCAGGCCAACCGCCTCGTCTTCGGCAGCATCGGCGCGCTGCGCGGATCGGGCCGTGCGATCCATCGGAACTGGGGCCGGCGCGCGCTCGCGAAGCTGTTCCCCGCGCTCGCCGGCGTCGACTTCGAACACGAGTGGTACGGCTGGATCGGCACCACCGCCGACGCGTTGCCCCGCTTCCACCAGCTCGCCCGCAACGTCGTGAGCTTCAGCGGCTACAACGGGCGCGGCATCGGGCCGGGCACCGTCTTCGGCCGCGAGCTCGCGCGGCTGGTGGCGGGAGAGGTGGGCGTCGAGGCGTTGTCGCTGCCGGCCACCGCCATCGCGCCGGCCGGGTGGCGGCCCGTGCGCGAGGCGTTCTACGAGGCGGGCGCCCAGGTCGCGCACGCGGTGGGCGCACGCGGCTGAGGCCGCGGCGGCCATCGGTCTCCGACGCCCGGCAGGCCGGTGACGCCCGCGGGCGGCCGCCGTCTTGCGCCTGTTCCGGAACCTGGGGGCAACGCCCCGGATTTCAACAACATCCGACGCCACGCAAGGCCGAAAAAAAGATGACAGGCGTTGGCGGGCCGGGCCCCTAGAATCTTCCGCCTACCCTCCAAAGGACGCACATGAGCGGGCTCATCCGCATCCGCGGCGCGCGGCAGCACAACCTGAAGAACATCGACCTCGACATCCGCACGGGCGAGCTCACCGTGGTGACGGGGCCGAGCGGGTCGGGCAAGTCCAGCCTCGTGTTCGACACGCTGTATGCGGAAGGCCAGCGGCGCTACGTCGAGACGTTCTCCGCGTACGCGCGGCAGTTCCTCGACCGCATGGATCGCCCCGCCGTCGACCACGTGGAAGGCGTGCCGCCCGCGATCGCCATCGACCAGACCAACCCGGTGCGCAGCTCGCGCTCGACGGTGGGCACGATGACGGAGCTCAACGACCACCTGAAGCTGCTGTTCGGCCGCGCCGCGGCGCTGTTCGACCGCGTCACCGCGCTGCCGGTGCGCCACGACACGGCCGACACGATCTACGCCGACCTGCTGCGGCGCGCCGCCGCGCAGGGCGACCCGCGCGTGGCGGTCACGTTCCCCGTCGAGCTTCCCGCCAACACGACGGCCGCGGAAGTGACGCAGTGGCTGTCCACCAGCGGCTTCACGCGCGTGCACGGCGAGCGCACGATCCAGGACGAGAAGGGCGAGCGCAAGCTGCTCGACGTGGTGGCCGATCGCTTCCGCGTCGGCAACGTCGAGAAGGTGCGCGTGGTCGAGGCCATCGAGCTGGCGTTGAAGCGCGGCCAGGGCCGCCTCAACGTCGACGTGCTGCCGGAGAACGCCGAGGCCACGGACCCCGGCATCCGCTGGCGCTGGTCCACGGGCCTGCACTGCCCCGAGAGCGACCTGCGCTACGACGATCCGCAGCCGGCGCTGTTCTCGTTCAACTCCGCCTTCGGCGCGTGCGAGACCTGCCGCGGCTTCGGCCGCGTGATCGGCGTCGACTGGGGGCTGGTCGTGCCCGACGAGAAGAAGACGCTGCGCAACGGCGCCGTCAAGACGATCCAGACGCCTGCGTGGAAGGAGCAGCAGGACGATCTGATGAAGTACGCGGGCGACGCCGGCATCCCGCGCGACACCGCCTGGAACATGCTCACCGACGCGCAGCGCAAGTGGGTGATCGAAGGCTCGCCGAACTGGAACGGCAACTGGCACAAGCAGTGGTACGGCATCAAGCGCTTCTTCGAGTACCTCGAGTCGAAGGCGTACAAGATGCACATCCGCGTGCTGCTGTCCAAGTACCGCAGCTACACGAAGTGCCCGGCGTGCGACGGCGCGCGCCTGAAGCTCGAGGCGCAGCTGTGGCGCATCGGCACGAAGGAGCAGGCTGATTCGGTACTGCCGCCGGAGAAGCGCCACATGCCGCACGGCGTCGACTGGACGCGCGACCAGCTGGAAGCGCTGCCGGGCCTCGGCCTGCACGACATGATGCTGCTGTCGATCGATCGTCTTCGACGATTTTTCGACATGCAGAAGACGCCGGAAGACCTGCCCGACGACGCGTTGAAGCTGCTGCTCGACGAGATCTGCACGCGCCTGAAGTACCTCAACGACGTCGGCATCGGCTACCTCACGCTCGATCGCCAGAGCCGCACGCTGTCCGGCGGCGAGGTGCAGCGCATCAACCTCACCACGGCGCTGGGCACCTCGCTGGTGAACACGCTGTTCGTGCTGGACGAGCCGTCCATCGGCCTGCACCCGCGCGACATGCACCGCATCGTCGAGGCCATGCAACGCCTGCGCGACGCCGGCAACACGCTGGTGGTGGTGGAGCACGACCCGGCGGTCATGCTGGCGGCCGACCGCCTGATCGACATGGGCCCGGGTCCGGGCGAACGCGGCGGCCAGATCGTGTTCGACGGCGAACCCGAGGCCGCCAAGCTGGCCGACACGCTCACCGGCGCCTACCTCGGCGCGCGCAAGCAGGTGGGCATGGGCATCCGTCGCGCGGTCGTCGAGGCCACGCCGCGGCTGATCGTGCAGGGCGCCACCGAGCACAACCTGCGCGGCGTGACGGTGGAATTCCCGTTGCAGCGCCTGGTGGTCGTCACCGGCGTCAGCGGCTCCGGCAAGAGCACGTTGATGCAGGACGTGCTGTACCCGGCGCTGGCGCGCCACTTCGGCAAGCCGACCGAGACGCCCGGCAAGCACGAGGCGCTGCTGGGCGCGGACTGGCTGTCGGAAGCCGTGTTCGTCGACCAGAGCCCGATCGGCAAGACGGCGCGCTCCAATCCGGCGAGCTACGTCGGCGCGTTCGACGAGATCCGAAAGCTGTTCGCCACCACGCCGGTGGCCATCGAGCGCAACTACGGCGCCGGCATGTTCTCGTTCAACGCCGGCGACGGCCGCTGCCCGACCTGCGGCGGCTCGGGCTTCGAGCACGTCGAGATGCAGTTCCTGTCCGACGTCTACCTGCGCTGCCCCGATTGCGACGGCAAGCGCTTCCGTGCCGAGATGCTGGACGCGCACCTGGTGCGGCGCGACCGCCAGCTGTCCATCGCCGACGTGCTGGAGCTGACCGTGAGCGAGGCGGTGCAGCTGTTCGCCGACGATCGCGAGGTGATCCGCCGGCTGCAGCCCATCGTCGACGTCGGCCTCGACTACGTGAAGCTGGGCCAGCCGGTGCCCACGCTGTCGGGCGGCGAGGCGCAGCGCCTGAAGCTGGCCGGCTTCCTGGCCGAGGCCGCGCAAGGCCCGCAGCAGGCGGCCGCGAAGAAGGGCACGCTGTTCCTGTTCGACGAGCCCACCACGGGACTGCACTTCGACGACATCGCCAAGCTGATGCGCTCGCTGCGCCGCCTGCTGGAGGCCGGCCACTCGCTGATCGTCATCGAGCACAACCTCGACGTGATCCGCTCGGCCGACTGGCTGGTCGACCTCGGGCCGGAAGGCGGCGAGCAGGGTGGCGAGCTGGTGGGCGTCGGCACGCCGGAAGACCTCAAGGCCAACACGCGCTCGCACACGGGCCGCGCGCTGCGCGACTACGAGGAGACGCTGGGCCTGGAGCGCTACGCCGCGGCCGACGTCGCCAAGGAGAAGCACGCCCGCTACGCGGCCGTCGAGGACGCGCGCTACAAGGCCGAGGGCAAGCGCGACGACAGCAAGGACGGCCCGAGCCTGCAATCGCTGGTCAGCAAGCGCCGGCGTTCGACCGCGAGTTCGATCGACGACCAGTCGATCCGCATCGTCAACGCGCGCGAGCACAACCTCAAGTCGGTCGACGTCAACATCCCGCGCGGCAAGTTCACCGTCGTCACGGGCGTGTCCGGCTCCGGCAAGAGCACGCTGGCCTTCGACATCCTGTTCAACGAAGGCCAGCGGCGCTACCTCGAATCGCTCAACGCCTATGCGCGCAGCATCGTGCAGCCGGCGGGCCGGCCCGAAGTGGACGCGGTGTACGGCATCCCGCCGACGGTGGCCATCGAGCAGCGGCTGTCGCGCGGCGGTCGCAAGAGCACGGTCGCCACCACGACGGAGGTCTGGCACTTCCTGCGCCTGCTGTGGGTCAAGCTGGGCATCCAGCACTGCATCCACGACGGCAGCCCGGTCAAGCCGCAGAGCGTCGAGAGCATCGCCGCCCAGCTGCTGCGCGACTACCGCGGCCAGCACGTGGGCCTGCTCGCGCCGCTGGTGGTGGCGCGCAAGGGCGTCTACACCGACCTGGCCAAATGGGCCAAGGCGCGCGGGCACACGCACCTGCGCGTGGACGGCGAGTTCATGAAGGTCGATCCGTGGCCGCGCCTCGATCGCTTCAAGGAGCACACGCTGGAGCTGCCGGTGGGCGATCTCGTGATCGCGCCCGAACGCGAAGCCGAGCTGCGCGCGTTGCTGGCCAAGGCGCTCGATTCCGGCAAGGGCGTGATGCACCTGCTCACGCCGCTGGACGGCCTCACCGAGGCGATGGAACTGGGCCACTCGACGCTGGGCATCGGCAGCGTGAAGGTGTTCTCCACGAAGCGTGCGTGCCCGACCTGCGGCACGAGCTACGGCGAGCCCGACCCGCGCATGTTCTCGTACAACAGCAAGCATGGCTGGTGTCCGGGCTGCGTCGGCACCGGCCTGGCGCTGACGCGCGAGCAGCGCGCGGCGTTCGACGACTCGGTGCAGGACGAGAACGAGCGCGGCCGGGAGCAGGCGTTCATCACGAAGGAGCCGGACGCCGAGGAACTGCACGACGCGGCTTGCCCCGACTGCCATGGCGCGCGCCTCGCGCCCGCGCCGCGCGCGATCAAGTTCGAGGACCAGGCGATCACCGACGTGGCGCAGTGGGCGGTCTCGGACGTGCGCAAGTGGGTCGAGACGCTCCAGCTGGCCGGCCGCGACGCCGACATCGCGCGCGACGTGGTCAGCGAGATCCGCAGCCGCCTCGTCTTCCTCGAGGACGTGGGCCTGAACTACCTGACGCTCGACCGCGCGGCGCCGACCCTGTCGGGCGGCGAGGCGCAGCGCATCCGCCTCGCGGCGCAGCTGGGCTCCAACCTGCAGGGCGTGTGCTACGTGCTGGACGAGCCCACCATCGGCCTGCATCCGCGCGACAACAAGATCCTGCTGGACGCGCTCGCACGCCTGGGTTCGCAGGGCAACACGCTGGTGGTGGTGGAGCACGACGAGGACACCATCCGCCGCGCCGACCACCTGATCGACATCGGGCCGGGGGCCGGCAAGCGCGGCGGCATGCTGGTGGCCCAGGGCAAGGCGGCCGACCTGTCGGCGGTGCCGGAGTCGGTCACCGGCCGCTGCCTCGCGCACCCGCAGACGCATCCGATGCAGCCGCGGCGCGAGGTCGCGTTCGCGTCCGACGACGCCGGCGCCAGCACGCACATCACGGTCTTCGGCGCGAAGCTGCACAACCTGCAGGGCATGCCCGTGCGCGTGCCGTTGCAGCGCCTGGTGGCCATCACCGGCGTCAGCGGCTCGGGCAAGAGCACGATCGCGCGCGACGTGCTGCTGGCCAGCGTCGCGGCGCTGGTGAGCAGCCGCGGCAAGGCGGAGCCCGTCGGCTGCGAATCGGTGGAAGGCTGGCACTCGGTCGACCGCGTGCTGGAGGTCGACCAGACCCCGATCGGCAAGACGCCGCGCTCGTGCCCGGCCACCTACATCGGATTCTGGGACGCGATCCGCAAGCTGTTCGCCGAGACGCTGGAGGCCAAGGCGCGCGGCTACGCGGCGGGCCGCTTCAGCTTCAACACCGGCGGCGCGAACGGCGGCCGCTGCCCGGGCTGCGAAGGCCAGGGCGTGCGAACGATCGAGATGAGCTTCCTGCCCGACGTGAAGGTGGGCTGCGACCTGTGCCACGGCGCGCGCTTCAATCCGGCGACGCTGGCCGTCACCTGGCGCGGCAAGAGCATCGGCGACGTGCTGCAGATGGAGGTCGACGAGGCGGTGGAGTTCTTCGCCAGCATGCCGTCCATCGCGCATCCGCTGCAGCTGTTGCAGGATGTGGGCCTGGGCTACCTCACGCTGGGCCAGCCTTCGCCGACGCTGTCGGGCGGCGAGGCGCAGCGCATCAAGCTGGTCACCGAACTGAGCAAGGTGCGCGACGAGGTGGGCCGCCGCGGCCAGAAGGCGCCGCACACGCTCTACGTGCTGGACGAGCCCACCGTGGGCCTGCACATGGCCGACGTCGCCAAGCTGATCAAGGTGCTGCACCGCCTCAGCGACGGCGGCCACAGCGTCGTCGTCATCGAGCACGACCTCGACGTCATCGCCGAGGCCGACTGGGTGATCGACATGGGCCCGGAAGGCGGTTCCGCCGGCGGCAGGCTGGTGGCCGAAGGCACGCCGGAGCACCTGGTGGCAAAGCGCACGCACACGGGGATCGCGCTCGGGCCGGTGCTGGCGAGAAAGTAGGTTCGTCCGCCGGGACCGCGCCGGCCCCGCTGACGATAGTCGTCAGGCACCGCCCCTTCCGCGAGAAGCGTCATGGCAAACCGCCAGCACCTTGGCGCGGAAAAGGCGATGCCAGACACCTCGGGGTTGCCGGCGGCCGCGCCTCAGGCCTTCGGCCGCCCGATGTGGATCTCGTCGCCGATTCGCGGGGAGGCCGGGACGTCAAGTCCCGTCATTCCGCGCGCAGTCGCGGAATCCACCCTTGCACGGGTGTCATTGACCCGCGTGGATCCTGCGACTGCGCGCAGGATGACAACGGGGTACGGTTGCGCGCAGGATGATTAGCCCGCCGGCACGAATCGGCGCTGGCGCATCCACTTGGTCACGACCCACTTCTCGCCCTGCGACACCGGCGCGCTGGCGTGCAGCGAACGCGCGTCGACCTGGCCGCGGTCGTCGCCGTACTCGAAGTAGATCGCGTTGCCGCGCAGCGGCGAGGTCGCCCAGCCGAGCGCGGGGAAGATCGTCTGGCCGCCGGCGGGCACGTCGTTGAGATAGGTCACCAGCGTGCTCACGCGCTGGCCACTGCGCTGGACCGACTCGCGATTGGCCGCGTTGGTCGGTTGCAGGTAGTCGAAGTGGGGCTCGCTGCCGGCGCCGGTCGGATAGTGCAGCACCTGCAGGCCTTCGCCGTTTTCCAGCGGCAGGTTCATCAACAGCGAGAGCCGGCGGTCGAGGCGGGCGATGAAGTCGTTCTCCGCGAGGCGGAAGAACATGCCCCAGCTCGTGCGCTTGTCGCTCACGATGTCCTGGCCCGTCGCCAGGTCGACCAGCGTGGAAGGCTTCAGCCGCGGCCGCGCCATCTCGATGAGCGTGCGGCATTCGTCGGCGTCGAGGACGTTGCCGAGCGAGGCGCAGACCGGGTCCTCGGTGCGCATGTGGACGACGATTTCGCGGTCGCCCGCGGCCAGGCGCGTGCCCGGGGCCAGCCGGGCGACGGGCGGCGCCGCCTGTTCTTCCGCCAGCTCGATGCTGTCGACCGGCGGCGTTACGCCGCGGCCGCGCGCATCCACGTAGGCAGCAACGATGGCCGCGGCGGCGTGCGCCTCCATGCCCTGCTGGCACATCGTCTCGACCAGCGCGGCCGGCACCTGGCCGCGGTCGAGGTTTCCGGTCAGCCAGTGGCCGAGCTGCGGCGCGAAACGGATCAGGCGAGCCATGCGCTCAGACGGCGCCAGGCACGGCGACCCAGCCCTTGTCCGTATGCGTGAAACCCTGGTGCATCCGCAGGCTGCCGTCGGCGCCCTGGATGACCTTGGCCACCATCGGCAGCACGCGGCGCGCGTCCTCGTCCTGCAACCACGGCGCGGGGTCGATGTGGTACGTATAGCTCACGGTCGCGGCCGGGTGATCCGGATCCTTCGGGTCGATGTTCCAGCTCTCGACGTTCGCGAGGCTGAGGCGCGCGACGCAGAGGTCGTTCTTGTGGACGGCGCCGTCACGGCTCTTGTACTCATGCGGCTTGAAGTACTTGCGGCCCTCGTCGGTCAGGTCGTAGCGCTTGATCGCCCCGTCCGGGTTCTCTTCGCTCCTGGGCGCCGGGACGATGGTGCTCTTCGCAAGCCCGAGCTTCTCGAACACCGGGAGTTGCACGGCGTGGCGCGACTTGGCGCCGGCCTCGGCTTCCGTGAGATCCATCGGCCAGTCGTACATGCCCAGGCACAGCTGGTCGTGCCCGTCGGCGAGGAAGCTGCGCAGGCCCGTCTCGAACGCCGCGCGCGTCGGTGCCTCCGGCGCCGGCTTGCTGCATCCGGCCAGGGCGACCAGGGCCGCGGTGCCCGCCAGGGCGATCGTGAGTCGTTGCAATGTCATTGTCGTGATTCCAGGTTCTCGAAAGGCGCGCCGCATGCGCGGCCGCAAGGTGAAAGGGGGGTGGGACGGATCAGTCCGAGAGCTCGTCGGCGACCCAGCCATCGGGCGTCAAGTGGACGCCGAGTCGAAGCTGCAGCACGCCGGCGTTGTCGATCGCGCGCATCGCCATCGGGAACGCGCGACGCGCGTCCGGCGTCTGCATCCACGGCGCCGGATCGACGATCCGATAGGAGAACAGCAGCGAGGTCACGGTGCGACCGCCGATGGCCTGCGGCTTCTCCCAGCCGAACAGACGATCGAGTTTCAGCCTGGCGACGCAGAGATCGGCCGGATGCGTGACGCGCTGCGAGGGGGTGGCGACCACCACCGGCACCTGCTGGTAGTACTTCTGTCCTTCGGCGGACAACGCGTATTCGCGCGCCGGCAGCGTCGCCTGCGTGCCGTCGGCGCCCTTGCGCGTCACGCTCGCGTCGCGGACGGACACGAGGCCGAGCTTCTCGAGGAAGGGCATCTGCTGCGCATCGAGGCTGTGTGCCCGGCGATCGGCCTCGGTCACGGCGATCGGCCAATCGTACTTGCCGACGCACAGGTGGCCGCGCTGCGCGAGGTAGTCGTCGAGCGCGGCGGTGAAGTTGTCGCGCGTGGGCGCCTGCGTCTGCCTGCCGTGGCAGGCCGTCAGCGCGACGAGCGCCGCCAGGGCCGCCGCGGTGAGGAATCTGGTCATCGCCCGGTTCATTTCACGCAGGCGCCGCTGGTCGGATCCGTCGCCGGCGGCTGGTAGCCGTCGCTGAGCGTTCCGAGGAAGCAGATCAGGTCTGCGACCTGCTGTTCCGTGAGCGCGGGCGCCGACCCGGGGGCGCGCGGCAGCACGCCGTCGCCGAGCGTCGTGGCGAGCGAGTTGTTCGGCGGCGTGGTGCCGGTGCCCAGCGGCGCTTCCTCGTCGACGTTGCCTTGCTGTTCCAGCGGGATGTCGTTGAACTTCTTCACCGTCGCGCCGGGCGCGACGCTCAGCTGCAGGGCCCAGTTGGGCGTCGCCGCTGGCGTGCCCGAACCGCCGGTGGACGGATACCAGAACTCCGGATGGGTGTCGCGCGTGTTGTAGAAGTGGACGACCTGGTTGAGCGAATGGAACACGCCGTTGTGGAAGAACACGCTGCGCGTTGCGGCGTTGCGCAGCGTCGGCACCTTGAACTTGGCGCAGTACGGATCGCGCGTGCCGGCCTGGGGCGCGTGGTCCGTGCGCAGCGGACCGCACAGGCCCATGTCGAAGTAGGTCGGGTCGGCGTCGTTGGCGGGGATCGGATCGGGATTGCCGGGAATCGAGCTGTCGTTGCGCGGCGCACCGATGGCCTGGTAGGTGAAGTCGGTCATCAGGCCGACGTTGCCGTTGAAGTTGGGCCCCGCGAAGTGGCATGCAGAGCAGTTGCCGTCGCCGTCGAACACCTGCGATCCGCGAATCTCCGCCGCGGTCAGGTTGCCGCCGATCTTGTTGTGGAGGGCGAGGTCGTACTTGCTGGAGTACGGGTGGAAGCTGCGGTCCTCGGTCTCGAAGGCCTGGATCGCCGCACCCAGGTTGGCGAAGGCGGTGTCCACGTCGTTGAACGCATCGGCGCCGAAGGCCTGCTTGAACAGGTCGACGTAGCTGCCGTGCTGCACGGCCGCCACCACGTCGGCCTTGGAGGCGGCGTTCATCTCGAGCGGGTTGAGCAGCGGGAGCATCGCCTGCGAGGCCAGCGTCGCGGCGCGGCCGTCCCACATGAAGCCGCCGCCGGCGGCATTGCCCGTCACGCCGTCCGGGTTGGCGGCGTTGTCGGCATACGGCGGCGTCGCGTCCTTGTAGCGCAACGAAGGAACGGCGCGCGTGCCGACCTTGGTGGGGTCGGAGCCCAGTTGCACCGACAGGCTGTTTGGCGGCCCGTAGGCGTACTGCGGTGAATGGCAGCTCGAGCACGACATGTTCTTGCCGCCCGACAGCGTCTGGTCGAAGAACGCCTTCTGGCCGATCTGGGCCGCCAGGCTCAACTGCGGCGCGCCCGGAGCGCTGGCGCCCGTGCCGGGACTGCTCGCGGCCTGGCCGCTGCCGCCGTCACCGCCGCAGCCCCCGAGGGCCAGCAGCGCAACGCACGCGGCGCCGAGGAATGAGTTGCGAATCTTCATGCTCTGAAAGGACTTCGCCGTCGTATTCGCATGACGTCTCGAGGCGGAGACGGCGTGCGAATGAGACGGCTTCGAAAGGAATCGTTTCGAAGGAACGAGCCGGCGCGAAGCCGGCTCGTCGTGGAAAGCATGGCCCGCGAGGCGCGAAGCGGCGTGCCGCCTCGCGTTTCGCGTCCGGAACCTACTTCAGCGACCAGACATTGACCTGGTTCGCGTCGGGGCCCGTCTGCGGGGTCACGCCCGAGGCCGCGCCGACCGGGACGATGCCCAGCGGGTCCAGCTTCTGCACGTGGCCGGCCGGGATCACGTAGGCATGGTTGATCGGACGCACCGCATCGAAGTGGGTGTCCGCGCTGCCCGCGAATTCCGGCAGGGCCGTGATGTTCGCGGCGACGAACGCTTCCGTGTACTTCGCGCGGTTCAGGTACGTCGCGTCATTGGCGGGATCAGCCAGGCCGAACATGTCCTGCAGCGTGCGAACGAACGAGAAGTGGCTGTAGGAATCGCTGTCCTTCACGCCCTTCGGCGCCGTGCCGACATCCTGCTGGTTCGAGATGACGGCGTAGATCGAATTGCCGTGGCCGTTGTTCCCCTGGGTGTAGTTCACAGGAGCCGACGCTGCCGTCGCCACGCCGCTTGCCGAGACCGTCACCGGCGCCGCGTTGGAGGTCGTGCCGCCCGCGTTCCAGCCGCAGCACGAGGAACCGTGCGCGGTGCCTTCGCCTTCGTCGAACATCACGACGATGGCGACGCGCTTGTTCTTGTTCTTCCACAGCGCGGAGTTCTGGATCGCCGTGACCACCTTGTTCAGGTAAATGTCGGCGCGCGTGATGCTCGCGTTCTGGCCGTTGTTGCTGTTGGCGCCGCCGTTGCAGGTTTCGGTGCCGTCACCGACGCCGTGCATGTCGTCGCACTGGTCAGGCACGACGAAGTTGATGTTGCCGACGTCGCCTGCCGCCAGGTCCGTGCCGAATTGGTCGTAGTTCCAGTTCGTGGTGTCGTACGTGCCGCCGTTGGCCTTGGCAAAGGGCGACGTCGAGGTCCAGTCCGCCGCCGTGAACTGCGAGCCGAAGATCGTGCGGTTGTCGGCGAAGAACTCCGGCAGGTTGCGCGCCGTCTGGTAGGCGATCGACGGGCCGTGCTTGACCTTGTACAGGCCCTGGTTCAACTGGTAGGGCTGGCTGTCGGCGATGGTGCCGTTGGTACCGACGAGGTCGGTGCCGGTGTAGGCCTTGGCGACGTGCTGGGCCTGGCTGTCGGCGCGCGGGTCCAGGCCCGGATTCATCGATTCGCTGTAGGTGCGGACGGTCAGTCCGGCCTTGGACATCAGCGTGAACAGGTTGTCGCCAGCCACGTTGTGGTTGGTGCCGGGGCTGGCGGGGTTCGGCGTCGTGCTGCAGGTATTGCCTGCCGTCGTGCTGAAACCCGCGTTCAGGCTGGCGTCGCTGTAGGCCACCGTCTTGGTGGTCGCGGTGCCGCCTACCGGAGTGAGGCTGTAGGAGAAGCCGGCCGTCGCCAGTTGCGGGTAGAAGCTCGCAGCCGGCAGCTTGGCGGTGGCCGGCAGCGGCTGGCCATCGGAAGCCGTGCCGCCTGCGAAGGCAGCATCGGTCGGCGCGTTCGCGCCGACGGCACCGCAACCGAGCCAGTTGTCGTCAGTGATACCGAAGTCGTCAGCGCCGCCGAGTGCCGTGTAGTTCGGCTCGGACGGGTTGCCGGTGGAGTAGTACGTCGTCAGCTGGTTGTAGGTGCTCAGGAGCTTGTTGATGAACGGCGCATGGGAGTTGCCCAGGATGGCGTCGGTCGACTTGTTCTCCTCCATGACGATGAAGATGTTGTCGTACGCCGGCACGCCTTCGATGTTGAAGGCGGCTTGCTGGGCTTGCGCGTACGTGATGGCCGTGCGCGTGTCGGCGGCGGCGCCGGTGACCCGCGGATCGCCGCCGGCCACGGCCAGCGCGTCCGGATACTTGTCGCCGCGATCGAGCTTGGCCGTCGCGTAGGCGAAGCGGTTGGCGAGCGAGTTGGTTTCGTACAGCAGGGCGTATTGCTCGGCGCCCGTGAGCTTGTTGACGTCGCCGACCACGTCGGCGGCGGCGACGGTGGCCGTGCCCTTGTTGAAGGCGGGGCCGGAGAGGCGCGCGGCGATGTTGGCCGTCTCGGTCGCGTAGGTGCTGCCGTTGGCTTCGACGGCGCGCTGCACTTCGGTCGACAGCGGGCTGATCACGATGGCGCTCGGGCCCTGGGCGGTCACCTGGGCCGCCGAGGCGCGCAGGATCAGGTGGGCCGGGACGGTCGCGCCGGCGGCGGTGTTGGTGGCCGTCTTCGGGATGTCGGCGACGAGCTGTCCGGCGAGGCTGGCCGCCGAGGTGGCGATCGAGAACGAGCCGTTGGCGTCGGTGACGGCCGAATCTTCGCCCGCATCCTTCACGCCGTTGCCGTTCGCGTCGATGAAGACGGTCGCGCCCGAGTAGTAGCCCGGCGTCATGACCGGATTGCCCGATACGTCCGCCTTGAAGCTGGTGGCGACGACCTTGCCGCTGAAGACGTGCGTGGAAGGCGTCGACGTGCCGCCGTTGCTGTCGCCTCCGCAGGCGACGAGGGCGCATGCCAGGGTGATGGGTGTCAGGACGCCAACGGCACGCCGCTGCGCATGGAATTTGTTCATGGGATTTTCCTGTGTAGGTAACTGGCGGGACCACATCCCCCCAACCAGTCGTGCACGGTAGGCAATCCCTATGAAAGAGCCATGTCACTTCCTGTCAGTTAGCTGTCGGACTACGCGGCGCCGTCACGCAATCGTCATCAAGAAGTCGTTTGCCGGGTGCACGAGACACCGCCGGGCAGCGGTGCGGTCACCGGGTCTTCTTCGCGGCCGCGACCTTGTCGACCTGCGGCGCGACGTAGCCGTCGGTCAGCGTCTTGAGGAAGGTGACGACGTCGGCGATCTCGGCCTCGGTGAGCGTCGGCTTGCCGCCCGGCTGCGCGCCGAACGGGCCTTCCTTGTTGAGGTTGTCCTGGTACTTCTCGGGCAGGTCGTCGAAGCGATGCGTCCTGCCGGAGCCGTAGACCTTCTGCGGCGCGGTGTCGCGCAGCGCGTAGAAGCGCACGGCCTCGTCGAGCCTGGTGTAGACGCCGTTGTGGAAGAACGCGCCGCGCAGCGCCACGTTGCGCAGCGACGGCGTGCGGAACAGGCCGCAGTACTCGTCGCGGCCCTGGAGGTCGGTGCGCAGGGGGCCGCAGACGCCCAGGTCGCGGAAGGCCGGGTCGGCGTTCGCAGGGATGGCGCGGTTGCGCGGGACGCCGATCGCGATCTGGCCGAAGTCGGTGAAGTCCGGGAATGCGCCGCGCTTGACGGTGCTGATATGGCACGAGGCGCAGTTGCCCTTCTCCGGGTCGTTGAACACGGCCAGGCCCCGCGCCTCGGCGGCCGACAGTTGCAACTGTCCGCGCAGGTAGGCGTCGTACTTGCTGTCGTAGGGGTAGAAATCCCGCGGACTTTGCTGGAACACCTCGAGGGCGAGCAGCAACGCGTTCCAGGCGCGCTTCGGATCGTCGAACAGGTGCGCGCCGAAGGCGTCGCGCATCGCGGCGGCGTTGGGCGACGCGCGCAACTGCGCCAGCACGGCCTCCTTGCTGGCGTTGGCCATCTCGAACGGCGACAGCAGCGGCCCGGCCGCCTGCTCGTGCGCGGAGCCGGCGCGGCCGTCCCAGTCGAGGCCGCCGGTCGGGCCCTGGTCCCGGGAGTCGTCGCCGTCGTTGTCGAAGAAGCGTTCGGCAAACGGCGGAACCGCCTGGTGGTACTTCAGCGACGGCACCGCGCGAAGTCCGGGCAGGGTGCCGTGCGGGCCGCCCAGTTGCACGGCCAGGTGGTTGGCGGGCCCGTATGCGTGCGCGGGGTCGTGGCAACTGGCGCACGCCATCTCGCCCGAGGCCGACAGCGTGCGATCTGAGAACAGGACCCGGCCCAGCGCCGTCAGCGTCTTCGGGTCGGGCTGGTGCTCGAACCTCGTCGCATAGAACGGCACGTCGGAGGCGGCGGTCGACGGCGCCGGAACGGCCGCGGACATGGGCGTCGCCTTGACCCAGTGGGCCAGCGCGATCGCGCCCACGAACAACAACGGCAGGGTCAGCTTGGCGAGGAAAGGGGCGGCACGGTTCACGGGAGCGGTCTCGCAGGGCGGGGCAATGAACGACGGAGCGGGCAGGCTAAGGGCGTCGCGTGGCAGGCGTGTGACAGCGGGCGGGTGGTGGAGCGATTGCCTCGGAAACGTGACACCTTTCTTCAACCTGTCATACGCCAGGGTGATCCTTCCGGGTTACGTCACCCGTTGTCCGGCTGAGGAGCCACCCCCAATGAAGAATTCCATCAAGATCAGCGCGTTGCTGACCCCTCTCGCGATTGCTGCCATGCTGAGCCTGTCGGCCTGCGGCGACAGCGACACCCCCACCGACACCACGACGCTGCTCAAGAACAAGGTTCAGAACATCGTCGTCATCTACGCGGAAAACCGCTCGTTCGACAACCTGTACGGCAACTTCCCGAACGCCAACGGCCTGAGCACCGTCGTCGACTCGTCGGGCAAGACCACCAGCGCGTACGTCCCGCAGGTCGATCGCGACGGCTCCGCCCTCGCGACCCTGCCGCCCAGCTGGGGCGGCGTGCTGGCGGGTGGCCAGAGCGCCACCATCACCCAGGACCAGAGCGCGGGCCTCGGCAACGCGCCGTTCAACATCTCGACCGCCTACGTGCCGACCTCGGGCGTGACGGTCACCGGCGACATGGTCACCAAGGACCTGTACCACCGCTTCTTCGAGAACCAGATGCAGATCGACGGCGGCAAGAACGACAAGTTCGTCGCCTGGGCCGACTCCGGCAGCCTGGTGATGGGCCACTTCGACTACAGCGCCTCGCCCCTGTACAAGCTCGCCCAGGAATACACGCTGGCCGACAATTTCTTCCAGGGCGCCTTCGGCGGTTCGTTCCTGAACCACCAGTACCTGATCTGCGCCTGTGCGCCGGAATACCCGAACGCCGACACCGCCACCCAGCACCCGACGATCAACGTCGTGCAGACGAACACCGACGGCAGCTTCACCACCAGCCTGGTGCCGAGCGGCACGTCGCCGGCGTCGGCGATGACCGGCAAGCCCGTGCTGCAGTCGGGCAACATCACCCCGGCCAACTACTTCGGCGACCACAAGTTCTACGCCGTCAACACGATGCAGCCGGCCTTCCAGCCGAGCGGCAACGCGCCGGTCGACCTCAGCGGCGACGACGCCAAGTTCGCCAACCCGGGCCTGAACAACACGCTGCCGGCGCAGACCCAGCAGAACATCGGCGACCTGCTGACGGCCAAGAGCGTCAACTGGAAGTGGTACGCCGGCTCGTGGAACGCCGCTGTCACCGACGGCATGCAGGCCTCGACGTCGCCGCGCACCGTGATCTACGCGGGCAACTCCAGCGGCGTGGCCACCACCGCCGCGCTCGACTTCCAGGCCCACCACCATCCGTTCAACTACTACGCGAACCTGGACCCGGTCGCCCACGCGACCGACCGCACGAACCACCTGAAGGACTACACGGACCTGGTCAACGACGCCGCCGCGGGCACGCTGCCCGCTGTCTCGTTCTACAAGCCGGAAGGCCTGTACAACCAGCACCCGGGCTACGCGAACATCACCAACGCCGACCAGAAGATCGCCGACCTCGTCGCCAAGCTCAAGGCCAGCCCGCAGTGGAAGAACATGGTCGTCGTGATCACCTACGACGAGAACGGCGGCCAGTGGGACCACGTCGCGCCGCCGAAGGGCGACCTGCTGGGCCCGGGCACGCGCATCCCCGCGCTGATCATCTCGCCGTACTCGAAGGCGGGCACGGTCGACCACACGCAGTACGACACCGCGTCGGTGCTGCGCCTGATCACGCGCCGCTTCGGCCTGGACGCGCTGCCCGGCCTGACCAAGCGTGACACCGCGCTGACGGCCAACGGCGCCACCGCGATGGGCGACCTGACCAACGCGCTGGACCTGACGAAGTAAGCCTTCGGGCGCTTCCCGACGCTGCCATCCTCCGACGCCCCGCGGGCCAGACGCCCGCGGGGCGTTTCTCATTGGGGCGGCGAGAGCGATACTGGGGCGATCCTCTCGTTGCCGATGTTCACGCCATGACGCTCCCCACGCTTTCGCTCCTCGAGACCCGCATCCTGGGCGTGCTCGTCGAGAAGCAGCACACCGTGCCCGACAGCTACCCGCTGAGCCTCAACGCCCTCACGCTGGGCTGCAACCAGAAGACGGCGCGCGACCCGGTGATCAACGCGAGCGAGGGCGACGTGCTCGCCGCGCTCGACACGCTCAAGACGCTGCACCTGGTGCTGGAGGGCTCCGGCAGCCGCGTGCCGCGCTTCGAGCACAACGTGGCGCGCGTGCTGAAGGTGCCCGGCCAGAGCGTCGCGTTGCTGGCCCTGCTGATGCTGCGCGGCCCGCAGACCGCCGCGGAGCTGCGCCTGAACACCGAACGCCTGCACCGCTTCGCCGACATCTCGTCGGTGGAAGGCTTCCTCGACGAACTGGCCACGCACGAGCCGCCGTTCGTCGTGAAGCTCGCGCGGGCGCCGGGCGCGCGCGAGTCGCGCTGGGCGCACCTGCTCGCGGGCGCGGTGGCGGACGCGGCGCCCGCGGCGGCGAACGCCGGCCCCGGGACGCCGCTGGGCGACACCGGGCTCGGCCTGTCGGAAGTGGCGGCGCTGCGCGCGGAGCAGCTGCGCATGAAGGGCGAGCTGGAGCGGCTGCGCGCGCAGGTGGCCCGGCTGGCATCGGAACTGGGTGTCGACCTGGACGGCGGCGCTGGTGACGCGTCTTGACGCGCAGCGGCTGACGCTGCCTACCGCGCGGCCGGAGGCGCCGCAACGGTGGCCGGGCCCGCGAGTGCGGTGAGGCGGGGAAGCGGCTGTCGGTGCATCGCGTCGGCCGTCGCGAAGACGAGGGCGGCCATCAGCGTTGCGGTCATGCCGGTACCGTCGATGGGGTCAGATCGACGCCTCGTCGTCCCCGAACAGCTTCAGCGCATCCTTGGTCGCCCGCTCGCGGTAGCCCTTGCGGCCGAACAGCTTGGTCTGCGCCTCGAGGGGCAGGTCGGTGATGTTGATGACGTTCTTCGAGATCAGCGTGTCGATCACGTCCTCGATCACGCGGATGAAGTCGGCGTCGAGCGAGGCGAAGCCCGGGTCGTGCGCGATCGGGCCGGCGCCGAGGAAGGCGCGCACCTCGGGGTGGTCGTCCGGCAGGAACTCCTGGCCACCGTCGTCGCGGCGATGCAGGCTGTCGATGGTCCCCTGGGGGTTGCGGCGGATGAACGGCATCGGGTCATCATAGCGGCGCGGCCGCCGGCCCGCGCCGCTCGTCTTTGGCCCTTCGCCGATCTGTGGGATGGCCCGGCCCTGCGCACGCAAAAACGCGCCTCGTCATCCTGCGCGCAGTCGCAGGATCCACGCTGGCGAATGACGTCGCCGCGGGGGTGGATTCCGCGACTGCGCGCGGAATGACAGGCTGGAGGGTCGGCTTCACGTGATGGCGATGGGCCTTCGGCCCCCGCGGCTCACTTGCCGGCGTCGATGCTCGACGTCCTCCAAGTGATGGCGATGGGCCTTCGGCCCCCGCCGCTCACTTGCCGGCGTTCAGGCCTTCGACATAGTCCGACACCGCCGCGATCTCCGCGTCGCTCATGCGGGCGGCGATGGTGGTCATCTGCGGGCTGTTGGCGCGCTTGCCGGCGCGGAACAGGCCCAGCTCGGCGCTGACGTACTCGGCGTGCTGGCCGCCCAGCCGGGCGTATTGGGCGGGCATGCCGGCGCCGGTGGGGCCGTGGCAGCCGGCGCAGGCCGGAACGGCCTTCTCGGCGATGCCGCCGCGCCAGATCTTCTGGCCCAGGTCGACCGTGGCCTTGTTCTTGGACAAGCCCGGCTTGGCCTTCTTGGACTCGTAGAACGCGGCGACGTTGCGCATGTCGTCGTCCGACAGCGTCGAGGCCATCGGCTTCATGACGGCGTTGTCGCGCTTGCCGGACTTGAACTCGCTCAATTGCTTGACGATGTAGTCGGCGTGCTGGCCTTGCAGGATCGGATTGGTCGGGATGCCACGCGAGCCGTCCGCCGTGTGGCAGGCAGCGCAGACGGTGGCCGAGATGGTGCCGCCCTTGGCGAGGTCCGGCTTGGCCGGCCCCTTCGCTTCGTCGGCCATCACGGAGGTGGCGAACAGGGTCGCCAGGGCAACAACGTACAAGGACTTCATCTCGACGAACCCTTCAGGAGAGGCTTTTGGATGGAGCAAACCCAACGATTTTACAATGCACCATGACCGAAGCTAAGCGTACGCGCAAACCCTCCCCCCCTCGCGCCGTGCCGGCTCCCGTCTACAAGAAGCCCGTCGTGGTCTCCAACGAGGCCAAGGAAGGCCTCGGCTGGCTGCACACGGCCAAGTTCCTGACGTCGGCCAGCAAGATCGCGCAGCTCCCGCAGGGCGACATGCCCGAGATCGCGTTCGTCGGCCGTTCCAATGCCGGCAAGTCGTCCGCGATCAACACGCTGGCCCAGCAGCGCCAGCTCGCGTTCGCCTCCAAGACCCCGGGCCGCACGCAGCTGATCAACCTGTTCACCCTCGGCCCGCGCGAGGCGCCCGATGCCTACTTCGCCGACCTGCCCGGCTACGGCTACGCCGCCGTCGCCCGCGGCAAGAAGCTGGTGTGGCAGAAGGTGATGGCCGACTACCTCGAGGTGCGGCGCGCCCTGTCGGGCGTCGTGGTGATGATCGACAGCCGCCACGGCTTCACGCCGCTGGACCTGCAGCTGATGGAGTTCATCTCGCAACGCGTGAAGACCGGCGAGATCAAGCTGCTGGTGTTGCTGACCAAGTGCGACAAGCTCGGCCAGCGCGACCAGGGCCTGGCGGTCGCCGCCGCGCAGGAAGTGCTGGGCGAGTTCGTCACCGAGGCGTCGGACATCGCCGTGGTGCTGTTCTCGTCGCTGCGCCGCGTGGGCATCGAGGACGTCGCCGAGCAGATGCTGGCCTGGAAGAAGGCGATGCCCGAGCGTGTCCACTTCGACGTGCCGCCGATGCCTGAAAGCATGGGCGGCCCCCCGACCGATGACGAAGAAGGTGACGACGCGGCCTGATGGCCCGCCACGCCCCGAAGACCCGGCGATGATGGACCAGCCCGTTCCCACGCTCTACGAATGGCTCGGCGGCATCGATGCGCTGAATCGCCTCGCCGCGCGCTTCTACGAGCACGTCGCGCAGGACATGCTGCTCGCGCCGGTCTTCGCGCACATGGGCGCCGACCATCCGGCGCACGTCGCCGCGTTCCTCGCGGAGGTGCTGGGCGGCCCGGCGACGTATTCGGCCGAACACGGCGGCCATCCGCACATGATCCGCCAGCATCTGGACCGCCATCTCACGCAGGACAAGCGCCGGCGCTGGGTGGAGCTGCTGCTGGCCACCGCCGACGAGCTCGCCATGCCCGACGACCCCGAGTTCCGATCGGCGCTGGTGGGCTACCTCGAATGGGGATCGCGATTGGCGGTCATCAACTCGCAGCCCGGCGCCGTCGTCGATGCGCACGCGCCGATGCCCAAGTGGGGCTGGGGCGAGGTCAAGGGCCCGTACACCGGCGGTTGAGCGTTCGGTTGCCCGCCACCTCCGCCGCGAGAATTCCGACGGGTTCGTCGCGGGTCGAGGCCGCCTGGAGGCGCTACGGCCGCCCGATGAACAGCGCGATCCCCAGCTCGCCGCGCGGCGCGTAGGTGATGCCCAGGTACATCGGCCCGATGCCGGTGTCCGCGCCGAGGTAGACGCTGCCGCCGCCGCGCAGGTTGCGCAGGCCCAGCTGCGAGCGGTCGTCCCACGCGTTGCCGGCCTCCAGCGACGCGCCCACGAAGAAGCCGCGCGCGAACACCGGCGTCTGGCTGAGGCGCGTGTACCAGTTCAGGCGGCCGAACAGCACGGCGTTGCCGGAGAGCTGGTCCGGCCGATAGCCCGAGAGCTGCTGGAAGCCGCCCAGCGTGAACTGGTCGACGACCAGTTGCGCGTTCTCGTCGGACATCTTCAGCGCGCCGTGCAGCTCGAAGGTGTTGCGGCCGAAGGTGTCGACGAGCGTGCCTTCCACCGAGCCGCGCGCCATGTGCTCGCTGCGCTGCAGGCGCCGCGTGCCGACCACGCCTTCGCCCTCGAGCCGGTAGCCGCTGCTGGGGAAGTTGACGTAGTCCAGCTGGTCGACGACCCCGCGCACGCGCAGGCCGTCCTCCTGCCAGAGCTGCGCGCTCTGCGCGCCGGTCCAGGCGGGCGACAGCAGCGTCGGCGTGGTCGACGTCGTCAGGTGCAGGAAGCCCGCGCGCAGCTCGCCGAGGCGGCCGAAGGGCAGGCCGAGGTCGAGGCCGATCTGGCCGGTGGAGCGCAGGAACTGGGCGATCTCGGTGCCGTCGGCGGCATAGGCCGACCGGTGCTGGCGATCGCCGGAAACGTAGGCCGCGGCGAACCAGTCCGACGTGTCGTCGATGTTGCGCCACAACGGGTGGTAGAGCTCCGAGAAGATGGCCGGACGCTCGCCGACCTGGACGAAGTTGCGCCACTCGGTGCCGTTCTCGGTGAGCCAGTGGTGGTTGTGGCTCAGCTTGACGTCGAAGCCGCTGTGGCCGCTGAAGTCGGCGTGCAGGTCGAGGCCCGCGCGCAGGTAGTTCGGGCCCCAGGGCTTGTCCTGCAGGTCGAACATCAGGCTTTCGCCATTGGGGCCGGTGACGAGGCGGTAGTCGGCGCGCGTGTAGTCGCCGCTGGCGGCCAGCCGGCGCGCGTCGGCCTCGGCCTTCTTCGTGTCGAACAGCTCGCCGGCCTGCGACTGCAGCTTCGCTTCGAAGCGGCCCGGGTTGGTCGTCAGCGAGCCCTCGAACTGCACCGAGGCCAGCGGCGTCGGGCCCATCGTCGGCTGCGCGTGCTGCGCAACCCACTGCGCGTATTCGGGCGGCGCCGCCGCGTAGGCCGCCAGGCGCGACGCCTGCGTCTCGGCGTAGTCGTTGCCGACCCGGATCAGCTGCGGCGCGAGGGAGAAATCGCCCGACGTGAGCTTGCCGAGGTCGGGGGTGAGCAGCAGGTCGTGCGGCCCGAGCGTGGCGATGCTGCGCTCGACGTTCTGCTCGGTCAGGATCGCGATCATCTGCTCGGTGAGCCCCAGCACCGACGACAGCGACTCGCGGCCCGCCAGCGGCGTGCCGACGTTGACGACGATCACCACGTCGACGCCCATCGCGCGCGCCACGTCCACCGGAACGTTGTCCACCAGGCCGCCGTCGCCCAGGAGGTGGCCGTCGACCTCGGTGGGCGCGAACACGCCCGGCACGCTCATGCTGGAGCGCAGCGCCACCGCGAGGTCGCCGTGCGAGAGGATCAGGGGCTTGCCGGTCTCCATGTCGGTGGCCACCGCGCGGAACGGGATCGGCAGGTGGTCGAAGTCGTCCACGTGGCGCACCGGCAGCGTCAGCCGGCGCAGCAGCAGCTCGAGCCCGCGGCTGGAGAGCGCGCCCTGCGGGGCGCTGAGCTGGCCGTCGTGCACGCCGAACTCGAGGCCGGTGGCGATCTCGAAGTCCTCCTCCTTGCGGCGCTGCGACAGATAGGGGCGCGCGACGCGGGTCGCGAACAGCGCGTCCCAGTCGATGCGCCGCAGCTCGCTCTCCAGTTGGTCGGCGCTCATGCCGCTCGCATACAGCCCGCCGACGATCGCGCCCATGGACGTGCCCGCGATCGCATCGACGCGCACGTGCGCACGCTCGAGCGCCTTGAGCACGCCCACGTGCGCGAGCCCGCGCGCGCCGCCGCCCGAGAGCACGAGGCCGATGCGCGGGCGGGTGCCGTCGGCGTGCTGCGGCAACGCCGCGGAGGCGGGCGCGGCGGGCGCGGGGGCTTGGCCGAAGGCCGCCAGGGGCAGCAGCGCGCAGGCGATCAGCAGCGCATGAAGCGCGAGGCGACAACTCATGCGCGCATTCTGCCGGGCGTTCGACGCAGATCGGTGACGGACAAAAAAGAAGGGACTGCCGAGGCAGTCCCTTTCCTGGTGTCGCAGTGGACAGGCCCCGGCGAGCTTCGCGGCGCGCCGGGAGCGGACATCACATGTCCATGCCGCCCATGCCGCCCATGCCACCCATGCCGCCGCCGCCCATCGAAGGCGCGTCGTCCTTCGGGGTCTCGGCGACCATGCACTCGGTCGTCAGCATCAGCGACGAGACCGACGCCGCGTTCTGCAGCGCGGTGCGGGTGACCTTGGTCGGGTCCAGGATGCCCATGTCGATCATGTCGCCATAGGTGCCGTTGGCGGCGTTGTAGCCGTAGTTGCCCTTGCCGGCCAGGACGGCGGCGACGACGACGGAGGCTTCTTCGCCGGCGTTGTAGACGATCTCGCGCAGCGGCGATTCGACCGCCTTGAGCACCAGCTTGATGCCGGCGTCCTGATCGGGGTTGTCACCCTTGAGGGTACCGACGGCCTGGCGAGCGCGCAGCAGCGCGACGCCGCCACCGGCGACGATGCCTTCTTCGACGGCCGCGCGCGTGGCGTGCAGCGCGTCTTCGACGCGGGCCTTCTTTTCCTTCATCTCGACTTCGGTGGCCGCGCCGACCTTGATCAGGGCAACACCGCCGGCCAGCTTGGCCACGCGCTCTTGCAGCTTTTCACGGTCGTAGTCGCTGGTGGCTTCCTCGATCTGGATGCGGATCTGCTTGACGCGGGCTTCGATGTCGCCGGCGGCGCCGTTGCCGTCGATGATCGTCGTGTTTTCCTTGCCCACTTCGACGCGCTTGGCCTGGCCGAGGTCGGCCAGCGTGACCTTGTCCAGCGTCAGGCCGACTTCCTCGGCGATGACCTTGCCGCCCGTCAGGATGGCGATGTCCTCGAGCATGGCCTTGCGGCGATCGCCGAAGCCCGGGGCCTTGACGGCGACGACCTTCAGGATGCCGCGGATCGTGTTGACCACGAGGGTGGCCAGCGCTTCGCCGTCGACTTCTTCGGCGACGATCAGCAGCGGACGGCCGGCCTTGGCGACTTGCTCCAGCGTCGGCAGCAGGTCACGGATGTTCGAGATCTTCTTGTCGAACAACAGGACGAACGGGTTGTCCAACAGGGCAACTTGCTTTTCCGGGTTGTTGATGAAGTACGGCGACAGGTAGCCGCGGTCGAACTGCATGCCTTCGACGACGTCGAGTTCGTTGGCCAGGCTCTTGCCGTCTTCGACGGTGATGACGCCTTCCTTGCCGACCTTGTCCATCGCCTCGGCGATGATCTGGCCGATCGAGTCGTCGGAGTTGGCCGAGATCGTGCCGACCTGGGCGATTTCCTTGGACGTCGTCGTCGGCTTCGAGGCCTTCTTCAGCTCTTCGACCAGGGCCGTGACGGCCTTGTCGATGCCGCGCTTCAGGTCCATCGGGTTCATGCCGGCGGCCACGTACTTCATGCCTTCGCGCACGATGGCTTGCGCCAGCACGGTGGCGGTGGTGGTGCCGTCACCGGCGTTGTCGCTGGTCTTGGAAGCGACTTCCTTGACCATCTGCGCGCCCATGTTCTGGAGCTTGTCCTTCAGCTCGATTTCCTTGGCCACGGACACGCCGTCCTTGGTGACCGTGGGGGCGCCGAACGAGCGCTCGAGAACGACGTTGCGACCCTTGGGGCCCAGCGTGACCTTGACCGCGTTGGCCAGGATGTTCACGCCGTCGACCATGCGAGCGCGGGCGTCCGCGCCGAAAATGACGTCTTTAGCTGCCATGAGATGTTTCTCCGGAATTCAGTGAATGAGGGGTTCAGGACGGCGGCGGATTCGGTTGCGTTTCCGCGGCCGGGGCGTCTGCCACCTGGCCGGCGCGAGGCCGGTCAGCCTGGAGCGCGAAGCGATTCGCTTCGCGCGAGGTGCTTACTTCTCGACGACGGCGAAGAGGTCTTCTTCGCGCATCACGAGCAGTTCGTCGCCGTCGACCTTGACGGTCTGGCCGCTGTACTTGCCGAACAGCACGCGATCGCCGACCTTGACGTTCAGGACGATGAACTCGCCCTTGTCGCTGCGCTTGCCCGGGCCCACGGCCAGGACTTCGCCCTGGTCCGGCTTTTCAGCGGCGGCGTCGGGAATGACGATGCCAGAGGCGGTCTTGGTTTCTTGTTCCAGGCGCTTGACGACAACACGGTCGTGCAACGGACGAAGCTTCATTTCATCTCCTTCAATGCATTCTGCAGTAAGACTCGCGGCGGCCATTCACGTAAGTGAGTGCACGCTCGCAGAGATATGGGCAAGTGCTCCGGCGGCCCACGCCACCATCGCTAGCACTCGCGTCTGTTGAGTGCTAGCAAGCATTATAGGGACCGGGTGTGACGATTCAAGGGGAGGGTGAAGTCCGATCGTGAGTAACTGTCGATAACCGCTGTCGGTTCTCAGTGCATCCCGAATTTTGTTCATTCGAAATCGAACTGATGTCGACAACCGCTGAACTTGGCTTCTCACTAGGAGTGGAACTCGTCAGTGGCGAATTTGCGGTGCGCGCCGAGGCGCGTGCGACGCTGGTCGCCTAGGAGGAACGTCCGTTGGAGCGCCGATGCTTTTCGACGACGATGTCGATTGGCGCGGACCAGATCGGTTCCGCATGCACTCCTGAGCGGCTTGACCGCGCGTACCTGGTCTCGCGCCTAGCAGTCGCCCCGAGTGGACGTTAGGAGTTCGACGTGCAGGTTCGGTCGAGTGATGTCAATGAATTCTGGTTGGATGCCAGGCACCTGATGAACGAACTGGCTGATCTACTAGGAGCAGCGGTTGTCGTTGCTGCTCCTGGAGGCACCGGCTTTGTAGTGATTGCCGGAGAAGAGCTCATTGATTGCGAACGAGCGGTCGGCCGCCGCGAGATTCTTGATTCGCGAATCTGCGGGTGAGGGCGAGGCGCCGCGTCAGATATTGGACGTCGCAGGAGTCTGAACCTTCGTCTCGCCCTTTGGCGTAGCCCGCCGGGCCCATCTGCTGCTCGTTGGTCGCGTTCAGGCGGCTAGTTGGCACTTGGCGTCAGCCTCCGACTGGCGGCACCCGCTGCAAAGCAGACGGCACTACCTCTGTGGGCACTACTGTTCGCTCGACGTTAGCGCTTGAGCTTGTTGCGTAGTTGGCAAACTGTAGCGCTGCTTCGGTACGTGGAGTTGCGTAGCACACCCCGGCTGAGAGACCATGTTGGACAGTTCTGCATGGTAACTGTATAAAATAACAGTGCCGCAGCAACCGGGGAGGAGACCTGTGAGAACGATCGGCATTCGAGCCGCACCCAAGGTAGTTACGTTCGTTGTCTACGATTCAGAAGCGAAAGCGGTGCTGAACGTGGAGAACGTTCGCATTCCAGCTGCCTTTTTTGCTCCTGACGCGCTCAAGTATGTGCGCAACACTCTGCTCGACATCCTTCGTGAGTACAGGATCGACCGGGCTGGAATCCGCGCAACGGAACCGAACGCGCAGCAGCCAAACATCGAGCGAATCCAAATCGAGGGCGTGGTGCAAGAGGCGTTCGCCAGTAGCACCCTTGCTTGGTACTACGTCGGTCAGATTTCGTCGATCTCGGCAAAGCTCGGAATCGATCGTGCCGACTTCAAGCGGTACATCGAAGGCCCTCTCGAGTGGCCCGTCGAGAACTGGAGCGAGCTGAAGAAGGAACAACGTGAAGCGCTGCTTTGCGCGATCGGAGCAAGCCGTGCTTAAGCCGTATAGCAAGGCGGAAGTGTCCTTCGAGTTGCGCAATGAGATCGGCCAAGAAGGCGCGAACTCCCAGACCTATGTAGCTCACGATGATCAGCTCGATGCGGAGATCGTGATCAAGAAGATCCCGAAGCGTGAACTCGACTCGGTCGACGTATTCTTTGACGAGTCCAGGATCCTCTATCTAAGCAGCCATCCCAATGTGGTGCAGATCCACTACGCGTGCCAGGACGCGGACAGCATCTTCATTGCGATGCCTTACTACCGTAGCGGATCCCTTAACGCACTCATCGATCGGCGTTTTTTGACCGTCCGTGAAATCGTGGTTCTGGGCTGCCAGATTGCGAGCGGCCTCCACAACATCCACTCGAAGGACCTCATTCATTTCGACATCAAGCCAGACAACATCCTCCTGTCTGATCGAGGTGAGGCGCTCATCTCGGACTTCGGCTTGTCCCGAAAAGTCAACCGCGAGGGCGCTGCGGAGCAAGATCGACTGTATTTCAAGATGCGGCCGCCGGAGGCCTACAACGGAGATCAGCACACCCGTGCCTTCGACATCTATCAGTTCGGAGCAACGCTGTATCGGATGTGCAATGGCAACCAGGCCTTCGAAGAGCAGTTCACAGAATTCGGTGCCGACCCGGCCAGCTTCGATCGCAACGCCTTCAAGTTTGCGGTGACCAACGGTCGCTTTCCCGACCGCGACATCTTCGAGGAACATGTTCCGGAGCGCCTGCGCAGGCTGGTCAAGCGCTGTCTTGACCCTGATCCTGCGGCGCGGTTCCCGGCTGCGGTCGACGTGGCCAACGAGTTGGCTCAGGTCGAAGATCGCCTTGACTGGCAGTTCGAGCGTCAAGGCACGAAGCGGATCTGGCAGCGGTCGGAGGATACCAAGAGCTACAGCCTCACAGTTGAGTCGGATGGCACTTCAGTTGCCACGAAGACGACTGATTCCGGTCGCACGACCCGAATCACTGGCTATTGCAAGGACAAGATTACGAGTCGTGACATTCGACGCTTCTTAGGAGAAACCTAATGACTTCTAAGCTTAAGAACGATTCGACGCACTACATCACTCGTGCCGTCATTGCTGGCGCGGGTCTCAAGAATGACCCGCGCGCCGCTTCCAACGAACAAGCTCGAGCTGATGCGGAGAGGCGCGAGGCCAAGGCGACGCTGGACAGTCGCTGGTACGTGAGACTGCCTCCGAAACGTTGAGTTCAAACGCGGCCAGGTCGTTACCTGATCGTCCGATTGGTCAAAGATCAATGGCTTGGTGCGCGGCCGCGGTGTACCTCATGCGCTTCGAGCGCAAGCTGGTGCAGGCCAAGGCGTACGACCAGGGCTACGCATCAAGCACGATGCGGCCAACCGAAAGCCCCTTGAGCGACGAGTAGCAGTTCGCTTCTGGGCGCTGAAGTCGGCTAACCGAAGTCAGCAACGAGTCGTTCCGCGACACGCCGAATGCATGGAAGTTGTCATTGAAGATGCACCGGTCCGAGCACCGGCTGTGCAGCGTTTTCTGACATTCTTGTTCGGTTTGTGAAAGTCAGCCATCGGCCACAAGGGAGTCATCGATCCCGTTTTGACCCAGTTGCCGTGCATCGCATCATGAAGCGTCATTCGGCAAGTAGCTACACCAGGTTGGCGCTCCGATTTTGGATGACGGTGATGCAGCTTGACAGCGCTGCGCAGTCAACTGATGGGTGGCAAGAGCGGGTTGGGATTACTTCGCAGGAACGGCCGCAGCGGTGCGCCAGCAACTGGGTCTGAGCGTCGCGAACAGCGTTCCAGCGAGGTCGTCGCTTGCTGGATATCCCACCTAAGAGATCTCGTGCCCGAGCTTGGCGGCAGCGCAAGCGGGCTCGATGAAGACGCCAGCGCTCGGTGGTTCGGAGGATATGTTCGTATTGTGCACTCAGGCCAGCCCATCTTGACGGATGGGGCGGTGACCAGTCGCCCATCGTGCAAGCCATCCTGCGACAGGTTGACTCAAAAGACCTGCATGCGTGCCGGAATTCGGTAAGCTCGGCTGCTACGCAGGGAGGAAGAGTCGAAAAAATGGCAAAGCACGAGTTGGTTCGCCCGAGTCGCGATGGGGATCAGTTCCACTATCACTGGGCGGCGAGGCAATGCCTCGCGCTTCTGCCTGGATCTGGCGACCTTGTGGCGGTGTCGATCGAAGGGCCATCGACCTCGGAACGAGACACACCGACACACGAAGGCGACGAACTGGTCGATGTTGGACTCTATTACGGAAGTGAGAACTTTGCGGATGCACGTCTCGTGCACTATGTACAGCTGAAGCATTCCACGAGGCACGCCGGCGAGCCTTGGACCGCGAGCGGACTTGATAGAACGCTACAAGGCTTCGCAAGCCGATACGCGAAACTGTTGGAGTCTGGGTCTGCGTCGGACCTCAAGAAGAAGGTTCAATTCAGCTTCACAACGAATCGCCCGATCGACTTGAAGGTCGCTGAGGCGCTCGCCGACCTGGCCAAGGGCTGCACGCCACGCCACCCAGCGTTAGAAGGCCTGCTGCTGGGGTACGCCAACCTGAAGGGTCCGGCCGCCAATGAGTTTTTTTCGATCTTTCGCGCCGAAGGGTCGGCGCCTGGACTCTGGAGCCAGCGAAATCTCCTCTCGCAGGACTTGAGCGTATTCTTGACCGAGGCCGACTCCGACGCGCCGGTGCAGTTGAAGGAACTGGTCGCTCGGAAGGCGACGTCCGAGTCCGAGAAAGACCCGTCCATCCGTCGGTACGACGTGCTGCGTGCTCTGAAGATCAGTGAGGAAGGGCTTCTTCCAGCGGAATGCCTCATCACAGCGCCGGTTCGACTTCTTCCGCGAGAGCAAGAGACGGAGATTCGTCAGATCATCGAATCCTCTAGTCAGCCCGTCGTCCTGCACGCTGACGGCGGCGTGGGAAAGTCCGTTCTTGCGCTACGACTCGCCGAAGCGATGCCGGCCGGGTCGGTCTCCGTCCTTTATGACTGCTTCGGCGACGGCATGTACCGCAACGCCTTGCACTTCAGGCACCGGTATCGAGACGCACTGCCGCAAATTGCCAACGAGCTTTCGGCTCGCGGCCTGTGCTATCCGCTGATTTCGTCTGCCAGTACCGATGCGAAGGCGTTCATGCGTGCCTTCGTCAGTCGGTTGGAGCAGTCAATCGCGTTCCTAAGAGCCACTGACCCCAAGGCCATTGTTCTGATCGTCGTGGACGCAGCCGACAACGCCGATCTGGCGGCAGAGGAGCAGGGCGATCCATCGGTGGTGCGAGATCTGATCCGAACTCAGCTCCCGGAGGGCGTCAAGATTGTCTTCACGTGCAGGAGCCATCGTCGAGATCGACTCAACCCGCCATTGGAAGCTCAGCAGATTGAAGTCAGACCGTTCACAGAGACTGAGACCGCCACCCACCTGAGAGCTTCGTATCCCAATGCAAGCGATGGTGAAGTGCAGGAGTTCGCATTTCTCAGCAGCCACAACCCGCGAGTTCAAGCACTGGCAATCAGCCGTGGGCTCTCAATCGACAAGATGCTTCTGGAACTGGGGCCAGCTCCAAGCACGGTTGAAAGGGCCATCGGAGAGTTGCTTCAACGCGCTGTCGACAGGCTAAAGGACAGCGTCGGCCGGGTCGAGTCGAGGCAGATCGACCTGATTTGCCAAGGGTTGGCAGTCCTTCGACCTTTGGTACCAATCTCGGTGCTTGCAAAGTTGTCTGGTACGCCCGAGGGAGCCATACGGAGCTTTGCATTCGATTTGGGGCGTCCTCTTTTGGTCAAAGGCGAGAGCCTTCACTTTCTCGACGAGCCTGCCGAGACTTGGTTTCGAGACCGGTACAAGCCCGATGCAGAGAATCTGAATCGGTTTCTTCACAAGCTCCGACCCCTGGCCGCAGGCAGTTCGTATGTTGCGGCGAGCTTGCCAGAACTTCTCCTCTCGGCAGGCCAAATCGATGAGCTGGTCAATCTGGCGCTCTCAGGAGATGGGCTTCCTACGTCGAATCCCCTCGAGCGCCGAGACGTTGAAGTTCAACGACTGATCTTTGCCCTCAACGCATGTCTGCGGGGGCGCCATTTCGCATTCGCAGCGAAGCTTGCCCTCAAAGCAGGCGGTGAGTCTGCGGCGGCAGCCAGGCAAACACGACTCATTCAAGAGAACACCGACCTGGCATCTGTTTTATTGGCTCCCGACCGAATCGACGAACTGGTGTCGCGTCGCGTGTTCGGTTCGAAGTGGATGGGAGCGCATCACGCCTACGACGCTGGGCTCCTAGCGGGTCGACAAGAGTTCGTTGCAGAGGCTCGCAGTCGCCTTCGCATGGCGGTGGATTGGCTCTACGCCTGGTCGAGGCTTCCGTCTGATCGTCGTGAGAGGGAGCGCGTCGAAGACGAGGATCGAGCGGAACTAGGGATGGCGCATCTGCTTGCTCTGGGGGCAGAGGAGGCGGCACGGTTCCTCGCTGGCTGGAGGCCCGCGCACCTGGCGTTGCGGTCCGGGCGCCTGCTTGCGCGGCGGCTGCTGGACTTGGGGCGGCATAGCGAGCTGGATGCGCTCGCCGCTGCGAGCTCGAGTGTCTGGCTCTCGCTCGGAATCGCCAACGAGGCGTCCAAGTCCCGTCACGAGCTACCTGCCGCTTCATTGGATAAGTTGATGCGCGCGCTTGGGCGCACCGGCTTCGTGTTGTCGGATCCGAAGGTCCACACAGACCGTTGGGAAGTGCTTGATGAAGTTACGGGGGCCATCGTGATAGCTCTGCGCGTACTTCCAGCCGCCCATTTGGAGTGGGCAGAACTCCTGCACAAATATCTTCCCAAGGACCCTCCATCCGATCTGGCGGATCGATTTGGTTTCGGTCGCAACCTGTTGCTCCGAGCATATGCCCTTGAGGCGTCGCTGCGAGGTGAACACCTTCGACCGCTCGACATCGCTCCGCCCGAGGTGCGAAAGGAGCTGGAAGGCCCCAGTACATATAGCAAGAGCACCGAGACCGAGGTGTTTAGGATTTCGTCCGCGGCGCTGCTGCCCTGGTTTGTACTTTCGGCTGAGATCGCCTGCGGACGAACGCCAGCGGACCTTGCTGCCCGCGTCGCAGACGCAATGAGCACAACATCGTCTGCAGCTTCTCAGGACTATCACAAGCAGATCAACACCGAGCAGGTTGCTGCAATCGAGTGGACACGCGTTCTTAGCATGACATCTACCCTCGATGTCGCATCGTTGGCAGCCCTGCGTGCATGGGCTAGCGGCAAGAAGGACACGCTTTGGAGTGGCACCGTAACGGACATGTGCTGGGTCGCGTCGCGAACGCCTGGCATGGCAGAGTTTGCAATGGAACTCGCTGTCTCGACGTTCGAGTCCCTGGAGCAAACGCGTGAGGACGCAGAACAGCAGAGCAACTCATACCAACGCCTGGCTCGGGCGATCTACCCCGTTAGCAAGTCAGAAGCTACGGTGTACTTCGAACGCGGCGTCGAGCTCTCGAGTCGAATTGGCAACGAGAACCTCGACCGGTGGTCTGCGCTTCTGTACCTTGCCGAAGCAAGCTCAGATAAATTTAGCAGCAAGCCCCGCTCGGCGTATCGACTAGCTCGCGGTGCCGAGCTCACTTACACGTACGTCGCGCGGGACAAGCATTTTGAGTGGGATCGTACCGTCGATAGCCTGGTCGGACTCTGCAGTTCGTCAGCGCTGGCGATCCTGAGCCGGTGGCGTGACCGAGACTTCGGTGACGCCCCGCGACTTCTCAGGGCTGCGCTTCACGGCTTGGTCAAAGCCGGCAAGGTCCCGCCGATTGCGCCGGTCGCGCTGGCAAACCTCACTGACCAGTGGGAACTCTTCGAAGACCTGCAGCGCGTCGTTGAATCGGGTCTCGATCTCGGCCTTCGCCGGCGAATTTTGCAAGTCCGGTATCGCTACGACCGCGTGTCTCCGAATTCTGAGACCGCATTGTCTACCTATAAGAGGCTGAGCGAGTTGGTCGGGGTCGTCCTGCCTGATCTGGAAAGGCTGTTGGAAAGCGGGAAAGCCAAGGCGATCGCGGCTCGAGGCGACAATGTCCGGCCTCCGCTCGACTCGCTCAGCGCGACACGCAAGGACCCCGACTGGGAGCTTCTCTTCGCCGACGTCGACCTTGCGAGCCCGAGTGCGCTTCGGCAGGCGTACCTGCGGCTGAAGACCTTTGATCCACCGTTTGCCTTTGGGGAATTCTTTGCCGAAGGACTGCGAAGAAGCAGCCCAGGCGGGACCGCATCCTTTGTACAGGCAATAGCGGAGTGGCCAGAGCTCGGAGTGTTTGAGCTAAGGTACATGCTAGATGCGATCCCAAGCGCTTCTACCAAGCCTGTGTCGTTCCGTCGTGCCCTTCGCGTCGTTGTCTTGGCGGCATGCCGGAACAACCCCGAGTACACCCGGCGGCGCGGTTGGGCGACGTACTTCCCGTATGACCGAATCGTCGGCGAAGAAATTGCCACGGATAGCGAGATCGTCGGTGCGATCTTGGACGGATTCACCTCAAAGGTCACTAGGCTTGATGCGGGTGAGCTATTCCTGCTGCTTGACCCGTTGGCATCCTGCTTGAGTCCCAGCGAGGCCGACGATGCTCTGAACTTCGGTCTCGACCTGGTCGAGGAGATCTTGCAAGCTGGAGACGGGGACGGTGAGTGGAATGATGGCCTACTGCCACCAGCCGAAACCAATGACGCGCTTGCTGGCTACATGTGGGCGGCACTCGCCTCGCCGGTCGCGGCCAGCCGATGGGAGGCTGCGCATTCAGTCAGAGCGTGTGTTGAGTTGAACTGGGCCGATCTGCTGACCGCATTGACGGCGCGTGCTTCGGCACGTTCCGCCGTGCCCTTCGTTGACCAACGCTTCGTGTTCTACGAATGGCACGCTCGTCAATGGTTCCTCATAGGTCTCGCTCGGGGTGCGATGGATTGCCCGACTGCCGTGCAGCCTGCCATTCCCTTGCTCATTGAAGCCCTCCAGGAGGAACATGTCCTGGTTCGCCACTTTGCTGCGGAGTCCTTGAAGGCGCTGCACGCCGCCGGTCTCATCCAAGATTCGGTTGTTGAACAGGTCAAGGAAGTCAATTCCTCGCCGCTCGCGGAAGTGACCTACGCTGTTCGCCGCGAGGAGCAGCGTGAGGTGTCGGCTCCTGGCGGTGAGCCGGACACCGACGAGCCGGACTACGCCTTTGGAATTGACATTGGTCCGCACTGGTTTGCACCACTAGGGCGCGTCTTTGGACTCTACGAGCAAGCCGTCGAACGCCGAGCCAAGGCGGCCATACGGCAACGGTTTGGCGTTAAAGACATTGGAGCGCGCAGCGACGCTCGCTACAAGCACAAAATCTTCTCAGGGCGAGAGACGAGTCATTCGCACGGAACGATTCCACGAGTCGACGATATGCGCGTCTATCACTCCTACCACGCCATGATGATCGTGGCCGCGCGGTTGTTGAAGACACATCGAATTGGCCGCCAGGACGGCAGCAACAAGAACGATTTCGCGGAATGGCTAGAAGGCCGCCTTCTCACCGCGCCCGATGGCGACTGGCTTGCGGATCGCCGCGACCCTCAGCTCTCGGCGCCTCCACCCAGGCGTCAGGGCTACTCCGACAGTGTCTGGTGCTGGAGCGTCACTGCCGAGTACTTGGATGGTCAGCTACTCACCGACGACGGTGACTTGGTTCTGTGGGGTGACTGGTCAAGCGGGCACGGTGATGAGGAGGAGTCCGTCTCCATTCATAGCGCGATCGTCGCAAAGATTCATGCGGTAGCGCTCCTTGCTGCGGCGCAGACCTCGTCAGAACCAACGAACGTCTACTTCGCGACTCGAGACGAGGAAGATGAAGAGGAAGATGAAGCGCCGGGGGAGCCGTGCTTCGGGATGTCAGCTTGCGTCGACGGCGGCAACGAGTCGCTGAGGCTCGACGAGTACGACCGATGGGGCGAGCGACTGCACTTTCCCGGGCCTCGACCCGCTCGGTCGATAGTCGCGGCGCTGGGGTTGATGGCAACGGACGATCATCGAGGTTGGACGTCGACGGCCGGGGCCAGGCTGCGAAGCGAGACTTGGACTCAGCGCGTCGGATATGGACGTGAAGAAGATGTCGTTCCGGGCACACGGCTGAGCGCCAACCAGGCATTCTTCACGGAACTTCGAAAGGCGAGGCCTGACGAGTGCATTGTCGTTGCCGTTTCCGTCAGTCGGCGCGCTCCGAAGAGCAACGATGATGGCGACGGGTTCGAACGTTACCAATGGCCCTACGTGCGTTACTACCTGATTGATGAAAATGGAACCGCTCGAACGCTCTAAAAACGTCGTCGAACTTGGCAAGAAGCTTGTCGACCAACTCGACCTCTCGGATGACCTGACGGCCCAGTGGATGGCGCACTACATCGCAGAGCGAATCGAATTCGCCGAGAAGGCAGAACCCCTTGAGCGTGCTGCGGCTCAGGCGTCCTGCGCAGAAGCCATCTTCATGCTCTGGGAGCGGCGCAACTGTCTACCGGCTCGTATGAGGCCTTTCCGAGAGCTAGATCCGCTGCTCCAAACGCTGTCATCGATCAACGTTGAAACCGCGACCCGATTTCGCTACATGTCGCCGCCATCGGGCGGTGTGTACCCCGAGGATGACGGCGTAAGCAATGAATACCTTAAGGCAGCAATCGACCTCGACTACTCTGCGCGGGTTTTGGTCCACTATCTTTTGAGCTTGGCGTCCGAGAACGCTTCTGAAGCAGCCTTGCCTTGGTTGAACGCTGCGATGGAGGCGGGCGCGAATTCCGCACTCGAAATCGTTTTGGTTGAATTCTCGGCAGCAGGCGTCGCGCGGCCGTCGGCCGACGAGCGCGCGCAGCGTACGTTGATGGACAAGATCGAAAGGCTCGAGCACTTCTCGGAGGTGGCGGCAGGCGTCGCGGCGGAATTGAGGCGTGGATTCACGTCTGACAGTGGCGTTGCAGATGAAGCGGTCGGTGACGACAAATCCAACGATTTGCCGAACTGACAGGAACGGCTTGACGTACAGCAGCAGCGTTAGTGAGCCGCTGTAGGCGGGGCATAGCCACACTTCGTTTCGCGAGCCGGAGATCTTTTCTCCCGGACTGTGAACGGAAGCGGCCCGTACCTCCGGAAAAATCGTCGGTTGTATCGGGACCACTTTGCCTTTAGCCACGCTTGAGCTTCTCCCTTTCGGCGCACGCTAGGTGCTCTGGCATGCTGCGGGCGGTTTTCGTGCGCATACGCTTGCGTGAATCATGCCCGTTCGCCTTCGGGCAGTCCACGACTGAGGGCGGGATCGAGCTGGTCGCGAGTTGACGCATGCGACCCGACTGAAGGTGTCCCTGAAACGAATACTGATTTTAAAACCAGTTGAGCACTAGATACGTGGTAGTCTTGACTCACTGACGCTACGGGTAGTGTCTTTCGTCCTGGCGGCGAGTCGCCAGATGGCAACCATGAAAGCCGGTATGAGCAAGAACAACCTCTACGTGGAACGTCGCCCTCAAGGCGACTATGCCGTCCGCAAACCGGGTTCGGAACGCGCGAGCGCCGTCGAGTCCACGCAAGCGAAGGCGATCGACCGGGCTCGGGAGCTCAACCCGAACGCTGCCGTGCACGTCGAGCGCGTTCGGCATACACCCGAAGGTTCGCCGGACAAGTGGCGCAAGCCTTGAAGGCGTCGCCGGGTAGCGCCACGCACCCTCGTAGATCGCAGATTCCAAGTTCGGTGGATTTCCCATGAACGCAGGCTACATCTACATATTGCAGAACCAGGCCTTCGGCGCCCATGTTGTGAAGATCGGCCGTACTGCGCGGGAGCCGAGCGTTCGCGCTAGAGAAATCTATGCCGGCGCAACGGGTGTTCCAATGCCGTTCGACCTCGCCACAGCGTATTCGGTTTCGGACTGCGTTTTAGCGGAGAAGCGGATTCATCGAAGGCTCGCGGCCTACCGTATGAATCGACTGAGGGAGTTTTTCCGCCTCTCACCCTCTGTTGCGGCCAGTACGGCATATGAGGTCTGTGCGGAAGTAAATCGTGACTCGGGTGCTTCATCTCCGCGTCCGTATGTCTTTCCTACGCTTGCGCCGCAGTCGGTGGGGGCGGATCAGGTGACAGCACTAGATCCAACCGAGACCGCCGAACGCATTGTCTACATCGATCCCAGCCGGCTTAGAGACAGCCCGATTGGAACGAGCGAAGTCACATCGGAACAGTCCGAACGAGCTAGAACGGTGGCGAGAATACTCGCCAGGGTCTACCCACTAGCCCACGGAACATGGATCGAAGACTTCAGCCGCGATCGGTTTCCCGAGCAAGAGATTCAAATTTGGGAACACATCGCCAAAGCCTATCTGAGCATCGAGCAAGTAGAGGTCGCTCAGGGAGACGTGCAGCGCGAGGCGTTTGAACTTCTCCTGGCCCGATCCATGTCAAGTAGTCAGCAGGTTCTACGGGACGCCCACCTGAGGAACTTTACGCGTCAGCGTGCAAAGCGGCTGCTAGAGGCCTACGAGCTGAAGCCGAGGCCAGTCGCTGTGGCCTACAGGAGAACGCAGGCGTGACGGATGGCGTCCCCGCCAGCAGATGGTGATCGAGAGATGCGATGTTCCCATTCCCTTCGAAGAATTCCAAGTTCAGAGGTTTTTTTCACCGCGAATTCCATCTTCAGAGACGCGCGAGTTCCAGGCCCAGTGACGCAGCCTTCGCCAAGACATTGCTTTCGCTGCCGGGCTCGTTCCACCTTGAATGACTATCGACAGTAACACCACCCGCGCTGAACTCAAGACGCTATTGGACTCGTCGACCTGCCCGTGGGAGGCGTGGTCGGGTCGTTGTGCTCGTGCCGCGGTAGTTCATCTGAAGCGTTGCCCGCCACGCGGCTACAGCACGTGTCGGGGTCCATCGACCACGACGTCGGCATCGACGTAGTCGCCAGTGCGACGCGCTTCGTCGCGCGAACGCAGGCCACGCGAGACGAACTCCGACAGGACACGACGCCGTTCGACGCCCGCCCGAACGGATGCCTCGACGAACTCCGACATGCTCTTGCCTTCAACCAGCATGGCCTCGGATGGCTCGTTCGTCAGTTCCTTCGGAGCGCACCCGGATCCAGGGTTCGGGAGGCCACGGATCGCGCCGTCGTTCACGGCTTCGGTGCACGCCGTACGTCCTGACACCATTGGTCGGCGAATGATCATCGCGCGGTAATAACTGCGGCTCGACCTGTTGATAGATTCCGTACAGATCTGGGAGGCTGAACCGTCGCGCGACCTTGTACATCGACGGCCTCGACTCCGTCGCCAAGCGCGTTGACTACTTCGAAGGGCGGAGGCCGACCACTCAATGATCTTGTCTTCCTTTCAGTCCTGCCCGGGCGCCGTCATCTGGCACTCGCGGTTCCCGGTGAACCGCACGCGCGTTACCGCGGCCCCCGCGCGGCCCATCGCCAGATCAAGACCCGGTACGTCGGCGCGATGGCGAGCGACCAGGCCCGCACGCGGAAGTTGTCGAGTGCACCCGTGAACAGCGCCGCCGCGCCACGCCATCAACGAACCTGACCGGTTTTCCTCTCATGAGCAAGTACAGCAAACAACTCACCGTTCTCTCCATCCTCACAGCGACCCTGGTGGCTGGCTGTGGCAGCGGTGGTGGTGGCGGCACGCCGGCACCGGCTCCCGCTCCGGCACCGGGACCAGCGCCTGCACCCGCACCTGGGCCAGCGCCTGCACCTGCACCTGTCACTTTCATGGGCAAGAGCACGGTGTTGATCGGAAGAACGTCGATTGATGCTCTTTCGGTTGCCGCACCATTCGACGCTCAGTACCAATACGTCGTCAGTCCGCCGGCACCGTCGAGCGACCTGTACACGGCGACGTCCTGCCCGGATGGGACGAACTGGTGGGGATGCGTGGGCGGTAGCATCGGGGGGCTCATCCCCACCGTCGAAGCCCGCGCTGCACAGGCCACCTACTTGGGTAAATCGTATCCGCAGACAGTGATGTGGACGTGGTTTGAACTCGGCCTCCTGACGACCGTGAACCAGTGGCAGGACGAGGTGACGGCGGTCAACCAGGTCGACCTCCTCACCAGATACCTGAACGACTACCGTTTCTTCCTCCAGAAGATCGGCACTTCGCACGACATGATCGATCTCGAACCCGATTTTTTTGGTTTCGCGCGAGGGTACGGCCCTCTGGACCAGGACCCGGCGCAGGTGACGGCTGCGAATCCGACCGACTGCGCAGACCAGGCGAACACTGTGGCGGGTCTGGCGCACTGCCTGATCGCAATGACCCGCAAGTACGCTCCCAACACGGCCGTCGGCCTGCACCTCACCTGCTGGGACTGGCCGGGCAACGTGGATAAATGTGCCAACGATTACGTGACCCTCGGGGGAAAGGGTGCCGACTTCCTCGTCGGGGAGGTTGAATCCACGGACGCAGGACTCAACGCCAAGCTGGGGAATGGCAACTCATTCTGGAGCGACGAGAAGTGGGCCGCGCAACTCGCCTATTGGAAGCAGATGGCCGAGGCGGTCGGTCACCCGGTCGTGGTCTGGCAGATCCCGATCGGTAACATGGCACAGAACAACACCGACTACCACTACCAGGACGACAAGGTGGACTGGCTGTTCTCGCACATGGACCAGGTCGCGAACGCCCATGTCGGTGCTCTGATGTTCGGCCAAGGATCGGACCTGTCGACCACGGCTGAAACCGACGGCGGCAACCTGTTTGCGAAGACGATCGCCTATCGCAATGCAGGGGGCACGCCCCTCAAATAGCGTGTCCCTGCGTGCTGTCGCATAGCTCGGCTGAGTGGCGCTGAAGCCATCCAGGCACCTCGCCCGAAGTCTCGAGCGGGGTGATGGTCATCGTGTCCAGCGCGAGCCGGAATACCGGCGTGTGTCCGGCGACGCGTTGATCTGGCTACGCGCGTGACATGTGTTCTGGACTGAGGCTGCAGCGGACAGGCACCTGGCTTCGAGCCACCCTAACTCAAGACAGCGGTTCGGAAGGCACCCGGCGTCACGCCCATCATGCGTCGGAACGAAGCGACAAAATGGGCAGGTGTGGCAAAGCCCAAGATCTCGGAAACGTCCGTCACGGACAGCCCCGGCTTCTTCAGCATCGCCATCCCGCGCTCGAGCCTGCGCAGCACGACGTACCGATGCGGGGTCATGCCGTTCTGCTGGCGAAAAGCACGGATGAAATGATTGACGCTCAAGCTCGCAGCGCTCGCCAGTTGATCGAGGGTCGGCGATGGCGCTGTCACATCGTCCAAGGACGCGACGATCAGGTCGTTGACTCGCTGACGGGCCGCACGCGCGAGTCCCCCACGAGCGCGTTCGCTCGACGGATGGTCACCGCGACTCTGGAGGCGGGCGCCCATTCGACGGGCAGCCGACTCAAGCAGCAACGGATCGTCCCGGTCCCCGCGTGTAGCGGCAACCATCAGCTGCATCGCCGCCGCCCGCAGTTCGCTGTCTCGCGAATTGACAAGGGCAAAGCAATCAAATGGCCCGTCGACCACCGACTCGAGAAAGCTGACGCGTAGAAAGAGTTGCAGGACGTCCGATGGCCCGTCGATGGAGAGACGAACTCGCGTTCGGGCGGGCGTCACCGTGATGCCACCGAGCGCTGCCACGTACGGGCGCTGGCCTGCAGTGCCCAAGCCTTGCCGTACAGGCACGCCATCTTGCAAACCTATCGTGACCCTCACGATGTCAGAAGGGCTGATGTCGAGCTCCGCGCCGTCATGGCGCCATCGCGCGACAACCGCGCCTGGCGACGCAGGTTCTCCGATGGTATGCATGAGCAGCGGTTTGCCAGCCGCGGCGGCCGTTTCGTCTACAGGCGTCATGCGGCATTTCTAGCATCGGCAGGGCCTCGGTATCAAGTGCTCCCGCAACGGGTACCGAACCCGAGCCGACGCCGCGCCTCCTTTCGGTTTCCCGTGTCTTGATAGCGCATTCGCCGGTACGCGCCGCCCGCCTGCGTCCTGTCGAGACGCCGATGCCGTCGAGCCAGGGATGAGCGAATCGAGCCCAGCCGTCAGCTCGCTTCCAACGCGACAACTGGCAAAACAAATGTTGATTTCGCGATACGGCCGCTTGCCAGGTGTGGCGCAACATCGTCCCTCCGAATCGCAGACGGCCAACGCGTGAACGCCCTTCACGGCGGCTCCGAGCGGTATGACGACTACAGCCCAACGCGACATTGCGAATGCCAGGAATTGGCAGATCGCTGCGGTCTCGTCCGCAAAGCAGCCGTCACAGCAAGCGCATGAAGTTCGTCGGGCCCGTCCGTGGCGTCCATCTACGGGAGAGATGGATTGCATCTCAATATGTCGTCTTCTCAGGAGGCCGGTGCGCCCCCACCATTCATGTTCGGAGCGGGCCAATTCGCAAGCTCTCGCGCTCTGGCGCGGAGCTTGGGGCGTCTTCCCGTTGCCGGACTTCGGCTCCGCCAGTCGCGAGACCCCGCTTTTCAATTATGAAAGACGAAAGATCATGAAGAACTTAGAAGGCAAGATTGCAGTCGTCACGGGCGGAAGCAGTGGGATTGGCTTGGCCACAGCCAAGCGTTTCGTGGATGAAGGCGCGCATGTCGTCATCACTGGGCGCCGAGAGAAAGAGCTGAAAGAGGCCGCCGCGCTCATCAAGAAGAACGTTACGACGGTCGTGGGCGATGTGTCGCGCCTGGAAGATCTGGACCGCGTCTTTGCTGTCGTGAAAGAGAAGCATGGTCACATCGACATTCTCTTCGCGAACGCGGGCGCAGGGACGATCGCACCGCTCGCGGTCGCTACCGAGGCCCATTTCGACCAGACCTTCGACGTGAACGTGAAGGGAATGTTCTTCACGGTGCAGAAGGCCCTTCCCCTCTTCAAGGACGGCGGTTCGATCATCCTGAACTCGTCGGTCTCGAACGTGCTGGGGCTTCCAGGCTTTACCGCTTACGCCGCGAGCAAGGCGGCTGTGCGCAACTTCGCGCGCGGCTGGGCCTTGGAATTGAAGGACCGCAAGATCCGCGTGAATTGCATGAGCCCCGGTGCGATCGATACCCCGGCCTTGGCGACGACAACGGGCCTTACCGCTGAACAGGCCGAGCAGGCAGTCGAACAGTTCACCACGCAGATCCCGATGGGCCGCAGGGGCATGCCCGAGGAAATCGCCGCAGCGGTCACGTTCCTCGCCTCCGATGAAAGCTCTTACATCACCGGTATCGATCTTCCCGTCGATGGCGGCATGGCGCAGGGCTGACCCCGGCGCGGTCCGCTGGCTCGACGTACGGCTACGCCGTCTTCATGGTCGCGACACGACGTACGCGGCCGATCGAGCGCGATCCGACCGTGGAGATGGAAAAAATGAAGTCGATGCCATGAGCGCCGGGAACAGCCAGGCGCTGGCGCGGGCCGCTCAGAGGAGCGTCCGCGCCGAAGCAGCGCCGGCCTTGGCGGCTCCTTCGCGGTCCATGGCGGATGAGCCGTAGACCGCTGCCTTGCACGTCATTCGATCGTCGAATACCCAACCGTGAAGAAGATCTCATGTACGACCAATCCAAGCAGGCGGAGTTGATCCGTTTCTCACGCGTCGAAGTGGGCGCCACCGTCATCGACGTTTACCCGGGCGACGGCGACTGGACCCGTCTCTTTTCGGACGTCGTGGGACCCGAAGGACGGGTCTACAGCTTCGTGCCGGCCGAAGTCGCCCATTTCAAGAACGATCCTGTCGGCCTCATGCGGACGCTCGCGAAGGAGCCGGGCCGAGAGAACGTCGAGGTCATCTCGGCGGACCTCGTGGCGATGCCGCAGCCCACTCGACCGACTGATGTGCTGTGGCTGCACCTGTTCTACCACGACCTCCACACTGCGCTGATGCAGACCAAGGGCGCGACGGCGGCGGAGTTCAATCGAACCGTCTACAAGCGACTGAAGTCCGGTGGGTACTACGTCATCGTCGATCACGCCACCGCCGCCGGGGTGGGCATGAGCAGCGCCCAGTCGCTGCACCGAATCGACCCAGCGACCGTGCGCGACGAGGTGGAAGCGGCAGGCTTCGTACTGGACGCGGAAAGCACCGTTCTCGCCAACAAGGACGATCCGCACTCGATCAAGGTGTTCGACCCCTCGATCAAGGGCGAGACCGATCGCTTCGCCTATCGGTTCGTGAAGCCCTGACGGGACCCGTGCGTCGGAGGACATCGCGGCCCTGACCGCTTGGGACCAGGTCTCCATCAACCAACGGATCTGATCATGAAGTATTCCGTCATCGGATCGGGCTCTGTCGGCAAGGCGCTAGCCACGCAGTTTGCCCGACGTGGCATTGAAGTGGCCATCACCAACACGCGCGGTCCCGAGTCGCTCGTCGCACTGGCGAATGGCTTGGGCCCGGCGGTTCGGCCCGTCATGCTCAAGAAAGCACTGGAGGCAGGAATCATCATCTTTGCCGTGCCTTTCGCTTCACATGGCGCTGTAGCGCGAGCGAGGGCCGACTGGAGCGGCAAGACGGTCATCGACGCGATGAATTACCGCGAACTGAACCTCGAACCAATCGGGGGCCTTCAATCCAGCGATTTCGTGGCCAACGCCCTGCCTGGAGCGAAGGTCGTCAAGACATTCAATCAGTTGCCCGCGGCGTTGTTGGCCCGCGATCCTGACGAGGGGCGGGGACGGCGGGTGATGTTCGTGGCCGGAAATCATGAAGACGCAAACGCTGAAGTCGCCTCGCTCGTATCGGCACTCGGGTTCGTGCCCATCGTGCTCGGCCGCGTCGACCAAGGCGGTCGCCTGTTGCGGTATCGCGGTCCGCTTGTTCTTCAAAACCTCATCATGCTGGACGTGTAGGCAGCTGCGGCTCGTCTGGGGGAGTGTCTAGTGACCAACCCGATCATCAAAGTCGAACCATTCGAATAGCCCAGAAATGGAGAGCTTTCGATGAGCATCGAAGAGAACGTCCAAGTCGTCAAAGACTTCTTTGCAGCAACGGGCAGCGGCGATAGACGACGTCTGCTGTCGTTGTGCGCCGAAGATATCGAGTGGATCGTTCCGGGCGAGGGGTGGGCCTTGGCCGGGACGCATCGCGGGCATGCCGGAGTGGAGGATTTGCTCCAGAAGGCCTCCGGCCTGGAAACGTCATTCCCCGAGCCTCCAGAATTCGTCGCGCAGGGAGACCGGGTGTTGATGACTGGCCTCGCCAGGGGAAAGGTGAAGGCCACGGACAGGCCGTTCGAAGATCATTTCGTCTTTGCCATGACCGTTCGAAATGGCAAGGTGACGAACATCCGGGAGTACGTTGACACGCAAGCACTGGCGCGAGCATCCGAGCCGCGAGTGTCGGACGAGCGTGCACGCCGGAACGCGCGAGCAGACACGCGGCGTCGATAAGGCCGCTGCCTGGCGCTAGAGCTCTGCGGGTTCAGGCGACTCTTTTGCGCTCGACCAGTCCTTCAGATGCTCAACGAGCCAGCGGCCGGCCGGGCCAGGAGGCGCTGCGGCGGGGTAGACGGCGGAAATGGTCAGCATGGTTCCAGCGCGCGGGACGCCGTCGACGTCAAGGGCGACCAGGTCACCGGAGGCGATGTCTTTCTCCACCATGTGAAGAGGCATCCCTCCCCAGCCGACACAGTCCTTGAGCAACGCATATTTCGTGGACAGATCGGCCAAGCGCCAGGTCGTGGACGACAGGACCCCGTAGTCGCGGCCAGCGAGCAGCTGTGAACGATCGGTCAAGACCAGTTGCACGTGCTTGGAGAGTTCCTTCTTGGGGATATGGCCCTCGAAGTTTGCAAGCGGGTGGTCACGCGCAGCAACCATCACCAACGGGACGGCGCCCAGGCGGTCGACAGCCAGCGACGGGAAGTCCATTGGGAGCGAGGCGAGGATTCCCAACGTGCAGCGCCCGTCCAGTACCGGCTGATACCCGGCACCCAAACCCTCCACGAAGATCCGTAACGGAGTCAACGGGAAGCGCTTGGCGAACGCTCTGGCTGCCGCGCTGATGGCGGCAGTGGGAAAGAAGACATCGAACACCACGGAGAGCTCGGCCTCGACTCCCGAGGCCATGAGCTTGGCCCGAGCTTTGAGGGTGTCGACACCCGACACAATGGCCCGCGCATCCGCAAGAAGGAGCACGCCTTCAGGCGTCAGTTTCGGGAAACGCCCTGACCTGTCGAAAAGCGTGATGCCGATCTGTTCCTCCAAAGCACTCACCCAGCCACTGACTGCGGACTGCACGCGGTTCAAGCGCCGAGCCGCCGCGGAGAAGCTTCCTTCGTCCACGGCAGCGATGAACGTTCTGAGCTGGTCGAGGGATACGCCGTCGAGCATGAGAGCCTTTATCCATCTCTGAGAGCGATGGGTCGCATCGCAATATACCGGCTTCTCAGAATGGGTGGCGGCCCTCACCATTCATATCCATGGAAGCGTCTAAAGGACGCGAGGCGGGCTCCGCGCGAGCCTTTTGGCGCGCGCGGGAACGCCTACATGGAGGAACTGCTGGCCACGGACATCCTGGTCATCGGGGCTCCGATGTACAACCTGACCATTCCGACGCCGCTCAAGGCGTGGATCGACCGTATCGCCGTAGCGGGGAAGACGTTCAGCTATACCGCCTCCGGCCCCGAAGGACTTCTGAAGGGCAGGAAGGCGTTCATCGCGTCCGCACGCGGCAACGTCTACGTGGCCGGTAGTCCCGCTGCCGCGCTGGAGCACCAGGAAAGCTACCTGCTTGGGCTGCTGGGCTTGCTCGGAGTGACGGACGTCACCGTCGTGCGCGCCGAAGGCGTTGCTTTCGGGCCTGATGCCCGCGATGCAGCGGTGAACGTTGCTCTCGACCAGATCGCTGCCTTGACGGCGTGAGGCGGCTCGAACGAGGCTGGCGTGCTGCTACAAAGTGAAGAACCGCTGCTCCGGTGGAACCTTGCAAGCACTGCCGAGAGCGACTCTCCTGAGCAATCTCGCCAGGCTGTCGGCGTCGGTGTCGGTGTTCCCGGACCTCGGAATCTTGTTCACTGAGCTTGGAACTCGAACCCGAGAGTTGCTGCCTTCAATCTCCCACTGACCGGCAACTGTTCGCCGCCTGCAGCGACGCGATTGCCCGTTGCGGCGCTCTGGGCAGCACGGCCTGCCATCGCAACGGCGGGCCCTTGGCGCGGGATTTGGTTCCATCCGCTCAACACAGTCGTGCGCTATGCGTGCCTACCGCGGCGGCGGCCATCTCCCTAGCATCCGATCCGTCAGGAGCAGCAGGAGCAGTAGAAGCGCAGAGGGCCCCGACTCTGTGTTTCCTGGTGCAGTCATCGCGCCAGCGCGTCCTCTGTTCCGCCCACAGACATCGGAGTCATCTCATGCGCCTCTCCTCCCTTCTCACCGCGGCCTGCATCGCTGCGTCCGTCAATGCGTCCGCCGCGGACATCAAGTCGATTTCGCGCCTCGCTGCCGGGCCCGACAACGTCCTGTTCGTCGCTGACTGGCGGGCAGCGCGCGTTCACGCGCTCACGTTGCCGGCCGCGACGCACAAGGACGACGGCTCGGCGTTCAACATCCTCGACCTGGAGCCGCTGCTCTCGAAGCACCTGGGCGGCGCCAGGCTGACCATCGAGGACATGGTGGTCCGCCCGGGAACGGGCGAGGTCTACGTCGCGGTGAGCTACGGCGCTTCGAAGACGCCGGCGTTGCTCATGGTGACGAGCGACAAGGCGGTGCGCCGCATCGACCTGAAGGCTGCGAAGTCGACGTCGATCGCGCTGCGCGATGCGCCCACCTCCGACTTCAAGTTCTGGAACGACACGCCGGAGCGCAGTTTCACCGTGACCGACATGAAGTGGCACGACGGCGAGCTCTTCATCGCCGGCCTCTCCAACCAGGAGTTCGCCTCGACGCTGCGGCGAGCCGGCTACCCGTTCGACTCGAAGCAGTCCGTCATCTCCGTGGAGATCTACCACACGGGCCACAACCTCATCGAGACGCGCGCACCCATCCGCGCGATGAGCTTCGCGACGCTGGGCGGCAAGCCCACCCTCGTCGCCGCCTATACCTGCACCCCCATCGTCACGATCCCGCTCGAGGATCTGAAGGACGGCGCGCACGTCCACGGCAAGACCATCGCCGAGCTCGGCTATGGCAACACGCCGGCCAGCATGATCTCCTACTCGAAGACCGACCAGGGCAAGACGGAGGACTACCTCATGCTCGTCAACTTCGAGCGCGGAGCCAGCGTCATCCCTGTGGCGCAAGTGGCTGCGGCCAGCGCCAAGCCGGGCATCGAATCGCTGGTGCCCTTCGGTCAGGTCATCGGCCTGGAGACTTCGCCGGCACCGCTGGTCGGTGCCATGCGGCTCGACAACCTGGACGACAAGTCCTTCATCGTCGTGCGCCGGCGCCTCGAGAACGACAAGCTGCAGTTGGTGAGCATCAGCAAGGAGCTGAGCTTCCGGCTGAGCGACTTCGTCTCCGAGTACGCCTTCGCGGAATACCGTTTCAAGGACGACCCGTTCCAGCTGAAGAACATCAAGCCGCGACAGGACAGCCTCCTGCAGCAAGAGGGCATGGCCGAGTTCATCAAGTCGCCGCACTGACCATGCGCGGCCGACACCACGCCAGCGCGATCGCTCTCGTGGTCGCAGCGAGCCTCGTCCACGCCGAGGCGCCTCTGCGCGTCGTGCTGGTCCAGCCGTCGGGGCCGCGAGTGCCCGCCGGCCTGCTTCGCCTCTCCATCCGTTTCGCGAAACCGGTCGAAGGCGCCGTGCTGCCTCGTCTGTCATTGCACCATGCCGACGGGACCCCGATCGTCGAGCCCTTCCTCGAGCAGGAACTCTGGTCGCCTGACGACAGGACGCTGACCGTTCTCCTGCATCCCGGCCGCGTGAAGACAGGCTTGCAGGCGAGAGACGCGTTGGGGCCCATCCTCACGGAAGGCGACGACGTCGTCCTGGCGTTGGACGAGTGTCCGCTCCAGCGATGGCATGTGGATCCGGTGGACGAGTCCGGTCCGCGGACATCGGCATGGAGGCTGTCGCCAGTCCACGCCGGCTCGCGCGAGGCGCTTGTCGTGGCGCTCGATGCACCGGTCGACGGGCAGGACGCGAACTACCTGGCAATCGCGGACGCGCGCGGCAGGCGCGTGCCCGGACGGCCGCAGCTGACGAACGGGGAGAGTACCTGGACATTTACGCCGAATCGTCCATGGCAGCTTCGCGAATACCGACTCCTGGTGCGCGGAACGCTCGAGGATCCTTCCGGAAATCGGGTGGGCAGCCACTTCGAAACTCCGGTCGCATCTCCCGCCGCCACGGCCGTCGACTCGGTCATTCCCTTCGTCACGTCGCCACTGTCGCGTCCGATCTCGCGCTGACCCGCCAGAGCGGCGAAACGGTCGACAAAAGGGCCGACTTCAGGTCTGCGAGGCGGTCGGGTCGGCGCGGCGATCCGCGAGGCTGAACTCCCGCCGGAGGTCCGGGTGGCGAGGCATGAAGTCATTCGTGACGGGATCGAGCAGCATCCGGCCGCGATTGCCCGGCGCCGAGATACGCAGCGGGCCGGTCAAGGCGCCTGGCATCAGCAACCCCTTCAACCTTCAAGGAGTGCCATGAAGAGGCCTCGCCCGCTTGCCCTGGAAGGATCGCAGGAGAGGCCACGGGCCGCACGGACAGGTCCGGCCCAGTTCAGTTCGTCGGGACGAGGACGGGCGCGCCCTTGTCCTTGACGAGGAAGACGACGAACTTCGCCGGCTTGGTCTTGCTGGCGTTGCGGCCGACGGTGTGGACGTCCGTGGGTCCTTCGTAGAACGTCTGTCCTGCGGTCAGCGTCACTTCCTTGCCGCCGCGCACGCCCATCACGATCGAGCCTTCGAGCACGTAGAGGAACGCGTGGGCGTTGTGCCGATGGACCGGATCGACGGCGCCGGGTGGATAGTCGACGGTGATCATGAGACCTTCCTTGCCGGGAAGGTCGACCAGATCCTTGGTCATCAGCGGCGCCACCTTGGCTTCTGGTGCTGCTTCGGCATGGGGGACGGCCAGGCAGGCCGCGGCGACGGACGCGATGGTGCCGAAGCGGCGCACGGCGTGAGACGTGTTCATGAGGTTCTCGTTTCGCTGCGTAGGGATTGGATGGGTCACCTCCGACATCGAAGGTGTCTCAGGCTGTGCCTGATTCGCTCTATCGTAGGAATCGGCGCCTCGGCGGACTAGGCTTGCGGCCGACACCGCAGCGTTGTCCGGAACGCATCAATCGGAGTCCGGTTCCTGGAGGCGCACGGACGTCGCTATCGCGGCCCGGGCCATCTTCGCGTAGGGACTGATCCGCTCGGTGTTGCGCACCAGTTCCTCGGCGATGCGGCGTTCGACGCCAGGCAGGTTCACGCGGACGTCCGCCGCGAGCGCGAACAACCCGTCTGCGGGATCCCGGCCGAACGTCGCCACGACTTCGACGATCGAGCCGGCAGTGGATATCCCCGCGCGCGCTGCCAACAAGTTCAGCGCGCCGTGGAAGCATGCCGCATATCCCGCGGCGAACAGTTGCTCCGGGTTCGTTCCGCCGCCCGGGCCGCCAAGCGCTGCCGGCAGGCGAAGATCGACCGCCAGCAGTCCGTCGTCCGACCGTGCATGGCCCGAGGCCCGGCCATGCTGGGTCACGCCACCAGTGACCCGGACGATCGCGGTGTAGAGGGGTTCGAATTGATCGCCCTGATATTTGTCCAACAGCTTGCTGGAGGGCGGCCGAAGCGGCGTCTCCTTGCGCTTGTTCATCGTTGTCTCCGAAAGAACTGCCGCGGCAGGTCGGACGTCAAGGCGCCGGCGCGACGCCTTCCTCGGCGATGAGCGCGGCACGGACGCCTTCGTCGCGATGCATGCGTTCGAAGAAACGCGTCAGGTTGTCGAGTCCGTCGAGGTCGACATCGAGCGAGATCGCCCATCGCAGGATGACGAAGAGATACGGATCGGCGATCGACCGCGTGTCCGTGAGCCAGTCGCGGTCTTCGAGTTGGTCATCGAGTCGCTCGAGCAGCGTGCGCACCTGCTGGCGAGCCGTCATGGCGAGTTCCTCGACCATGTCGTCCCGCGGCAGGATGCGGTGAGGCGTGAAGATCGGCTTGAACGCCTTGTGGACGTCGGAGTTGAGGAACGCCAGCCAGCGCATGACCTCGGCGCGCGAGCGCAGCGTGCCGTCGCCGAGCAAGCCGGCCTCGGGATGGAGGTCTGCGATGTAGCTGAGGATCGCCACGTTCTCGGTGAGCGCCAGGTCGTCATGCTGGAGCAGGGGCACGTTGCCGCCCGCGTTGATGGCGAGGTATTCCGGCGACTTGATCGATTCGCGGGTCATCGGCGTGACTTCGAACGCCGCGCCGGTCCATTGGAGTGCGATGTGGTCGGCGAGCGAGCACGCACCGGGCATGTAGTAGAGCTTCATGATCTCGATTCACTGCGGGGTTTGGCCACGTGCATCGACGACATGTCCGGGTCGATACCGTGGTTCCGGAGGGCGCCTCCTGCCCGTCGCATCGCTGCGTGGTTGATCGGTTTGCGCGGGAGCACCGCGCCGACTTGGGTTGTCCCGTGCACGAACGGGTGGAAAGTGCACGCGCCCTTACAGCCGCCTCAGCGATCTGGCACCCGTCATCTTCGTCGCGACGGGCAGGAGGCAAGTTAGCGGGCGGGCCTACGGCCCGACCCGCGAGAGATCGCTCACTGGCGCTGCATCCACTGCTCGAAGGTGGTCGAGAAGAGGTGGGCGTCCGGGCCAGGCACCAGCTCGTCGTCCTTCAGCTCGGTGCCGAAGTACTTCGCGTGCGTGTCGGCAACGACCTTGCGGGGGTCCTTCTTCGCGACGAGGTAGCGCTGCACGAGCTCGGACATGCGGAAGCGCTCGGGGCCGCCGATCTCGACGATGGCGTTCTTCGGCTTGCCCAGCGTCGCCTTGAACATGGCCGTGGCGACGTCATCCGAGGCGATCGGCTGGAACCATCCCGGAGACAGGTGGACGGTATCGCCGACGGTGCCCGACTGGGCGATGCCGCCGAGGAACTCGAAGAACTGCGTGGAGTGCACGATCGTGTACGGCACGGGCGAGGCCTTGATGATGCGTTCCTGGGCGACCTTGGCCCGCAGGTAGCCGCTCTCGACCAGCCGCTCGGTGCCGACGACGGAGAGGGCGACGTGATGCCCCACGCCGGCAGCGACCTCCGCCTTGACGATGTTCTTGCCGGCCGTCTCGAAGAACCCGAGCACGGCCTTGTCCTCGAACGACGGTGAGTTCGCGAGGTCGACCACGACTTCCGCGCCGGCCAGCGCGGCGTCGAGGCCTTCGCCCGTGATGGTGTTCACGCCGGAGTTGGGTGATGCGGCCAGCGCTTCGTGGCCCGCCTCGCGCAGCTTGGCCACGAGTTTCGATCCGATGAGGCCGGTGCCCCCGATGACGACGATTTTCATGATCTGCCTTTCGCATGCTGCGCTCGTTGAAGTGGGCGAATCCTAGGTTTCGTCACGACGAGGCGCTAGGCATGCGATCAACATCGCCGTGTTGTCCGGAACGCACCAATGTCCGCATGCAATGCACGATGGCGAATCGCGCCTATGGCGAAGGGGTCGCCGCGGCGCTGGAGAGTCTCGCGGCAGCCGACCCGGGCAAGGACGACGCGCGAGCGCGCTGATCGGCTGCCGGGACCTCGTCCTCGACGATCCTGTAGATTGCGGGCGTGGTACGTCACAAATCGGCAGGCTCGCACGTCTTGAGCAAGAGATGAACTCGTCGATCGATTCCTTCAACAAGCACAGCCCGCGCCTGCTGGGCATCGCCTATCGCATGCTGGGCTCGGTCGCCGAGGCCGAAGAAGTGGTGCAGGACGCGTGGCTGCGTTGGCACCAGCGCCCGGCGGCGGAGCTCGACAGTGTGGAGGCCTGGCTTGTCACCGTCACGACGCGCCTGGCGATCGACCGCCTGCGCGCGGCGAAGGTGCAGCGGGAAGCCTATGCCGGCATCTGGCTCCCCGAACCACTCTTGACCGATGCGCCGGCGACGCCCGAGCAGTTGAACGAACGCGCAGATGACGTATCGATCGCCTTCCTGAAGATGCTCGAACGCTTGTCGCCGGAAGCACGCGCGGCGTTCCTGTTGAGGGAAGTCTTCGACATCGACTACGTGGATATCGCACGGATGCTCGACAAGACCGAGGCCGCCTGCAGGCAATTGGTCAGTCGGGCCAAGGCACAGGTGAATGACGCTCGTCCGCGGTACGTCGTCCCACGCGAGACTCACCTGCGGTTGCTGCGCGGCTTCGCAAAGGCGTTGACGTCGGGTGACTTCGACTCGCTGAAGAACCTGCTGGCCGAGAGCGCCGAGTTGATCGGGGACGGCGGAGGAAAAGTCACGAGTTTTCCCGGGCCCTTGGTCGGCGGTCAGCGCATCGCACAGCTGTTCTTTGCGACCGAACTTCGGTTCAAGAACCAGCAGCGCGTGGAGCTGGTGAACATGAACGGCCAGTGGGGGTTGCTGCGCTACATCAACGGCGCCCTGGAGTCCGCGCAGGCCTACGAGACGGATGGAAGTCGCATCGTTCGCATCTACGTGCAGCGCAATCCCGACAAGCTGGCGTCCCTGGTGGCGGTCCGTAGCGAAGACATCTCAGGCTAGCCATCGGGTTCCGTCAGGGGCGCTCATGGAGGCAGGGGCTGCCTCAGACGTCACAAAGCGGGGGCAACGCACGTCTTGTACGGCATGGACGATTCCATCAGCACGTTCACGGCGATGCGCCCGCAACTGGAACGCATCGCCTACCGCATCCTCCGCTCCCACGCGGAGGCGCAGGCCGTCGTCGACAGTGTGTCCGCCAGGTTCCGCTGGCAGTCTGCCGTTCTTGACGCGCCCGCCGATCCGAAGGCCTGGCTGGTCACGGCGACGTCGCGCCTGGCGCTGGAGCGCTGGACCGCGGGCGGGGCGCGGCGTGGCGAGACCGATCGGTCGCCAGCGCCGACATCCGACCGGATCGCGACGCTCATGGAGGACATCCTGACCGCCACGCTCGTCGCGCTCGAACAACTGGATCCCGATGCGCGCCTCGCGTTCCTGCTCTACGACATCTTCGATGCAGATCTCACGGAAGTCTCGATGACCCTTGGCAGGAACGAAGCCGAATGCCGTGAGCTGGTGGATTGCGCCCGCCAGGAGTTGCATCGACATCATCATCGCAAAGTGCCATGACCGACATCCGTACCAACGGCCCTTTGACGGAGGGCAACGACGCGCTGGCGTCCAGCTTCGCGACGAGCTATACCGGCGTCATCGCCTTCATGACGGTCGTCGCCGAAGGCAGTTTTGCCAAGGCCGGCGATCGCCTCGGCATCGGCCGTTCCGCGGTCAGCCGCAGCGTGCAGAAGCTGGAGGCCCAGCTCGGCGTTCGGCTGATCAGCCGCACGACTCGCAGCCTCTCGCTCACCAGCGAAGGGCAGCTGTTCCATGCGCATTGCAAGCCGGGCGTCGAGTACATCTCGCAAGCGCTGGAAGGCATGCGCGACCTGCGCGAGGGGCCGCCGCGAGGAACGCTGCGCATCTGTTCCGCCGTTGGCTTCGGTCGCAAGGTCGTTGCGCCGCTCCTCAAGGGGTTTCGCTGCGCCTATCCCGAGGTCGAGGTCGATCTCATCCTGGACGACGCGCCGACCGACTTCGCCACCGACAAGGTCGACATCTCCTTCCGCAACGGACGGATGGAGGACAGCCAGATCATCGCGAAGCTGCTGTTCCCGATGCAAATGCTCGTGTGTGCGTCACCTGAGTACGTCCTCAGGAACGGGTTGCCGCAATCGATCGACGAGCTTCCCGATCACCGAGGCATCAATTTCCGTTTCGCGTCCGGCCGCATCCACGAATGGGAGTTCAAGGTGGATGGCCAGCTGCGCAAGGCGACGCCGCGGTCCGCTCTGACGTTCAACGACGCGGATCTCGTCCTCGCCGCAGTCCTGGATGGCCAGGGCATTGCCCAACTGGCCGGGTACCAGATCTGTGACCTGCTGCGCGAAGGGCGGCTGGTCGCGTGTCTTGCACAGTACGCGCCTGACGATCGTGGCCATTACCTTTGCTATCTGAGCCGGCAGCACCTGCCGTCGCGTATCCGGGTGTTCATCGACCACATGACGATCGCCATTCGCGCGCTCGACTTGCACTGCGTGAACGATCTGCTGCTGGTCGCCAGGTGATCCGCCTGGTGGGCAGGCGCTTCGGGAAGCCGATCGCCGTGGCCCAGGAAGAGATGCTCAAGTTCCCGAAGCGGGGCGCGGGCCCCGTGCCTCCGCTTCCGACGGTGGCGTTCGAGGACCGTCATGTGCTGCGCGTTGGTTGCGTTCGCATGGCGTCGTCTGTCCGCCAGACAGGTAGCAACGTCATGCAACGAAGCGCATGGCCAAGGTCTGCTCTGCGGCCCGCTGCCTGTCGCCCGACGCCCCGCTCACCACAGCCGCGCCTTGGCGGCTGCCGCCGGCATGGCCTGGAAGGCCATGCCGCCCTTGGGCTTGTACTGCGTGATCCGGTTGCCCGGCACGTGGCGGAAGTAGACGACCTCCTGCGTGGCGATGTTCAGGTCCAGCGCGATCTGGCGGGCCGTCTTGATGTCGGGCTTGTCCATGTACAGCTTGAAGTTGGGAAACTTTGTGCCGGTCAGCGTCGGCTTGTACGCCTTCATCACCTCGTCAAAGGCGTACTCCTGCAGGTCGCTGGCACCGTACTCGATGCGGTAGATGTTGCCGCCGTCGTAGCCGCCGCAGCCTTCGTTGCGTGACGTCGAGATCGTGGGACGCGCGCGATCCTTGGCTGTGACGATGTAGCGCTCGATGTCGCGTTCGTTGGCGTAGGCGAGGTAGAGCTTGTGCAGGATGAACTCGGCGATGCCGCCCGCGGCGCTGACCCCTGCCACGGCGTCGCCCCACAGTTGGAAGCCGTCCCGCGCGATGACGTCGGCCGCGCGCTCGTCGCCCCGATACAGCTTCAGCTCGCTGGCGATGCCCACCGCAGCGGACGTGGCGACGACCGGCGCGACAACGGGTGTGACCACCGGCGGCGCTCGCAGCGCCGGCGGCTTTGCGGGAGGGATGGGCCTGGCCTTGACGACCGGGGCCGGCGTCACTGCAGCGACGGCCGCCGACTCTGCGCCGCCGCTGGCCTGCCCCGCCTTCCAGGCCTGGTGCATCGCGCGCGCGGTCTTGTAGTTGTCGGCCTCGTAATAGCGCCCTTCGATGGCAAAGCGTTGCATGTCGGAAGTCCTGGTTCGTGTCGGGGGCCTCGCGACGCGGAGGCCCCGCGCATTCGAACAGCAGTTGAGGACGTCCGGTCACCCCGGTCGCATCCACCCCCTAGAACAGGAAGGCATGACGGGCGATTGGGTCGAAGCCGATCGCCTTCGGCCTGACAAGCGGCTGCATGGGTTGCTCGCGCTTTGGCAACGAACGCATCAGGAGGAGCGCACACGTCCTGCTGAATTGGTATTCAGTGTGATTTCATGTTAAATCAACATCCCTTTCTCTCCCCTGTCGACCGGGTGCCACAGATGATCGATCGGAATGACTCAGCGTCCTCCTTGCAAAAGGTCTGCCTCCGACAGTCTGCTGATCGATGCCCGCCACCTCATTGCTCAAGTACTTTCGACGATTGGAGGTGGCTTTTGGGGGTGGCGATTGCCGTATTCGCCTTCGGCGCGGCGGCACATGCCGAGTCCCGAGAGCGCCTGTCCCTGGACCAGGGCTGGCTGTTTCACCGGGGGGACATTGCCTTCCCGGCAATCAAGGGCCATGGCGCGTCCTACAACAACGCCAAGGCAGGCAATGCGTCAGGGGCTGCTGCTGCCGATTTCGACGACTCCGACTGGCGGCGCGTCGACCTGCCGCACGACTGGGCGGTGGAAGGCGGCTTCGATCCGAACGAGAACCTCTCGCAGGGCTACCGCGCTCGTGGCGTGGGTTGGTACCGCCGCTATTTCCAGGTCGCCACCTTGGATCGAGGCAAGCACCTGGAGCTCCAGTTCGACGCCATCGCTACCCACAGCACGGTGTGGGTGAACGGCATCGTCGTCAACCGCAACTGGTCGGGGTACAACGGTCGCGACATCGACATCACACCCTATGTTCGCTACGGCGAGCGCGTGAACACGATCGCGGTACGCGTCGACGCTGACCAGATGGAAGGCTGGTGGTACGAAGGCGCGGGCATCTATCGGCACACCTGGCTGGTGAAGCGCAACGCCGTGCACATCGCCACCGACGGCATTCATGCCAACCCAGTGAGCGGCGATGGCAAGCGGTGGTCGTTGCCCGTGGAAGTCACGGTGGACAGCAGCGCCAAGATGGCACATGACGCCGAGCTCGACGTGAGCCTGATCGACCCGGACGGCGCCGAGGTGGCCAAGGGGAGCGCGCGCGTGCAAGTCGGCGCACTGCAATCCACGACTGCACGCCTGGAATTGAACATCGAGGCGCCGCAGTTGTGGTCGGTCGCCAAGCCGAAGATGTACCGCGTGCAGGCGCTGCTGCACGACGACAGCGCGCCCCAAGCGAATGAGCTCGATCGCGCCGACCTGCAGACCGGCTTTCGCACCATTCGCTTCGATGCGAACGAGGGCTTCTTTCTCAACGGCGAGCACCTGAAACTGCAGGGCGTGTGCATTCATCAGGATCACGCCGGCGTCGGCGTCGCCGTGCCCGAGGCGATCTGGGAATTTCGCCTGCGACGCCTGAAGGAGATGGGCGTCAACGCGATCCGCTTCGCCCACAACGCGCCGGCGGCCGAGGTGCTCGACCTTGCCGATCGAATGGGCTTCCTGGTGATGGACGAGAACCGCAACTTCAACGCTTCGCCGGACTACCTGCAGCAGCTCGCGTGGATGGTGCGACGCGATCGCAATCATCCGAGCGTGATCCTCTGGTCGGTGTTCAACGAAGAGCCGATGCAGGGCACCGAAGTGGGCTACGAGATGGTGCGGCGCATGTCGGCGGCGGTGAAGGCACTGGATACCACGCGTCCCGTGACGGCGGCGATGAGCGGGGGGCTGTTCACCGATGTCAACGTCTCCCAGGCCGTGGACGTGGTCGGCTTCAACTACCAGGTCGGTGCCTACGATCGCTTTCACAAGGAACACCCGGCCCTGGTGCTGACGAGTTCGGAAGACACCTCGGCCTTCATGTCTCGCGGCGAATTCACCACGGATGCCTCGGCGCACCACGCAGCCAGCTACGACGACGACGCGGCCTACTGGGGCAACACGCATCGCCAGGCCTGGCGTGCCATCGCCGAGCGCCCTTTCATGGCCGGCGGCTTTGTCTGGTCGGGTTTCGACTACCGCGGCGAACCGTCGCCCTTCGATTGGCCCAGCGCAGGTTCGGTATTCGGCGCCATGGATCTCTGCGGTTTTCCCAAGACGGCGTTCTATCTGCACCAGGCGCAATGGGTGCGCGATCGCACCGTCGTCAAGATCGAACCGCACTGGAACTGGCCCGGCAAGGACGGCCGGAAGATCCACGTCATGGTGCTGACCAATGCGCCGCGGCTGCGTCTGTTGTTGAACGGCCAGGTGATCGGCGAGCAGGACGTCGACCCGTTCGAGATGGCGCATTACCAGGTGCCCTACGCACCGGGCCGACTCGAGGCGATCGCGCTGCGCGATGGCGTCGAGCTTGGCCGCGATACGGTGGAGACCGCCGGCGCACCGATCAAGCTGGTGTTGACGCCGGACCGCGCGGCGCTGTCCGGTGACGGCCTGGATGCCGTACCGGTCACCGTCAGCGCCGTGGATGCGCAGGGCCGCGCCGTACCGACGGCCGACCTCCCGGTGCGCTTCGAAGTGGCCGGAGCGGGCACGCTCATCGGCGTGGGCAACGGCGACGCGAACTCGCACGAAAGCGAAAAGGCCAGCGCGCGCAAGCTCTACAACGGCCTGGCGCAGGTGATCCTGCAAAGCCAGCGCGGCGGCAGCGGCTCGCTGATGCTGCGAGCGGCCTCGCCAGGCATGCAGGACGCCGAGACCAGCTTGTCGATTCGAGCCGCACCGGTTCGGGTCGCCGTGGCGGCGGCTGAGCCGCTGACAGAGTTGTCCTACTGGCGCTATTCACCTGCCTCGGCGCAGCGTCCGGATCCAAACATGGTCTTGGCCGACAGCGACATGAACAGCTGGACTTGGGGCGAGGTCCCGATGAAGCAGACTCCGGAAGCACTGACCTGGCGCATGTACCGTACCGATCTGCGCCTACGTGCCGACCTCAATGACGGTCGCGCCCACTTGGTCTTTCGCGAGCTGGCGGGCAAGGCCGAGGTCTGGCTCGCGGGGGTGAAGCTGGGCGAAAAGACGAGCGACGCACCAGCGGACTTCTCTGTCGTGCTGCCCACGGGGGCCAAGCAGCGTCAGCTGACGGTGTTGATCGAGTCGCAACCGACGCACTCGTCGGGGATTCGCGATCGGGTGACGGTGCGACGAGGCGGCATTTGAGCTCGCAGCCGTGAACGGGAGAGTCAATTGTTCGTTCACCTGAAAGGCCGATCTTCGAAACTCATTGCCGCGCTGCTTCTGCTGGCTTCGCTGTGCGGCCATGCGGCGCCTTTGCCGGTGCGCCGGGTGCAGCTGATCAACGAGCATTGGCGCTTCCTGCGCGCCGACGTTCCCGCCGCCAGCCAGGAAGGCTTCGACGACTCGCAGTGGGCGGTGGTCACGCTGCCGCATACCTGGAACGGCGTCGACGGCGAGGGGGGCGGCGACTACTACCGCGGCGCGGGCTGGTATCGCCGTGACCTGCAACTGCCGGCATCCTCCGTGCCGCGGCGGCACTATCTGCAGTTCGATGGCGCAGCGCTGATCGCCGAAGTCTGGGTCAACGGGCACGCCGTCGGTCGCCATGCAGGCGGGTACGCGGCCTTTCGCCTCGACGTCAGCGCCTGGCTGCATGCCGGCAGCAACCTCATCGCCGTGCGTGTCGACAACGCAACCTCCCGGCAAGTGGCACCCCTGGGCGGCGACTTCACGGTCTTCGGCGGCTTGTATCGCGGCGTGGAGTTGCTTACCGTCGATCCCGTGCACATCGATCTGCTCGACGACGGCGGACCAGGCGTCTATGTCGCCGCCAGCGAGGTGTCGCGCCAGGGAGCCCGGCTGACGATCCAGACTCGATTGAGCAGCACCGAATCCATCGCGCGACCACTGCAACTGCGCTGGAGCCTGCACGACGCGCAGGGCAGACTGGTGCAACGCAGCGTGGCCCCGTGGAGCGCTGCACCCGCTGTCACGCAGACCGTCGAACGACGAATTCGCGTGCCGCATCCGCATCTGTGGCAAGGCGTCGACGATCCCTATCTGTACACGCTGACCGTCGAGGTGCTGGATCGGATCTCCGTGATCGATCGGGTCACCGCGCCGGTCGGCATTCGCGAATTCACCATCGACCCGAACCGCGGCCTGCTGCTGAACGCCCGGCCGTATGCCGTGCATGGCGTGAACCTGTTCCACAGCGGACGGCCCGGCCAGGGCCTGGCCGTGAGCGAGGCGCAGATCGACGAGGATTTCCGCACGCTCGAAGAGCTCGGCGTGACGGGATTGCGACTGGTCCACTTCCAGCACCCGCAACGCGCGTACGACGACGCAGATCGCCTGGGCTTCGTCGTGTGGACCGAGATTCCCCTCAACTCCGCGATGGACGACAGCGACGAGTTCCGGGCCAACCTCAGCCAGCAATTGCGCGAACTGGTCAAGCAGAACTACAACCACCCCGCCGTGTTCATCTGGGGCCTGGGCAACGAGATCTACCAGTCGGACGAGGCCAGCCATGACTTGCTGGCGCAGCTCCATCGCACGGCCAGCGCGCTGGACCCGCGTCGCCTGACGAGCTATGCCCATTGCTGCGCCGCCGACGACGACCCGCTGACCCGGCAGACCGACGTGATCGCCTACAACCGCTACTACGGCTGGTACGACGGCGACGCGGCCGACATCGGCGCATGGGCCGACCGGGTGCATGCGCGGCAGCCCATGCGCGCCATGGCCCTGAGCGAATATGGCGCAGGCGCGAGCGTGCTGCAGCAACAGGACCCACCCGCGCGCCCGATTCCCAAGAGCCGCTGGCATCCGGAGCAGTACCAGGCGCTGTTCCACGAGTCCTATTGGCGCCAGCTCAAGACCCGTCCGTATCTATGGGCAGACTTCGTCTGGGTGGGCTTCGACCTGGCCTCGGCCGGACGCGACGAAGGCGACCGTGCCGGCATCAACGACAAGGGGTTGGTGACCTACGACCGCCAGACGCGCAAGGACGCGTGGTACTGGTACCAGGCCAACTGGAGCCACGCGCCCATGGTCCATCTGACGAGTCGGCGGGCCACGCCGCGCACCAACTCCCGCGCGGAAATCAAGGTCTACACCAACACCGAACGCGTGACGCTGCATGTCAATGGCCTGACCCTGCCCGCGCAAACGGCGCAAGATCGAATGGCGACATGGCACGATGTCGAGCTGCGACCCGGCACCAACCGCATCGCAGTGACCAGCAATCGAGGCGTCACGGACTCGATCGAGTGGGTCGTAGCGATACCGCAAGAGTGAGCAAGTCGATCATTCGACCAGCGAGCGGCCTCATCAGTCCAAACGCAACCCTTGCGCGCAGGCCATGACGCCATCTTCGTGATCGCCTTCAAAGTCGATGATCGCTTCGGTCAAGTCGACCTTCGCGTCGTCCAGTGCCATTCATTGCGGCTCAGGTCGCCGCGGGCGGCTCCACCAGGTCATGCTGGGCGCCGATCATCACCGCCAGGACATGACATTGCTCGTCGAACGGATTGCTCCAGGCGTGGATCGCGCCGCACTGGATCAGCGTGTCACCCGCGTTCAACTGGACGGTCACGCCATCGTCGAGTTCGCACAGGCAGCTCCCCTTGATGACATAGACCGTGTCGATCGTGGCGGAGCGGTGCTGGCCGCCTTTTTCCGGCGTGGCGGCGGTCGGTGCCGGCGTGGCATGGGCGGCCCTGGTCTGGGGTTCCATCAGCGTGTGCAGGTAGCGAAAGCCACCGATCGGAGGGAAAAACCAATCGACCTTCGGGCGCTCGCCGGGATCGGGGAAATGCGGGCTTTCCGCGGCCCATACGTCATACACGGACCAGTCGGCCCTGCCCGGCACCGGCATGCTCGGCAATTGCACGTCGCTGACGACAAGCGCTCGACCGTCCCTGTCGTGTGCCGTCACTATGCGTCTCATGACCATAATCATCTCTCCAGTTGATGGTTCGAAGGTCAGTTTGACCGGCCGCGCATCAGCCGAGAAATCCAGTCTCGACATACGACGTATCCAAACAATGAATGCAAAGCGGATCGACTTGAACCTGCTGGTGTCGCTGGAGGCACTGCTTCTCGACGCGAACGTGAGCCATGCGGCCACCCGGTTGAATTTGAGTCAACCGGCGCTGTCAGCGCAGCTCAGGAAGCTGCGCGACATGTTCGATGACCCGCTGCTGGTGCCCGCCGACTCCGGACGCGGCATGGTGCCGACCGCGCGGGCGATCGAGTTGGCCGCGCCATTGCACGACGCGCTCAACACCCTGCGCTCACTGGTCGAGAGCCGAACCCCCTTCGATCCCGGCACTGCGCAGCGCGTCTTTCGCGTTGCTGCGAACGACAACGCCGTGGTCGTGGTCGGGCTGCCGCTGATGCGGCGCGTCGCCGCCTTTGCGAACCCGCACTTGCAGGTGGCTTTCGTGCGGCCGGATGCGAACCTGGTGGCCGGCCAGCTCGAGCAGGGGGCGGTCGATCTGGTCATCGGCTCGGAACGCATGGTTCCGCCGATTGCGAGAGCACGCAAGCTTTTTGACGAGCACTTCCTGATGGTTCAGCGCCGAGATCATCCTCGCGGCCGCGGACCGCTCGACCTTGATGCCTACTGCGCACTGCGGCATGTGCTTGTCTCTACGGGCGGCGGCAGCTTTCACGGTTTGATGGACGAGCATCTGCAGCGACTGGGTCGGCGCCGCGACGTGGTGGCCTCGGTCGAGCAATTCCTTCTCGTGCCCGCCTTGCTGGAGTCCAGCGATCACGTCTGCACCTTGCCCAGCCGCGTCGCGGCTCTTTTCGCTTCGACGTTGGACCGCTTCGAGCTGCCATTCGAGACGACAAGTTTTGCGTTGTACGCGGGCTGGCATCCAAGCCGCCACGCTGACCCCGGCCTGATCTGGCTACGTGCGCAGATCGCCGAAGCGCAGGATGCCGGTCGGCTCGAGTGACTCCGACGGAGCCGATGTCGTCAACGCCATCGGGCGCAACGGCGCACGCTATGCCCTCGAGGTTGTCTGCTGTCGCACTTGCGCGATGCTCCAGACCACGGACCGTTGATCAATCACCGCGTGCACGGGTGAATGCCCCATTTCATCCATGATCCGCGCTGCCGCGTCGCTGCCGTTCGCTGCTGACTTCCAGATCAGCATGTCGACGATCGATCCGTCGTCCAACTCGGCGATGCGCCGCGACTTGAAGCCCGGTTGGCGCTTCAGCCATTCATTGATGTCGACATTGGCAGCGACGAAGTCTGCGGTGGTACGACCCGCAACGAGTTTGAACGTCGTGATCTCGATGGCTTCGGGCATCGCAAGTCTCCTTCTGTTGAATGGTTCTCGCCTCGGCGCCATCCACCCGAGGCCATGATCCGCTCGCCGGTCACCCCTGCGCGGTCGGGCGAACGATCAACTCGTTCACGTCGACGTTCGCTGGCTGGCCGATCGCATAGCTGATCGCTTCGGCAATCGCCGTGGCCGGAATGGACGCCTGATCCAGCATGGCGCGCACGCCCGCCTTGACTTGTGGATCGCCAATGCCGTCGAACAGCTCGCTGCGTGTCAGTCCGGGGCTCACGACCGTCACCCGCAGGTTCCTGCTCTCCTGGCGAAGCCCTTCCGACAGCGCACGGACGGCGTATTTCGTCGCGCAATAGATCGCGGCGGTCGGATCGACGCGGTGCGCGGAGACCGACGCCACGTTGACGATGTGTCCGGCGCCTTGCTTGCGCATGATCGGAAGAACGGCCGCGATGCCGTGGAGGACGCCCCGAAGATTGACGTCGATCATCCGGTTCCAATCGTCGATGCGCAGCTCTTCGACCAGCGACAGCGGCATGACACCGGCATTGTTCACCAGCACGTCGACCTGGCCGTAGCGCGAGTGAGCGGAGGCCACGAAGGCCTGGACACTCGCGAGGTCGGTCACGTCCAGCTTCTGGTGCAACGCCTCGCCGCCGCCTTCGCGGATCTCCTGTGCCAGTACGGCGATCCGGTGCACGCGCCGGGCGCCAAGAACCACGCGATGGCCCTCGGTCGCGAGCAGGCGCGCGGTGGCCTCGCCGATGCCGCTGCTGGCGCCGGTGACCAGCACGACCTTGGGTTCAGCGGTGGATGAGGAGGGGTTCGTCATGGCGTGTCTTGGGTTGCGGTGAAGGAGGGTCCACTGTGGAACGAAGTGGTCGGCCACCGTTATCGCGATCCTGCAAGATTTATCCACGATCCTGCAAATCTGGCTTGAGGTCGCGGACTCCCTTGTCGGGATTGGCTATGCTTGCAAAACAATGAGAGCTCCAACAAAGACAGGTGATCCTTACCGGGAGATGGCGTCGTTCATTGCCCGTTTCGCCACGCGCGACGAAGAGCGTCCCTCGCCGATCGCCAACCTGTTCTTCAGTCGGCGCTCTTCCACGACGCATCATTGCGTCCACACGTCTCAATGGCCTTGCTTTGCCCTCGTCGTCCAGGGTGCCAAGAGCCTGACCCTGGGGGCCGAGGTGTATCGCTATGGGGTCGGCGACTACCTGGTGGTCTCGCTCGATCTTCCGGTCGTGTCTCGCGTGACGCAGGCGAGCGCCGAGGCGCCGAACTTCGGTCTCGGCTTGAAGATCGAGCCTGATCGCCTGAAGAATCTGCTGGGCCGAGTCAACATCGCGCGACCCGCCACTGCTTCGGACAGCGCGCGCGCAGTGGCGGTCAACAAGGCGCCGCCGGATCTTCTGGACGCCGTGATGCGATTGCTGCACCTGCTCGACCGACCCGAGGACATCCCGGCATTGGCGCCATTGATCGAGCAGGAGATCCTGTACCGTCTGCTGACGGGACCGTTCGGTCCCAGCCTGCGGCAGATGGCCATGCTCGAGACGCCGACCAACAAGATCGCACAGGCCGTCGCCTGGCTGCGCCTGAACTTCACGCAGCCCTTGCGCATCGAAGAGCTGGCCAACCGCGTCGGGATGAGCAACTCGTCGCTGCATCACCACTTCAAGGCCGTCACGGCGATGACGCCGATGCAGTATCAGAAGCAGCTCCGCCTTCACGAGGCGCGCCGCCTGATGCTGACGGAGCAGCTGGATGTGGGGACGGCCGGCTACAGCGTCGGATACCAGAGCCCGTCACAGTTCAGTCGGGAATACAACCGGCTCTACGGCTTGTCGCCGCTGCGGGACGTCGGCGGGATGCGTGCGGCGATTGAGGCTCAGTAGCCCGCAAGCGCCCTGAATCGAAGCCATGAACCGGCGCAAGGCCAACTCAGGGCCTGTATTGGGGCCGTGGGTCGCGCTGCGCGTGACGAGTGCAATGTGCACGTCCGGCGGCACGCTGCACAGATGCTTTCAAGTGTTGGGTGTCAACGCGCCCGCGAGCCCCTCAAATCGACAATCCAACGTCGCCTTCGAGCACCGATGTCTTCATGTGCGGCCGCTGTCCGCTCTTCCACAGCGCAGCGGTGTGCAATACCCGATATCGGATGGGGCCGCCGTCCGGCCTTTCGCTGCGCGCGACGGGACGTGGGATGCAGACAAATTCGGTGCGCATCTCATCGGTCGACAACCTGACCTTCGCATAACCGTGTCCTCCGAGATCGACGAACTTGAGGTGCGGAGCGAGATCCGGGTTGGACAGCGAGCGTGCGCGCTTGAGGTCGAAGCTCTTCGCATATTCGAGGCAGGCGCGGACGCCGTGCATCAGCAGCATGTTGAAGGTCCAGTCCGGCGCCGCCCCCGCTTCCCGGTCGGCGAGAAACAGCGGTCGCAGCGGAGCGTCCTTCGCAAGCTTGTGCTCGTAGGCCTCCATGATGCCGGGACTGGTGAGTGACGCGCCAACGAAGCTCAGGCCGACCGGCTCGAACTTTCCGGGCGGAAGGTCCGCGGCCGCATAGCCGGCCCAGAAGCTGTGCCGATCGCCGGAGACGATCGCGAAACCGGTGATCTTCGCGTCGCGCACGAGATCGTAGATTTCGGCACGCTCCACGTACGCCGTGCCGTAGTCGCCTCCGCCCAATGAGGCGAAGGAGGCGTTCTTCGGCCAGGGCTCCTTGGTGAGGCCCGCCGGCAGGTTCTGGGGGTCGGCGCGCTGATCCAGCGCGCCCTCCGAGTTGCCCCAGATCTTCCACACCGCGGTCGAGTTCTTCAGCTTGTCCTTGAACCAGGCCTTCTGCGCCGCGCCGAGGATCGTCTGCGGCGGGGCGTTGCGTTGCGGGTTGGGGACATGCGCATCGTTGAACCGGATTTCCGCCGGGGGCTTGCCGCCGTCGAAGGCGCGCCCGCCGTCCAGGACGCGCATCCCGGCTTCGGGAAACATGTCGAGGAACTCTTCGCCGCCGAGCTTCTCGAGGGACGGGTCGCTGAACGGATCCGCATTCCGATAGCTGTGCTGGTCGGTGATGAGCAGATCCAGGCACCGGCCGTACCGCAGCGTCCGGTAACCCTTGAGGCTGTTGATCGCCGTCAGGTTGTTCGGTTCGATTCCCAGTCCATCGCTGTCGAACTCCTTGACCGGGACGTCCTTGACCGCCGGGGGATCGAAGCGCTCGAGCGAGCCGCCCGGCGGCGCGACACGCGCGGGGAGGTATTCGAACCAGGCCTGGTTCGCCGCGACCTTGACGCTCTGGCCCGCCTGCTCGAACGACCCCGCCTTGACGATGCTCTGCCAACCTTGCCACGAGAATTCATGGTTGTCCCACATGGCGACGAACGGCCAGCGGGCGCGTGCGTCCTGGAGGTCGGGATCGGCGAGATAGCCCTTGTAGATCGCCCGATAGCCATCGACCGTCAGCGGGATGTGGAAGTTGCCGACCTTGTGGCCGTCCGGGATGCGTGCGACCTCGTAGATGGTGCGGTCGTAGCGGGTCTTCACCTCGTCCGGATACTCGATCACCTCGTAGATGAAATCGCCCAGGTGCAGGACGAAGCCGAGCTGCTCGGCGGCGGGAGCGCGTTCATCCTCGTGGATCATCCGGCGATAGGCGTTGAGCTTGCCCTCGTTGACATCCTGGCAGCTCACGAATGCGAAGTTCACGGCGCGCGGATCGTCCGGCAACGGCGCCGTGATCGTGCGGCCGACCCGGCTGCCATTTCCGTCGGTGTCGGTGAACCGGTACCAGTAGACGTGCGCCGGCTCGAGTCCGCCGATCAGGACGCGCGCGGTCCAGTCCGAGGCGCTCGAGACCGGCGCTTGCGCCTGCGCGATGACTCGACTGAACGCCTCGTCCTCGGCGACCTCGACGGTCAGGAGCTGGCGCGTGCCCTGGGCGAACGGACGCCTCGTCCACAGGATGACGCTGTGCGGATCGGGATCGCCCGAGGCGACCCCTTCGGGATACAGCTCACGCCGCTCATGCCAGTCGACGCGCGATCCGCGAGCCGGTCCGACCCACGCCAGCGAAGCACCGAGTGCGGCTGCGGTCTCGAGAAAGGATCGGCGGCTGATCTTCATCGTCTCTCTCCGTCCGGGGGCACAGCGGGCGTCGTCTCGGGTCGGCGCGAACGCCCGCCGGGACAATTCCTCTCCGTCCGCACGCGCGAAATCTCGTCAGGTCATTCGAGAGGGGGCGTCATGGCCATTGTCATCCCGGGAATCGACCTCGCCAAGGAGGTGTTTGTCCTGCACGGCGTGGCCGACGCAGGACATGTCGAGTCGAGGAAGCCGCCGGCGTCAGGCGATGTCGTCTTGGCAGGCGACCGGTCGGCAAAGACGGCAATTCAGGTCAACCGCTTGCGCCCCGCTTCGTCCAGCCATGCGAACAGCCGTTCCGGCGGCCAGCCTTCCCGCAGCGCACGAACCGTGACGGCCTGCGGGCTTTCGGGCGCCAGCCCGCCCAGCGGCGGATCGCGGTCGAGGTTGGTGGGGAAGGCGTAGCCTTCGGCGCTGGCGGCCACCGCGCGCGCCTGCGCCTCGGGGTCGAGCACGCCGTCGCGCCCCAGGGCCAGCAGGTGCGGATACAGCGCGCGCAGCATGCGGTCGCGATCGACCGATTCCATCGCGCGCCCGAAGGCCGAGGACACCTGCAGCAGGTTGGCCATGCGCTGGATGTCGCGTGACCGGTTGTCGCCGGCAGCGTGCAGCAGCGCGGGGTTGAAGAACACGGCGTCGCCCTTGGACAGCGGCAACTGCACCCGGTGTTCCGAGAAATGGCGTTTGAACTCGTCGCGGTCGGCCACCAGGTAGCCGTGGGCGTACTTCTGCGAGTGCGGAAGGTAGAGCGTCGGGCCGCTCTCCAGCGGCATGTCGACGTGCGCCACGGCGCCTTGCAGCGTGAGCATCGGCGACATGCGGTGCACGTGCGCCGGATAGCGCTGCGCCTGTTCTGCGGAGCAGAAGCCCAGGTGGTAGTCGCGATGCGGCGTCTGCGCGACCCCGCCGGGGCGCACGTTGTTGACCTGCGAGGTCATCTGCCAGGCCGGCCCGAGCCACGCCTCGCTGGCGAGCGCGAGCATGTCGTTGGCGTAGTAGCGCGCGAACGCGGCGGGGTCGAGCAGGCACAGCTTCTCGAGCGCGTTCCAGACGCGATCGTTCGCGCCCGCCTTGGCGAAGTGATCGCCCCGGCTGCCGCCGTCGCGCTCGCGCTCGATGATCTGCATGAAGCACGCCGTCACGTCGTCGACCACGGCCGGCGCGAGCGCGTCCTGCAGCACCAGGATGCCCGGCCCGTCCTCCCAGACACCGGCCCATTCGCTCATCAGCGATTGGCGCAACCCCGCGTCGTCGCGCAGGCGCGACCGCAACGCCGCGCAGTCGTAGACCGGCACGTCGTGCAACAGGCGCGCCGCGCTGGGACACGCGGCCGGATCGGTGGGTTGGTCGAGGACGGCACGGAGGTCGTCCAGGCGCGCGTCGGCGGCGCGAAGCCAGCGGGGGTGGGCGGCTGTGGTCATGGTGTCTCCGTCGGGCCGGTATCGACCCAGTGTAGGGACGCAGGCGCCGGCGCGACGCGTCGGAACACCTCAAAAACACCTCAGGAAAGCGCCAGAATGCGAGGATCGAACGCGCACGCGAATGAACGAAAGTCCCATGGCCCATGCAATCGGAATGAAGGAGATCGCACTGCAGGCCGGCGTCAGCCTGGCGACGGTCGACCGGGTGTTGCACCGGCGTCCAGGCGTGCGGCCGGCCACGCAACGGCGCGTGCACCAGGCCCAGGTCGAACTGGATCGCCAGCAGGCGCAGGTCGGGCTCCAGGGGCGCCGCTTCCTGGTCGACCTGGTGATGGAGACGCCGGAGCGCTTCTCGCGCATCGTGCGCGACGCGCTGGACGACGTCGTCCGGCAGATGCATCCCGCGGTGTTTCGCGTTCGGGAGCATCTCGCCGAAACCATGGCCGTCGACGAGCTGGTGGGCGTCCTGGACGCCATCGGCCGGCGCGGCAGCCATGGCGTCCTGCTGAAGGCCCCCGACGTCGCACCGGTCAACGAGGCCGTCACGCGCCTGCACGAACGCGGCATCCCGGTGGTCACCCTGGTCACGGACATCCATCATCCCGCCCGGGTCGCCTATGTCGGCCTGGACAACCGGAGCGCCGGTCTCACCGCGGCCTATCTCATGCACCACTGGCTGGGCGCCGGGACGGCGGACGTGCTGGTGTCCAGCAGCGACCGGCGATTCCTGGGCGAGGGCGAGCGCATCGCCGCCTTCGTCGAAGGCTGGAAGCGCATGCGACCCCTCAGCCGCGTCCGCATCGTCACCGCCGGCCACGGGCTGCACGATCCCACGGTGGCCGCGGTCTCGCGTCTGCTGGCCCGCCATCCGGACGTCGCCGCCACCTATTCGGTCGGCGGCGCCAACGCCGGCATCCTGGCGGCGTTCGATCGAGCGGGACGTCCATGCCGGGTCTTCATCGGACACGACCTCGACGACGACAACCTCGCGCTCTTGCGGGCGCGGCGGCTGTCCGCCGTCCTGCACCACGACCTGCATCGCGACCTCCAGCGGGCGTGCCGTTGCGTGATGCACGCCCAGCGTGCCGGGCCGCCGCTCGAGCCGTCGCCCCGGTCGAACGTGGAAGTGATCACGCCGTTCAACCTGCCGGCGGCGTCGGCGGCTGCACCGGCGAGTCCTGCCATCGATTTTCCGGGTACTGGACGGCGCGCCGGGACGGTTCGGCGTTGAACGAAGCGCGACCCGGAATCTTCGATCCACTGCATGGAACCGCGTCGCATCCCGCTCCGGCGTGAACTTCTGACGCTCCCGCCGCCGGGCGCGCCGGCATCCTGCACGCGCGCCGCTTACAGTCGGTTCATGTCGACCGTCGCGTGCTTGCCCGTTCCCCTGCCGTCCCCGCTGTCGAGCCGCGAAACGCCCGGCGCGCCGTCGCGAGGGCGCGCATGAGGCATGACGCCGGCCGGGATGCCCTGGCGGACGCGAACCCGGCAATGCCATCGCCCGACGCCTCGCTTTCAGGGCCGGGCGGGCCGCCATTCCTCGCCGGGGACGAGGCGCTCGCGACGCTCGAATTGGCGGTGGCGGGCGGCGACGCGTCGCCGGCGGCGATCGTCGCGCTCGCGTGGCAATGGCGCCAGCGCGACCCGGCACGCGCGCTGGCGCTGGCCGACGAGGCGCAGGCGCGGCTCGCCGGTTCCTCCTCCGACGCCCGCCGTCCCCTCGCCGCCAGGCTGCAACTGATCCGCGCCGAGGCCGACTGGCTCGCAGGGCGCCTCGACGCCGCCGGCCGCCGCGCGGCTGACGCCTTGCAGTCCTGCGGCGGCGTTGACGGGTCGCTGGTCCGCGCCGACGCGCACTGGCTGCGCGCGATGCTCGCGATCGACCGGGGGGACTGGCCGGACAAGGGCGCCGAGCTGCAGGCGATGGCCGGGTGCGCGCGCGGCGTGGACGCGGCGCGCGTGGACATCGCCGAGGCCGCGCAGGCCTACTTCTCGGCGTTCCGCGATTCGCCCGCGGCCCATGCGCGCTGGGGCGAGCGCTTCGCGGCGGGGCAGGACGGGCTGTCGGCCGCCGCGGGGTGCTGGGCGGAGGATTTCCTGGCGGTCTGCGCGCACCACGCGAGCGACTTCGTTCCGGCGATCCGCCATTTCAGCCGCGCGTACACGCTGGCGCTGGCGAGCGGGCAGCCGCGGCGCGCGGTGATCGCGGCGACGAACACCGGCGACTCGCTGAACCACCTCAACGACTATCCGGCCGCGCTCGAATGGATGGAGCGCGGGCTGGAGCTGGCGCGCGCGGCCGGCGGCCCGGGCGCGATGGGCGTGGCGCTGCTGCAGACCGCGCACACGCTGCGCCTGCTCGACCGCCTCGACGCCAGCCGCGAGATGCTGCACGAGGCGCTCGCGCTGATGGCGCCGCTGGCGGCCTCGCGCAACCACGCCTACGCGATGTGGCAACTGGTGGAGGTGGAACTCGCGGCGGGCCACGCCGCGCAGGCGCTGGCGGTCGCGCGCGCGCTCGCGGAACGCGCGGACGCGTTGCAGCAATCCGACCTGCAGTCGCACGCGCGTTGCGGGCAGGCGCGGGCGCTGCTCGCGCTCGGCCAGCCGGCGCAGGCGCTGGCCGCGGCCGAGGCGGCCGTGCGCCACGGCGAGGGCGCACCCAACCTGCAGGTCGCCGCGCTGCGCGTGATGGCCGACGTGCACGCGCTCGACATCGAACGCGCGTTGCCGGCGCCGGCCGGCATCCAGGCGCCGAGCATCGCGCTCCATTTCCTGCTGCAGGCGCTCGCGCTGGCGGACGGCATTGCGCGCTTCACCACGCCGGGCGACCTGCTCGACGCGGTCGCCCGCGAGCACGCCCGTTTGGGCGACTACCCCCAGGCGTATGCGTTCAGCCAGCGCGCGAGCGTGTCGCGCGAGACCTCGCGCAGCCAGGAGGCACGCAACCGCGCCGTGGCGATGCAGGTGACGCACGACACCGAGCGCGCCCGGGCGGAGGCGCATCACCAGCGCGAGCTGGCGCTCGCGCAGGCGGAACGGCTGGAGACGCTCGAGCGCCTCGGCGCGATCGGGCGCGAGATCACGCGCAACCTCGAGCCGTCGGCGATCCTGGCGGCGCTCGACCAGCAGGTGCACGCGCTGCTCGACGTGTCGTCGCTGGTGATCCACCGGATGTCCGCCGACGGGCGCGAGCTGGAGATGGTCTTCGGCGTCGAAGCCGGGGTGCCGCTCCCGCCGCACCGGATCGCGCTCGACGATCCGCAGAGCCCGGTCGCGCGCGGCGCGCGCGAGCGGCGCGAGATCGTCAGCGGCGGCGAGACGGGCGCGGGCCCCGAGCCGGGCGACTCGCGCAGCTTCATGTGCGCGCCGCTGTCGGACGCCGATCGACTGCTGGGCGTGATCAGCGTCGGCTCGGCGCACCCACGCGCGTACGCGGAACGCGAGCTCGCGATCTTCCGCACGCTGTGCGCCTATGGCGCGATCGCTCTCGCGAACGCCGACGTGCAGGCGCAGCTGCTGCGCAAGAACGCGCAGCTGGAGCAACTGGCGGTGTCGGACACGCTGACCGGCCTGTCGAACCGCCTGCGCCTGGATCGCGTGCTCGGCGAGGAGGCCGCGCGCCACGCCCGCAGCGGCGCGCCGGTCTCGCTGATCCTGCTCGACCTCGACCATTTCAAGTCGGTCAACGACCGCCATGGCCACCCGGTGGGCGACCACGTGCTCGTCACCATCGGCGGGGTGCTGAAGGCCGGCTCGCGCCAGACCGACGAGGTGGGCCGATGGGGCGGCGAGGAGTTCCTCGTGGTCTGCCGCGACACCGACCTCGCCGGCGCCCGCGCGTTGGCGCAGAAGCTGCGCGAACGCATCGCCGCGCAGCACTTCGGCGACGTCGGCCCCCGCACGGCCAGCTTCGGGGTGGCGCAACTGGCCGACGGCGAAGACGTCGCGAGCCTGGTGTCGCGCGCCGACGTCGCGCTGTACCGCGCCAAGAGCGCCGGGCGCGACCGGGTCGAAGCCGGATAGCGCCGGGCACCACCGGCCCGTCCCCGCCGGCGCATGCCGCCAACAAGGTACGGCAGTGCGCGGCGCGAGGCCGTTCGATCCCCGAGCGAGGGCGAGGCGATCCGACGAACGGTGGATTCCTCGCCCTGGGCAGCCGGACGCCGCGGCGGCGCCGATGCGATGATCGTCGACCTCGATCAACTCGTCGCGCCGCCATGTTTCGCTTCAGCTTGTCTCCTCTTGCATTGACGATCGCCCTGCTCGCCGCCGGTTCCGCGGTGGCGCAGGGGGCTTCGCCCGCCGCCAGCGCGCCCGCGCCGTCCGCCGCCGCCGGCGACGACCCGTACATCTGGCTCGAGAAGTTCGACAGCCCCGAGGCCATGGACTGGGTGCGTGCCGAGAACAGGAAGACGTTGACGGCGTTGGAGGCCGATCCGCGCTTCGCCGCGTTCAACGAACAGGCGCTGGCCATCGCCCAGACGCGCGACCGCATTCCGTTCGCCCACCAGATCGACGGCGGGCTCTGGAACTTCTGGCAGGACGCCGACCACGTGCGCGGCGTCTGGCGCGTGGCCTCGCGCAAGGACTACGACGCGGGCGGCGCGCCGGCCTGGAAGACCGTGCTCGACCTGGACAAGGTGGCCGCGGACGAGCACGCCAACTGGGTCTGGAAGGGCGCCGACTGCGAAGCCCGGCACGAGAACCTGTGCCTGGTCACGCTGTCCGACGGCGGCGAGGACGCCGCCACCTTGCGCGAGTTCGACCTGCGCAAGGGCCGCTTCGTCGACGCGGGCTTCCAGTTGCCCAAGAGCAAGCAGTCCGCGGCCTGGGAAGGCAGCAACGCCGTGATCGCGGCGCGCGAATGGACGCCGGGCGAGCTCACCGAGTCGGGCTATCCGTTCGTCGTCAAGCGCCTGAAGCGCGGCCAGCCGCTGTCGGCGGCCGTGGAAGTGTTCCGCGGCAAGCCCTCCGACGTGAGCGTGGAAGTGCGCTCGCTGTCCGACGCGAAGGGGCACGAGATCGTGGTCCTGCAGCGCGGCGTCACCTTCTTCGAGTCCGAGAACATCCTTCTCACCCCGACGGCCGCGAAGAAGCTGAACCTGCCGAAGAAGGCCAGCGTCGTCGAGTTGTTCGACGGCCAGTTGCTCGTCAAGCTCGAGGAGGACTGGCCCGCTGCCGGCCCCCGCTTCACCCAGGGCACGCTGGTGGCGATCGACCTCGCCCAGGCCATCGCGAAGCCGGACGCCCTGCGCCCGACCATCGTGTTCGCGCCCAGCGCGCGCCAGTCCGTCGAAGACGTCTCGGGAACGAAGACGGGCCTCGTCGTGACGTTCCTGGACAACGTCCGCGGCCGTGCCAGCCTGTTCACGCACGCGCGCGACGGCGCCTGGACGGCGACCCCCATCGCGCTGCCCGACAACACGGCGGTCGACGTCGCCGACGCGTCGGCGCGCTCCGCGACGGCGTACCTGTCCGTGGCCGGGTTCCTGCAGCCGCAGACCCAGTGGCGCGTCGACGGCGCCCAGGCGAAGGCCCAGCCCTTGCGTTCGCTGCCAGCGCAGTTCGACGGTTCGCACGACGCGGTCGAGCAGTTCGAGGCCACGTCCAGCGACGGCACGAAGATCCCGTACTTCATCGTGCACCCGAAGGGCATGGCGCTGGACGGCTCGCACCCGACCATCCTCTACGCCTACGGCGGCTTCGCGGTCTCGCAGGCGCCGCGCTACCTCGGCACGATGGGCAAGCTGTGGCTGGAGCACGGCGGCGTCTACGTGCTCGCCAACATCCGCGGCGGGGGCGAGTTCGGTCCGGCCTGGCACGAGGCCGGCCTGAAGACCAAGCGCCAGATCATCTACGACGATTTCGCCGCGGTGGGCCGCGACCTCATCGCACGCAACGTCACCAGCGCGCCGCACCTGGGCATCATGGGCGGCTCCAACGGCGGCCTGCTGATGGGCGTCGAGATGACGCAGCACCCCGAGCTGTGGAACGCGGTCGACATCCAGGTGCCGCTGCTCGACATGCTGCGCTTCGAGCAGATCGCCGCCGGCGCGTCCTGGGTCGGCGAATACGGCTCCGTGGGCAATCCCGACGAGCGCGCCTTCCTGGCGAAGATCTCCCCGTACCACAACCTCCATCGCGACGCGAAGTACCCGCGGGCGCTGGTGTGGACGACCACCAAGGACGACCGCGTCGGCCCGCAGCACGCGCGCAAGTTCGCGGCGCGGCTGTCCGAATACGGCATCCCGTATTACTACTACGAGGTCATCGAAGGCGGACACGGCGCCGGAGCGAACCTGAAGGAGCGCGCCCACACCAACGCGCTGGAGTACGTCTACTTCTCGCGGCAGTTGATGGACAAGTGAACCAGCGGGGCCTGGCCGGCGGCCGTGGGCCGTTCGAACCCGAGCCGGGTTCGAATGAAGCCTCGGGCTACTGCCGTCCGGCCCCCGGCTCCCCGTCGCCGCCGATGTCCGCGAACACGACGAAGCAAGCGCGTGCGCCGGGTTCGGCGCGCAGGTTGGCGTGGACGAGGCGTTCGGGTTCATGCCCTCGACGCAGCCCCAACGTCGCGGAGCCGCCCCCGCCGCTCGTCAACGCGCGCGAAACCAGTGCCGCGAACGTGCGCTTGCTGTCTGGCGACAGATAGCGGCCGAGGTCGACGCCGTCGCCATCGGCGCGCTCGACGCCCAGCATGGCCGCGCCCGTCCTGTTCATTTCCTGCACGACCAGACCCGCGTCGATCGTGAAGCAGCCGACCGGCTGGAAATCGTAGAGCTCGACCTGGCGGCGCAGGGCAGACTCGAGATCGGCGCGGGATTCGATCAGTTCCTGCGCCTGCAGGTCGAGTTCGACCTGGTGTACCTGAAGCTCATGGAGCAGCGCCAGCGCGTCGGAGGCCGTCTTCGGCGAGGACGCCAGGGTGTAGAGCGCCGACAAAGCGTCGGTGATCCCGGCAGGCGAGCCTTTCCCGGCAGCGCCGCCGCCCAGCCGCGAAGCAGCGCGACTGCGCAGGTCTGCCGAACGCGGCGGTTCGATGGCGTGATCGGACATGGAGACTCTCTCTGGAGCGGCTGCGGAATCCTGACTCTACGCCTTGCGCAGCCGCGATTCGAGTTCTTTCGCGACGGTGATGTCCACGAAGGTGATCACGACGCCCTCGATGACATTGGCCAGGGTCCGGTACGGCATGATCCGCACGGTGAACCAGTGGCCGTCGTCGGTCGCGATCTGCTTCTCGCTGAAAGCCAGCGTGCGCAGCGTCTCTTTCACGTCCGCGTGCATGTCCGGATAGAGCAGGGTGGTGGCCAGCTCGCTCAGCGGACGGCCGATGTCCGCCGGGCGCAAGTGCACCACGCGGGCGATCTGCTCCGTGAAGCGCCGCACGTTGAGGCTCTTGTCGAGAAAGAGCGTGGCGATGTCCGTGCTGTTGAGCAGGTTCTGCATGTCGCTCTGCGCGAGCGCGAGGTCGTCGAGCTTGGACTGCAGCTCGCCGTTGATCGTCTGCAGTTCCTCGTTCATCGACTGCGCCTCTTCCTTGGACGTCGTCAGCTCCTCGTTGGCGGACTGCAACTCCTCGTTGGTGGACTGCAGCTCCTCGTTGGCCGCCTGCAACTCTTCCTGGGACGCACGCATCTCCTGGCGCAGCGCATGGATCTCCTCGCGGCACCGGGCCAACTCGTCGATGGTCGCGGCATCGACGGCATCCGGCAACGTCGCGCGCCGGCGCCGCCTGGTCGCCACGACGGGCACGTCGCGAAAGACGATCATCGCCATGCCTTCGATCGATTTCGGCTGGGCGACGGCCTGCACCGTGATGTCGACGGACGCCGCTGTCTCGTCGTCGAGCCGCAGGCCGCGCAGTTCGACCGCCGTCTTCTCCTGCAGCGCCGTCCGCAGCGCCACCGCCAGTTGCGCGCGAATGGCCGGTCGCGCCATCACGTGGATGTTCCAGTTCGCCTTGCCTGCCGCAGGCTCCAGGAAGCGTCCCGTGCGGCCGCTGATGTAGACGATGTCCCCAGCGTCGTTGACCAGCACCGCGGGCGGCGAGAACGTCTGCAGCAGCAGTTGATCGGCCACCGATTGAAGGTTGGCCGGAGGCGTGTTCGAGTGCGGCAGAGGCGTCTCCTGCGTGGGTGATCGTGACGCGGGGCGTCGATGCGTCGGAAAGACCAGCGCGCCGACGGCAGCGCCATTGTCGCCGCGCCAGTAGAGCCGCGACTTCGGATGCAGCGGCGTGAAGAGCGATTGCGCGCGGCCGACCGTCTCGGAGCTGCCGAGAAACAGCGCGCCGCCGGGTCGCAGGCTGTAGTGGAAGAGCGGGATCAGCCGCCGCTGGAGCGACGAGCCGAAATAGATCATCAGGTTTCGACACGACAACAGGTCGAGCCGGGTGAACGGCGGATCGAGGATCACGTCGTGCCGCGCGAACAGCACCATGTCGCGGATGCGCTTGTTGATCAGGAAGCCATCCGGCGTTTCCGAGAAGAACCGGGCCAGGCGTTGCGGCGTGAGGTCGCGAGCGATCGTCGCGGCGAACCGGCCGCTGCGAGCCACCGCGATCGCATCGGCATTGAGATCGGTGGCGAAGATCTGCAACTCGCAGGCAGTCGGTTGCGCGAGGGCCTCCGAGGCTTCCAGGAAGGCCATGGCCAGCGAGTAGGCCTCTTCGCCGGTCGAACAGCCGATCACCCAGGCGCGCAGCGGACCGCCGCCGGGCGCTCGTCGCTCCATCAGGGCCGGCAACACGGTGTCGACGAGCTCTTGCCAGACGTCCGGATCGCGGAAGAACGATGTGACGCCGATCAGCATTTCCTTGAAAAGCAGATCCAGTTCCTGGGCGTTGTCGCGCAGCAATGCGGCGTAGGCCGTCATCGTGTCCAGGCCGTGCACGGCCATGCGGCGCGCAATGCGACGCATCTGCGTGTTCGACTTGTACGGCGCGAAATCGTGGCGGGTACGTCGGTGTAGCAGGTCGAGAATCGTGTCGAGCGCAGCGGGGGCGTGCATGGATTCGATCGACGGCGACCCGATGGCCCTCTGCAATCCGGGCATGGCCAGGATCCGCGCCGGCATCTCGCCGGGCAACGCGACGATCTTGACGCAACCCGCGGCGATCGCGCTCCGGGGCATCGAGTCGAACTGCGCCGACTCGGGTTCTTGCGCCAGGGTCAGGCCGCCCTGCGAGGCGATCGCCTGCAGTCCCTGTGTCCCGTCCGAACCCATGCCCGAGAGCACGACGCCGATCGCCCGGTCCCCGAGTTCCCGTGCCAGCGAGCCCAGGAGCACGTCGATGGGCAACCTGTGCCCGCGCGGCCTCGACGGCGTCGCCACGTGCAGCGCGCCCCCCAGCACGGTCAGCTCGGCGTCGGGGGGAATGACATAGACCGCGTCGGGCTCGATGCGCTGGGCCTCGGCCGCCTCGTGCACGGGCATCGACGTCGAGCGTTGCAGCAACTCCCCCAGCAGCGTCTTGTGCGTCGGATCCATGTGCTGGACGATCACGTACGCCAGCCCGCTCGCGACGGGCACGCCAGCCAGGAATTGCTGCAACGGATCGAGGCCGCCCGCGGAGGCGCCGATCCCGACGACCCGCACGCCGGCATCGGGCGAGGCAGGCGGCGCAGGGATGCGGGAGGCTTCTTCCATGCGCGAGTATGCGTTGCGCGCGCGACCGGCTCGGAGCGGCCGCGATGCGGGGACGCAACACGCTCAGGGTCTCTGTGAGCCGGGGGACGGTGAAAAGGGGCTGCAGACGTTGAACGCCGCCTCCAGGACGGCGAGCTCGACCGCG
>FTJN01000056.1_pt4 | contig 77881 bp, 63 predicted proteins | sample 1658361 | NCBI WGS metagenome assembly FTJN01 (sample SAMEA3914819, study PRJEB12502) | metagenome | biome: forest; material: soil | place: Canada | collected 2010-06-26 | depth 0.3 m
CGCGCCTACCTGCACCACCTGGATCGCTGCGGCGAGATGCTGGGCCCGATGCTCAACACCATCCACAACCTGCACTACTACCTGAACCTGATGCGCGAGGTGCGCGCGTCGCTCGACGAAGGCCGCTTCGCCGAGTTCCAGGTGAGCTTCGCGCGCGATCGGGCGCGCGGGGTCTAGCGTGGCGAGGCACCCGCGCGACTCCCGTCGCGCCGGGTGCGGCCGGTCACGTCACTGCGTCTGCTCGACCCGCGTGATCGTGACGTTTGGAACCGGCACGCACGAACCGTCGCCCAGCGGCAGGCCGCCGGCGAGCAAGGCGGGGCAAGGCGTGGCTGCGGCGATCGCCTGGATCACCGTGGCGCTGGACGAGACGTCGGCGAACACGGCGTAGCCGTCGGTGCCGCTCGACGGGTCGAGGACGGTGTGGTTGTCGACCAGGTTGAAGAAGAACTGCGACGTCGCCGAGTTGTCGTCGGCGGTGCGGGCCATGGCGGCCGTCCATTGCACGTTGCTGCCGCCGGTCGTCTCGAGCTTGATCGGCGAGTAGAGCGGGTCCTTGACCGCGGGCAGCGTGCCGCTGGTGGCCGCACCGTAGCCCCCGCCCTGCACCACGAAGCCGGGCACGACGCGATGGAAGATCGTGCCGACGTAGAAGCCGGTGGTGGGGCTGGTGCCCGAATTCACGTACGCCAGGAAGTTGTCGACGGTGGTGGGCGCCTTGTCCCCGCGCAGGTTGAAGACGATGTTCCCGATGACGCTGCCGCCACCGCCGCCGCTGACGGCCATCGTGACGATGGGGGCCGGCACGGTGAGCGTCTGGCTGGTGAGCGTGGTGCCGTTCGTCACGGCCGAGATGCTGCTGCTGTAGGCGCCGGACGGCGTGCACGAGAAGTAGGCGGTGGTGTCCGTGCTGGCGGTCGGGGCGGTTGTCAGTCGCGTGACGTTCTTGCAGCCGGGCGCCGTCAGCGACAGGTTGCCGAGGTGGGTTCCGTTGACCGTGACCAGGGCCGGCGTGCCGTACTTGGTGGCGGCGACGGACATCGCCGAGACGGTCGCCGGGGTGTTGTCGCCACCGTCGCCGCCGCAGGCCGTCAGCACGGCGAGCGTGACGGTCGCCAGCGCGATGCCGCCGAGGGTGCGTGCGAGCGCGGGGACATTGGAACGTTGCTGCATGATGGTTGATTGAGACGAAAACGCGAATGGTAGGCCATGCGCGCTCGACACACTGTTAAGGGGGCGTTAATGATGAGAGGCGTCGCGGCCGTACCACCCCCGGGTAATCTGGCATTTCCATGGCCGCACCGTTGAGACTCCTCTGGGCCGTCGTGAAGACCGTCGGCCGCGGGTCGCTCGCGCTCCTGATCCTGTTCGAGGAATGGGGTTGGACGCCGCTCGCGCGTGCGCTCGGGCGTCTCGCGCGCTGGCCCGCCGTCGATCGGCTGGAGCGCCGTGTCGCCGGCCTGGGGCCGCGCGTGGCGCTGGCGGTGCTGTTCGTGCCGGCCGTCGCCCTGCTGCCGATCAAGATCGGCGCGTTGTGGCTCGTGGGACTGGGGCGCGTGGCGATCGGCCTGGCGCTGCTCGTCGGCGCCAAGCTCCTGGGCACGGCGGTGCTCGCGCGCCTGTTCCAGCTGACCCAGCCGCAGCTGATGAGGCTGGGTTGGTTCGCGCGCGCCTACGCCCGCTGGGTGGCATGGAAGACGCGCGTCATCGCGGGCCTGGTCGAATCGTCGGCCTGGACCGCCGCGCGAGGGCTGGTCGCGCGCGTGCGCGCGCGGTGGACGCCGCGCTGATCAGTCGACCTTGGTGGCCAGCAGGCGGCCCACCTCGTGGTGCAGGCCCTCGGGCGTGACCGCATCGGCCGCGATGCCCGTCCCCACGTTGAGGCCCACCCGGCTGAACAGGCCGCGCCGGAACGGCTTGGTCATGGCCGCGCCCTCCACGCGCGAGAAGAACGAACCCCACAGGTTCTGCAGCGCGAGCGGGATCACCGGCACGGGACGCTGCTCGAGGATGCGCATGACGCCGCCCTTGAACGGCTTCAACGTGCCGTCGTTGGTGATCCCGCCCTCGGGGAAGATGCCCAGCAGATCGCCCTCGGCCAGCACCTGGTCGGCCGCCTTGAACGCCGCCTCGTAGGCCGCCGAGTCGTCGTTCTTCGAGGCGATCGGGATCGCCTTGGCCAGGCGGAAGAACAGGCCCAGGCCCGGTGTGCGGAAGATGCGCGCGTCCATCAGGAAGCGGATCGGGCGCGGGCTGGCCGCCATCAGGAGCACCGGGTCGACGAAGCTCACGTGGTTGCACACGACGATCGCCGCGCCGGTGGCGGGAATGTTGGCGTCGCCCTGGATGCGGAACCGGTAGACGGTGCGCGTGAGCACGAACGCGATGAAGCGCAGCAGGTATTCCGGCACCAGGCAGAAGATGTAGCCGGCGACGATCGCGTTGGCGATGCCGGTGAGCAGGAACACGCCGCCGATGCTGACGCCGAAGTGCAGCAGCGCGCCCGCGATCAGCGAGCTGGCGATCATGAACAGCGCGTTGAGGATGTTGTTGGCCGCGATGATGCGGGCCCGGTGGCTGGGCAGCGCCCGCATCTGGATCAGCGCGTACATCGGCACGCTGTACAGGCCGGCGCTCAGCGACAGCATGAACAGGTCGATCATCGGCCGCACGTGCTGGCCCTGGCCGACGAAATCGGACAGGCCCCACAGCGCGGTGGCCGGCGCGGCGAGGTGGCTCACCGCGAAGTACAGGTCGACCGCGAAGACGCTCATGCCGATCGCGCCCAGCGGCACCAGGCCGATCTCCACCTGCCGGCGCGACAGCACTTCGCACAGCAGCGAGCCGATGCCCACGCCCACCGAGAACAGCACCAGCAGCAGCGACGCGACGTGGACGTCGCCGTGCAGCACGTCCTTGGCGAACGACGGGAATTGCGACAGGAAGGTGGCGCCGAAGAACCACATCCACGAGATGCCCAGGAGCGAGCGGAACACGACGATGTCGGTGCGCGCGAGCTTCAGGTTGCGCAGCGTTTCCGAGACCGGGTTCCAGTTGATCGCGAGTTGGTTGTCGTGGGGCGGCGAGGACGGAATCGCCTGGGCGGTCAGGCGACCGACGACGGCGATGGCCAGGCAGGCGCCGCCCGCGAGCTCGGGCCCCATGCCGGGCACCACCACCAGCAGGCCGCCGGCGAGCTGGCCCAGCAGGATCGCGACGAAGGTGCCCATCTCCACCATGCCGTTGCCGCCGGTGATCTCGTGGTCGTTCAGGTGCTGCGGCAGGTAGGCGTACTTCACGGGGCCGAACAGCGTGGAGTGCACGCCCATGAGGAACAGGCACAGCAGCAGCAGGCCGACCTGCTGGCCGACGAAGCCCACGATCGCCAGCACCATGATCACGATCTCGAACCACTTGATGAGACGCATCACGGTGGCCTTGTCGTACTTGTCGGCCAGTTGGCCGCTGGTGGCAGACAGCAGGACGAACGGCAGGATGAACACCGCGCTGATGACCAGGCCGGCCTTGTCGGACGGCAGCCACGACACCTGCAGCTGGTAGGTGACCAGCACCGTGAACGCGAACTTCAGGACGTTGTCGTTGGCTGCGCCGAAGAACTGGGTCCAGAAGAAAGGGGCGAAGCGGCGTTGCGAGAGCAGCGCGAACTGGCTGGGATGGGATGAGCTCATGGGCTGCGAATTGCTCCGTGGTCGGGGGGCGGCGGGCGCCTCGTTGCGCTCCACTGTAGCCGCTGGTCGAGGGGTGGCGCCTGCGGCGATACCCCTCATTCGAAGGCGCGTCGCGCGGGCGTCAACGCACGACCGTCGAGCCGCCCGCGATCTGGAGGCGCTGCATCCAGGCGAACATCGATTCGACGGTCACCGTCTCGATGTGGTCGTTGAAGCGCTTCGCATTGGGATGGTCGTCGAACGCGACGTTGGCCCGGGTGATCCGCCCGCCCAGGCGCGTGAGCGCGTCGATGTGCAGGACGGTCGGCTGGTAGTCGTGGAGCTGCAGCCAGGCCTGCGCGCGCTCGCGCGTGTTGGCGGCCGGGTCCAGCGCACCGGCGAGCGTCTCGAGCGCCCACTGGTTGCTCTGCTGGTATTTCGTCGACCACGGATAGGCGACGACGCTGTAGGCCGGCGTGTGCCATTGCACGAGGCGGTGGTCGTCGGTCAGCACCTGGAGGAGCGCGGCTTGCACCTCGGGGTTGGGGATGACGTAGGCCGCCTCGTAGCGGAACGGCGTGTCCAGGAAGAACTCGGCCAGTCCCTGCCGGAAGATCGCGGCCTCGGCGGTGCCGCACTGGTTGAGCTTGTGCGCGACGCGCCAGGCGCCCTGGGGGCGGGGTTGCACGGGCAGTCCGGCCGTCGTGGCGGAGCCGTAGGTTCCGAGGATGGTCTCGGGATTGATGTAGGCCGGTGGAGACGGGGCGTCGACGCGGTAGGCGAACGCGAGGTGCGACCAGCTGAGACCGTACTTGGTCAGGTCCTGGCCGGCCCGCGCGATGATCACGACCTGGGCGCCGCTGGCGTCCAGGCTGCGCTGAACGCGTTCGGCGAGTCCCAGCGCACGCGTCATGCTGAGGGTGTCCGGCGGCCTGGTGTCGCAAGTCTGCCCGGCGGTCGCGGTCGCCGCCATGGCGATCGTCAGCGCGCCGATCAACAGGCGCAGGAACAGTCGCACGCGGCTCATTGCGACACCCGCTGGTTGTAGGAGAGCGAGCGTCCGATCTCGTTGGGAATGAACGCGATCACGTGGCCGGCGGCGCTGAGCACCATGCCCGTGGCGACGACGGTGACGACCACGACGGTTCCGACGGCGATCGCCAGCGTGCCGACCGCCCTGCCCGCGAAGCGGATGCTGCCCTTGACGCCGTCGGCGACGTTCTCGACGATCCAGACCGTGCCTTCGGCGCTCGCCTCGATGCCGGTCACGACGATGGATCCGACGCCTGCCACCAGGACGACGGGCAGGGCGACGGAGATCGCGACCGGGACCAGCGACGCCTCGCTGAGCTCGCTCACGTCGCTCTGCGCATGGGCGGCAGCATGGACCGCGAGCGCCGCGGCGATCGCCAGGGTGGCGTTGCGGGGTTGGGAGGCAGAGGGGGGTTTCATGTGAAGGCGTCGGAGTGGAGACGCCGCGATGGTGCGGAGCTGCCGGGCGGCCGACAACGGGATTGAGACGAGTGCTTCTGGCCGCGTCGTGAGGTATCGTCCACGGATACTTTTTGCCGACCCCATGAGCACCACCATCGAGATCGTCAACGTCCTCAAGAGCGAACTGAAGCTCGCACGCCTGACTTACGCCGATCTCGGCCGGGAGCTGGGACTGGCGGAATCCAGCGTCAAGCGCATGTTCGCCAAGGGCGACATGCCGTTGAAGCGCATCGACGAGATCTGCCGCGTGCTCAAGTGCGACTTCTCCGAGCTGGCGCGCAAGGTGGCCGACCTGGAGCTGCTGCGCGACGAGCTGACGCTGGATCAGGAGCGCGCCGTCGTGGCGGACCGGCGCCTGCTGGTCATGGCGCTCTGCGCGCTGAGCCAGTGGCCTTTCGAACAGATCATGGGCATGTACGCGTTCACCGACGCCGAGGCGGTGAAGCACCTGACCCAGCTTGATCGCTTGGGCATCATCGAGCTCAAGCCGCTCAACCGCTATCGCCTGAAGGTGGCCAAGACGTTTCGGTGGCGTGCCAACGGCCCGGTGATGCAGTTCTTTCGCGACCACGGCGTGGTCGACTATTTCTCCGGCAGCTTCGACGGCGAAAACGAGATGTTGAGCCTGGTGCACGGGCACATCAGCCTGCCGATGGCCAAGGTGTTTCGCGAGCGCCTGCAACGCCTGGCGCAGGACTTCGCCCAGCAGCACCTCACCGACCAGCGGCTGGCGCCGGCGCACAAGCGCGGGTTCACCGCGGTGATGGCGCTGCGATCGTGGACGTTCGGGCCGTTGCGCGACTTGCTGCGCGATCCCAATATCGAGCCATGAGGCGACGGGCGCCGCCGGCGCCCTGCCCGTTCAACGGCTGGCGTCGACCGCCAACGCCGGGCTCTTTTCGCGCGCGACCATCTCCTGCGCGAACTCGATGAAGGCGACGGCGCCACGTGAAGCCGGATCGAACACGACGCCGGGCTGGCCGTAGCTGGGGGCCTCGGCGAGCCGGACGTTGCGCGGGATGACCGTGTTGAACACCTTGTCGCCGAAGTGCGCCTTGAGCTGTTCGCTGACGTTGGCCTGCAGCGTGATGCGCGGGTCGAACATCACGCGCAGCAGGCCGATCAGCTCCAGGTCGCGGTTGAGGTTGGCGTGCACCTGCTTGACCGTGTTGACCAGGTCGGACACGCCTTCCAGGGCGAAGTATTCGCACTGCATGGGGACGATGACGCCGTGGGCGCTGCACAGGCCGTTGAGGGTCAGCAGGTTCAGCGACGGCGGGCAATCGATCAGCACGAAGTCGTAGTCGGCATCGACGGCCTTCAGGGCGCGGCGAAGGCGTTCGTTGCGGCGTTCCAGGGCCACCAGCTCCACTTCGGCGCCGGCGAGTTCGCGGTTGGCGCCGAGCACGTCGTAGCCGCCGCTGGTGGAGCGTTGCGCCGCTTCCTGGATCGTGGCGCTTTCCAGCAGCACGTCGTAGACGGTCAGCGGCAGGTCGCGCTTGTTGACGCCGGAGCCCATGGTCGCGTTGCCTTGCGGGTCGAGGTCGACGAGCAGAACACGCTGTCCGACCAGTGCCAGGCCGGCGGCGAGGTTGACCGTCGTGGTCGTCTTGCCGACGCCGCCCTTCTGGTTCGCAATGCAATAGATTCTCGCCATGGGTGACCGGTGAAAGCGCTGGGGTGGTGGGAAAGCGATCCTATTGTCGCGGCTACTCGGCGGCTTGGTCGGCGCGTTGCTGTGGCCTCAGCCACACCAGGCAACGTTTTTCGTTCAATTCCGGCACGTCGAGTTGTTCCACGTGGAACATTTCGACATCCGCGGGGATCTGCGCCCGCTCTTCCGCCGACAGGTTGGCCTTCATCGCGGCCCACTGGCCCTGTGGCACCAACAGCGACCGGGTCAGCGTCGTGAAGTCCTGGATCGAGGCGAATGCTCGCGAGGTCACGAGATCGAACTGGGGTTTCCTGAACGTGTTGGCGCCTTCGACCCGGCCGTGCACGCCTTCCAGGTTCGGAAGACCCAGTTCCGCTGCGGCCTGGCGAATGAAGGCGGCCTTCTTCGCGACGGCGTCGACGCACGTGACCTGCCAGGCGGGATTCAGCATCGCGAGGATGACGCCCGGTAGCCCGGCGCCGCTGCCGACGTCGAGCAAGCGCAGCGGGCCTTGGCCGACGGCGCCCGTGCCCTGGCGCATGGGGATGACGACGGCCAGGCAGTCGAGCAGGTGGTGGGTGAACATCTCACCGGTGTTGCGGACGGCGGTCAGGTTGTACACCTTGGTCCAGCGCTGGATCAACGCCATGTAGGCCAGCAGCTTCTCGCGTTCCGTCGCCGTCAGGCTCAGGCCGAGGCGAGGAGCCAGCGCCTCGAGTTGACCCTCCATGCGGGACGGGTCACCGTATTCAAGCGGCATGTTCGGCGGATGTGGCGTTGGGGTTCGAGAAGCCCTTGATGCGCTTCTTCTTTAGATGGACCAGCAGGAGCGAAATTGCCGCCGGCGTCACGCCCGAGATCCGAGTGGCTTGGCCCAGGGTCTGCGGGCGATGTTGATTGAGCTTTTGGCGGACCTCGAAGGACAGCGCAGTGACCTGGTTGTAGTCGAGTTCGGCGGGCAGTGCGAGTTCCTCCAGACCCTGGGCCCGAGTGACTTCCTCGTTCTGCTTGTCGATGTAGCCCGCGTACTTGGTGGCGATCTCGAGCTGCTCGATGACCTCCCCCGCCAACTGCGAGCCCAGTTCCCGGCCGAGTGTTTCACGTGAAACATCGACGGTCGGGCGAGCGATCGCCGTGATGGCCACGACCGTATCGAAGCCGATGCCGGGGCGCCGCAGCAGATCGGACAGCGAATGTTCGTGTTCGAGTGCCTTGCCGAGCAGGCGTTCGGCGTCGTCGGCCGGCAGGTTGTTCGGGTGCACCCAGGTCGAGCGCAAGCGCTCGGTCTCACGTGCCAGCGCGTCGCGCTTGCGATTGAAATGGGTCCATCGCGCATCGTCCACCAGGCCGAGCTGGCGCCCCAGTTCGGTCAGGCGCAGATCGGCGTTGTCCTCGCGCAGTTGCAGCCGGAACTCTGCGCGGCTCGTGAACATGCGGTACGGCTCGGTGACACCCTTGGTGATCAGGTCATCCACCAGAACGCCCAGATAGGCCTGGTCGCGACGCAGCACGAAGCCGTCATCGCGGCCGCTGGCGCGCAGCGACGCGTTGGCGCCGGCGAACAAGCCTTGGGCCGCCGCTTCTTCGTAGCCCGTCGTGCCATTGATCTGGCCAGCGAAATAGAGCCCGGCGATCGCACGCGTCTCGAACGTGCTCTTCAGCTCGCGCGGATCGAAGTAGTCGTACTCGATCGCGTAGCCCGGACGCAGGATGTGCGCATTGGCCAGTCCTGTCATCGAGCGAACCGCCGCCAACTGGATGTCGAACGGCAGCGAGGTGGAGATGCCGTTCGGGTAGAACTCGTGCGTCGTCAGGCCTTCGGGCTCCAGGAAGATCTGGTGCGAGTCCTTGTCGGCGAAGCGATTGACCTTGTCTTCGATGCTGGGGCAGTAGCGTGGCCCCACGCCTTCGATCACTCCCGTGAACATCGGGCTGCGGTCGAAACCGGAGCGGATGATCTCGTGCGTGCGCGCGTTCGTGTGCGTGATCCAGCACGGCATCTGGCGCGGATGCTGCGCCGCCGAGCCCATGAAACTGAACACCGGCATGGCCGACGTGATCTGGCCGTCGGCGTCGGGCATGCCGTCGCCGGGTTGCTCTTCGAGTAGCGAGAAGTCGATCGAACGGCCGTCGATGCGCGGCGGTGTGCCCGTCTTCAGGCGACGCTGCGGCAGCTTCAACTCCTTCAGCCGCGCCGACAGGCGCTGGGCCGGCGGATCGCCCGCGCGGCCGGCGCTGTAGTTCTGCAGGCCCATGTGGATCTTGCCGTCGAGGAACGTGCCGGCCGTCAACACCACCGTGCGGCCGCGGAACGTGATGCCCGACTGCGTGATCGCGCCCGTGACGCGATCGGCGCCATCCACCGACTCGATCACCAGGTCGTCCACCGCCTGCTGGAACAGCCACAGGTTGGTCTGGTTCTCGAGGCGGTGCCGGATGGCCGCCTTGTAGAGGATGCGGTCGGCCTGCGCGCGCGTGGCGCGCACGGCCGGTCCCTTCGAACCGTTGAGGATGCGGAACTGGATGCCCGACTCGTCGGTCGCCGCCGCCATCGCTCCGCCCAGCGCGTCGACCTCCTTCACGAGGTGGCCCTTGCCGATGCCGCCGATCGACGGATTGCAGCTCATCTGCCCCAGCGTCTCGATGTTGTGCGTCAACAGCAGCGTCGCGCTGCCCATGCGTGCCGCGGCCAGCGCGGCCTCGGTGCCGGCATGGCCGCCGCCGACCACGATGACGTCGAATTCCTGGGGGTAGATCACCGGCAACTCACTGCGCATGACCCGAGCCGTCGCGGCTGGATCGAGAAGGACGACCCGCGCTGCGACGCCCGGCGAGATTCGACTGAAATCGCGCCGCGCGGAGACGGTTCGGGGAAGCGCCGATTTTAGGCGGGCTGGCGCCGACGCGCCACCCGAGAGGACAATCCGCCCATGTCCGACGCCCTGCCCTCGCCGTCCAGCGCCCTCTCATGCCGCCCGGGCTGCGGCGCCTGTTGCATCGCACCGTCCATCACCAGCGCCATCCCGGGCATGCCCGACGGCAAGCCCGCCGGCGTCCCCTGCGTCCAGCTCGACGCGGACATGCGCTGCCGGATCTTCGGCCGGCCAGAGCGGCCGGCGTTTTGCGGGGGCTTGCAGCCGTCGCGGGAGATGTGCGGCGCGAGCAACGTGCATGCGATGCGGTGGCTTGGCCAGTTGGAGGCGGCGACGCGTCCGGGTTAACTGGCGCCGCCTTGCAAAGCGAGTACTTGCACCCGTCAAGCACCCGGAATCATCCCATTGGTGGCCGGCGTCTATGCGGCCGCGTGCCGACGCATGCCGCGGTGCTGTGTCAGATCGCCTTGCCAGGCGAAGCGATTCACCGCCGCGTTCAAATGCAGGACGAGCTTCGATGGCGCAACCACTTCGCCTCGCTCATCCTTCAGCAGCACGTTCGATTGAATGCCCAACGGATTGGACAGGGCCAGCACGTTCGGAATGACTTCCCGCCATTCCCAGCACACGCCGACCATTCGTCCGGGGCTGCTCCCCTCCTGCACTTCGATCCCCCACAGCACTTCCCCCAAGTGCGTGCGATCCCGGTCGAAATCGATGCCTCTGCTGCTGTCCAGATACTTCATTCGCTTGCACAGACGCCGCCATTCCAGAAGGCTTGCCTCGAAAGGATCCCATTTGCTAACGGTACTGGTGAGGATTGACATGGCCCTGAGAGTCGTTCGTGTTGGAGTCTTTAGTGTCAACCTGCTCCCCGTTACCTCGCTACTATCAAATGTTGTAGTTGTCCGTGGGTACACTCCGACCCATGCGACTCCAGCGCTTGCTCGACCTGTCTCAGGCAGCTGACGGCGACAGCTTTCAGCGGCAGCTGGTTGAGCTCGCCAATGAGATGGAGTTCGAGTTGGTGAGTGGGCTTGTAGTGACTGAAATGCCTACTGGACCGGCCCAAGTCGTGCGACTCGGGAACATCCCGTCCAATTATTTGGAGTCGTACAAAGATTCCGGTGTCGGTTCTCGTGATCCCGTCTTGCAGCGCCTAAAGACGCTGAGTGTCCCGATCATCTACGACCAGGGCCTTTATGTCCGCGAGAGCGCGGCTGACATATGGGAAGAGCAAGCCCCCTTCGGCTATCGGACAGGCATCTCCGTCGCACTGCATTTGCCAGGCCAACGACACTTTGTGCTCGGCCTTGATCGCGAAAAGGCGTTGCCCAAGTCCGAAGTCAAGCTAATGCGCATGCTCGGCGATCTGCAGCTTTTGGTCGTTCATGCGCAGGAGACGGCACTGCGACTCTTTGGCAAACCACAGACGGACGTCACGTTGAGCCCGAAGGAGCAGTTGATTCTGCGCATGACTATGCAAGGCAAAAGTGCAAAGGTCATTGGGGCGGAAATTCATAGCGCTGAGGCGACGATCAACTTCCACCTGCAGAACGCCCGCGTGAAGCTGGGCGTGACATCAAAGCACCAAGCGGTGCTCAAAGCTCAATCTTTGGGATTGATTTGAGCTGTGCCGTCCGCTAAGACTATAACTTCTGATAGCTCTCAACGCTGAGTCTTCCTGCTGAAATCCCTATCGTCGCTCAATGGGAGCGCAAGGTTCAACAGGGGTCTTCAGCATGATCAGCTTCATCTACTCCGTTCTTCTCGGCAACGACGAGGTCGACATCCCGCGCGGTGGTTGGCTCTGCTAATCGTAGGTCTTGCGTTCGCACATGCTGCTGTTTGCAACATGTGCTTCTGTGTGCAACACCTAGATCCGAACGCCTTCAAGTTTAGGAGCGCGTTCAAGGGCGCTCGCTATGCCTCCGAGTTTTGGATCGGCGCATTTGGTTGTGTCTTGAAGCTGTTATGCGGAAGCGCTCGAAGGTTAAGGGCTTTCGATGCAGAGTGATTTTGATTGCCGCGCAGTGAAGCTGATGCAAGGACATGGCCATAGAACGAGCCATGAAACGCTCAGTTTGTCTGGGCCTTGATCAACCTCACGGGCACGTAGTGGCGTGCTCAGGCACCGCCTGCGCCCAAACGTCAGCCAGTCTCAACATTGAAGGCGTTGGCTTAGGTCGCAGCGATTGCCGGCCTAGGGCGAGCATCGAATTTGCCTCGCATCTTCTTCTCCGCAGGATAGCGAGTCTCCATCTGGGCATCCTCCAAAAAAAAAGCGGGGCGCCGACCTGGATCGACGCCCCAAGAGTCAATCAGAAGGGACAGCAGGCTGTCACATGTGACAGCAGTGAACCGAGCTGATTGTGGAGGGTAAGGTCGATGTGCGCTGCACATCGATGACTCATTGGAGCGCAGTGAGCCGGTTTTGGCACCTAGCAGAAGTTATAGTTTTCTGTGAGCCTGGTGTCGCGGCCGCTGGTGCACTCGCCGCTCCGGGCTGCGCACCATCCCCGAAACAAGGTATTGGGAAGTCTTGCGGAGATTGCGAATACTCGGCGAACACGACAGGTGCGGGGCCAAACGCGTTGCATCCGAACTTCCGTGCCCTAGAACTGCTTGTTAGCAGGTTGGACACAAACACGAATCTGCTCACATACGAGCCAACGTCCATCTGACATCTCAATTGACAAACTCGGGTCTACTGGCATTCGATCAGCCCTAAGCGGATAGCGCGAAGCCCTGCCTGGTACTTGTTTCCACAGCCAAGCTTGTCCATCGCCTTGCGAAGAAGCAGCGTCACGTGCCGTTCCGAAATTGACATTCGTCTTGCTACGTCCCAGGACGTCAGCCCATCCATCGTCCATCGAAGGGCTTCAAGTTCGATGGCGAAGAGTGCACTGGAATTGTGTGAAAGAAGCGCGTTCGGAAGAGTCAATTCGAAGGCCGCCGCCTGCGCATGCTGAGCGAAGGCGATTACGTCCTCGGCAATCGCTTTGAAGTAGGGAACTTTGGAGCAGTGGTCGACTGACCAGTTCGCACCAAATACGAAATGACGGCCCCGACCGGTATGCATTCCTATCGCTAATCCGCTGCGATATCCGTATGGCTCCTGTACGTCCCAGAGTGGGCGTGTCTCATCGCCGGAATAGTGAAGTCTGTCCCAAACAAGCGGCGAACTGGAGCGCTTACAGTGCTGCATTACGGGATCGATATGCGAATACTCCAAATTTTCGAATTCGCTGAGGTAGGCCTCAGGCGCGTTGCCCAGAATTTGAAACTCCCGTAGCGTTGAGGAGTGATCCGTAACCACCATGGCTCCGAACGTGCTAAACCCCAAATCCTGAATGAACGAGATGATTTGCCGTTTGAAGTCATGCACGTTGGAGGCGTGTAGCAAGTCTAGGCACCGCTTCTCATGTTGCGTCGCGAGCATCTCAAACCTGATTCTTTCGGCTACATCTTATTGGCATCTGACCAACCCCAATCGAATCGCCCGCAACCCTGCTTGATACTTACTCGAACATCCGAGCTTCGCCATTGCCCTACGAAGCAAGAGCGTGACATGGCGCTCTGAGATCGACATGCGGTCTGCGGTCTGCCACGTAGTCATCCCTTCCATCGTCCAACGCAGTGCCTCCAGCTCGGTCCTAGCGATTGACCAAGTGTTCGAATGGTCGGTCTTTGTGGGAAGCGTGAGTTCAAAGGCTGCCGCTTGCACGTGTTGAGCGAAGGCTAACAAGTCTTCCGCGATCGCTTTGAAATGCGGGACAGCGTCGCAACGATAAGCGTTCCAGTTAGCGCCGAAGACAAAGTGCTTGCCACGAGGAAAGTGCATTCCAATGGCCAATCCGCTGCGATAACCGTAGGGTTCCTGCCCTTCCCACAGTCGCTTTAGGTGAGTCGCGGTGTATTGACGCCGATCCCATGCTATCGGCGAGCTGGAATGCTTGCAGTGCTGCAGCACCGGATCGACAATCGTCAGTTCTCGATCCTGGAATTCATTCAGATACGCCTCCGGCGCGTTCTGTAGCAGGTGAAACTCACTGAGCGTCGGCGAATGGTCGGTCACCACCATCACCCCAAACGTGCTGAAACCCAAATCGTTGATGAACGAGACGATGTGCCTTTTCAAGTCGCCCACGTTCGCCGTGTGCAGGACATCGAGACAGCGTTGCTGATGCAGCGTCGCGCGCATATCAGCGCGCTCCAGGGGGCGTATACATGGGGACCCTTCCGTGCGGGCACTCTCGATTGGAACGCCTCGTCGGCGAAGGTAGCAGTGGCTTCACGATCGGGGCATCACCTGGACAGGGTATCAAGCGTCGCAGCCTTCGTTCCAGCAGAACCCAGGCCTGCTGCTTTTCGAGCAGCAATGCATCGCCGGTCTCTGATGGGCATCGGCGCTCACGCGGCAAGCACGATTGTCGCCTCGTGGTGGGAGGATGGTTCGATGGGCGTCAAAGGCACTCGATCAAACCCAGCTTGATGGCCCTCAACACGGCTTCATAGGTACTCGCGCAATCCAACTTGCGCATCGCGCGCTGCAGCCGAAGCGCCACATCCCGTTCGGACAGTCCCATCTTCCGCCCGATCTCCCACCGCGTCATGCCGTCCATCGACCAGCGCAGCGCCTCGAGCTCGCCTGGGGTGGGATGCGGCAACTCGTGGTCGGGCGGGTCGATGTGGCAGCAGAGCTCGAAGGCGGCGGCTTGCGCGTGCGCAGCGAATTGCAGGACGTCCTCGACCAGGCGCTTGACCTCGTCAGGCCTGGCGCACGTGGGCCGGTCGCAATCGGGACCGAACAGGAAGTGGCGGCCCCGTGGAAGGTGGAACGCGACGACGATGCCGCTGCGGTAGCCGGAGGGCGCCTGTCGTTCCCACAGGCCCGGCTGGCCGCCATCGACGTAGGTCGTCTGATCCCAGACGAGCGGCGTGGAGGACACCGCGGCATGCTGCGAGACAGGATCGACGCGAGCGGCGCCGATGTCCTCGAATTCGGGCATGTAGTCCGCCGGCGCGTTCGTGATGGACTGGTATTCCCGGAGCGTGGGAGAGTGATCGGTGATGACGGTTGCGGAAATGCTCCTGAAGCCGCGGTCTTCGGAGAAGGCCACCATCTTTCGAAGAAGGTCCTTCACAGAGTTGGCGTGGAGAACTTCAGCGCAGTGTCGATCCAGTCGTGTGTCCATCATGACCCCCGGCAACGTGGCATGCCGTTTCGAACGGGTCGAGTGCTCGTCGCGCTCGACCCTCTGCCGACGTGGAGGTTCTCGAACGGAACCTCTCGCCAACGACGCTAGCATCCCGTCGGCTCCGAGGCATCACCTGGTCAGGGTATGCGCACCCATGACTCGCCTCCTGGAGCGCCGGGTTGCTGTCTATTGAGCAGCCCGCTTCGTCAGTTGCCGGCTCACGAACATCAAGGCCGCGACGGTCAGGACGACGCAAATGAACAGGCTCGGCGCGACGTCCAGCGCACTGATGGGCGCGCTCTTCAGCACCCGGTTCATCAACGTCGTCTGCGCCAGCGCCGGCACCCAGAGATTCCAGGTCGCCTCGCCTTCCTGGTTGAACATGTTCATCACCGGGCTCATCGTGACGGCGAGCGTCAGGACGACGGTGTTGGCCTGGGCTTCCTTGAAGGTCTTGCAGCGGATGGCGATGGCCATCATCAGGGCGGACAGGGCCGCGGCGAGCGGGGCGAGCAGGCCGATGAACCAGGCGGCCTCGACCCAGCCGAAGCGGAACAGCGCCGCGAGCGACTCGCTGCGCAGCAGGCTTTGCGCGGGCAGGAAACTCATGCACGACAGCACCGCGATCAGCAGGCCGAGCGACCACACGGCGCCCCACTTTCCGACGACCAGCGCGGTGCGCGAGGCGGGCGTGGCGAGCAAGGGTTCGAGCGAGCCGCGCTCGCGCTCGCCGGCCGTCGTGTCGAGCGCGGCGTTGAGCGCGCCGTAGAGGACGGCCATGAGCACGAACATCGGCACGATGCCGGTGAGCTGCGCGGCGCGCGAGGCGTTGTCGGCGATGTCGTGCTCGTCGACGTTCGTCACGTTCATCACGCCCGGGGCGACGCCGCGGGCGACGAGGCGCAGCGCCGCCTGCTCCTGGCCGAAGCCCTGCAGCAGGCGCTCGACGGTGCCGACGCCGGCCTGCGCGCGGCCGTTCGCGCTGCTGTAGACGAGCTCGATGCGCGGCGCCTGTCCATGCGCCAGATCGTCCTCGAAGTTGGCCGGCACCACCACCACCGGGTCGCCGAGCTTGCTGGCCTTGAGCTGCGCCTCCCAGTCGGCCGGGGCCGTCTTGATGACGAAGGTCTGGCGCTCGAGGTAGTTGCGCAGCGTCGGTGCCTGGTCCAGGCCGATGGCGACGATCTCGCGCGCCTCGGCACGCTTCTCGTACTTGCCCACCAGCGACGACAGCAGCACCAGCATCAGCGGGCCCATCGCGATCGAGGTGAAGAACACCACCATCAGCGTGCGCCGGTCGCGCAGCGCGTCCTTGAGTTCCTTGACGAAGACCGTCCACATCGCGCGCGGATCGCTCATTGCCGCTGTCCCTCCGCGCCGAACGCGAGGCGCACGAAGGCGTCCTCGAAGTCGTCGCAGCCGGCCTGCTCGCACAGGCTCGCGACGGTGCCGTCGGCGACGTGGCGGCCGTGCGCCACGACGACGACGCGGTCGCACAGCCGCTCCACCTCCTGCATGATGTGCGTGGAGAAGACGATGCACTTGCCCGTCTCGTCGCGCAGCACGCGCAAGGCCTCGCGCAGCGCCCGCGTGGCGACGACGTCCAGGCCGTTGGTGGGCTCGTCGAGCACGATGTTGGCGGGGTCGTGCACGAGCGCGCGCGCGAGCGCCGTCTTCATGCGCTCGCCCTGGCTGAAGCCTTCGGTGCGGCGATCGAGCAGCGCCTCCATCTCGAGCAGCCGCGCGAGATGCTCGCAGCGTGCCTGCGCGACGTCGTCGGCCACGCCGTGCAGGCGGCCGTGGTAGACGATGTTCTCGCGCGCGGTCAGGCGCGGGTACAGGCCGCGCGCGTCGGACAGCACGCCCAGGCGCGCACGCAGGGCCTGCGGATCGTCGTGCAGGTCGATGCCGTCGACGCGGATCGTGCCGCTGTCGGGCGTCACCAGGCCCACGAGCATGCGCAGGCTGGTCGTCTTGCCGGCACCGTTGGGGCCCAGCAGCCCGGTGATGACGCCGTCCTGCGCGTGCAGGGTCATGCCGTCGACGGCCGTGACGGTGCGCGCGGCGCGGCCGCGGCCGGTCGTGAACTGCTTGCGCAGGTCGTCCATCGCGATCATCGGGGATCCTTCGGGGCGGACGCCGCCGTGTCGGGGGGGCGCGGCGACGGGTCGTCGAAGCGGCGCGGATCGTTCGTGGCCGGCACGCCGCGCGCGGGCAACAAGGGCTGGAACGCCAGCGGGCGCGGCACCTTGGCGGCGCAGCCCATGTCCACCGCCTGGGCCTCGGCGTCGGTCGCGGCGTCGACGAAATGGAAGACGGCGTCGCGCATGCACGCGATCGCCGTGACGTTGTGGCCGTTGTTGGCAACGACCACGGAGCGGGCCTTCGACCCCAAGGCCTTGGCGACGCGCTCGGCGTGCCGCGGCGGCGTCACCGGGTCGAGGCCGCCGGACAGCAGCAGCACCGGCGCGGCGCTCTTCGGGATCGTGTAGAACGCGGCCGGCACCTCGCCGCGCGGCCAGCGGGCGCAGACCGCGCGGTACAAGCCCTGGGCGCCCTCGTCGCTCGCCGGTCCCGAGGCGGCTGCCATGCGCGGCACGTCCTCGGCGCAGACGACCGAGAAGTGCTGGCCTTCCGACAGGTCGGTCGGCAGGCCGCCGGTGGACGAGGACAGCGCCAGCAACGGCCCGAAACGCCCTGCCGCGGCTTCCTCGATGGCGTGCGGCAGCATCGCGCCCAGCGACGGCGTGTACAGCGGCGAGTGCACCAGGCTGCGCAGCGCCTCGGCCGTCAGCGTCAAGCGGCGTGGCTGGCCCGTGACCGGATCGGCCGCGTCGACCGCCTTCGGCAGCGACGCCAGCAAGGCCTGCCAGCTTCGCACCAGCGCCGGGTGGGCCTGCGCACAGGCCTTTTCGGCAGCGCAGTCGCGGAACAAGGCCTGCATCGCGGCCTGGCCGTCGACGTCGAAGCTCTGCGGCAGCACCATGTCGGGCGGCGCCACGCCGTCGATGACCACGCGCCGCACGTGCTGCGGATACGCCCGCAGGTACTCGAGCGCGGCACGCGTGCCGTAGCTGATGCCCAGCAGGTCGACCTGCTCGGCGCCCAGCGCGGCGCGCACGGCGTCGGCGTCGGCCATCGCGATGGGGGTGGTGTAGAAGCGCAGGTCGCCCCAGGGCAGCTTCTGCAGCGTCGCGCGGCAGGCGTCCAGGCCGGCGACCAGGCGCGCGCGGTCGAGGGCGCGGGCGAGGCCTTCGTCGGGCGCGGGCACGTCGCATTGCAGCGGCGCGCTGTGGCCGGTGCCGCGCTGGTCGATCAGGACCAGGTCGCGCCGGGCGCCGAGCCGCGAGGACAGGTGCGCGAGGGTGCCGGCCAGGCCGATGGCGCTCTGGCCAGGGCCGCCCGCGAAGAAGAAGACCGGGTCGGGCAGCTTCTGGCGCGCCAGCGCGGGGATCACGGCCACGTGCAGGTCGATCTGCGTGCCGTCGGGCCGGGCCGGGTCCAGCGGGCGCTTGAGCACGCCGCATTGCGCATCGTGGTCCAGGCCCGCGAGGCGGCAGGTGTGCAGCGCCAGCGGCGCCGAAGCGGCCGCGGCCGGCACCGCGAAGGCGGCGCCGCCCGTGCCCCACGCAGCGAATGCGGCCAGTACGACGAGCCCGCGGCGCACGAGGCGCGGAGAGCCGCCGATCACGCGCGCGGAGCCCAGGCGGCGGCGGTCTGCTTCAGGGTGGGCTGGTTCATGCGCATCAGGTCGGTGGCGCCGCCGATGAACTCGCCGTTGACGAAGATCATCGGGAACGTGGTCCAGCCCGTCCACAGCTTCAGGGGCAGGCGCTTGCGCCACTCGCTCAGGTAGCTGCCGTACTCGAGGTACTTGAAGGGGATGCCGGCGGAGTCCAGCCACTTGCGCGCCCTGCCCGGAAACGGGTTCCAGCGCATGCCCACGACGACGACCGCGTGGGCGGCGACCGCGGCTTCCACTTCGCCGATGACGGCCTTGCCTTCGTCCGAGATGCGGGCGCGGATGGCGGGATGGATGCGGGATTCGTCAAGGATGGCTCTGGTCACGATGGCGCTCCGGCGGTGTGCGAAGGCCGTCAGCGTATCAGGTCCGTCCCCTTCGCCGGCCTCCGTTCACCGGCGATCCACGACGCTTCGTCGGAGCGCTCGCGCAGCGGCCGCTACGTCGTCGGGCCGCTCGTCACCGTGACCTCGGAGGGGCGGACCGACAACGCACCCGAGTGGATCACCCGCGCGATCAGGAACAGCTCGCCCAGCGGACGCGCGACCCCCACCTGGAAGCTGCCGCCGCCGAGCGGTCCGGCGAGCGTCGCGGTGACGAGCGCGTCGTCATCGAGCTTGAGCACCATGTGCGAACCGACGGCCTGGTCGGTGGCGAAGCGCGCGAGCCGCCGGCCGCCTTCGGACGTGAGCCGGAAGCGCAGCACGAATCGACCCTCGGGCCCCATCTGCGGCTGCACGTCGGCGATGTCCGCCTGGTCGAACCACACCTGCCCCGACTCGCCCGTGGCGGCGAAGCGACCCTGGTGGCTCAGCAGGAAGCGCAGGGCATCGTCCGGATCGGACGCCGCCGCGACCCGGACGTCGAGCCGATCGCCGCGGACCGCGATCGTCGGCGCGGGATGCAGGAAGCCGAAGACGCTGTCGTCGGCCAGTCGGCTCTCGACGACGGCTCGGTCGCCCGCGGCGAACGCGCCGGCGCCGGCCACCGTGACGTGGCGGTCGGACCTGTCGCCGCTGCAGGCGGCCAGGGTCGCCGCGGCGAGGATGGAAACGAGCAGGAGGCGCATGGGCGAAAGAGGCGTGAACGATCGGATCGGCCGCGGATGGTAGCGGTTCGTTGCGCAGGCGTGCCGCGTTCGGGGCGCGACACCTCTGCAAGGGCATCCCGATTTCGGCATCATGGCGCCTTCTCGCGCGAACGCGCAGGGCGCGCGCGCGGCGAACCCCGTCGAAAGGAAACCCCGTCATGAAGCTCTACTACAGCCCCGGCGCCTGCTCGCTGTCGCCCCACATCGCCCTGCGCGAGGCGGGCATGAAGTTCGATCTCGTCAAGACCGCGCTGCAGACGCACACGCTCGCCGACGGCAGCGACTACTACCAGATCACCGCCAAGGGACAGGTGCCGCTGCTGGAGCTCGACGACGGCTCGCGCCTCAGCGAAGGCCCCGCCATCCTGCAGTACATCGCCGACCACGCGCCGGCCAGCGGCCTCGCGCCGGCGGCCGGCACGACGGAGCGCTACCGCGTGATGGAGTGGCTCAACTTCATCACCAGCGAGCTGCACAAGGGCTTCTCGCCCCTGTTCAACGGCAAGATGCCGCAGGAGGCCAAGGAGATCTTCGCCGCCCGGCTCAAGGACAAGTACGCCTTCGTCGACGCGAAACTGGAGGGCAAGGACTACCTGATGGGCGCGCAGTTCAGCGTCGCCGACGCGTACCTGTTCACCGTGACGAACTGGGCCGCGGGCGTGGGCATCGACCTCGCGGGCTTCAAGAACCTGGCGGCCTTCAACGCCCGCATGAAGGCGCGTCCCGCGGTGCAGGACGCGATGAAGGCCGAGGGCCTGCTGAAGTAAGGCTAGACCGCCTTGGGCGTGACCTTGCCCGCCGCTTCCTTCGCGAGCACGCGCGCGCGCTCGACGTCGGCGTCGTGGGCCAGCGCCACGCCCATGCGGCGCTTGACGAAGCTCTCGGGCTTGCCGAACAGGCGCACCTCGGTCTGCGGCACGCGCATCGCGTCGGCCAGGCCGTCGAAGCGCAGCGCCTTGGCGTCGACCCCGCCGTAGATCACGGCGCTCGCGCCGGGGCTCTTGAGCGACACGTCCACCGGCAGGCCGAGGATGGCGCGCGCGTGCAGCTCGAACTCGTTCTGCCACTGCGTGATCATCGTCACCATGCCGGTGTCGTGCGGGCGCGGGCTCACCTCGCTGAACCAGACGTCCGATCCCTTGACGAACAGCTCGACGCCGAACAGGCCCTGGCCGCCGAGGTCGTCGGTGACGGCCTTGGCGATGCGCTGCGCGCTCGCCAGCGCCGCCGGATCCATGCGCATCGGCTGCCAGCTCTCCACGTAGTCGCCCTTGACCTGCACGTGGCCGATGGGCGCGCAGAAGCTGGTCTGCACCGCGCCGTTGGCGCCCAGCGAGCGCACGGTCAGCAGCGTGATCTCGTAGTCGAAGTCGATGAAGCCCTCGACGATCACGCGGCCGTGGCTCACGCGGCCGCCGGCCATCGCGTAGTCCCACGCCGCCTTCACGTCGTCCGGCCCGTCGATCTTGCTCTGGCCCTTGCCGGAGCTGCTCATCACCGGCTTGACGATGCACGGGTAGCCGATGGCGGGCCTGCCGCCGGTTCCGTCGATGGCGGCCTGCAGCTCCGCGAGCGAGTCGCAGAACACGTAGGGGCTGGTGGGCAGGGCCAGCGTCTCGGCGGCGAGACGGCGGATGCCTTCGCGGTCCATCGTCAGGCGCGCGGCGCGCGCGGTGGGGACCACGCGGACGACGCCCTCGGCCTCCAGCGCCTGCAGCTCCGACGTGGCCAGCGCCTCGATCTCCGGCACCACCAGGTCGGGCTTCTCGCGCTCGATCAGCGCGCGCAGCGCCACCGGGTCGCTCATCGTGATCGTGTGCGCGTGGTGGGCCACCTGCTGGCCCGGCGCGTTCTCGTAGCGGTCGACGGCGATGGTCTCGACGCCCAGGCGTTGCAGCGCGATCAGCACTTCCTTGCCGAGCTCGCCGCTGCCCAGCAGCATCACGCGGGTGGCGGCAGGGCTCAGGGGCGTGCCGAGGGGCTTGTTGTAGGTGGTCATGACGGTTTGGACGGGGGTCGGGGAAGAAAGATCAGGCCTTGGTGGACGCGGGCTTGAACACGCCCTCGCAGGTGGCGCGTTGCGGGTCGCCGGCCGGCAGCTTGACGCACAGGCCTTGCACCTGCGTGCTCAGGTGGTCGATGACGGCCTGGTGCTTGCCGCCGGTATTCCACTTGACGAGCTTGGCGCCCAGGCGCTGCAGCGAACGGCCGCTGCGCTGGTCGAACGCGTTGGGCTGGCTCGCGGCCTCGTTGAACACCGCCTGCGCGGTGGCCTCGATGCGCCTGGCGTCGTGGGGCGCCAGGTCGACCAGCGCGCCGAGATACGAGTTGCCCCACTGCAGGCGCGTGGCCGGGCCCTCGCTCTTGTCGAAGGCCTGCTGGTACCACTGCAGCGCCTCCGCGGTGTGGCCCTGCTTGCGCGCGTTGGAGCCGAGCTCGCTCATCAGGTAGTACGGCGAGTGGCTCTTGGAGAGGCTGGACTTCAGCAACGTCGCCGACTCGCTCCACAGGCCGGCTTCCTCGAGCAGTTGGGCGGCGGTCGGAATGACGGCCTGGCGCTCGAACGCGTTGGTGGCCTCGCGGTCGGTGGTGGCCGCGGTGTCGCGCACTTCCTTGACCAGCGCCGGCGGCAGCTTGGGGTGCATCGTGTCCTTGGGCTGGTCGATGCGCGCGAGATCGACGCGGGCGAACAGCGCGCCCACGCGATCGCCGCGCGACAGGGTGGTGTCGGCCTGCAGGCGCACCAGCGCGGCGTCGAGCGACGCGACGAGCTTCTGGCGGTCCGCGCCCGGCTTCGGCGCCAGCGCGGTGACGATGTCGGTGCCGTTGTTCACCAGCACGTCCATGTACGTGCGGCTCAGTGCCGGATCGGCCAGCACCTGGGCGACACGGGCGCGCGTGGCGGCGTCGGGCGCCGGGGCGTTCTTCTCGTCGCCGTCGGCAATGGATTTCAGCGCGAGGCGCGTGCAGGCGGCCGACTCGCTCGCCGGGCAGCTCGCCGCGAGCTTGCGCAGCAGCGGCCCGCGCTCAGCGGCCGGCACGGCCTGCGCGCCTTCGTCGGTGTCCCACGAGTAGAACGCCAGCAGGCGCCACTCGCTGCCCGCCAGCGGCTTGCCGGCGCGGGCGTCGGCCAGCACGGCCGCGATCGGCCGGCCGCTGGCCATGCCCAGTTGCAGCAACTGCATCACCTGCGCGGCGTCGACCTCGCCCGGCAGGCGCGTGAGCTCGCTGCGGTCGGGGCTGAACAGGATCAGCGTGGGATAGCCGACCACCTTGAACTTCGTGCCCAGCTTCTGCGCGCCGGGGGCGTCGCCGTCCAGGTGCACCGCGACGAAGCTCTTCGACTGCTCGGCGAAGTCCTGCCGATTGAACAGCGTGGCCTTGAGCTGGTTGCACGGCGGGCACCACACGGCGCCCCAGTACAGCAGCACGGGCTTGCCCTGGGCCTTGGCGGTGGCGAAGGCCTTGTCGATGTCGGCGTCGCTGGTTGCCTCCTGCCAGGCCACGTTGGTGGACGGCGGCCCGTCGACGGCGTGCGCGGCGGGGCCGAAGCCGGCCAGCGTCGCGGCGAGCGCGACGGCCAGGGCGGAGGCCTTCAAGGTGCGTGCGGAAGAGTGCGGCAGTCGGATCATCGAGGAAGTCTCCAGGGATACGGATGGGCGAGCCCCCTGCCTCGAACGCGGCCGGTAGGCGGCGGCGAGGCGCGGGCTGGGCGGCGCGGACGCCTATTGTCCGCGACTGCGGGCACGCGGGCGCGCGCATGCACATGCGTTCCCCGCACGTGGCGCGCGGGCGCTCAGGCGCCTGCGCCGGCGGGGGGGTCGGCCGCGTCGTCGGACGGATGGCCGAGCGCCTGCTGGGTCGACTCCTCGAGCGGCTCCGGCGTCGCGCGCGCCAGCGCCATCCAGGTGGCGAACGGCAGCCGCAGCGCGCGGCGCGGCGCCGGGCGCAGCACGTCCAGCACGCCGTCGCGCTCCACCATCACGCCGTAGTCCTCGGGCACGTCGTCGGCGTCGCCGATGCCCTCGGCGAGCACGTACCAGCACTCGCGCGCCATCTGCCGGTAGGCCTCGCCCTTGGCGGACTTGCGCAGGTCGCCCAGCAGGTCCGCGCGCCGCACCTTGATCTCGTGGACGACGGGCTCGAGGTAGTCCTCGACGCTCGTGTTGCGCACCGAGAAGAGATCCGGGCGCGCGATGGTCCACTGCCCGGTTCCGAGCGCGTCGTCGCCGATGCGCACGCGCAGCGCCAGGCCGCGCCAGGCGATGCGCCCGGCGCGCTGCATCGCGACGGCGACGCGGCCGATCAGCGCCTCGTGCGCGTCGCGCGCGGCGCGGTTGCGCGCGAGCGTGGCGGCCAGCACCGCGACGCCGGCGTCGGTCACGCGCAAGGTCTCGCGGCCGTGGCCGTCGCGCAGGCGTTCCACCCAGCCGACCGCGAGCAGCTCCACCTCGACCAGGTCCTGGCTGGGCCAGCCGGCGGACCGCCAGATGGCGCGCAGGCGGCGGCGATGCAGTTCGGTCAGGATGGGCGGCGGGGTCACGATGAGCACACGAAAGTATCCGATTACTACCCGCTCAGGGCGTGAGCTTCGAACAATGGCGGCGTCCGTTCAACAGCGACCAGGAGACGACCATGGCCAAGAAGATTCTGATGATCTGCGGCGATTTCGGCGAGGACTACGAGACGATGGTGCCGTTCCAGGCCTTGCAGGCCGTGGGACACGTCGTGCACGCGGTCGCGCCCGACAAGAAGGCCGGCGACTACGTCACGATGGCGATCCACGATTTCGACGGCGCCCAGACCTACAGCGAGAAGCCCGGCCACCGCTTCACGCTCAACGCGAGCTTCGCCGACACGCGCGCCGAGAGCTACGACGCGCTGGTGGTGCCCGGCGGCCGCGCGCCCGAGTACCTGCGCATGAACGCGCAGGTGGTGGCGATGACGAAGCACTTCCTGTCGGCCGGCAAGCCGGTGGCCGCGATCTGCCACGGCGCGCAGCTGCTGGCGGCCACGGGCCTGCTCAAGGGCCGCAAGGTCTCGGCCTACCCGGCCTGCCAGGTCGAGGTCGAGCTGGCCGGCGCCGAGTACATGGGCATGGCGGTCGACCAGGCCGTGACCGACGGCAACCTGGTGACGGCGCCCGCCTGGCCGGCGCATCCGGCCTGGATTTCCCAGTTCCTGGCGGTGCTGGGCACGCGTATCACCCTGTAAAGCCCCGGGTTCGCCGCTGGCGAGCCCGTGCCGTCGGGCGTACATTGGCCGGAGGGCGCCGCGGCGTGCTGCGCCTTCCCGGAGAGCCGCGCGCAGCGCGACGCGGCCTGGCCAAGAAGACCTGCATGTGTGAAATCTTCATCAGCGCCGACCCCGCGAGCTACGAAAGCCGCACCCGTTCCGTTCGCCTGCACGGCGTCGTCACGAGCATCCGGCTGGAGCATCTTTATTGGGAGGTGCTCGAGGAGATCGCGCGCCGCGACGGCATGAGCGTCGTCCACCTCATCGAGAAGCTCTACGACGAGCTGGTGACGGCGCGCGGCGGCGTGGGCAACTTCACGTCGTTCCTGCGCGTGAGCGCGCTGCGCTACGAGGCCCTGGTGGCGCAAGGCCGCATCCCGGCCGACACGCGCATCCCCATCCGCTCGCTCGACGCCCGCAGTGTGCTGCGCGAATTGCCCAAGGGCTGGACCATCCAGCCGACCGCCCCCGTGGCGGGCGCCGACACGCCCTCGCCCGGCCGGGCGCTGCAGCGCGCATTGACGCGGCTGCCGCACTGACCGGCGCGTTCAGCCGACGCGGAATCGCCCCGGCGACGCGTTGACCGCCGCGGCGGACGCGTCGACCGCCTCCGCGCAGGCACTCATCGTCCTCGACATCATGTCGATGAAGGCGCGCGTCTTCGCGGGCATCAACCGGCGGCCGGGGAACACCGCCCAACAGTCCGCGTCCGGCAGGCACCAGTCGGGCAGGATGCGCTGCAGCTCGCCGCGCTCCAGATAGGGTTCGGCGAAGAAGTCGGCCACGGCGACCACGCCGGCACCGCTGCGAGCGAGCCGGATCAGCACGTCCGGCGAATTGGCGCGCACGTGCTGTTGCGGGACGATGTCGTGGGCCGGCGGCTCGGCGCCGCGGCGGCGCACGGTGGACGCCGACGGCGTATCGTCGCCCGCGACCTTGCGCGCGGACAACTGCCAGGCGATCGCCTCGCCGGAGCGCGACAGCAGCATCAACGCCGGCATGGTGCGCAGGGCCTCCGGCGTCAACGGCTCGCCGTGCTCGCGCAACAGCGCCGGCGCGGCGTACAGGCCCGTCGTGAACACGGCCAGGCGGCGCGCGGACAACTGCGCGTCGTCGGGCAGGGCACCCATGCGGATCGCGAGGTCGAAGTTCTCGCCGATCAGGTCGACGCGGCGCGGCGAGAGGTCGAGCTCCAGCGCCACCTCGGGAAAGTCGCGGATGAATCCGGCCAGTGGCTTCTCCAGCGCGGTGCTGGCGAAGTCGCCCGGCATCGACACCCGCAGCCGTCCGCTGGGACGCGCCTGGCGCGACAACGCGAACGCAAGCGCGGCGTCCACCTCCTCCGACAAGGCGCGCGCGTGATCGAGCACGCCCTGTCCGAACTCGGTGATGACCAGCTTGCGCGTCGTGCGCTGGAGCAGCCGTTCACCGAGCCGCTTCTCGAGCGCGGCGATGCGGCGCGACACGGTCGACTTGGGGAGCTGCACCCGCTCCGCGGCGCGGCTGAAGCTGCCCGCCTCGGCCACGCGGGCGAACAGCAGCAGGTCGTCGGCGTCGGGGGTCATCGGGCGAGCCTCCGCTCATCGGCTGCGGCGTGACCGACTTCGGAAGGAACGCCTTCGGGCGGCCGGGCGGCGTCCATCGCGGCTCCGGTGAGGGCTGCACATGTCATGCGAACTTGCGCGCCATCGCGCGCTGGATGGCCAGCGTGACGCCGCAGGGCAGCCGCAGCGGTTGCTCGATCATGGGGTTCCTTCGCGCTTGTCTTGCCCGCGCCGCGATGCGGCGTCATGCCGGGTGCCGGCGCTGGGCTCAAGCCATTCAACAGCTTAGCGCAGGACGGCCGCGTCGCCGAGGACGACCCGGCGGCGACGCCGGCGACCGCTCCTCGAGCAGGGCGATTTCCGGCAGCGCGCCGATCACGCCACGACCGTCGCGTCGACGAACGGCCGGGTGGCGAGTCGGCCGCGCGAACCCCTGCGAAGGCGTCTCGCCCGGACGATCGTCAGGCGACGTCCATGGCATCGAATCCCAGGGACGACGAGTTGGAGGCCGTCTCGTCGAACGATCCATGAAGGGTCGCCATCATGGCGCTGTCCAGGGACAGTTCCATGTACCGGTAGCTCGATCGGATGGCCTGTCGCACATGCGCGATCTCGCGCGCGGAGGGGGCGTGCCCCAGCAAGGTGGCGACGATGTCGAGCGCTTCCCAGGGGTGCGTGTCGTCGTACTCGGCATGCACCTTGAGCCACCGCATCGCCGGCACGCGGACTTCCTCGGGCAACGATTTCGCGTAGGTGTCCTTCGAACACACCACGCACGACCATTCGCCCGTGGCGCCTTCGACGGCGTAGTTCGTCGCCGCGATGGCGACTGCCAGGTCGGCGCGGTCGCAGACGTACCAGCACCAATGCGCCAGGGCCTGGAGCTCTTCGGTGTCGACGCCCGAACGCAGGTCGTTCAGGCTCAGGCCCGCCGCACCGGCCCAGGTCGCCCAATGCTCCGCATGCTTCTGCTCGACGCGGATGTTCTGGATCAGGTAGCGGCGCGCCATGTCCACGCCGATGCCGTCCCCGTAGCCGGCCTTCTTGAGGTTCATGGCCATGAACCGCGGAAACTGTTCGATCGTGGGCCACACGCCGACCAGGAAGCGCTGCATGGCCTGCAGCGGCAGCCGGGCGTCGCGCATCAGCGAGAACAGCTCGTGATCGACGACACGGCGCTTGTGCGGCGCCGTCTCGTGAACCACGCGTTGCAACCAGACCGGATAGCTGCCGATGCTCTTGAGGTCGCCGGTGCGGCGGAATGCGTTTGACATGGCTCTCCTGACGTGGACGTTCGTGAAAGAAGCTCGCTCGAACCGGCCTGCGATCGGCGCTGCATGATGCGCCCGATCCGCAATCAGATGAAGGCTTCCCGGCTGTGCGCGTCGAGCAACGCCAGGACTTCCTCGAAATTGATGGGCTTGGTCAGATAGCTCTCGAACCCGCAGGCCATCGCCGCGCGGATCTGTTCCGGCAAGGCGTCGGCCGACAGCGCGACCAGGCGCACACCCCGGGTCGCGCGATCGCGGCGCAGCGCCCGCGCGAGCTCGATCCCGGTCATGTCGCCCAGGTTCATGTCGACGAGCATCAGGTCCGGCGGCTCGGCGCGGGCGCTCGCCAGCGCCGTCGCGCCGTCCGTCGCCACGCGCAGCGACACGCCGCGTCGCAGGGTCACGAGCTGGCGCACCAGCTCCGCGTTGACCTCGTCGTCTTCCGCATAGAGCACGCTGAGCGCGGGAGCCGCCCGCGTTTCCGACCGGGCCATGCGCGCCGAATCGGACGGCACGGCCGGCGCGTCGGCGATGCCCAGGCGCAGGCTGGCGCAGGTCCCCACGCCGAACGTGCTCGTGACGGTCAGCTCGCCGCCCATCATTTCGGCGAGCTGGCGCGAGAGGACGAGCCCGATCCCGGTGCCTTCGACGGACGACGATTCGGCGCCGAGCCGATTGAACGGCTGGAACAGGCAGTCCAGGCGGTCGGCCGGAATGCCCTGCCCGGTATCGGTGATCAGGATCTCGCACTCATGCTTCGACCGCTTCCAGGTCAATGCGACGCGCCCGCCCGGCCGGTTGTATTTCACGGCGTTGCTGAGGAGGTTGACGAGCACCTGCCGAAGCCGCACGGGATCGGCGTTGACCCATACCTCGCCGGGCGGCGTGGGCCGGGCGTCGGCGCCGCGGCCCGGATTCGAGTCGGGCAGGCCGGCCGCCAGGAAGACCTCGACGCCGGCCTTGGTGACCAGCGGCGACACCATGGTCGCCGCCTCCTCGATGACCCGGGACAGCTGGACCGCCTGGGACGAGACCGACATGTCGCCGGACTCGATTCGAGACAGGTCGAGGACGTCGTTGACCAGGGCGAGGAGGTGCGCGCCGGCGTTCTCGACGTGCTGCACGCGCTCGAGCTGCTCGGGCGAGAGCGGCCTGGCGGTGTCCAGGCGAAGAAGCTGGGAAAAGCCGATCACGGCGTTCAGCGGCGTGCGCAGCTCATGGCTCATGCGCGAAAGGAATTCGGTCTTCGCCCTGCTCGACGCCTCCAGGGCTTCGTGCGCCCTTCGCTCGGCGTCCGCCACGATGCGCACGGTGATGTCGCGCAGCACGATCGTCGTCAACGTCCCCTGCTCCATCTGCAATCTCGACAACGAGGCCTCGATCGGAAAGGCGCGGCCGTCCCGCTTTCGACCCGTCAGTGCCTGCAGCGATCCCGTACTCGACACGGCGGGCGGACCCTCCGCCGTGGCCTGGCCGGTCGCGACCGCGACGTGCTCGACGAAGCGATCGATCGGACTGCCCAGCGCATCGACCGCGGCGACGCCGAACATCGTCTCGGCGGCCCGATTGAACAGGACGATCCTGCGGTCTTCGTCGACGGTGATCACGCCTTCGCTGACCGCGTGGATCAGGCGCTCCATCCGCAGGTCGGACGCGGCCTGCATGCGCACGGTCCGGCGCACGAAGCCGAGGCCGGAGATCATCAGCAGGACGGCGATGCCGGTGTTGAGGCCCAGCAGAAGGCGCTGGGTCGTCCTGGAGGCCTCGCCGAGCTGGGCGGAGAACGCGCTGGTCAGGCGGGTCAATCGCGCGTTGAAGTCCGGCGACTGCAGGAGGATGGCCTGGACGGCGGGAGACTGCAGATCCCCGGCGCGGATTCGTTCGTGCGCCCGCTCCACCAGGGCCCGCATCTCCTGGATCGTCCGGTCGCCTTCCGTCCAGGTGGCGATCGGCTTCGACATGAACGGGACTCGCTGGAACCAGCGAAACATGCGGATCAACCCGTCGATGTCGTCGGGATGGTTGCCACCGTCGATGAAGCCTTGGCGTGCCACCGCCAGGTCGGGCTCCGGCCGCTGCAAGGCCTCCCTCGCGGCCCGGTCTCCGAGCGGTATCGCCAAGGCCGACATGAAGCGCACGTAGTCGGCCTCCTGGCGCTTCTCGGCGTAGTCCAGGAGATAGATCTGCGCGTCCTTCTGCGCCTTCGAGTACAGGCTCTCGCCGGCGACGTACGCGCGGACGGTCGACAGCAATTGAATGCTGATGGCGGCAACCGACGCCTGCAGGATCGTCATGGCGACGAAGACCGCGACGATCGGCCAGTAACGCGGCAGCCAGGGCACCAGACGGGTCTTCTTCACGCTCATCATGAGGGACATTGCGAGTCGTTGCGCGACCCGGCGGCTTGCACATGGGACACGCCATGTCGGCTCACAGCCAGGAATGCCGCCACTTGGACGGCCGGATTGAGCGCTTCCGGGATCGTGACAGATGCGCCGCCGCCCCGGGAGGGGAGCTCACCCGCGAGGTCGTCGGGAATCCTCGACGCGCGACGCCGAGCGGTCGCACGGCATCGATCCCGGCCCGGGATGGGCAGACTGACGCCGGGCGGCACCTGCGCAGCGAGGCAAGATTGTGCCGCTGGCGGAACAATGATGTGCGATCCGACGCCTTCCGGCGCACCAGGGATGTCAATACAGTCTCATCAAACGGAAACCTCCGTTCGACCGATCAACACCCCGGCACCCGAAGGAGCCCCTCGTGAACATCCTGCAAATCAACTCCAGCGCACGCTCTTGGACCAATGGCCAGGGCTCGCAATCCACCCGCCTGGCCAACGAGCTTGTCGAGCAACTGCGCGCCGCCAACCCAAGCGCGACGCTGACGCTGCGCGACCTCACCGCCAACCCGCATCCCGCGCTCGACGAAGCGACGCTGGGCGCCCTGTTCACGCCCGCCGAGGCGCGTTCCGCCGAGCAGCACGCCCGCGTCGCGCTCGACCACGCGCTGATCGAGGAGGTGAAGGCCGCCGACGTCATCGTGATCGGCGTGCCGATGGTCAACTTCGGCATCACCAGCCAGCTGAAGAACTGGATCGACGCGATCGCCAAGGCCGGCGTCACGTTCAAGTACGGCGCCACCGGCCCGGTGGGCCTGATCGAAGGCAAGAAGGCCTACGCGGTGCTGACGCGCGGCGGCGTCTATCGCGACCAGCCGCACGACACCCAGGTGCCGTACCTGCGCCAGACGCTGGGCTTCCTGGGCATCACCGACCTCGAGTTCATCTACGCCGAAGGCCTGGCGATGGGCCCGGACGCCGAAGCCAAGGCGCTGGCCTCGGCCCGCGGTGACATCGCCCGCATCATCGACGGCGCCGCCGTCGCTGCCTGACCCGTTCATCGACGCGGCCCCACGCGGGCCGCCACCAAGGAAACGCTTCATGACCACGACCCTGACCGCCCCCGTTCCCACCGCGAGCCCGGATGCCGTCGTGCGCCACCCGCGCACGGTGGAGCGCCTGGTCACGGGCCAGGCCACCAGCGATGGCGACGGCGTCAAGCTGACGCGTGTGCTGACCCAGCCGCTGCAGCGCCGGCTCGACCCGTTCCTGATGCTCGACGCCTTCGGCTCGGACGACGCCACCGACTACATCGGCGGCTTTCCCGACCATCCGCACCGCGGCTTCGAGACGGTGACCTACATGATCGCGGGCCGCATGCGCCATCGCGACTCGACCGGCAACGAAGGCCTGCTGCAGAACGGCGGCGTGCAATGGATGACCGCGGGCCGCGGGCTGATCCACAGCGAGCTGCCCGAGCAGGAAGAAGGCCGCATGGAGGGCTTCCAGCTGTGGCTGAACCTGCCGGCGGCCGACAAGATGGGCACGCCCGGCTACCGCGACATCCCGACCGGCGAGATCCCCGAGCTGCGCCTCGCGGGCGCGACCGTGCGCGTGATCGCGGGCGCGAGCCACGGCGTGGTCGGCGCGGTGCAGAAGGCGCACACCGAGCCGCTGTATCTCGACCTGCACCTGGAGCCGGGCGCGACCTTCGAGCAGCCGCTGCCCGCGGGCCACAACGCGTTCGTCTACGTGTATCGCGGCGAGCTGGACGTCGACGGCGGCGCGAGCCGCACGACGGTGCCGCGCCAGCGCATGGCCGTGCTCGCGAACGCGGCCGACCGCGACGGCGTGCGCGTCGAGGCGGGTGCGGACGGCGCGCGGGCGCTGTTGATCGCGGGCCAGCCGCTGAACGAGCCGATCGCCCAGTACGGCCCGTTCGTGATGAACAAGCAGGCCGAGATCTTCCAGGCGGTCGAGGACTTCCGCGCCGGCAAGTTCGGCACGCCGCCCGGCCGCTGATCGCGCCGCGTCCGGCAATGAAAAATGGCGCCCGAGGGCGCCATCCTGATTTGCGGACCGTGCGAATCAGGTCGGGCTGTTGGCCGCGCGGAAGATGTCCTTGGCGACGCCCGTGGTCGGGTCGACGCTGGTGACGATGTCCGTGAAGATGTTGCCCAGCTGCATGACCTGGGTATGCGTCGTCAGCGTGTCGGTGCCGTTGGACACCTCGGCCACCGAAGCCGTCGCCTGGGGCGTCGCGAGTTCCGTGTAGGTGGACGCGGTGCCGTAGGCGACCTGCGACGCGACGTTGAGCGAGTTGATCGACATCGACAGCTCGAGGCCCTGGTTGTTGGCGGCCAGGTTGATCAGGCGGAACTTGGAGCCTTGAGCGATGGTCGGGGCGGTGTTGTCGTCCGCGATCAGCTGTGCGACGGGGGTCGAACCGTTGACGTAGACCATCAGCGTGTAGTCGCCGCCGGCGGCCAGCGTCGCGGCCTGCTGCACGCCCGCCACGAGCATGAAGGGCGTGATGGTGGCGCCGTTGACCACCACGGTCGGCGGCGTGCCGGTGCTGGTCACGAAGTAGTTCGAGTATTGCGGCGTGGTGTTCGACGCCAGCAGGGTGATCGCCTTGCCGGTGTTGTCGGTGCCGGTGACCTGCGCCGAGAGGCCGTTCGTGGACGTGATGGCGCGCACGCGGGCGGACGTGTTCTGGACCGGCGTGGCCGAGCCGGAGGTGCCCTGCGTCAGCATGATGGCGTTGGCCAGGCTGCCGCCGGCGCCCGGGGTCAGGATGATCGTGAGGATCTGCAGCGCCGCCAGCGTGATCGGCGTCGGCGTCTGGAAGCGCACGTCGGTGAGGTTGTTGTTGCCCACCACCGTGACGTAGTACGAGTCCGGCTTGATGTCGGTGGCGAACGCGCTCTGGGACGGGGAGGTGGTGCTCGCCACGATGCCGGAGACCAGCAGCGTCGCGACGGACAGATCCTTGGCCGTGGACAGGTAGACATCCACCGCGCCGATGTCGGCCGAGGTGTTGAGCACGTTGACGCTGGCCGTGCCGGCGTCCGGCGTGTCGCTGGTTTCGGCGACCGGCACGAAGCGCAGCTCGTTGAGCAGGCCGTAGGCCACCAGCGAGTAGCGCTGGTCCTTGGCGAGGGTGCGCAGCTGGGCGGCGGTGGCGCTCGTCTCCGCGCCGCCGATCGTCGTGGTCAGCGCGAGGTGCACCTGGCCGGCCTCGACGTTGAAGAAGGCGCTGGCGGCGCCGTACGCGACGCCCGTGGTGATCTGCGTGGATTCGTCCGTGAATCCCAGGGCCGTCGGATAACCGACGCTCGCGTTGACCAGGCGCATCGGCGCACTCCCGGTGCTGCTGCCGCCGCAGCCAGCCAACATCAGGGGAACGGCGCCGCCCATGGCCAGGAACTCACGTTTGTTCATCGAGAAAACTCCACTTTCCAGGCGGACGCCTGTCATCTGAATCCAACATTATGGGGCATGGTGTGTTGCCGGTCTGTTGCCACCGGTCATGCGAACACCCATGTGCCGGGGCGAAAGCCCGGGATATCGAGTACGAATGCCGCCGCAAAGTTCAGCGGGGAGCCGCCCGAATTAGGGCGCCGCCCCTGATTCTGACAGGCCGCCACGGCCGGGTTCGGCCCTACCATCCGGGCCTCGCTCGCCTTTCGCTCGCCCGGGACCAAGATGACAACGCCCTATCCGAAGCTGCTCGCCCCGCTCGATCTCGGTTTCACGACGCTGCGCAATCGCGCCATCATGGGCAGCATGCACACCGGGCTGGAGGACGCCGCGCGCGACTTCCCGCGGATGGCGGCGTTCTACGCGGAGCGGGCGCGGCACGGGGTCGGCCTGATCATCACCGGCGGCTTCGCGCCCAACTTCGAAGGCTGGGTCAAGCCGTTCGCGGGCACCTTGTGGACGCGCAGCGGCGCCCGCCGCCACAAGCAGGTCACCGACGCCGTGCACGCGCAGGGCGGCAAGATCGCGCTGCAGATCCTGCACGCCGGCCGCTACGGCTACTCGCCGCTTTGCGTCGCGCCGAGCCGGCTGCAAAGCCCGATCTCGCCGTTCACGCCGCGGGCATTGACCGCGCGCGGCATCGAACGCCAGATCAAGGCCTTCGTGCGCTGCGCGGTGCTCGCGCGCGAGGCCGGCTACGACGGCGTCGAGGTGATGGGCAGCGAGGGCTATTTCATCAACGAGTTCCTGGTGCGCCACACCAACCACCGCACCGACGAGTGGGGCGGCGCCTACGAGAACCGCATGCGGCTCGCGGTGGAGATCGTGCGCCGGGTGCGCGAGGCGGTGGGGCCGGACTTCATCCTGATCTACCGCATCTCGATGATCGACCTGATCCCGGACGGCAGCACCTGGGACGAGGTGGTGCAGCTCGCCAAGGCCGTCACGGCCGCCGGCGCGACCCTCCTCAACACGGGCATCGGCTGGCACGAGGCCCGCATTCCCACCATCGTCACCAGCGTGCCGCGCGCCGCCTTCGGCTGGGTCACCGGCAAGATGCGCGCGGAGCTGCGGGCCGCCGGCGTCACCATTCCTCTCGTCACCAGCAACCGCATCAACACGCCGGAGGTGGCCGAGGGCCTTCTCGCGGCCGGCATCGACGAGTTCGGGCAGGCGGACCTGGTGTCGCTGGCCAGGCCGTTCCTGGCCGACGCGGCCTTCATGGAGAAGGCGGCGCAGGGGCGCGCCGACGAGATCAACACCTGCATCGCCTGCAACCAGGCCTGCCTGGACCACACCTTCCGCAACAAGCAGGCGACCTGCCTGGTCAATCCGCGCGCCGGCTTCGAGACCGAGCTGCGGATCACCCCGGCCGCGGCGCCGAAGCGCGTGGCCGTCGTCGGTGCCGGCCCGGCCGGCCTGGCCGCCGCGACCACGCTGGCCGAGCGCGGCCACCACGTGACGCTGTTCGACGGCGCCGAGCGCATCGGCGGCCAGTTCAACATGGCCAAGCGGGTGCCGGGCAAGGAGGAGTTCGTCGAGACGCTGCGCTACTTCGGCCGGCGCATCGAGCTGCTGCCGACGCTGGAGCTCAAGCTGGGCACGCGGGTCGACGCCGCGGCGCTGGCGGCGGGCGGCTTCGACGAGGTGATCCTGGCCACCGGCGTGGTGCCGCGCGATCCGCGCATCCCGGGCCAGGACAACGCCAAGGTGCTGAGCTACATCGACGTGCTGCTGCACGGCAAGCCGGTGGGCCAGCGCGTGGCCATCGTCGGCGCGGGCGGCATCGGCTTCGACGTCGCCGAGTTCCTGGTGACGGGCGCCGACCGCGGCGAGCCGTCGCCGACCTTGCACCTGGACGAATGGAAGCGCGAATGGGGTGTCGGCGATCCGGCGCGCACGGCCGGCGGCCTGGATCGTCCGCAGCCGTCGGCGCCGTCGCGCCAGGTGACGCTGCTGCAGCGCAAGCCCGGCAAGCACGGCGCGGGGCTGGGCAAGACGTCGGGCTGGGTGCACCGCGCGACGCTGAAGATGAAGAACGTGGAGATGCTGGCCGGCGTGAACTACGAGCGCGTGACTGACGACGGCCTGTTCGTCACCTTCGGCCCGGAGCGCAAGGACGGCACGCTGCTGGAGGTCGACACCATCGTGTTGTGCTCGGGCCAGGAGCCGCTGCGCGAACTCCGCGAGCCGCTCGCCGCGGCGGGCATCCAGGTGCACCTGATCGGCGGCGCCGACGAGGCCTCGGAACTCGACGCCAAGCGCGCCATCGACCAGGGCACGCGCCTGGCCGCGACGATCTGACGGGACCGGTCGCGCCTCACATTGGCGTCACCCGCGGCGGCTAGGATGGGCGTCCTGCAACCCGACTCGACACGACAAGCGCGCATGACTCATTCCCTGTTCTGGTTCGCGGTGACGCGGCTGGGCGAGGCCCAGATCCTGTTGCCGGCGTTCCTGGCGGGGGCGTCGTGGCTCGCGTTCGCACGCCCCGCGGGCGCCCGCGGGCGTGTCGCGCAAGGCGCCGCGCATGCGCACGACCATCCGGCGCGCCGCTCGGCGCTGCACTGGATCGCGGCGATCGTGGCCACGACGGCGATCACCACCGCCAGCAAGATCGCCTTCCTGGGCTTCGGCGTGGGGATCGCGTCGCTCGACTTCACCGGCTTCTCCGGCCACTCGATGTTCTCCACCGCCATCCTGCCGGTGCTGGGGGCCATCGTGGCCGGCCGGCGCGGCGCGATCGCGGGCGCCCTGCTGGCCGCCCTGATCACCTACTCGCGCGTGGACCTGGGCGCGCACTCGTGGAGCGAGGCGATCTCGGGGATGGCGCTCGGCGCCGCCGCCGCGGGCTGGACGCTGGCCGACTACCTCGCGCACCCGGGCGCGGTGCGCGCCCCGTGGTGGTTGCCGCTGGTGCTGGTCGCCTGGCTCACGCTGCTGCCGATGCGCGCGCCGCCGTCGCAGACCCACGGCCTGGTGGTGTCGCTCGCGCTGAAGCTCTCCGGACGCTCGCGGCCCTACACGCGCTTCGAGTTGCTGGCGGGCCTGATCCATCCCGCGTGGGAAAAGGCGAACCCGACGTCGCCCTGACGAGGCCTCAGTGCCACGGGATCGGCTGCACCCCGATCAGCGGCAGGTGCAGGTGGAACGCGAACAGCATCCACGCGAGCACGCCCACCACGACGGTGATCGCGCTGCGCCCGCGCCGGGCGGGCGGGATGGCCGGCTCCTTGCCGGCGCGGCGGCGCTGCCGGGCGGCCCGGAAATCGACCACGCTCCAGGCGAGGAAGCTGCCGAACAACACCACGTCGGCCAGCGTGCCGTTGGCGAGCAGGTGCGCCGCGGCCCAGCATTTCACGCCGAGGATCATCGGATCCTTCGTGCGCGCCTTGATGCCGTTGGCGGGCACGTACGCCGCCACGACCAGCACGAAGGCGGCGAGCGTCAGCGGCGCCGCGAGGTCGTGCGTCCAGCGCGGCGGCGACCACAGCACCACCGGCTGTTGGCGCGCCTGGCCGAAGCCGATGCACACCAGCGCGAAGCCGGCGATGGCGATCGCCGAATAGAGCCCCTTCCAGGTCAGCGCTCCGCGTCCGGCGATGAAGCGGGTCCGCCAGCCGTCGGCGACGATGCGCACCGAGTGGATGCCCAGGAACAGGACGAGGCCGAGGATGAGCAGGGTCATGGCCGCGATCATGACGCCGGCAATGCCGCGGCGCTATCCTCGTTGGCACTCCCCTTTTCCTCGAGACGCCCCATGGACTTGCCGACGCCGCCCGCCAAACGCTACTACTGGGAGGACTTCCCCGTCGGCCGGGTGATGACGCTGGGCAGCACCCTCGTCGCGCGGGAGGCCACGCTCGCCTTCGCGCAGCAGTTCGATCCGCAGCCGTTCCACCTGGACGATGCGGCGGCCGAGGCCTCGCTGTTCAAGCGGCTGTCGGCCAGCGGCTGGCACACCTGCGGGATGACGATGCGCCTGATGTGCGACGGCTACCTGAACGATTCGGCCGGCCTCGGCTCGCCCGGCATCGACGAACTCCGCTGGCTGAAGCCGGTCTACCCGGGTGACACGATCAGCGCCGAGATGACCGTGCTGGACGCCCGCGTGATGAACAGCAAGCCGCATGTCGGCCTGGTGCTGTCGCGCTGGCGCGTGTTCAACCAGGACGGCGACGACGTGATGACCATGCAGGGCTGGGGCATGTTCGCCGTCCGCCATCCGCAGCCCCGTCCCGGCGCCCAGGCCGCCGCGGAGCCGGGCGCGGGCGCACCAGTGTTTCGCGGCCGGACGTAATTGGTATTACGACTGGTTCATGTCACGCGGCGCGATGTTGGCCAACAATGTACGGGTTTCTGCCTAGAATTCACCAGTGAAATTCGGTGTCGGGACGGGCATTTCGCACAGCCGGGCATTCGTTGACAGCGGTCTGTCATGGTACTATAGTGGTATCACATCTATGAGCCACACCTGCTATCACCCCGCCTTTGAACAGGCCGACATCCGCTACGCCCTGGGCGTGGATGGTGGCGGGACGGGCACCCGCGTCCGCCTCTGGACGAGCGCGGGCGCCCTGGTCGGCCACGGCGAATCCGGCCCCTCGGCGCTGGCCCAGGGCATCGACCAGGCCTGGAAGCACATCGGCCAGGCGGTCGAGCGCGCGTTCGCGTCGGCCGGGCTGTCCATGCCCAATCCGAACCATTGCGTGCTGGGCCTGGGCCTGGCGGGCGCCGTGGCGCCGCACCTGGCCGCCGCATTCTTCCGCGCGGCGCCCGAATACGCGCTGATCGTCCTGGAGACCGACTCGCGCACCGCGTTGATGGGCGCCCACGCGGGTCGTCCGGGCGCGATCGTGGCCGTCGGCACCGGCGCGGTCGGCGAGGCGCTGCACGCCGACGGGCGCCGCGTGGCGGTCAGCGGCTGGGGCTTTCCGGTCGGCGACGAAGGCAGTGGCGCCTGGCTCGGCCTGAAGGCGATGCAGATCGCGCATCGCGCCCTCGACGGCCGCACGCCCGCCGGCACGCTGGCCCAGGCCGTCTGGCGCCAGGTCAGCGACCGCCGCGACACCCTGCTGGAGTGGTGCTCCACCGCCCGCCAGCACGAATACGCCCAGCTCGCGCCGCTCGTCTTCGAGTGCGCGGACACCGACGCGGCGGCCCAGTCGCTGATCGTCGAAATCGGACAGGAAATCGAAGACATGGCGCTTGCGCTCGACCCGGGGCTGCGGCTGCCCATCGTGCTTCTCGGCAGCATCGGCCTGCGCATGGCGGATCGCCTGCCGCCCGCGCTGCGCGCGCGCCTCGTCGAGGCTTCCGGCGACGCCGTCGACGGTGCCCATCGCCTGGTGCGCCAGCAGATGAAGGAAGCGGTCGCATGAGCGCCGCCCGGCCGCCCGAAGGGGCTCGCACCGCAGCCGATAGGCGGAGGGCAGCCCTATGAGCGCCGCCCGCAGGACGGAGATTTCCCGATGAGCGTTTCCCGCCAGCAGCTCAGCGGCCACGTCCTGACGCCGCAGGGCTTCATCCGCGGCACGTTGACCATCGTCGACGGCCGCATCGCCGGCATCGAAGGCCAGCCGATCAGCGAGGGCCAGGCCCGCATGTCGGCCGAACCCCTGATCCTGCCCGGCTTCATCGACCTGCACGTGCACGGCGGCGGCGGCTTCGACACGATGGAAGGCGGCAATGCCGTGGCCGAGATCGCGCGCGTGCATGCGCGCCACGGCACCACGTCGATGCTCGCCACGACGATGACGGCGCCGATGGGCGATATCTCCAAGGCGATGGCCGCACTGGCCGACGCCTGCCGCACGCACCGCCGCGGCGGCGCGCACGTGATGGGCGTGCATCTGGAAGGCCCGTACATCAATCCGGGCGCGCTCGGCGCGCAGCCCGACTTCGCGCGGCCCGCGTCGGTGGACGAGGTCAAGGCGCTGCACGCGATCGCCCCGATCCGCCTGATCACGATGGCGCCCGAGCTGCCCGGCAACCTCGACCTGATCGCGCCGCTGCGCGCAGCCGGCTTCCACGTGCAGATCGGCCACACGGCCGGCACCTACGAGGACGGCGTCGCGGCCCTGCAGCGCGGCGCGACCGGCTTCACGCACCTGTTCAACGCGATGAGCAAGTTCCACCATCGCGAGCCCGGCATCGCCGGCGCGGCGCTGGCGCATGCGGAGTTCGCCGAGATCATTCCCGACCTGCTGCACGTGCACCCGGGCGCGATCCGCGCCGCGCTGCGCGCGATCCCCTGCCTGTACTGCGTCACCGATTCCACGGCCGCCGCGGGCATGCCCGACGGCGACTACAACCTCGGCAGCCACCGCGTCACCAAGTGCCTGGGCGGCGTGCGCCTGGCTGACGGCACGCTGGCCGGCAGCACGCTGACCATGGACCAGGCGCTGCGCAACCTCGTCGGCATGGGCCTGAGCCTGGACGACGCGTCGCGGCGCGTGTCCACCAACGCCGCCGACTTCCTCGGGCTGGCCGATCGCGGCCGCCTGCTCGTGGGCGCCCGCGCCGACGCGGTCGTGCTCGACGCCGACCTGCACCTGACCCAAGTGATCGTAGAAGGAGATTCCATTGACCTCACGGATGCATGACGAAGCGCGCGAGGCCCCCGCGGCCGTGGCTCGTCTGATGGCGGCGGACCTCGCCGCCTACACCTCGCTCGGCGAGCAACTCCGTGCCGATCCCCCGCGGTCCGCCCTCACCGTGGCCCGCGGCAGTTCCGATCACGCTGCCCACTACATGGCCTATCTCGTGATGGCGCGCCTCGGCCGCCTGGTCACATCGCTGCCGATGTCGCTCGTCACGCTGTACCAGTCGCAGCTCGATTGCAACGGCCTGGTGTCCTGGGGCTTCTCGCAGTCGGGCCAGAGTCCCGACCTGATCGCGCCGACGCGCTTCTTCCGCGAGGGCGGCGCGCGCACCGTGGCCGTGGTCAACGACGCCGGCTCGCCGCTGGCCGAGGCCGCGCAATGGGTGCTGCCGCTGCACGCCGGCGCGGAGACCAGCGTGGCCGCGACCAAGAGCTACATCGCGCAACTCGTCGCTGGCGCGCGCATCGTCGCGCACTGGCAGAACGACAAGGCGCTGCTGGCCGCGCTGGAGACGCTGCCCGAGGTGCTCGAGCGGGCCGCCTACGCCGACTGGTCGCCGCTGGTCGACGCGCTGGTGGACGCCGACAAGCTGTTCGTCATCGGCCGCGGCACCAGCCTGGCGATCGCGATGGAGGCCGCGCTCAAGTTCAAGGAGGTCTGCGGCATCCAGGCCGAGGCGTTCTCCGGCGCGGAGGTCAAGCACGGCCCGATGGCGCTGATCGAGGAAGGCTATCCGCTGCTCGTGTTCGCGCCGCGCGGCCCGGCGCAGGCCGGCCTGCTCGCGCTCGCCGAGGAGATGCGCCGCCGCGGCGCGCGCGTGCTCGTCGCCGCGCCCGTGGGCACGCCCGGCGCCGAGCTGCCGCTCGTCGCCGCCGGCCACGAGGACCTCGACCCGATCTCGGCGATCCAGAGCTACTACCTGGCCGTCGAAGCCCTCGCGCGCGCGAAGGGGCTGGATCCGGACAAGCCGCGTCACCTGAACAAGGTCACGCTGACCCATTGAACGCGAAGACATGAGCGCCGCGCCCTCTTTTTATCCCGGCCATCTCGTGATGGTCGACATCCCGGGCACGTCGCTCGACGCCGAGACCGCGGAGTTCCTGCGCCGCCATCACGTGCGCGCGATCTGCCTGTTCCGCCGCAACCTGGGCACCGAGGACGAGATCCGCAAATTGACCGCGGACCTGCGCGAGGTCATGGGCCCGCATTCGCTGATCGGCATCGACCAGGAGGGCGGCTCCACGATCCGCGCGACGTTCCTGCCGCAGGCGCCTGCCGCGATGGCGCTCGGTGCGATCGGCGACGAGGCCTTGTGCGAGGAGGTCGGCGCGACGGTCGCGCGCGGCCTGCGCAGCCTGGGCATCAACTGGAATTTCGCGCCGGTGCTCGACGTCAACAACAACCCGCGCAACCCGGTGATCGCCGAGCGCAGCTTCAGCGAGGATCCGCTGGAGGTCGCGCGGCTGGCGAGCGCCTGGATGCGCGGCTCGCTGCGCGAGGGCGTGGCCTGCTGCGTCAAGCACTTTCCCGGCCACGGCGACACCGCCACCGATTCGCACCACGCGCTGCCCACGGTCGACAAGTCGGTCGCCGAGCTCGAGATGCTGGAGCTCGTGCCGTTCCGTGCGCTCGCGCATGCCCACGGCGACACGCCCGCCGCGCCGTCCGTGATGACGGCCCACATCGTCTACCCGCAGATCGACCCCGAGCACCCGGCCACGCTGTCGCGCGCCGTGCTCACCGGCCTGCTGCGCGAGAACATCGGCTACGACGGCGTCGTGATCACCGACGCGCTGATGATGAAGGCCGTGCACGACAAGTACGGCCACGCGCTCGGCGCCGTCATGGCGCTGCAGGCCGGCGCGGACATGCCGCTCGCGCAGGGCAGCCTCGCCGAGCAGGCCGCCACCGTCAAGGCGATCGAGGCCGCGCTGCAGGAGGGCCATCTGCTGCCGGCCGACGTGAAGCGTTCCGAGGCGCGCCTGGTGGCGCTCGCCAACGCCTACCCGGTTTCGCCGCGCGCCTACGAGGCTGCGCAACGTGCGGCCGACGATGCCGCGATGCGCGCCGCCTGGGCGCGCGGGCTGACCGCGTTCGACGGCGCCGGCAAGGCCGCGCTGCCGCCCGCGCGCGGCGCCGCGATCCGCGTCGTCACGCAGGACGCGGTGGAATGCGACGGGGTCTCCGAAGCCGGGCTGCCGGCCGAGCGCGTGGCCGAGATGTTCGCCGGCTTCGCCGACGTGCAGATCGTGCGCGTGCCGGACCTGCGCCTGATCGACGCCGCGACCTTCCCGCAGGACGGCCGCTTCAACGTCCTCGCGTCCAACCACCGCACGCGCTTCGGCGACGCCGCGGCCGCGGCGCGGCCCGACCTGCACCTCGCGCTGTGGAATCCGTTCCAGCTGTTCGACATCGCCGCGCCTTCGCTGGTGACCTGGGGCTACTGCGACGGGGCGCTGGACGCCGTGCGGGCATGGCTCGAAGGCCGCGTGCAGGCCACCGCGAAGTCTCCGGTGAACCTCTCTCCTCGCGCGGCCTGAACGCGGGCAGACTGTCGCCAGCCCGTGTCCTACCGAGCTTCCTCACCGCCAGGAAAGAGATCTCAAGTGCAGAGTGAATCCGTTTTGAACGCCGGCGACGCGCCGCTGCCGGTGGCCGGGAAGTCGACGCTGAAGCGCTCGCCCATCACGTGGGTGCCGACGCTGTACTTCGCGCAGGGCGTGCCGTTCTTCGTCGTGATGGCCATCGCGGCGCTGCTGTTCAAGGACCTGGGCATCGAGAACAGCGTCATCACGCGCTGGACCAATGCCCTCGGCCTGGCCTGGGCCGTCAAGCCGTTGTGGAGCCCGTTCCTCGAGGTGGTGCAAAGCAAGAAGCTGCTGGTCGTGTTGTTCCAGTTGATCGGCGCGACCACGCTGGGCCTGATCGCGCTGGCGCTGAACGTGCCGCACAGCGTGTCGCTGGTGCTCACCATTCTCGCGTTCACGGCGTTCGCCTCGGCCACGCACGACATCTCGTCCGACGGCCTCTACATCGCCAGCCTCACGGACAAGCTGCAGGCCGAATATGCCGGCTGGCAAGGCGCGTTCTTCAACGCGGCGCGCCTGTTCGCGCGCGGCGGCGTGCTGGTGCTCGTGGGCTATCTCGAGAAGTCGATGGAGGCCGCGCACGCCTGGAGCGCCGTCTTCGTGCTGCTGGCCGCCGTGATGGCCGCGCTCGCGGCGTACCACGTGTGGGCCCTGCCCGACACGCGCAGCCCGGTGACGACCTCGCGCAAGGTGGCCGACATCGCCACGACCACCGCCGAGGTCGTGGTCGAGTTCTTCAAGAAGCCGGGCATCTGGTTCGCGATCCTGTTCATCATCCTGTTCCGCGCCGGCGAGGGCCAGATCCAGTCGGTCGGCCCGCTGTTCCTGCGCGACGCGCGCGCGGTGGGTGGCCTCGGCCTGAGCACCGACCAGATCGGCGTGGTCTACGGCACGTGGGCGACCGTGGCGTTCGTCGGCGGCAGCATCGTCGGCGGCTACTTCACCTCATGGCTGGGACTGCGCCGCTCGATGGTGTGGCTGGTCATCGCGATGAACCTGCCCAATGTCGTGTACTGGTGGCTCAGCACCACGCGTCCGACCGACATGAGCCTGATCGCCACCGGCCTGTCGATCGAGATGTTCGGCTACGGCTTCGGCTTCGTCGGCATCATCCTGTTCATCATGCAGGTGGTCGCAAAGGGCCGCTTCACCACGGCGCACTATGCGCTCGGCACGGGCGTCATGCAGCTCGGGTTCATCCTGTCCGGCACCTGGAGCGGCGAGATCCAGACCTGGCTCGGCTACCAGCACTTCTTCCTGTGGGTGCTGGCTTGCGCGATCCCGGTGCTGGTGCTGTCGTTCTTCCTGCCGCATCACCCGGACGAAGCCGCCGCGCCCGTCGCGTCCGCCTGAGATGAGGCGCATGCTGCTCCGCGCCTTCGCCGCGGGCTCGCTCATGGCGGCCGTCGCCGGCTGCGCCGTCGGCGATGCGAGGCTCGCAACCGCGTCGCCCCAGCTGTTCTTCGACGACTTCTCGTACGCGCAACCCGCCGACATGCCCGCCGCCGGCTGGCAGCTGCGCGACGGCACGGGCCATCCCGGCCTGCCCGGCGGGCGCTTCTCCGCCGACGCGATCTCGCTGCAGGACGATCCGCTGCAACCTGGCAACCGCGTGCTGCGCATGACCGCGCGCACCGACGGCACCGGGCCCGACACCGTGCAGGCGCAGCTGTGCCACCAGCGCAAGTACCTGCAGGGCACGTACGCCGCGCGCATCCGCTTCAGCGACGCGCCGCGCTCGGGCATCGACGGCGACCCGGTGATCGAGTCGTTCTACGCGGTCGCGCCGCTCGCGCATGCGTTCGACCCCGACTTCAGCGAGCTCGATTGGGAGTACCTGCCGAACGGCGGCTGGGGTTCGGACAAGACGCGGTTGTACGGGGTGTCGTGGCAGACGGTACAGATCGATCCGTGGGAGTCGCACAACTCCGCGCACGAGGAGTTCGGCTCGTTCGACGGCTGGCACGTGCTGCTGATGCAGGTGACGAAGAACGCCGTGCACGAGTTCGTCGACGGCCGCGAGGTGGCGGTGCACGACGGGCGCAACGTGCCGGTCTCGCCGATGACGATCTCGTTCAACCTGTGGTTCGCCGTCGGCGGATCGCTGCCCACGGGCGGTGCGCCGCGCGTCTACGACGAGGACATCGACTGGGTGTTCCACGCACGCGACCAGGTGCTGAGCCCGGCCGACGTCGATGCCCAGGTCCGCACGCTGCGCGCCCACCACGTGCCGCGCACGGACACCGTGCCCGCTCCCAACCCCCCGTTGCAGCAACGCTGCGACATCTGACCGATCAGGATTCCCCATGGCCAGCCTCTCGCTCCAGCAGATCCGCAAGACCTACGACGGCGGCGCCGAGGTGATCAAGGGCGTGGATCTCGAGGTGCGCGACGGCGAGTTCATGGTGTTCGTCGGGCCGTCGGGCTGCGGCAAGTCGACGCTGCTGCGCATGATCGCGGGCCTCGAGGAGATCACCGACGGCGACCTGTACATCGGCGACCAGTGCGTCAACGACGTGTCGCCGTCCGATCGCGGCGTGGCGATGGTGTTCCAGAGCTACGCGCTGTACCCGCACATGACGGTGGGCGAGAACATGGGCTTCGCGCTCAAGCTGGCCGGGCGCTCGAAGGCCGAGGTGGTCGCCGCGGTGGGCCGCGCCGCCGAGATCCTGCAGATCGGCGCGCTGCTCGATCGCAAGCCCAAGGCCTTGTCGGGTGGGCAGCGCCAGCGCGTGGCCATCGGCCGCGCGATCGTGCGCCAGCCCAAGGTGTTCCTGTTCGACGAGCCGCTGTCCAACCTCGACGCGGCGCTGCGCGTGCAGATGCGCACCGAGCTCGCGCGGCTGCACCGCGAGCTCGGCACGACGATGATCTACGTGACGCACGACCAGGTCGAGGCGATGACGCTGGGCCAGCGCATCGCGGTCTTCAACGCCGGCCACGTGGCGCAGGTCGGCGAGCCGATGGCGCTGTACGACCGTCCGGCCAACCTGTTCGTGGCCGGTTTCCTGGGCTCGCCGAAGATGAACCTCGTGCCGGTGACGGTGAGCGCCAACGACGCGGACGGCCTGCGCGTGCGCGCGGGCGCCGGCGAGTTCGCGCTGAGCGCGCGCGCTCAGCGCGACGCGCCCGCGATCGGCGCCATGGCGACGCTGGGCTTTCGACCCGACCAGGTGGAACTGGCCGCGGCCGGCAGCGGCCAGGCCGGGCTCGAAGGACAGGTCGATCTCGTCGAACGCCTGGGCGACGCCACGCTGGTGCACGTCCATTGCGCGGGCCAGGCCGATCCGGTGATCGTGCGCCTGCCCGGCCACGCGGATCCGCTCGCAGCCGGCAGCCGTGTCGCGCTGCGTCCCGACCTCGCGCGCAGCCGCCTGTTCGACAGCGCGGGCGTCGCGATCCAGCAGAGCGCCTGACGAAAGAGGTTCATCGCCGATGCGCAACGAACGCGCCGCGGCAACTCGAGCGGTCTGGCACCGCGTTCGGCCGCGCTGAGGCGCAGGCCAACGAGGGCCGGCGCATCGCGGGCGAAGGCGGAGACTGGCCTCGATCCCGGGGACTTCGCGCCGTCGACGGTCGTTGGCGGGCCCACGGCTCGGGGGATCGAGGTCAGGCTCCGCCTCGGATCGCGGCCGCGCCCAGGCTGGCGGCGACGACGCGGCGCGATCCGACGCGGTGCCAGACCCTCCGGCCACAGCCTTGATCCGGCCGCGCCGGACCCGTCGCGTCGTGTTCTGGTCCCCGCAATGCGGCGAAGATCCAAAAGCGAGGCCCCGGTCGCCGAGGCGGCCGGGGCCTTTGCCGTTCAGGCGGTGCTTACTTGGACGCCGCAGCAGCCGGAGCCGCCGCCGCCTGCAGGCGCGATTGCGCGTACAGGATCCAGACGTGCGCGATCTGGACCAGGCCGTTCGGGCCGCCCTTGATCGCCTGCAGCGTCTTGACGGCATCGGCGTCGCGACCCGCCTTGATCTGGGCGTAGCCCAGGTGCAGCGCGGCCTCTTCGGGATTGCGCACGCCGCCCTTGGCGATGCCTTCTTCCATCATCTTGGCGCCCTGCTGGGGGTTGCCGTCGACGGTCTCGAGCAGGCCCAGCGAGACGAGCGCGTTGCCGTCCTTGGCGCTGCGGGCCGAGCTCTCGTTGACGGCCTTCTGCGCGTGGTCGCTGGCGACCGCCTTGTTGATCTCGCCGCGCATCTTGTTGGCGTCGGCGAGGTCGGCACCGGTGAAGGGCTTGTTCGCGTAGGCGTAGTCCAGGACGGCCTTGGCTTCCTCCGGATAACCCGCGTGCGCGGCCATCGCGGCGTAGTTGAGGCGATCCTCGTCGTTGATCTTGCCGAGCAACTCCTGGCGCAGGCGGTACTTGTCGACGTAGAGGCGGTCGGAGAACTTGTCGGTGTGCGCCGCGGTCGAGATCTCCTTGTCCCAGTAGTCGGCCTTCGGATAGGCGACGGCCAAGTGGTCGAGCGTCCAGCCGTAGCCCACCTCGTCCTTGGACTCGTTGTACGACGTGGCCAGCAGGCGCAGCGTCTTCTCGGTGGGCGCGCGGCCGGCCGCGTAGGCGGCGTCGACCTGGGCGCGGAAGCCCTTGGCGGCGTTGGCGTAGTCCTTGCTGATGTACTGCGTCTGCGGCAGCAGTTCCTTCAGCTGCGCGTCGTCGCCGCCGGCGTCCAGGTAGCGCTGGATGGCGACGGTCGCCTTCGGGTATTGCTCGCTGGTGTAGAGCACCGAGGCGTTGGCCTTCAGGATGGACAGGCGCTCGGACGCGGGCAGCAGGTCGTTGGCGAGCAGCGCGTCGAAGTCGCGGTTGGCGGCGGCGAGGTCGTTGACCGCGTATTCGGCCGGGCCGCGCACGCGCAGGATCAGGTACTTCTCGTAAGGCATCAGGTTGGGCAGCGCTTCGAGTTCCTTCAGCTTGGCCAGGGCGCCCGCGCCGTTGCCGCTCTTGAGGAGGTCCTGCGCCTGGCCGAACGTGGTGGCGAAGGCCGGGCTGACGGCGTTGGCCGGCTGCGAGGCGGCGGCGGCCGGGGCATCCGCGGCTTGCGCGGACAAGGTCGCGCCATTCAGGCCGGCGGCGAAGGTCAGCGCCAGCAAGGCGCGCGAGGTCATGGCTCTCATGTCAATCCCAGGGGAAACGCTGCGCCGAACGAAGAAAAAGAAGTCACCGATGCACGCGGGCGGCGCCCCAAGCGCAGGTCGAAAGTGAGCGTATTGTCCTAAAAACGCGGAGCGGGTCGTCCGCGCCGACCCCGCAGGCGAAACAAATCGCTTCCGGCCGCGACGGGCCGGGCGGGTGCCAAGCCGGGCAGATCACATGCCCGGCGGGGGTCAGGACGCGTTGAGCTCGGCGACGAAGTCGTAGGTGTCGCCGCGGTAGATCGACTGCGACAGCTCGATCGCGCGGCCGTCGCGCAGGTAGCCCAGGCGCTCGACGAGCAGGCCGGCGTCGCCGACATCCGCGTCGAGCAGGCGCGCCTGTTCCTCGTTGAGCAGCAGCGCCCGCAGGCGTTGCAGCGCGCGCACCGGGCGATTGCCGGCCTTCTCGAGCGCGTCGTACAACGAGTTGTCGACCGACTCGAGCGAGGGCAGCGCCGCCGCCGACAGCGTGGCGTACTCGAGCGCCATCGGCGCGTCGTCCGCGTAGCGCAGGCGGTGGAAGCGATAGACGAGCGAGCCGGGGCTCAGCGCGAGCTTCATCGCCTCTTCCGGCGTGACGGTGCCGCTGGAGCGCTTGATCCACTCGCTGCGCGGCGTGCGGCCGCGGGCGCGCATGTCCTCGGAGAACGACGTCAGCTTGGCGAAGTTCTTGTCGATGCGGGTCGACACGAAATTGCCGGAGCCCTGGCGCTGGTCGAGGAAGCCCTCGTCGGCCAGGCCCTGGATGGCCTTGCGCACGGTGATCCGCGAGACGCCGAGGTCGGCCGCGAGCTGGCGTTCCGACGGCAACGCGTCGTCGGGGCCGAGGACGCGCTTCTCGATGGCCTCGCGCAGCGCGCGCTGCAGCTGTTGATAAAGCGGTTGACTGCCGTCGGGATCCAGCGTGTTGAGAAGTTGTGCCAGCGCGCTCATTGCGTGCCCTTATTCGTGTTGTCGGGGGCTGCGTGACGGCTCCGGCCGCGACCCGACGGGGTAAGTCGGGGCGGCCATGGGCCACAGCACGAATAGCATACCACTCGGGCACCAAAGAACAGTCAAATGCACCAGCCAAGCGAACCACGGCACTGCGCGCGTGCGGACCGTGAAATGGGACTCATTCGGCTGGTAAACACGGTGTTGCCGAAACGCAATATGAGGGTAAACGCATAGGACACTGGTCTAGACTGGTTGTACAGTGGTACTACCTTATCGCATACCAGGTTTCTAGCCCGAGGGTGCACCGTCTGAGCTGATGGAGAGACGGCACGACCCAACCCCAACCGGCCGCGTTCCCGAAGAAATGCTGCCACCCGAAAAGAGGAGCCCCATGAAGACGAAACTCACGCCCATTGCCGCCGCTGCCGCGGTCGCGCTTGCCGGAGCGGTCGCCGTCCCGGCCTACGCACAATCCGCCGCCGCACCCGCCGTGGCCGCCTCCGCCGCGAAGACCGATGACGTTCAACAGGTCATCGTGACGGGCATCCGGGGCTCCATGCAGACGTCGATCAACCAGAAGCGCAACGCCGACTCGCACGTCGAAGTGCTGACGGCCGAGGACATCGGCAAGCTGCCGGACAAGAACGTGGCCGATTCGCTGGCGCACATCTCCGGCGTGACCATCAGCTCCTCCAGCGGCACGGAAGGCGGCTTCGACGAAAGCGACCGCGTCTCGATGCGCGGCACCGGCCCGTCGCTGACGCAGACCCTGATCAACGGCCACAACATCGCCACCGGCGACTGGTTCGTGCTGGGCCAGACGGGCACCGTCGGTCGCAGCGTCTCCTACACCCTGCTGCCGTCCGAGGTGGTCAGCAGCGTCGTCGTGCACAAGACGTCGGAGGCCAGCCTGGTCGAAGGCGGCGTGGCCGGTTCGGTGGACATCATCACCCGCAGGCCGCTCGAGTTCAAGAAGGCGCTCACCGTCTCCGCCAGCGCCGGTGTCGTCTACTCCGACCTGCCGGAAAAGGCCGACGGGCAGTACAACGCGCTGATTGGCTGGAAGAACGACTCGGGCACCTTCGGCGTGCTGGTGCAGGGCTTCTCCGAAACCCGTCACCTGCGCCGCGACGGCGTGGAAGTGCTGGGCTTCGACACCATCCAGGCCTCCGATCCCTCTGCGCAAGCGGGGCTGCCTGGCCTCGTGGCCGGCGTCAAGTATCCCGACCTGATCGGCGAAGCGCTGTTCCTGCAGGAGCGCAAGCGCACCGGCGGCACGTTCGACATCGAACTGAAGCCCAGCAGCGGCGTCACGCTCGACCTGAACGGCTTCCTGTCGAACCAGGAAGCGACGAACATCAACCGCAACTACATGTTCTTCGGCCGCAAGCTCGGCGGCGCCCTCGTGCCCACCGACTACACGGTGCAGAACGGCTACCTCACCTCGGCGACGTACGACGCTGCTGGCGGCATGCAGGCCGGCATCTACGACCAGATCTCGCGTCCGGGCGCCGAGTCGCACTCGCAGTACCTCGACCTCGACGGCAAGTTCCAGATCACCGACAAGTTCAAGCTCAGCTCGCAGCTCGGCACCTCGACGGGCTACGGCAAGTCGCCGAACCAGGACGTCGCGGAAACGGTGGTCGGCGCCACGCAGGCCAGCTTCAGCCTCAACGGCCCGCACAACGCGGCCAGCTGGGCCACGAATGCCACCTCCACCTCGCAAGGCACGGTCGGCCTGAACAGCACGTTCAACACCGATTCGGGCGACGGCTGGATCTTCGGCGACGGCAACATCAAGGTCAACGACAGCGAGAAGTGGGGCCAGCTCGACGGCCAGTACGACATCGAGGCCGGCCCGCTGGTCGACCTGAAGTTCGGCGTGCGCGGCTCCCGCCACCAGCGCTCGCTGTGGAACGTGATCGGCCAGGGCCCGACGGCGGTCAACTGGGGTGCTGCGGACTACGCCGCAGCCTGCGGCGGCGCGACCACCGACTTCCGCTGCATCCCGCCGGCCACGGGCAACTACCCGAGCAATTTCGGCAAGGGCCTCAACGCCACGCTGCCGCCGATGCCCTGGACGTTCTCGCCGGCCCAGCTGGCGGCCTACAACGCCCAGTACGCCAACCGCGATCCGATCACCCGCGCCGACTACAGCGCCGACTTCGGCCTGAAGGAAGACACGGAAGCCGCCTACCTCCAGGGCGACCTGGAAGGCGAAAGCTGGTCCGGCAACGTCGGCCTGCGCGCCGTGCGTACCAAGGAACACATCCAGAACTACGAGGCGCACAATGTCGCGCAGCCGGGCGACATCACCACCTCGGCGTTCGGCAACTTCGGCCTGAAGACGACGGATCACACGTACAACGACCTGCTGCCCAGCGCGAACCTGAACCTGAAGCTGAACAAGGCGATGAACCTGCGCTTCGCGGCGTCGCGCACGATGACCCGTGCCGACTACTCGCAGCTGGCCGGCTCCATCGCGTACGGCGCGGTGGACGACGTCAACCTGATCGGCTCCGGCACCGGTGGCAACCCCGACCTGAAGCCCGTCACGTCGAACAACCTGGACACCAGCTTCGAGTGGTACCTCGGCCCGAACCAGATGTTCTCGGCCAGCGCGTTCTACATGGACGTGACCAGCTACATCGGCCTGGCCTCGGTGCACAAGACGCTGAACTACATCGACAACGCGCATCCGGGCGGCGTTGCGGTGGACTTCGACCTGACCGTGCCGGTCAACACCTCCGCCAAGGTGCACGGCATCGAACTGCACTACGAAGCGCCGATCTGGGGCGGCTTCGGCGCGGTGGGCAACTTCTCCTGGACGACGGCCAGCACCGCCAACCACGACCCGATGCTGGGCACGTCCAAGAGCACGTACAACCTGGGCGGCTACTTCGAGAACGACTGGCTGAACGCCCGCCTCCAGTGGAACCACCGCTCGTCGTTCTACAGCGGCCAGGATCGCAACAGCGCGTATTTCCAGGACGCCACCGGCGACCTGTCGGCGTCGCTGGGCTGGACGATCAGCAAGTACTTCAACGTCACGCTGGAAGGCCGCAACCTGAACAAGCCGAAGCTGCGTTACTACACGCAAGCCGACCAGCCGCGCGCCAGCTACGTGAACGGTTCGCAGTACTACCTGACGGCCCACTTCAGCTACTGATCGCGGCGATGCGCCTCTCGCGGCCCCGCCCGCGCCAGGCGTGCCCTGCGAGTGCGAAAGACGACCTCCGGGTCGTCTTTTTTTTGGTTCATCGCCGATCCGCGGGGAAAGATCCGCCCGCTGGAGAAAGCCGTCATCCCGCGCGCAGTCGCGGGATCCACCCCGGCCGGGCCGTTCATCGCCAGTGCAGGTCGAGCCCCGTGCCAGAGCCCGGTACGCGTGGATCCTGCGATCGCGCGCAGGATGACCGGCCGTATGCCGAGACACCTGCAGATCGGCGATGAGCCTTTTTTGTCAGCGCCTGCCGTGCGCAGCCGAAGGCGCACGGCTATGCTGGCAGTCTCCGCCACGCCGGCCGCCTCGTCACTGCCTTCGCGATTTCGATGACTGCGTCTCTTCCCAACCTGCCCGAATGGCATGGCGTCACCCGGGCCCAGTTCGAGGCCGAGATCCTGCCCCGCAACGCGCCGGCGATCCTGCGCGGCGTGGCCGACGACTGGCCGTCCGTGGCGCGCGCGCGGCAGTCGCCCCTGGAAGGCGCGCGGTACCTGGCCGGGCTGGACAGCGGCGTCCCCGTCGATGCCCTGATGCTTGCGCCCGAGGAAGACGGGCGCATCTTCTACGACGCCTCGATGGCGGGCTTCAACTACCTGCGCACGCCGCAGACGGTGAGCCGGGTCCTCGAGCAGATCTTCCGGTATGCGCAGTTCCCGCGCGCGCCCGCCGTCGCCGTGCAGAGCGCGCTGGTCGCCGCGTGCCTGCCGGACTTCAGGAAGGACAACGTGCTGTCGCTGCTGGACGCCAGCGTCGAACCCCGCATCTGGCTCGGCACGGCCATCGTCACGCCGGCGCACTTCGACCAGGCGCACAACATCGCCGTGTGCGTGGCCGGGCGGCGCCGCTTCACGTTGTTCCCGCCGGAGCAGGTCGCCAACCTGTATGTCGGTCCGCTTGAGCACACGCCCGCCGGCATGCCGATGTCGCTGGTCGATTTCGCCAAGCCGGACTTCGACCGCTTCCCGCGCTTTCGCGACGCCCTGGCCAGCGCGCAGGGGGCCGAGCTCGCACCGGGCGACGCCATCTACATGCCGCCGCTGTGGTGGCATCACGTGCGGTCCCTGGAGCGCTTCAACGTGCTGATGAACTGGTGGTGGCACGTGCCGGTCGCGGGACACGCGCTGCTGCCGCACGGGCTCTACGCGCTCATGTGCACGGCCGTCGCCCTGCGCGCGTTGCCGGCCGCCCAGCGCGAGGCATGGCGCCACCTGTTCGAGCACTACGCCTTCGACGCCGAGCGCGACGTCACGGGCCACATCCCCGCGGCGCGACAAGGCCTGCTCGGCCCGATGAGCGCGGAGCAGCTGTCGCAGACGGTCGCGATGCTGGTGCAGCGACTCTCCCACTGAAGCCGGCGAGTCCGCGGCGAGAAAAGGCGCGCCGCGATTCGAGGCTCCGGTCCGCTGCACCGGCGGGGGCTGCCGGGGGTGGTTCCTTCGTTGCGCCGAGCGCGGGCGCGCCGATGCCGACGAATCCTCCAGTCGCCAGCCTGCCGGCACGCGACGAGGCCTCGATTGCGTGTGTCGAGAGTGCTGCAGATCAGTGAAAACCAGCGCGTCAGTTGAAGAAGTTCTTCGTATGATTCATTAAATCAACTCATTTGATTTGAGAGAAAGCAGCGCATGAACCTTCAACGACACCCGATCGCCGCTGCCGCGGCCCTGGCCCTGCTCGGTGCGTTCGCCCCGACCCAGGTGTTCGCCCAAGCCGCCGCGGCGCCCGCCACGCCCGCGTCCGCCGCGAAGGACGACGTGCAGCACGTCGAGGTCACCGGCCTGCGCGCCTCGCTGGAGGCCTCGCTGGCCAAGAAGCGCAACGCCGACTCGGTGGTCGAGGTCATCACCGCCGACGACATCGGCAAGCTGCCGGACAAGAACGTCGCCGACGCGCTGCAACGCGTTCCGGGCGTCAACATCGCTTCGTCCGCGGGCGGCGAGGGCGGCTTCTCCGAGAACGACCGCGTGTCGATCCGCGGCACCAGCCCCAGCCTGACGCAGACGCTGGTCAACGGCCACATGATCTCGTCGGGCGACTGGTTCGTCCTCGACCAGGAAGGCGGCTCGCTGGGCCGCAGCGTCAGCTACGCGCTGATGCCGTCGGAGATCCTGGCCAGCGCCGTCGTGCACAAGAGCGCGACGGCCGACCTGGTCGAAGGCGGCGTCGCCGGCGCGGTGGACCTGATCACGCGCCGTCCGCTGGACTTCCGCAAGTCGCTGACCGTCGAGGCCAGCGTGCAGGCGATCTACAGCGACCTGGCCGCCAAGACCGATCCGCAGGCCAACGCGCTGGTCGCGTGGAAGAACGAGTCGTCCACCTTCGGCGTGTTGCTGCAGGTGTTCAGCGAGACGCGCCACGAGCGGCGCGACGGCCAGGAGATCTTCGGCTACGGCGCCATCGACCCGACCTGGGCGGCCGCGGTGGCGCATCCCGACCTCGCGAACGTGAACGCGCCCTCGGGCATCAATTCCGCGCTGTTCGAGCAGACCCGCAAGCGCCAGGGTGGCCTGGTCGACCTGCAGCTCAAGCCCACCAACGACCTGACGCTGGACCTGAACGGCTTCTATTCGCACCTGGAAGCGTCCAACTACAACCGCAGCTTCTACAACCAGCCGCTGAACAACCTGATGATCGGCCTCGTGCCGAGCAGCTACAAGGTGGTCAACGGCACGCTGGTGCAGGCGACGTTCGACAAGGCCAGCTACCCCGTGCCGAGCGCCACGCCGGATCCCGACCTGTGGGCCAAGGCGCCGGCGACGGTCGACCAGATCTTCCGCCCGGGCGCCAGTGCCAGCAGCAGCTACCTCGACCTCAGCGGCCAGTGGCGCGTCACCGACATGCTCAAGCTCGACGGCCTGGTCGGCACCACCAAGGGCGAAGGCCGCACGCCGCGCGACATCGGCTACGAGGCCGACTTCCTCAACTCCGGCATGAGCTACCAGCTCAATGGCTCGGGCATCGCCAACGTCGCCTTCCCCGGCGGCGATCCGGCGCACTTCAGCGCCGCCAACGTGACCACCGGCGCGGCCTGGGGCTCGAAGGTGCAGACCGAGGACAAGGAGAACTACGGCCAGCTCGACGCGTCCCTGGCGCTCGACAAGGGCGTCTTCGAGTCCATGAAGTTCGGCGTGCGCTTCGCCAACCACGACCGCAGCGTGGCGCTGCCGCAGGCCTCGGGCTGCTCGGTCTGCGACGGCACCACCAGCGCGCCGCTGCCGACCTGGTCCGGCCTCACCTACCCCGGCAACTACGGCAAGGGCCTGGGCGGCAACATCCTCGCCAACGTCTGGCAGCTGAGCCGCGGCGATGTCCTGAACTGGGCCAACCAGTACGACCCGCTGCAGCCCTCCGACACCAGCGAGGTCTGGAGCGGCGAGATGCACCTGAAGGAGCGCGACACCGCGGCCTACGCGATGGCCAACCTGCAGGGTTCCGCCTGGCGCGGCAACGTGGGCCTGCGGCTGGTGCGCACGCACGAGTCGTCGACGTCCAACCTGCCGGCCGACCTCTACCCGGACCAGACGCCGCTGGGCGCGAACAACCAGAACGGCCCCTACGTGCCGGTCACCACCGAGCACACCTTCACCAACGCGCTGCCGAGCGCCAACCTGCGCCTCGACCTGAGCAAGGACCTCGTCGCGCGGGTCTCGATGGCCCGCGTGATGTCGCGTCCGGACTACGGCGCGCTCGTGAGCGCCGTCAACCTCGACGACAACCTGCACACCGGCAGCGGCGGCAACCCCGACCTGAAGCCCATCCTGTCGACCAACAGCGACCTGTCGCTGGAGTGGTACTACGCGCCCAAGGCATTGCTGTCGATCGGCCTGTTCTACATGGACATGTCGTCGTACGTGGCCTACGGCAACATCAAGCGCGACTACGTCGACCGCAGCCACACGCTGCCCGGCCAGCCGCCGCTGGTGGCCACCTACACGCTGTCCGTGCCGACCAACGTCGGCGCCACCAACCGGGGCGTCGAACTGGGCTGGCAACAGACCTTCGGCGTGATCGGCGGCCAGGTGAACTACACCTACACCGACGGCAAGGTCTCCGACGGCACCCAGATGGTGGGCAACTCGAAGAACACCTACAACCTCGTGGGGTTCTACGACGACGGCACGTTCAACGCGCGCCTGGCCTACACCTATCGCTCGTCGTTCCTCGCAGGCCTGAACAACGCGTCGATCCAGCACATGGACAACGAGGGCGACCTCGCGGCGTCGGTCAACTGGAAGTTCAACGACCACCTGGAATTCACCTTCGACGCGCTCAACCTCAACAACCCGAAGCTGAAGTACTACGGCACGGACCGCAGCCAGCCGCTGAGCACCTACTCCAACGGGCGCCAGTTCTACGCGGGCGTGCGCGTGTCGCTCTGAGTCGACCCGGATCGGCCGCCGATCCGGCCAGGTGGGCCGGCGGCCGCGTGCAAAGCCGCAGATTCGTCGGTTCCGGCACACGGCGGCGGCGAGTTCGATGGTTTCTCGGGGGCAGACTTTCCAGTGTCCTGTCCCGGAAATACGTAGCCTGCCGATTCGACCTGTCCGTAGCGCATGAACACCGACTCGATTGGCAGCGAGCTGCGGCGCGGGTGCGTCGAACCCCTTCGGGGCGGGCCCAAACGGGGCGATCGCTGCGTTGCGCGAGGCCCGCGAGCCCACCCGGATCGAGGGCCTCGCGCGCCTTGCGCTCGCCCCGTTTCGACCCGTCGTCAGACCGCGTATTTCCGGGACAGAACACTAGAATCGAGCCCTCAACATCGAAGGGACAGCATGACCGGGGAGCCGCGGCCCATGGCGCGCCTGCGCAACATCGACAGGGAGACCTTCCAGCGCGAAATCGTGCCGCGGGGTCAGCCGGTCGTGCTGGAAGGGCTGGTGCAGGACTGGCCGGCCGTGCAATCCGCCAGGCAGTCGCCGGAAGCCGCCTGCGGCTACCTCGCGGGGCTGGATTCCGGTGTCGAGAGCGACGCGGTGCTGGTGCCGGCCGGCCTCGGCGGCCGCATGTTCTACGAACCCGACCTGAGCGACTTCAACTTCGCGCGCCGCAAGCTGAGCGTCACCGCGGTGCTGCAGCACCTGGCGCGCTACTCGAACTTCGAGTCCCCGCCGTCGGTCGCGTTGCAGTGCGCGCAGATCGCCGAGTGCCTGCCGGCGTTCGAGGCGGCCAATCCGATGCCGTTGATGGACCCGGACTCGGACGTGCGTCCGCGGCTGTGGCTCGGCAACGCCTTCCTGACGCCGGCCCACATCGACGAGCTCGACAACCTCGCGTGCGTCGTGGGCGGCCGCCGACGCTTCACGCTGTTTCCGCCGGAGCAGGTGCGCAACCTCTACATCGGCCCCGTGGACTTCACGCCGGCCGGCGCGCCCGTGAGCCTGGTGTCGCTGAAGGCGCCTGACTTCGAGCGCTTCCCGCGCTTTCGCGAGGCGCTCGCGGCGGCCGTGACGGCGGACCTCGGGCCGGGCGACGCGGTATTCATCCCGGCGGTGTGGTGGCACCACGTGGAGTCCTTCGACGTGGTCAATATCCTCGTCAACTACTGGTGGCAGCAACCGGCGTTCATGCTGCCGGATCGCGTCTCGCCCACCAAGACGATGCTGCACGCGCTGCTGAGCATGCGCCACCTGCCGGCGGCGCACCGCCAGGCCTGGGCCGAACTCTTCTCGCACTTCGTCTTCGCCGATCCGGCCGAGGCGGCCGCGCACCTGCCCGAGGCGCGGCTGGGCGTTCTCGGCAAGCTCACCCCCGAACTCCGGGAGGCGCTGCAGGCCGGCATGGCGCCGCGAGCCAAGGCGGACTGAGCGCGCTCGCCGCAAGTTGTTGCAGACCAGGTCATGACCACCCTCCGCAGTCAAACAAGGGTTAGCACCAATAACCAGCAAGATCACTGGTAGTACATTGGTGTCATGTCGCGCGGAGAGCGGGTTGAGAGTCCTGAGAACCCGCTCGCGACATCTGGAGCGTGGCGGACGAGTGGGTCCGCCCACCCGAAGTCGATAGCGGGTGATGTTCCAGTCCGGTGGGTGGAGGTGAGTCGTCTTCTCGACTCACCTCTTTTTTTGTCCGTCAGTCGAAGGGACAAAAAAAATCCGGTCGGCACCCCGAAGCGCCGACCGGTTCGCAATGCCCAATCAGAAATTGGACTAGCCCGAAATCTGGACAGGTCTCGACTCACCCATGCGCGTCCGCCTTCAACAGCACGCCGAGATTGGGATTGAGCTCGTCGAAGATCGGCAGCGCGGCCGCGCCGAGCGCGGCGGTGTCGTGGCCCGCGAGTCCCGCGATCACGCGCGGCGTCTGGCGATTGCGGCGTGCCGCGACGGAGGTGTGCAGCGGTTCCAGGCGCTCGATCAGCAGCGCCAGCACCGACGACGGCAGGAAGCCGCCGATCACGACCGCCTCGGCGTCGAGCATGGACTCGAGGATGTTGACGGCCTGGCGCAGCCGCTGCCCCGCCTCGTCGAGCCAGGCGTCCAGGCGCGCGCGCGCCGCGGGACTCGGGTCGAGCAGCATCTGCGGCGTGGCGTGCGCGAGGTCGCTGATCTCCAGCGCCTCGTAGGCCGCCTGCAGGGACACGTAGCGCTCGAGGCAGCCCCGGTTGCCGCACGGGCAGGCGCGGCCGTCGGGCACGACGATCATGTGGCCCACCTCGCCGGCGTTGTGGCCCGAGCCCTTGTACAGGTGGCCGTCGTGGAACATGCCCGCGCCCAGGCCGGTGCCGATGAACAGGTAGGTGAAGCTGCGGAACGTGCGCGCGACGCCGTGCAGGCGCTCGCCGATGGCGGCCGCGGTGGCGTCGTTCTCCATGATCACCGGCATGCCGATGGCGCTGCCGATCTGCTGGGCGATCGACAGGTCCTGCCAGCCCGGCAACGCGGTCGGGCCGACGGCGCTGAGGCCCTCGACGTCGAACGGCCCCGGCACCGCCAGGCCCAGGCCCAGCACGCGGCTCCAGTCGGCGTCGGACGACTTGCGCAAGGTCTCCACGACGTCGCGCACCAGCGGCAACGCCTGCTGCGGCGTCGGATGGTCGACGGCCAGCGTGCAACGGCCGCGGATGCGCCCGGACAGGTCCACCACCACCGCGACCATCATGTTCTGGTCGATCTGCAGGCCGATGGAATAGGCGCCGTCCGGGTTGATCACGAACGGCGTGGCCGGCTGGCCGCGCGTGCCGCGCTCGGGCGTGAGCGCATTGAGGAAGCCGAGCTTCTGCAGCTCGCTCGCGATGTTGGAGATGGTCTGCGGGGTGAGCGCGGTGAGGCGGGCGATGTCCGCCCGCGTCAGCCGGCCGTGCAGGCGGATGGCCTCCATCACGACGCGCCGGTTGTGCGATCGGGCGAATTCGAGATTGGTGCCGGACAGGCTGGCGACGGGGGGCTTGTTCACCGGAGACATGATGGCAGATCAGGGTTCGAGTGTATTAACATAATCAAATTGAAGTAATGCTCGACAACCCGAATGACAGCGGTCGCCGCCGATTTCGCGCTTCGAAATCGCGAGGAGGCCGGCGACGGGACAACTCGCTGCCGTGCGACCGGACGCCCCGGCCCTCCGCACGATCCACGGCATCGTCTGGACTGGGCGGCCGCCACTGCCCGCCCGCGGCAGGCGAGCCCCGGGACGCCTCTTCTTCGAGGCCGCGCCACGAGGGAGCGGCGTCCGTTGCGGGCCTTGACCGGGAGCTGGCCAATTCCCTGCCGTTCACTGCAGTGCAACACGCATTCTGGCCCGAGAACGGCCCGCCGTGCGCCCGGCGCAGCGAGCCCCCCGCGGCGCGTCGCAAGGTGTAAACCCTCAGCGGGCGGCGCTTGACCCTGGATCGACGCCTCTCGATAATGCAAACAAATTGATTTAACAGAAAAGACCTTGCGCTTCTCCTCCCCCTCGGCCTTCTCCCTTGCGCCCACGTCCCCGGTGCGCAGGGCGGCCGGGGCGCGTCGATGCGTCGCCGCGCTGGCGCTGGCGAGTCTGGCCGGCCACGCTGCCGCGGTGGAACTCACGCTGTGGGTCATGCCCGTCACCACCAACGCCCAACACGACGTGCCGGTGCTGCTCGCGCCCTGGCTCGCACGCCATCCCGGCGTCACGGTGCGCGTGACCGTGCTGGACTGGGAGTCCGGCTGGAACAAGATCACCGCCGCCGCAGCCTCGCGCCGCGGCCCGGACCTGCTTGAACTCGGCACCACCTGGATGCCCGCCGTCGCCGCCATGGGCGGCCTGGAGCCGCTCACGGCGGCCCAACTGGCCGAGGTCGACAACGGCGCGCCGTACTACGCCCAGCTGTGGAAGACGACCCAGGTCTTCGGCCAGAAAGGCGTCTACGGGCTGCCCTGGTACGCCGACGTGCGAGCGGCGTTCTACCGCACGGACGTCTTCCGCCAGGCCGGCGTCGACCCGGCCCAGGCCTTCGCGACCTGGGACTCGTTCCACGCCGCATTGAAGAAGATCAACGGCACCGTGGTCGCCGGCAAGCGCGTGGCCGCGCTGGCGTACGCGGGCAAGAACGACTGGAACGTCGTGCACAACCTGGCACCGTGGATCTGGAACGCCGGCGGCGACGTCCTGACCCCCGACGCGAAGCATTCCGCGCTGAATTCGCCGCAGGCGCTGCGCGCGATCGACTTCTATTCGTCGCTGGCCGTCGAGGGCCTGGTGCCGGCCAACGCGCTGGAGAAGGACTCCGACATCCTCGAAGGGGCCTGGGTCGGCGGCGACTACGGCGTGATCTTCTCGGGCCCGTGGCTGATGCGCCGCATCTTCGAGGCGCCGGTGGGCGCCGGGGTGCGCTCGAACTTCGACGTCGCGCCGTACCCGGCCGGCCCGCAGGGCCACGCGACCTTCTTCGGCGGCTCCAACCTCGCCATCTTCAAGGGCTCGCGCCACAAGGCCGAGGCCTGGGAGCTGATGAAGTACCTCGGCGGCAAGGCGTCGCAGGTGCAGCTGGCGCTGCTGTCGTCGATGATGCCGGCGCGCGTCGACGCGGCCAACGACCCCGCCTGGACCACGCGCCATCCGGTCTACGCCAAGCTCACCGCGATCGCCGCCGATGGCCGGGCCTACCCGCCGATCCCCGCGTGGGGGCCGCTCGAGACGGTGTACACGAAGCACCTGGGCCAGCTCGCGGAACTCTCCTCGGGCATCGGAGACGCGTACAGCGTGCCCGCGATGAAGGCGTTGATCGCCGGCACGGTCGTCGAGGCCGACAAGGTGCTGGAGGAGGCCAATTGACGACCGTCTCCGAGCCGGGCCTGGGCGCGATCGCGCACGCGTCGGGCCGCGCCGGCGCGAAGCGCCGGCGCAAGTTCGACGCCTTTCCGTACCTGCTGCTCGCCCCGGCCGCGCTGATGATGGTGATCGTCAACCTGGTGCCGATCGTCCAGGGCCTGCGCATGTCGATGCTCAAGCTCAACCAGTACACGCTCAGCCAGTTCATGGACGCGCCCTTCATCGGGCTGCGCAACTACCGCGGCGTGCTGTTCGACGCGAACAACCCGGTGCATTCGGGCATGCTGGGCGCGCTGCGCAACACGGCGCTGTACTCGCTGCTGGTCACGGTGTGCGCCGTCGCGATCGGCCTGGGCGTGGCGCTGCTGCTCAATCGCGACTTCCCCGGCAAGGCCGCGGCGCGCACGCTGCTGATGCTGCCCTGGGTGGTGCCCACCTACGTGGTCGGCACGCTGTGGGGCTTCATGTGGCAGCGCGACGAAGGGATCATCAACCACGTGCTGGTGGACGTGCTGCACCTGATGGACCACAAGCCGTTCTGGCTGATCGGCGGCAACACGTTCTTCGCGATCGTCATTCCCACGGTCTGGCGCGCGTGGCCGGTGCTGATGCTGATCTTCCTGGCCGCGCTGCAGGCCGTTCCGGAGGAGCTGTACGAGGCCGCGCGCCTGGACGGGGCCAACGCCTGGCAGCGCTTCCGCAACATCACGCTGCCGTCGCTGATGCCGGTGATCGTGATCCAGGTGATGTTCCAGATCATCGACAACATCTACTCGTACAACATCGTCGCGATGATGTTCGGCAAGGGCGCGGGCTACCCCGGCGAGTGGGGCGACCTGCTGATGCCGCTGCTCACGCGGCAAAGCTTCAGCTACTGGCGCTTCGGCGAGGGCGCGGCGGTGTCGTTCGTGATGATGACGGTGATGCTGGCCTTCGTGGCCGTGTGGATGCGCACGTTTCGCAGGAGCATGACCAGTGAAGCGTAGGACCCATCAACGCCTCCTGAACCTGCTGGTGTGGGCGATCGTCGCCCTCACGCTGTCGCCGGTCGCCTTCATGGTCTACGCGTCGCTGTCCGACTACAACGACGTCGTCACCGGCAATCTCGTCAAGGCGAGCTTCACGCCGCACTGGTCGAACTATCGCGAGATGTGGGTCAACGTCGACTTCCTCGCGTTCCTGCGCAACAGCCTCGTCATCTGCGGGTTCACGACGCTGTTCTCCACCGTCCTCGCCGCGCTGGCGGCGTACTCGCTCGCGCGCTTCAGGTTCCGCGGCAACCATCCGTTCAGCGTCGCGGTCAGCACGACGCAGGTCATTCCCGGCATGCTGTTCTTCCTGCCGCTGTACATGCTGTACATCCAGATCGACGACGCCGGCCTGCCGATGATGAACACGTACCACGGGATGATCTTCCTGTACACGGCGATGTTCACGCCGGCCAGCATCTGGATCATGCGCGGCTTCTTCGTGTCGATCCCGCGCGAGCTCGAGGAGGCCGCGATCATCGACGGCTGCTCGCGCCTGGGCGCGTTCGTGCGCGTCGTCCTGCCCATCAGCGCGCCGGGCATCATCGCCACCGCCTCGTTCGTGTTCCTGCTCGCCTGGGACGAAGTGTTCTTCGCCTGGGTGCTGACGTCCTCGCCCGACGTGCAGACCGTGCCCGTGGGCCTGCGCCTGTACATGGGCCAGCACGCCACCCGCTACGACCTGATGATGGCCGCCGCCGTCGTCAGCGTGATCCCGGTGCTGCTCACCTTCTTCGCGTCGCAACGCTGGTTCATCAAGGGCCTCGCGGCCGGCGCCGTCAAGGGCTGAAGAACCTGTGATCCGACTTCCCGATCCGACAATGACACCTGAGACCATTCCCGCCGCCCTTCCCGGCCTCGCCGCCTCCGCCGGCCCCTGCGTGCTCGCCTTCGACGTCGGCGGCACCTGGGTCAAGTACGGCATCGTCGATTCCCAGGGCCGCCTGCTGTTCTCCGACCAGCTCGCCACGCAGAGCGAGCCGGACGGCAAGGCGCTGCTCATGCGGCTGCTGGCCGTGGCCGCTCCGCTCGTGACGCGCCATGCGCCGGCCGGCATCGCCTTCTCCACGCTGGGCATCATCGATCCGGCCGAGGGCCGGCTCGTCGGCGCCGTCGAGGCGATCGCGGGCTACTTCGGCCAGTCGCCCAAGGCCAGTTTCGAGAGCGCGTTCCAGGTGCCCGTGGTGGTGGAGAACGACGGCAACTGCGTCGCGCTCGCCGAAGGCTGGACGGGCTCGGCCGCCGGCGTTCGCAACTACCTCGCCCTGACGCTGGGCACCGGCATCGGCGGCGGCATCGTGATCGACGGCAAGCTCTATCGCGGCGCGAACGGCGCGGCCGGCGAGTGGGGCTACATGATGGTGGACGGCAAGGTGTGGGAAGACCACGCCTCGCCGCGCGGGCTCGCGGTGGCGGCCGAGGCGGCGCGGCCCGGCTGCGGGTTCGATGCCGAGGCCGTGTTCGCCGCACGCGACGGCGGCGACGCCGAGATGGCCGCCGTCGTCGCCGCCTGGTTCGGCCTGCTTGCCACCGGCCTGGCGAACCTGCTGTTCGCGTTCAACCCGTCGCGGGTGATCGTCGGCGGCGGCATCACCGCGCGCGGCCCGGCCTTCCTGCAGGAGCTGCGCGCCGAGATGCGACTGCGCCTGCGGCCCGAGTTCTACCGGATGTGCGACATCGCGCTCGCCTCCGCCGGCAACCAGGCCGGGCTGCTGGGCGCGGCGCGCCTGTGGCTCACGCAACACGGCGGCGCCGCCACGCCCGCCTCCAACGACTGACCGCCATGCAAGTCCTGCTCAACCACGTCGGCTTCGCGCCCACCGCCCCCAAGCGGGCCACGCTGCAGCACACGCAGCCCTTGCAGGCGCAGCCGTTCTCCGTGGTCGACGTCCGCACGCGCGCGGTCGTGCTCTCCGGCGTGACCGAGCCGACGCCGCCGGTCGACGGCTGGACGGGCCGCCATTTCGCGCACGCCGATTTCAGCCCCGTCACGGCGCCGGGCCGCTACGCCGTGATGCTGGACGGCACGTGGCCGCCGGTGCAGTCCGAGCCCTTCGACGTCGCCGACGGCCTGTTCGGCAGCCAGATGCTGTCGGACATCGTCCACTACTTCAAGGGCCAGCGTTGCACCGGCCTGTTCGACGCCGCCGACCGCCGCGCGCCGCTGCTCGACACCCGCGAGCCGCGCGACGTGCACGGCGGCTGGTACGACGCGTCGGGCGACTGTTCCAAGTACCTGTCGCATCTGTCGTACGCCAACTTCATGAACCCGCAGCAGACGCCGCTGGTCACGTGGACGCTGCTGGCCGGCCGCGACCGCCTGCCGCCGCAGTCGAAGTGGCTCGACGAACGCATCGTCGACGAGGCGCTGCACGGCGCCGACTTCCTCGTGCGCATGCAGGCGCCCAAAGGCTTCTTCTACGTGACCGTGTTCGACAAGTGGAGCAAGGACGAGAACCAGCGCGAAATCTGCTCGTACGCGACGCAGAAGGGCCTGAAGTCGGCCGACTACCAGGCGGGTTTCCGCCAGGGCGGCGGGATGGCGATCGCGGCGCTGGCGCGCGCGGCGGGCGCGCACCGCGACGGCGAGTCCGCGCGCGCCGACTACCTCGCCGCGGCCGTGCGCGGCTTCGAGCTGCTGCAGGCCCGCAACACCGAGTTCCTCGATGACGGCGAGGAGAACCTGATCGACGACTACTGCGCGCTGCTCTCCGCGAGTGAGCTGTTCCTGCGCACGGGTGACACGCGCTGGCGGGACGCGGGCGCCGCGCGCGCCCGCAGGGTGATCGACCAGCAGGACGACGGCGGCTTCTGGTGGTGCGACCGCGGCCGCACGCGCAGCTTCTTCCACGCGAGCGACGCCGGCCTGCCCTACCTCGCGCTGATGCGCTTCCTCGACTGCGCGCCCGATGCCGAGCTGGCTGCCGAGGTCCGCGCGACGCTGCTGCGCGGCCTGCGCTTCGAACTGGCCATCACGCGGTCGGTCGCCAACCCGCTGGGCTATCCGCGCCAGTACGTCGCGATGCCCGGGCGCGAGGGCACGACGCAGTTCTTCGTGCCGCACGCCAACGAGAGCGGCTACTGGTGGCAGGGCGAGAACGCGCGCCTCGGCGCGCTCGCGACGGCCGCCCGCGCGGCGCAGGCCTTGCACTTGGCCGACCCCGCCTTGGACGCCGAGCTCGCCGCGTACGCCCAGCGCGCGCTCGACTGGCTGTTCGGCGCCAACCCGTTCGACGCCTGCATGTTGCAGGGCTGGGGCCACAACCCGCCGCGCTACGAGCCCGGGTTCTGGAACGCGCCCGGCGGCGTGTGCAACGGCATCACGTCCGGCCTCGCCGACGAACAAGACATCGATTTCCGCAAGCCCGAAGAGACCGAGCCGGCGCATTCCTGGCGCTGGACCGAGCAGTGGATTCCGCACGCCGCGTGGCTGTTCTGCGCGCTGGCCTACGGGAAACCGCCGCCGCACGACTCGTTTCACCCCATCGACGCGGACAGGCGCTGACCCCGCAGCACCTGTAGCCGCCTTCAGAGGCAGCCATGTCCTTCAGATTGAATCCCTTCGCATTGGCGGCGACGCTGCTGATGACCGGAGCGCTCAGCCCTGCCCGCGCGCAGCAGGCCGCGCCCGCCCCCGAACCCGCGGCGTCGGCCGCGCCGCAGCCCTCGGCCACGCCGCAAGCGGCGGCCGATGTCCAGACCGTCGAGATCAAGGGCATCCGCGCGTCCTATGCGTCGTCGCTGGGATCCAAGAAGAGCGCCGACGCCGTCGTCGAGGTCGTCACCGCCGAGGACGTCGGCAAGCTGCCCGCCAAGAACGTGGCCGACACCGTGCAGCGGCTGCCCGGCGTCAACATCAGCTCCAACTCCGGCGGCGACGGCGCCTTCGCCGACGCCAACCGCGTGAGCATCCGCGGCACCGCGCCGTCGCTCACGCAGACGCTGATCAACGGCCACAGCGTGGGCAGCGCCGACTGGTTCATCGCCAACCAGGGCGTCAACGGCGGCGCGTCCGGCCGCAGCGTCAGCTACGACCTGCTGCCGGCCGAGATCGTCGGCAAGGTCACGGTCTACAAGACGGCGCAGGCGGACCTGATCGAAGGCGGCGCCACGGGCTCGGTCGACATCGAGACGCGCTCGCCGCTGAGCCTGTCCAAGCAGCTGACCGTCGACGGCTCCATCAACGCGGTCTACAGCACCTCGACGCGCAAGACCGATCCGCAGGTCAGCGGAATGGTCGGCTGGAAGAACGACGCGAGGACCTTCGGCGTCATCCTGCAGGCGTTCTCCGAGCGCCGCCACGACCGCCGCGACGGGCAGGAGTTCCTGGGCTACAACACGGTCTCGTTCCAGGACATCTACGGCCTCGCCGCCGACGATCCCGCGCTCGCGACGCTGCGCGCGGCCCACCCGGGCCTGGACGGCGCGACCTTCGCCAACAACGTCAACGCGACGCTGCTGGAGATGAACATGCAGCGCAAGGGCGCGATGCTCGATCTCGAGTTCAAGCCCACCAACCGCCTGCGGCTCGACTTCAACGGCTTCTACTCGAAGCTGACGGAGACCAACCAGGACTCGAGCCTCGAGACCGAGCAGACGGCGCTCATCGGCATGGGCGTGCTGCCGGACAGCTACCAGGTCAACTCCGGCGGCCTGCTGACCCAGGCGACGTGGAACCCGTCGTCGATGCCCGACTACGCCTCGACCGGCGCCTATGTCGCGGACTACGACAAGTACTACCGCCCCGGCGAGAACGCGCGCGTCTACTACGCGGACGTCGACCTCGACTACGCCGTCTCCGACAAGCTGCGCATCACCGGTAAGCTCGGCAAGACCCAGGCCGTCGGCGCCACGCCCAACGAGTACGCCTACGTGACCAACGTCGGCAACGCCGGCCTGGCCTACACGATGAACGGCCTGTACAAGCCGGCCGACGTCTCGTTCCCGGGCTACGCGAACACGGCCAACTTCAACGACCCGCACCTGTTCCTCGCCTACGACGGGCTCAACAAGGTGAAGTCCACCGACCAGGAGACCTACTTCCAGTCCGACGCCGACGTCTCGATCGAGCACGGCGTGCTGGACTCGCTCAAGTTCGGCGTCCGCCTGACCAGCCACCAGCGCAGCGTCCTCGACTACTACAACGACGGCTGCCAGGCGCAGGTGCCCGACGACACCTACACCCAATGCGTGGGCACCGCGCAGTGGAACGGCCAGGTCGAGAGCCGCTACGGGCAGGGGCTGCACGGCGGCCCGGGCTTCCTGACCAACATCTGGCAGCTGAGCCCCGGCGCGATCACGAGCTACGTGAACGCGCCCGGCAACCTGCCGGCGTCGTCGCTGCCTTACTCCTGGCCCAGCAGCTTCGTCGTCAACGAGCGGACCCAGGCGCTGTACGGCATGGCCCGCCTGGTGGGCGAGCAGTGGAAGGGCAACGCCGGCCTGCGCGTCGTGCGCACCCGGCAGGTCGCCCACTACAACGAAGGCGCCGACGCGGCGACGCCCGGCGACACGGTCTATCCGGACGCGCACAACGGCGACTACATCCACGTGACGACGGCCAAGACCTACACGGACCTGCTGCCCAGCGCGAACTTCAGCTACGACATCACGCCCAAGCTGATCGGGCGCCTGGCCGCGTCGCGCACGATGACCCGCGCGGACTACACCGACCTCGCCGGCGCGGTCAGCCTGAACGGCCAGAACGGCACGGGCTCGGGCGGCAACCCGCAGTTGAAGCCGGTGCGTTCGAGCAACTGGGACGCGTCGCTGGAGTGGTATTTCGCGCCGCAGTCGCTGCTCGAGGTGGGCGTGTTCTACATGGACCTGACGTCCTACATCGGCTACGGCCAGACCACCGTGCTCGCGCCCAACCTGCAGCAGAACCCGATCGTCACGACCCCGACCTACCCGTACACCGTCGCCCAACCCGTCAACGACAAGGGCACGAACAAGGGCTTCGAGCTCGCGTGGCAGCAGCCGATCGCCTACGGCTTCGGGCTCAACCTGAACTACACCTATGCGGTCGGGCGCGACTCGAACGGCGCCCGGCTCGCGGGCTCGTCGCGGCACACCTACAACGCCGAGGGCTGGTACGAGAACGACGTCCTCAGCGCGCGCCTGACCTACAGCTACCGTTCGGATTTCCTGACCGGCATCGTCAGCGCGTTGCCGCAGTACGTGGCGGGCTCGGGCGACGTCTCGGCGTCGGTCAACCTGAAGCTGACGGACCAGCTGTCGCTGTCCTTCGACGCGAAGAACCTGGCGGGCACGCTCGCGCGCCAGTACGTCGTGCAAAAGGACATGCCCGCCGCGATCTACAACAACGGCAAGCAGTTCTACCTCGGCCTGAAGTACTCGCTGTGACCCCCGCGCCCGCGCGTGACGCCCGCGCGGGCGAACCCTGGAAGCCATCTTGATCACCACGCTCACCCGTCAACGCATCCTCTCCATCGACGCGTTCCGCGGCCTCACGATCCTCGTGATGGTCTTCGTCAACCAGCTGGCCGGGGTCAGCGGCGTGCCGCAGTGGGCGCGCCACATGAAGGCCGACGCCGACGCGATGAGCTTCGTCGACGTCGTGTTCCCGGCCTTCCTGTTCATCGTCGGCATGTCGATCCCGTTCGCGCTGGCCCAGCGCCAGGCGCACGGCTACGACGGGGCAGCCGTTCAGCGCCACGTGCTGGCGCGCTCGGCGGGCCTGGTCGTGCTGGGCCTGTTCATGGTCAACGCCGAGGACGGGTTCAATCCGGCGGCGATGCCCTTCAACATCGGCTGGTGGTCGCTGGGGCTGTACCTGTGCACGTGGCTGATCTGGGGCGTGTACGGCGAGGCGGCGGCGGGCGGACGCAACACCTGGCGCTCCGTGGGGATGCTGGGCCTGCTGGTGCTGGCGTGCGCGTACCGCGGCGGGCCCGACGGCAAGGCGTGGATGACGCACCAATGGTGGGGCATCCTGGGCCTGATCGGCTGGTCGTACCTGATCTCCGCGTCCGTGTACCTGGCCGGACGCGCGCGGCTCGTGCCGCTGCTGGCGGCCACCGCCGCGTGCATCGCGTTCTATGCGCTGTGCCACGCGTTCCCCGCGGCGGCCTACCCGAACTGGAGCGACCTGGCCGACTGCGGCGGCCTCGTGTGCGAGACCTCGCTGACGCTGCTGGGCGTCGTCACGAGCCTCGTGTTCTTCGCCCGTCCGGGCGAGATCGCGCCGGTCCGGCGTCTCGGCCAGGCGGCCGCGCTGGCCGCCGCGTGCGTGGTCGCCGGCGCCCTGCTGCGTCCGGCCTACACGATCTCCAAGATCTACGCATCGCCGACGTGGTGCCTGTACTCGGCGGCAATCTGCATCGCGCTGTTCGCCGCGCTGCACGAACTCGTGGACCGGCGCAGCCGGTCGAGCTGGGTGCGCTGGATCAAGCCCGTGGCCGCCAACCCGCTGGTGGCCTACCTGATCCCGTTCGTGGTCGTCGGCATCGAGGACGCGTTCCAGGTCGCGTTTCCCGACGTGCTGAACCATGGCGCGCTGGGCGTCGGCTTCAGCGTGGTGTTTGTTTTGTTCGTGTGGGGCGCGACGGCTGTCGTTTCCCGGAAGGTGAGGCTGCAGCTCTGAGAAGGCGTCATCCTGCGCGAAGTCGCAGGATCCACTCCTGCCATGACGCACCTCGGCGAGCGTGGATCCTGCGACTTCGCGCAGGATGACGGAGTTCGTGATTCTCTTGCCGATCCCCGGGCTTCTTTGTGATACTGGCCCCAGAACAAATACCGTCCGGGGCTTTGCCGCCCGGCCATCTGGAGACCGCATGTTCAATCGCCGGCAACCGCCGCCGCCCGCCGTCATGCCGCCGGTCGAGTCCGGCCCGGACTACTCGGGCGCGATCCGCAGCATTGCCACGCAGGCGTCCGAACTGGGGCGCGGGGCCGCCGAGCTCGACGGCGTGATCGAGGACGTCGTCGCGGCCAGCAGCCACCAGGTCAGCGAGATCGGCCAGCTCGCGACGGACATGCAGGCGATGGTGCAGTCCAATCGCGCGATCGAGGCCAGCGGCGGCGCCAGCCGGGTCGCGATGGCGCAGGCGCGCGAGGCGGTCGCGCATGTCGGCGAGGGCGTGCTGGGCGTCGTCACGTCGCTGCGCGACGTCGCGGCCGCGGCCACCGACATCACGCAGATCGCGTTGCAGACGCGCCTGGTCGCGTTCAACGCCACCGTCGAAGCCAAGCGCGCCGGCGAGGCCGGTGCCGGCTTCGCGGTCGTCGCGGAGGCGGTGAAGGACCTGGCGGCGAAGGTCGAGCGGTCGTCCAAGCTGATCATGTCCACGGTGACGCAGCTCGACGCGCGCATCGACAGCCTCGCGGCCAGCATCACCGAGAACAAGGACGCCACCCAGCACAGCGCGTTCCACCAGGCGCTCGCGCAGGTGGAGGCGAGCGTCAACGAGATCGTCGCGGCCACGCAGCGCAACCTCGAGACCTGCCGGGGCGTCACGGACGAGGTCGCCACGATGGCGCAGTCGGTGGCGACCAACGCGGACACGCTCAAGCGCGTCAACGCCAACACGCGCAACTTCCTGAAGGCCTCCGAGACGCTGGCCGAAGTCACCAACGACTGCGGCGCGGTGACCCCCGACACGCCGTTCATCGAGGCGGTGCAGCGCGGCGCGGCGCAGCTGTCCGCCGCGCTGGAGCAGGCGGTGGCCCAGGGCCGCATCTCGATGGCCGACCTGTTCGACGACAAGTACCAGGCGGTGGCGGGCAGCAATCCGGCGCAGGTCATGGCGCGCTTCGTCGCGCTGACCGACGAGCTGTTTCCGCCGGTGCAGGAGGCCCTGCTGGCGTTCGACAGAAAGGTCGTGTTCTGCGCGGCCGTCGACCGCAACGGCTACCTGCCGACGCACAACCTGAAGTTCTCGCAGCCGCAGGGCGCCGATCCGGTGTGGAACGCCGCGCACTCGCGCAACCGCCGCGTCTTCAACGACCGCACCGGGCTGGCGGCGGGGCGCAACGAACGCCGCTTCCTGCTCCAGACCTACCGCCGTGACATGGGCGGCGGCCAGCGCGTGCTGATGAAGGATCTCTCGGCGCCCATCACGGTGCAGGGGCGGCACTGGGGCGGGCTGCGGTTGGCCTATTCGTTCTGAGCGGTGCGGACCCTGGAAGGCCGTCATCCTGCGCACAGTCGCAGGATGCAGATGCGCCGAGGCGCGTCTTGGCAGGGGTGGATCCTGCGACTGCGCGCAGGATGACGGCTCTTCCTCCCTGACAAAACGGTCATGTTTCGGTCAGCGTGGGGTCCGGCACCGCGGCTAGAGTCCAGGCTGTCGAACTCTCAACCTTGCCGCCGGCCATGCCCCCTCGTTCCTCCCTGGTCGCCCTCGCGGCCGCAGCACTGCTGTCGGCCTGCGCCGTCGGGCCCGACTACGTGCGCCCGACCCTGGCCGTTCCGGCAGCCTGGAAGGAATCGGGCGACTGGAAGCCGGCCGAGCCGCGCCCGGCCGCCAGCGGTCTCGCCTGGTGGGAGGCCTGGGGCGACCCGGTGCTCGACGGCCTGATGGCCGACGCGCAGCAGGCCAACCAGAACATCCGCCAGGCCGAGGCCGCGTACCGCCAGGCCAAGGCCATCGCCGACGCCGACCGCGCCGGCCTGTTCCCGTCGCTGGGCGCGAACGTGGGCGCCGAGCGGGCGCGAACCAACACCAGCGGCGTCAAGACCGGCAACGGCTTCACGGCAGGCCTGTCCGCCAGCTGGGAGCCCGACCTGTGGGGCAGCGTGCGCCGCACCATCGAGTCGGGCGACGCCGGTGCGCAGGCCAGCGCGGACGACCTGGCCGCTGCGCGCCTGAGCATCCAGACAACGCTGGCGCAGGACTACCTGCAACTGCGCGTCACCGACCAGCAGCGCGACCTGTACGCGGCCACGATCGACGCGTACGCGAAGGCGCTCAAGCTCACGCGGGCGCAGCACGCCGCCGGCGTGGCGCTGCAGTCCGACGTGGCGCTCGCCGAGAGCCAGCTCGCGCAGGCGCAGGCCGCCGCGGTGGATCTCGAGGCCACCCGGGCCCAGCTCGAACACGCGATCGCCGTGCTCACCGGCCGCGCGCCCGCGCAGTTCACGCTGGCGCGCGCGAGCGCGGGCCAGCCGCTCGCGCTGCGCCAGCCCGCCAGCCCCGCGGGCCTGCCGTCGGAGCTGCTGGAGCATCGGCCCGACATCGCCGGCGCCGAGCGCCGCGCGGCGCTGGCCAACGCCAACATCGGCGTCGCCCAGGCCGCGTACTTCCCGCAGCTCACGCTCAGCGCGGCCGGCGGGTTCAGCGCCGCCGCGCTCGGCAACCTGTTCGACACGCCCAGCCGCGTCTGGTCGCTGGGCGCGGCGCTCGCGCAGACCCTGTTCGACGGCGGCCTGCGGCGTGCGCACACCGCGCAGGCCGAGGCCGCATACGACATCGCCGTGGCGCAATACAAGGAAACGGTGCTGGGCGCGTTCCAGCAGGTCGAGGACGATCTCGCGCTGCTGCGCCTGCTCGACCAGGAGACCGCGCTCCAGGACCAGGCCGTGCGCTCGTCGCAGCAGGCCGAGCAGCTCGCGCTGAACCAGTACCGCGCCGGCACCGCCAGCTACCTCGGCGTGGTGACGGCGCAGACGCTGTCGCTCACCAACCAGCGCACCGCCGTGCAGCTGCGCGGCCGCCTGCTGGCCGCCGGCATCTCGCTGGTCGCCGCCACCGGCGGCGGCTGGAGCGCCAACGACACCCCCGCCGCCGCGCCCGCGCAGCCGCAATGACCCGACTCGACCCTGCCATGACCACGACCTTCTCCCCCAACCGCACCACCTGGGCCCTCGCCGCGATCGCCGTCGCCGTCCTCGGCGTCGGCCTCTGGTCCATCGTCCATCCCGCGCAGGCCGCGGACGACGCCAAGGACAAGGGCAAGCGCCCGCCCGAAGGCCCCGTGGCCGTCACCACCACGCTGGTGAAGGCGCAGGACATGCCGATCTTCCGCACGGGCATCGGCACGGTGGCGCCGACCTACTCGGTCACCGTCAAGGCGCGCGTCGACGGCGAGCTGGACAAGGTGGCCTTCACCGAGGGCCAGGACGTGAAGAAGGGCCAGCTGCTGGCCCAGCTCGACCCGCGCACGCTGCAGGCGCAATTGCTGCAGGCCCAGGCGGCCCGCGCGAAGGACCAGGCCACGCTCGCCAACGCGCGTGTCGACCTGCAGCGCTACACCACGCTGATCGCGCAGGACGCGGCCACGCAGCAGCAGCTCGACACGCAGAAGGCGCTGGTCAACCAGCTCGAGGCCACGGTCAAGTCGGACGACGCGCAGGTGAACGCCGCGCAGGTGCAGCTCGGCTTCACGACCATCGTCGCGCCGATCAGCGGCCGCACGGGCGCCCGGCTCGTCGACCCGGGCAACATCGTGCACGCGGCCGACGCGACGGGACTCGTCGTGATCAACCAGATCGACCCGATCTCCGTGGTCTTCACGCTGCCCGACGACGCCGTGCAGGACACGATCCACGCGCTCGACACGAAGAAGCCCGTGCTGGTGCAGGCCTTCCCGCGCGACGGCGGCGCGATGCTGGGCGCCGGCACCCTCACGCTGCTGAACAACCAGATCGACGTCGCCACGGGCACCGTGCAGTTGAAGGCGAGCTTCCTGAACGCGCAGCACAACCTGTGGCCGGGCCAGTTCGTCAACGTGCGCCTGATCCTGGGCACGCGCGCCAAGGCGCTGACGGTGCCCGAGGCCGCGGTGCAGCGCAGCCAGAGCGGCGTCTACATCTACGTGGTCGACGACGAGACGAAGACGGTGCGCAGCCAGACGATCGCGCTCACGCAGACCCAGGACGGCGTCGCCGTGGTGAGCTCCGGCCTCGAGGCCGGCCAGCGCGTCGTCGTCGACGGCCAGTACAAGCTCAAGCCGGGCTCGAAGGTGGTGGAGGCGTCGGGCGCCGCCTCCGGCTCGGGTGCCGGCAAGGGCGCGGCCTCGGGAGCGCGCAAGTGAGCGTCTCGTCCGGCTTCATCAAGCGGCCGATCGGCACGACGCTGCTCGCGCTGGCGATCCTGCTGGTGGGCGCGGCGGTGTTCCCGCTGTTGCCCATCGCGCCGCTGCCCCAGGTCGACTTCCCCACGATCCAGGTCTCGGCCAACCTGCCGGGCGCCAGCCCGGAGACGATGGCGTCGAATGTCGCGCAGCCGCTGGAGCGCCAGTTCTCGCTGATCGCCGGCCTCGCGCAGATGACGTCGACGAGCGGCATCGGCAGTTCGCAGATCACGCTGCAGTTCGAGCTGAACCGGTCGATCGACGCCGCCGCGCTGGACGTGCAGGCCGCCATCAACGCGTCCACCGGCCAGTTGCCGGCCAACCTGCCCAGCCCTCCGACGTTCCGCAAGGTCAACCCGGCGGACTCGCCGATCATGCTGCTGGCGGTGCAGTCGAAGACGCTGCCGCTGATCCAGGTCAACGACTACGCCGACAACATCCTCGCGCAGCAGATCTCGCAGATCCAGGGCGTGGGCCTGGTCAACATCGGCGGCGCGCAGAAGCCCGCGGTGCGCATCCAGGCCGACCCGACCCGGCTGGCCGCGCTGGGCATCAGCCTGGAGGACATCCGCGGCGTGATCGCGACGATGTCCGTCAACCAGCCCAAGGGCACGATCGACGGCGCCAACCAGAGCTTCACGGTCTACACCAACGACCAGTTGCTGGCGGCCAAGCCGTGGAACGACGTGGTGCTGGCGTACAAGAACGGCGCGCCGATCCGCGTGCGCGACATCGGCGTGGCGGTGGACGCGCCGGAGAACAACAAGGTGCACGCCTGGGCCTACGGCGGCGCGGCCGACCCGGAGAGCACGATCCAGAACGGCCGCGGCATGATCCTGGTGATCACGAAGCAGCCGGGCGCCAACGTCATCGAGACCGTCGACCTGATCAAGCAGGCGCTGCCGCGCCTCGAGGCGTCGATTCCGCCGACCGTGCAGGTCAGCACGCTGGTCGATCGCACGCAGACGATCCGCGCGTCGGTCCACGACGTCGAGTTCACGCTGATCCTCACGATCGCACTGGTGGTGATGGTGATCTTCGTCTTCCTGCGCAACGTGGCCGCCACGCTGATCCCCAGCGCCACCGTGCCGCTCGCGCTGCTGGGCACCGCGGCGGTGATGTACGTGGTGGGGTACAGCCTGGACAACCTGTCGCTGATGGCGCTGACCATCGCCGTGGGCTTCGTCGTCGACGACGCCATCGTGATGCTGGAGAACATCTACCGCTACGTGGAGGAAGGCATGTCGCCGATGGAGGCCGCGCTCAAGGGCGCGGGCGAGATCGGCTTCACCATCATCTCGATCTCGGTGTCGCTGGTGGCCGTGTTCATCCCGCTGCTGCTGATGGGCGGCATCGTCGGGCGGCTGTTCCGCGAGTTCGCGGTCACGGTCACGCTGACGATCGGCGTGTCGGTGATCATCTCGCTGACGCTCACGCCGATGCTGTGCTCGCTGTTCCTGAAGAACGAGCACGCGACGCGGCACGGCAAGCTCTACAAGCTGTTCGAGGCCGGCTTCGACAAGATGCTGGCCGGCTACAAGCGCGGGCTGGACTTCGTGCTCAAGCACCAGTTCCCCACGCTGCTGGTCTTCCTCGCGACGCTGGCCGCCACGGTGGTGCTGTTCATCGTCATCCCCAAGGGCTTCTTCCCGCAGCAGGACACCGGCTTCATCTTCGGCAACGCGCAGTCGTCGCAGGACTCGTCGTTCGAGTCGATGAACCGCCGCATGGTGGAGTTCGCCGACGTCGTGCGCCAGGACCCGGACGTCACCGGCATCGGCATGTTCGGCAATTCGTCGCAGTTCAACACCGGCAACTTCTTCATCGCGCTCAAGCCCAAGGACCAGGGCCGCACCCTCAGCGCCGACCAGATCATCGCGCGCCTGCGGCCGAAGCTGGCCAAGGTGGGCGGCGCATCGCTGCTGATGCAGGCCGGCCAGGACATCAACGTCGGCGGGCGCCTGGCCCGCACGCAATACCAGTACACGCTCACCGACGCGAATCTCGCCGAGCTCAACGAGTGGTCGCCCAAGCTGCTGGCGCGCTTCGCGCAACTGCCGGAGTTGACCGACGTGGCCTCCGACCTGCAGAACGCCGCGCCCGCCGCCAACCTGACGATCGACCGCGACCGCGCGGCCACCTTCGGGATCTCGCCGGCGACCATCGACGCGACCATCTACGACGCCATCGGCCAACGCCAGGTCAGCCAGTACTTCACGCAGATCAACAGCTACCACGTGGTGCTGGAAGTGACGCCGGCCGTGCAGGCCGACCCGTCGCTGTTCGACAAGCTGTACGTCACCTCGCCGCTGACCCAGCAGCAGGTGCCGCTGTCCACGTTCGTCCATGTCGACACGACCAAGACGGGCTACCTGTCGATCAGCCACCAGAGCCAGTTCCCCGCGGTCACGCTGTCGTTCAACCTGGCGCCGGGCGTGTCGCTGGGCCAGGCGGTGGACGCGATCAACAAGGCCCAGGCCGACATGGGGCTGCCACAGGCGCTCACCGGTTCGTTCCAGGGCACCGCCCAGGCCTTCCGCGATTCGCTGAGCTCGCAGCCCTACCTGATCGCCGCGGCGCTGGTGGCCGTCTACATCGTGCTGGGCCTGCTCTACGAGAGCTACATCCATCCGCTGACCATTCTCTCGACGCTGCCGTCCGCCGGCGTGGGCGCGCTGCTGATCCTGATGGCCGGCGGCTACGACCTCACCGTGATCGCGCTGATCGGCATCATCCTGCTGATCGGCATCGTCAAGAAGAACGGCATCATGATGGTGGACTTTGCGCTCACCGCGGAGCGCGACCAGGGCATGACGCCGGAGGAGGCGATCTACCGCGCCTGCCTGCTGCGCTTCCGGCCCATCATGATGACGACGATGTGCGCGCTGCTCAGCGGCCTGCCGCTGATGCTGGGCCACGGCGCCGGCTCCGAGCTGCGCCGTCCGCTGGGCTTCGCGATGGTCGGCGGCCTGGTGCTGTCGCAGGCGCTGACGCTGTTCACGACGCCGGTGGTCTACCTCTACCTCGACCGTGCGCACTACTGGTACGAGAAGAAGCACGAGGCGCGCAGGAAGCGCAAGGCGGCCAGGTCGGTCCAGGCCGACGGCACCGACACCGACCGCTCGCTCCCCGTCGTCGTCGATGATGCGAAGCATTGACATCTCGTGACCGCCATGAAGCTCCTGATCGTCGAGGACGAGCCCAAGACCGCCGAGTACCTGCAGAAGGGCCTCACGGAGCAGGGCTGCACGGTCGACGTGGCGCACAACGGCGTCGACGGCCAGCACCTGGCGCTGGTGCACGACTACGACGTGATCGTGCTCGACGCGATGCTGCCCGGCATCGACGGCTTCACCTTGCTGCGCGCCTTGCGCGCCGTCAAGCAGACGCCGGTGATCATGCTCACGGCGCGCGACTCGATCGAGGACCGCGTGCGCGGCCTGCACGACGGCGCCGACGACTACCTCGTCAAGCCCTTCTCCTTCCTCGAGCTCCTCGCGCGCCTGCA
>FTJN01000037.1_pt2 | contig 76043 bp, 66 predicted proteins | sample 1658361 | NCBI WGS metagenome assembly FTJN01 (sample SAMEA3914819, study PRJEB12502) | metagenome | biome: forest; material: soil | place: Canada | collected 2010-06-26 | depth 0.3 m
GCCGAGCGGTGGGCCTTGGTGCTGGTGGAGTCGATCATGTGGACATCGTCGGGGCTGAACGCGACCAGGGCCGCGAACAGCCGCCGCCAGACGCCCTTGATCGTCCAGCGCCGGAAGCGATTGTAGATGGTCGTCGGCGGGCCATAGACCGCTGGACAGTCCTGCCAGCGGCACCCCACCTTCAGCACATGGATGATGCCGCTGATCACGCGCCGGTCGTCGACCCGATGCGCGCCAGACTGGTTCTTTGGCAAAAGCGGATCGATCACCGCCCACTGCCGGTCCGACAACCAGAACTCTCCAGCCATGGTCCACCTCCTTCTTACAGAGCGAATCACAACTAGAACCGATTACTCAACACCTTGATTGGGTTTCGACCCTAGAGCATTTTCGAGCGAAGTGGATGCCGGTTCGCGTGAAGAAAACGCGTCAAAGCAAAAAGCTAGAGCTCCGGCCTGATGCAATCAGGTCGGGGCTCTAGTGGTGAGATTCCGACGATTGGCGCCCATCGGAGTCTCGTCGGCCCAAGGAATTGGCCGACTTCCAACGGACTCGAGCGTCACGTTCTATCCACTAGGGCCTTCGCCAGGGAACGGTTGTCAAGTTTCCGACGCAACCCTAGGGTAAGGCGGTACAGCACAGTAGAGGAGTTTCGCGTGGCGATCTTGGTGGGCACTGAAAACGACGACACCTTGGTCGGCACGGCCGACGCGGACACGATCACCGGCCTGAACGGCGTGGACACCATCGACGGCGGCGGCGGAAACGACACCATCGACGGCGGCGACAAGGCCGACATCATCCACGGCGGCGACGGCGACGACACCATCAACAGCGGCTATTCGACCTCGAACGTCTTCCACGACCTGTACGGCGGCGTCCGGTTCGGCGACGGCGGCGGCAACCAGGTTTTCGGCGACGCCGGCGACGACAGCCTCAGCGGTGGCTCCCTGGATCATCTGGACGGCGGCGACGGGAACGACACGCTCAGCGCCGAGGTCCCCTCGATCCCGTTCGGCCACCCGTCGGATCCGGGACGCGTCACGCTGCTGGGCGGGGCCGGCGACGACCACATCACCGTCCGAGGGTACTACGCCACGATCGATGGCGGCGACGGCGACGATGTCGTTTCAATCTCGACGCTCATCGCGGGCAGCGATCCCGACCCGCGCCACCTGGTCACCCTAGGCGCTGGAGCCGACACCCTCGCTCTACGTTCGGTCCAGGAATCCGGGCTTGTCTCCACGCAGGGCGAGATCGTGGTCTCGGATTTTGGCCTGAACGACAAGCTGACCTATGCCGACAACAACGGCGTCGATATTGACCCGTTCGCCGCGATCACGGACGGCGGCGCGGGCAAGCGCATCGGTCACTCGGGCGCCGACACGATCCTGGTCGGCGGCAATTCCGGCCCCGTCTTCCTCAGCAACGTCAATGTCGCCAACCTGACGGCCGCCAATTTCGGCGGTCATGCCTTGGGTCAGATCTGGACCTTCGGAACGACGGGCGCCGACACCCTGACCGGCGGCGACGGCATCGACTATCTGGACGGCTACAGCGGCGCCGACATCCTGATCGGCGGCGCCGGCGCCGACCAGTTGGCCGGCGGCCAGGGGACCGATATCTTCCGCTATCTGTCGGCCACGGACTCGATGACGGGCGGTCAGGACACCCTGATCGACTTCTACGGGCTGGAAGACCAGATCGACCTAATGGCGTTGAACGCCACCGAGGTCAGCGTCGTGCGCGGTCATGACGTGACCTTCGTGTTCGCCAACACCCCCTCTGGCCAGTTCGTTCTGGGGATCAGCGGCGAGGGGCTCTACGGCGTCGCCGACCTGCGCGACCTCGACACCGGTCGGGGCGGCTACGAGATCGGCTCGTCGACTTCTTATGATTGGCTCTACGGCGGCGCGTATGGCGACGTCATCCAAGCCGGTAGCGGCGGAGGCACGATCGTCGGCGGCGGCGGCGGAGACGTGCTGTTGGGCGGCAGTGGGTCGAACTCCTTTTGGTATGAGAAGGCGACCGACTCGACCGCCGCCGCGCCGGACGCGATCTACGACTTCGAGACTGGCATGGACCAGATCGTGTTCACCGCCTTCGGTGTCAACGCCGTCAGCCTCATTCGCTCCGGCGGCTCGACCTTCCTGTTCGCCAACACCTCGAACGGGCCCATGCAGCTGGCCACCGTGGGGCGTGACCTCAACGCCAGCGATCTCTCCAATATCCAGACCGTGCCGGTCACCATGCTAGGTGACGCCACGGCCGACACCCTGATCGGCGGCTATGCGGTGGACCTGATCAAGGGCGGCGCGGGCGACGACGTGATCATCGGGGGCCATGGCCGCGACGCGCTGTATGGCCAGGGCGGAGCCGACACGTTCAAGTACACGGCGACCTCCGATTCCAACAACACCGGCGCCGACACGCTGAATGACTTCGAGACCGGGATCGACAGGATCGACCTGACGGCGCTGCATCCCACCGAGGTCAGCCTGATCCGTCAGGGCGCCGACACCTTCCTCTTCGCCAACACCCCGACCGGCGCGATGCAACTGGCCTCGGCGAATGGGGATATAAACGCCGGCGACATCCTCACCGGCGGCGGCTTCGGGATCTACATGCTCGGCGACGGCGGGGCCAACACCCTGGTCGGCGGCGCCGTCTGCGACATCATCCAGGCGGGTGACGGCGCCGACGTGATCATCGGCGGCGCCAAGGGCGACGTGCTATACGGCCAGGGCGGGGCGGACGTCTTCAAGTACCTGGCCGCCACCGATTCCAACGCCGCCAACACCGACAGCATCTTCGACTTCCAGTCGGGCGTCGACAAGCTGGACCTGACCGCCGTGCGGACCGGGGCCTCGGACCTCATCGGCGTCTATAGCACCGGCGGCTCGACCTTCGTCTTCGTCGACCTGCACGGCGATGGCGTCGGAGACATGGTCATCCAGCTGAACGGCACGCCGTCCATCACCAGCGGCGACTACCTGTTCTAGGGCCTCGCGCTTGATTCGAGACTCGAGAGGGATTCCCTGACGGGGCGAAGCGTCAAGGCCCACCTGCGCAAGGCCGCCGCTCGCACCTTCGATGCCCTATGGGCCGCCATCGGCGACATCTGCGCCCTCTTCCAACCCGAAGAATGCTGGAACTTCTTCAAAACCGCAGGCTATGCCTCACATTAAACGCGCGATGCTCTAGGTTTTTGTTTTGCGTCCACTTTTTCCGAAAGCCGACTCCCACTCTTCGGGCCGATGTTCTAGATGCTCGAAAGGTTGGCCCGCCGCGGCGGCAGCCGCGCATCGATCGCCTGGCGCGACCAGGCGGCGTTGAGATCATCGATCTGGAGCCGCGCCCGCAGGCCCAGCGCGGCCCTCAGCTCCCCGCTCTCGATCAGCGCGCCGAGCTTGTGAACGGCGTCGTCGAGATCCGGCTCGGCCCAATGCGCTCCGTAGCCGCCGTAGATCGGCGTGTCGTCGGGCACTGGGCGCAGGGCGTAGGCCGTGCACAGTTCCGGCGTTCCCGCCATGAAGTCCATGTTTCCCGACCAGCCGGTGGCCAGGCTGGGACGGCCAGCGGCCATTGCCTCGGCGATCGCCAGGCCAAAGCCTTCGGAACGATGCAGCGACAGGAAGATGTCGCAGGCGGCCGACAAGGCCGCCATCGCCTCGTCGCTCAGTCGCTCCTGGATCAGGATCACGTCGTGTCGTCCGCCCGTGGCGCTCATGATGCGCGCCAACCCCTTGGGATCATTGGCCGCGCCCGAGATCTTCAGGATCAACCGCACCTTCGACTGGGGTGCGGGAAACAATTTCACAAACAGCTCCACGGCGCCCAGCGGATTCTTGCGCGTCAAGCCCGAGCCCAGGTCGGCCATGGCCAGGATGTGCAGAACTCCGTCCTCAAGGGGCAGGCCTCGCGCGGCCTCGGGCGACGCCGTCGGCTCCGCGATCGGCGGCGGCACCACGCGCACCGGCACGCCGAAGGGCCGGAAAGACTCGGCGGAGAAGACGCTGGGCGTCCAGATCTCGTGGAACAGGCGCGCGGTCGAACGCCACCCCTGCGGCGGCACCGGAAGCTCCCAATTCCAGTAGCCAATACGGTAGCGGTCCCGCCAGGCGTCGCGATGGGTTCGCGCCAGCAGCGCCCGCGCCTCGGGGGCGTTACAGTTGACGATCCAGACGCCGCGCGGATCTCCGGGCAAATCGGCGCCAGCGTCCAGGGCCAGGGCGTCCCTCAGATTGTGACGCTCGACCGCCAAACCCGCCCGCTCGAAGGCGTCGGCGGCGAACTGGGCCGCCCGGGCCACGCCGATCGTCGAGTCGAACAGCGAACTGATGACGATCGGTCCGTCAGCGACCTCGAACGGCGCCTGGCCGGTCCTGACGCCAGCGAGCGCGAGCTGGCTGTACAGCGGGCCCGAGATCTTCCCCAGGGCCAGCCGCAACCCGTTGGGCGCCAACGCGCGCCAACCGGCCCGAACCACGCTCAAAGGTCCAAGCGACATTCCCATTGGCGGCGATCATCCTCGGCGTCCTCAACACGGACGCCTGCGCGTTTAGCCCGTCGTCCGGGTAGAGAGCAAGGTCGCCAGAACGCATGGGCGCGAAGGCTTCACTCCCCTGGGGAACTGTGCCAAACACGAACGGGCTGGTTGGCGGAAGCGCTGCGCGACGCGGTCGAATTCCGCATAGGCCGAGCATGCTCAGGGGAATGTGCCGTTGCAGTTCTACTTCGACCTGACCACGTCCGCGCGGTGGTCGGGCCATAGCGTCGGCATTGTTCGCGTGGAACGCGAACTAGCGCGACGCGCGTTGGCTCATCTTCAAGGCGATATCCGCCATTGTATCTACGTGAAGTCGGAGAACCGCTTCCGTGTCCTGACGCCGGAAGCGGCGATGGGCATCATCGAAGGCCGGATCGGCGTCAATTTCGACCACAATACCCGCCCCATGGCGGAGACGCCGCCCGCCGTGAGCCTGCGCCGTCAGGTCCGCGACTTCGTGCTCAAATCGCCGCGGATCTACCAGCAGGTCCAGCGCCTGCGCGGCATATCCTTCAGCCTCGACCAGATCGCGGCGATCAAGGCCCACGAGGCGCGGGAGCGGCTCGAGGCCAAGCCGCCCCAGCCGGCGCCGCTGCCCCTTTCAGAGGTCTGCGCCGAGGATCTGGTGCTGTCGCCGGACGTGACCGTGATTTCCGGCGGGCTCGACTGGGAGCACAAGGATCTTCGTGCGCTCTACAGGCTGAAGCGCACGGCCGGCTTTCGCTATGTCGCGATCGTTTACGACGTGATCCCACTGCTGATGCCGCACTTCCTGGTGCCGGGCTATGTCGAGCTGCTGCACGACTATTTCGGCGAACTGCCGTGGCTAGCGGACGGTTTCATGTGCATCTCGGAATCGACCCAGAAGGACCTGCTGGACCACTACGAGCGGCTGGGCGTCACGCCGCCGCCGACGCGCAACTTCCCCCTGGGCAGCGACTTGCCGCGCCCACTAGACACCGTCGCGGACGTCCCCGGCGCCCTGGCCGGAAAGCGCTATGCGATCTTCGTCTCCACGCTGGAGCCCCGTAAGAACCATCGCATCGCCTACCAGGCCTGGGCGCACGCGATCCAGGCAGGCCAGATCAACCCCGAGACCTGTCGCCTGGTCTTCGTGGGCAGGCAAGGTTGGAACATCGGTGAGCTGATGCATGAGATCGGCGCCAATCCCGCGACTCGCGATACGATCGTGGTGACCGGCTCCGTCGACGACGCGACCTTGCGCGCGCTGTACCAGGGCGCCGACTTCGGCATCTTCCCATCGTTCTACGAGGGCTACGGCCTGCCCGTCTCCGAGCTGCTAGGCTACGGCAAGCCGTGCATTTCCAGTTCGGCGGGATCGCTGCGCGAAGTCGGCCAGTCCTTCGTGGTCTACAGGGACCCGCTGGATATCTTCGGCTGGGCCGAGGCCATGGCCGCCTTCTTCAATGACCCGGCGTTGCTGGGCCAGCATCGCGAACGGATCGCGGCTGAATTCTCCCCGATCACCTGGGACGTGGCTTCCCGTCGGTTCTTCGAACAACTTCCCATGTTGGCGGCATGATGTCGGCGATCCTCAGTTTCACGACCTATCCCGTCGCCCAGCCCCGTCACGGCGGCCAACGGCGCGTCGCGGCTTTCGGCGACTTCTATCGCGGGCTTGGCCTGAATTTCCAAACCGCGTCGATCTACCAGGCGCCGCCCTACCAACCGCATGAGGTGGGGCCCCACGACCTGAAACTCGGCCACGTCGATCCGCGCTGGAACGGCGTCCCGTTCGTTGATGACATCCTTTCAGGGGACTTCGCGGCGCTGGACCCGGGCCTGGCCCACTTCAGGCGCGTGGTGGAAACCGTTGGCCCCGCCGCAATCCAACTGGACCATCCGTTCATGTGGCCGCTCGTGCGCATCCTGCGCGAACAGGGTCTGCTGGACGGCGTGAAGCTCTTCTACTCCTCGCACAACTGGGAAGCGTCGCTGAAGGTGGACATCCTTCGGCGCAGCGGCGTGCCCGAGGCGCGGGCCATGGCGGTCGGCGAGCGGATCTTGGAACTTGAGCGCGAGGTGATCGAGGCTTCGGATCTCATCGTCGCCGTCTCCCAGAGCGACGCGGATAGGTATCGCGCCCTGAGCGCCGACACCCCCGTCCACGTGGTGCCCAACGGCGTTCAGCGACAGGTCGGCGGCCGCCCCCTGACCCAGACTCAGCTGGACATCTTCCGCCGCAATCCGTTCGCGCTCTTCGTGGGCAGCGCCTATCCGCCGAATATCGACGGCTTTTGCAACCTCGTCGCCGACGGCGGCCTCTACATGGTGCCGCCCGACAAGCACCTGGCCGTGTGCGGCGGGGTTTCAGACGGCATCTTCAACAGTCGCCAGTACCAAAGCTTCCTGGTCGCCAATAGCGAGCGCCTGCACTTCTTCCCCAATATTTCCGACGACGACCTCTGGGCGCTCAAGACCGCTTGCCACGTCGTGCTGCTGCCCATCCAGTTCGGCGGCGGGAGCAACCTCAAGACGGCCGAAGCTCTGGCTTCGAACAAGTATGTGATCGCCACCAGCACGGCGATGCGCGGCTTTGACGCCTTCCGCGACGCGCCGGGCGTCATCATCGCCGACACCCCCGAAACCTTCCGTCGGGCGATCGCACAGGTCTTCAATCGGCCACCATTGAAGCTGAAGAAGAAAGACTTGCTCTTGCGTGAAACCGTGTATTGGGATCGAAGTTTCGCCGACAGCACGCTAGCGAACGATGTTCGCGCTCTGCTCAAGCTGGACCAGAACATATAATGCTTGTTGACCAGGAAATGGTAGTGCGCACGTTTCAACTGCTGAAGCCCTACAGCATTGTCGGGCCCCAGGACGACTGGCGCTTCCAAGCGCTGCCCGCCCACGACAAGTCGGCCCTGTTCAACCTGCTGCACCGGAACCGCGAAAGCGTGCCCGTCTCCAAGGCCTTGTGCCTGGGCGGAGGCATCGGGACCGGCGCCTTCGCTATCCACGACAATTACCCGCAGGCCCAAGTCTGGATCTCCGAGACCTCGCCCGCCCTGGTCGCCAGCCTGCGCGAGAGCCTAGCCCTGAACGGTCTGGACGACCGGGTCAGCATAGTGGCGAAGGCCTTCGGCGGCCCCGGCGGGGAAGTCGGCGCGACCATCGACGAAAACCCCAGCCTCGCCGATATCGATCTGATCGAAATCGCGACCCCCGTGGTCGAGGCGGTGCGGAGCCTGGAAGGCGCCCGGGCCACGATCATCGCTCGCAATCCGGTCGTGCTACTGCGCTTCAGCGACATCGAGCTGGAGGCGAACAATCTTGATCTCGGCGCGCTCCTGGATCGTCTGATCGCCCTGATCGGACCGGTGGGCGTGGTCGATGACTTGACCGGCCTGGCCAGCCCCCTCGACCCGGGCCTGGCCGGCGCCAAGCAGCTGCACAGCATCATGGGCGACCGCCACGCCAGCTTCGAGCTGGTCAACCGGCTGGACGCCGTGGCGCTGGACACCGCCCCACCCTGGGGACGCCTGGAAGAGCGCGCCCTTCGGCTGGGTCAGGCCCGCTCGGTGCTCACCGAAGGCGTGATCATCGCCGACCACGAAATCGCCTGGGACTACCCCAACCACAAGCAGGTCTCGACCGCCGTGGTCGATTGGCCTTCTGGCCAGGCCCAGGAAGCGCCGCTCGTCACCTTCAGCGTGCCGAACGCCATTGTCTCCAGCTGCTATGTCAGCATCGACGCGTTCAAGGACCGTTTGTTCCTGAACCAGATCTATGTGGACGCAGCGGCCTGGTTCAATTTGCGACCGACCACCGACGATGGTCGGTACCGCTTCGAATCCGACCGGCTGATCCCCTTGCCGGGCAAGCATGTGGTGATCGGCGGCCCCGTCGACAACGCCTATTATCACTGGCTGTTCAACTGGTGCCCGCGCTTGCTGGTGCTGGAAAAGCTGGCTCCCGAGGTGTTCCACGATCCGTCGGTCATGTTCATGATCGATCATCGGGCGGCGATCGAGCCGTATCGCTCATTCCTGCTGGCGCTGGGCATCCCCCAGGAGCGGATCTTCTTCGCCGACGACGCCTATGACTATCAGCTGGAAGAGGCGATCCTCGTCTCCTTCCTGCCGCAGACAAAATACTATCCCGAGATCGTCAAGCAGTTCGCCAGCAAGGTGGTGGCCGGACTCAAGTCGGACGAACCAATGCAAACGCGCCGTCGGCGCATCTTCATCAGCCGGCAGAAGTTCGACACCCCCAAGCGGCGCATCGCCAATATCGATGTGATCGAGCCCCTGCTCCTGACCTACGGCTTCGAGCCGGTCATCCTGGAGGACCTCAGCGTCGTCGAGCAGATCCGTCTGTTCTCGCAGGCCGAGGCGGTCATCGGCGTACATGGGGCCGGACTGGCCAACATGATCTTCTCACCGTCCGACTGCCGAATGCTGCTGCTCGAAAACCCCCGCAACATCTCGGTGGGCCTGGCGCGGATGTTCTCGGAACTGGCCGTGGTCTGCGGCCTCCGCCACCAGGTGATCCCCGTGGACGAAGAGGTGGTCGAGGGTATCGACTATTCCTCGTTCGGCAACGTGCACAACCGGGACATTGTCGTCGATCCCGGCGCGCTGAAGGTCGCCCTCGAGGCCCTGCTGTCGGCCTGATCCGAGCGAGCCCAAACGGTTCCGAAGCTTGGACCCGACTGAGTAGATTGGAAGTTTTATGAACGAAACCAACGCTGAAACGCATTTCCCGCCCGTTAGCGAAGACGAGATCTACCGCGGTTATGAGATCGAGGATCTTGAGCGGGTCGCGGCGCTGGGGATGCGCGGCGAGCCGCGTCCGGGGTTCATCACCGACTTTTTCGGCGTGCATACGCGAGCCGATCGCATGGCCTGGGCCGCGAATCGCGGCGGCGAAGTGCTCACCGAGGCGCCGTTCCCCGACGATACCTACCTGGCCGAGGGTATTGAATATGCATCGGTCGCCATCTCGCTGAAGGACGCCAGGGGCCCAAACTTCACGTTCGTGGAAATCGGCGCCGGCTGGGGTCCCTGGACCGCCTTGATGGCCAAGCTGGCCGAACGCAGGGGCTTCAAGAAGATCACCTCGATTGGCATCGAGGCGGACGAAAAGCGTTTCCTGGGCCTGCAGTCGCACCTCTTCGAGAACGGCCTGCTGCCCTCGATAGACGCCATCACCGGCACGACCGGGGCGGTGACCGTGCATGCCCTGCGCGCCGCTGGCTGGTGGCGCAACGAGACCTTGTTCTTTCCACGCAACGCCTCGATCGAGGACGCCGGCCTGGCGGTCACCCGCTCGGGCGGTGAAACCGCCGACTATCGTGGCCAGGTGTTCGACCATGACGAGGTGCCAGCGATCTCGATCCCGGAGTTGTGCGGCCCCTACGACGTCATCGACTTCATGCACATCGACATACAGGGCGCGGAATGGGAGCTGATTAGCAACGCGATCGACTTCTTCAGCGCCAAAGTGCGCTGCATGACCGTCGGCACTCACAACCGGAAGATCGAGGGCGATCTGATCGACCTGCTGATCCGCAAGAACTGGAAGCTCTTCCGGGAAAAGCCCTGCCGCTTCTACGGCATGGCCGATTCCCCCACCCTTACGGGCCTGACTTACAAGGACGGTTCGCAGCTGTGGCGAAACATGTCCTTGGCCTAACCGACAAGACCGCGTCCCTCGCCTCGCGGTCGAGGGACGCGCATTGCCGGGCCGACCTGTCGCGGCTAAGTTCCGCGCCCCGCCCCCAACCGCAAAGCCCTCGATGACCCTCGACATCACCACCATCCGCGCCGCCGCCAGCCGCCTGGCCGGTCAGATCGAGCGTACGCCCTGCCGCTATTCCCGGACGCTGTCGAAGATCACCGGCGCCGAGGTCTGGGTGAAATTCGAGAACCTGCAGTTCACGGCCGCCTACAAAGAGCGCGGGGCGCTCAACAAGCTGATGCTGTTGTCGGACGCCGAGAAGGCCAAAGGCGTCATCGCCGCCAGCGCCGGCAACCACGCCCAAGGCCTGGCCTATCACGGCGCGCGCCTCGGCGTGCCGGTGACCATTGTCATGCCCAAGACCACGCCCTTCGTGAAGGTCCAGCACACCCGCGACTTCGGGGCGACCGTGATCATCGAGGGCGAGAGCTATGACGACGCCTCGGCCCACGCCCGCACGCTGCAGGTCGAGCAGGGCCTGACCTTCGTCCACCCATTCGACGACTACGACATCATGGCCGGCCAGGGCACGATCGCCCTGGAGATGCTGGAAGACGTTCCGGACCTGGAAATCCTGCCTGTGCCGATCGGCGGCGGCGGCCTGATCAGCGGCGTGGCCACGGCGGCCAAGGCCCTCAGGTCCGACATCCGCATCATCGGCTGCGAGCCGGCCATGTATCCGTCCTTCACCGCCAAGATGCGCGGCGTCACCGCCCACTGCGGCGGCCAGACCATTGCTGAAGGGGTCGCGGTCAAGCAGGTGGGCGAGCTGACCTACGGCGTGGCCCGGCCGCTGATCGACGACGTGTTGCTGCTGGAAGAGCCGCATATCGAACAGGCCGTCGCCCTGTACTGCAATGTCGAGAAGACCATTGCCGAGGGCGCCGGCGCGGCCTCGCTGGCCGCCCTGCTGGCCTATCCCGAGCGGTTCCGCGGCAAGAAGTGCGGCCTGATCCTGTGCGGCGGCAATATCGACACCCGCTTGCTGGCCTCGGTCCTGACCCGTGAACTGGTGCGGGCTCAGCGCCTGGTCTCCCTGCGCATTGTCGGCGACGACCGTCCGGGCTTGCTGGGAACCGTCTCGAACGTGATCGGCGCGATGGGCGCCAACATCATCGAGGTCAACCACAACCGCCTGGCCCTGGACGTGCCCGCCAAGGGCGCGGAATTCGACATCACCATCGAAACCCGTGACGCCCAACACACCCAGGAGGTCATGGACGCCCTGCGCGAGAAGGGCTACCCGCCGCGGGCGGTGTGACCGACTGGCTAGACCGGCGGATAGCCCAGCCGGTCGTGTAGCGTGTTGATCCCCAACTCCCGGAACGCCTGGCGCACCGCATCGTCGAGATAGGCCTCGGTCCGGGTCCGGCCGCTTGACAGGGTCTTGGTCTCGCGCCCCATCACGTGGGACGCCAGCAACGCCTCCAGATCCTCGTCGCCGCCGAGAAAGCCTCCCAGTTCCCGCAGGCGGGCGGCGCGGTGCTTGAGCCCACGATCACCCGACAGCTCCTCGAACGAGATCGCGAAGACATCGGCCTCGTCCAGCCAACCCAGAAGCGGCCGATAGGCTCGGTTGAACAGGAAGTCGCCGAAGTCGCCGAGGAACCCCAGGGCCTGGACCGGCGACGGCTCCATCGCCGCCCAGGCGGCGTCCGGCGGCGCCCGCCCGGTGTCGATGATGAACCGCAGATGGGAAATCGTCGCATCGACGAGGTCGCGATACAAAAACACCTTCTTGAACCCGGCGAGCGCGCGGCGCGCGTCGTCTTCGGCGCGCAGGTGCCCGACCAAGAACTGTCCGTCGCCGATCAGTTGCGCGGACGCCCCGATGGGCAGGGCGTAGTTGCATTCATTGAAGGCCGGCCGGCGCTTTTCCGCGACCGACATGGCGCGGTAGTCGGTCAGGAACGTCTGGGAAACGTGCAGTTCGCTGTCATGGTAGCCCAATCGCTCCAACAGCAGCCCCACCATGTAGGTCCCAGCCTTCGGGATCGAGATGATCGCCGCCGGGGGCCTGTCGCCCTGCCGGGGGTTGGCGAGAATCCGCCCATCTTCGCAACGGTAGACGCGCAGCCGTTGCCCCGTGGCGCGATCCAGCAACCAGGCTTTGGCCCCTTCCGACGTCGTCTGGCTCCCCGGGAAATCCACCAAATTCGCGCGCCCTCTCACTCGGTTGAGCCCTTGCGGAGACATTACCAAAAGGACGCATATTAGCCGTAGGATACAACAGGATAGGAGCTTACAGTATCCGCTCCGAGCACCCTACGGAAGAGTTCCGCGTAAATGGGGGACGCGTGCTCAGGATGAAATTTCGCGTCCCAAAAACCAACCCAAGAGGAGGGCCGCTGAATGAAACCCCTTAAGATTACGTCCTGCGCCATCGGTGCGATCACCATGGTGATGCTGATGGGCTCGAGCGCCTACGCACAGGCGACCCGAACCTGGGTGTCGGGCGTCGGCGACGATGCCAACCCATGTAGCCGAACCGCCCCCTGCAAGACCTTCGCGGGCGCCATCTCCAAGACCGCGGCCGGCGGTGAGATTGACGTGCTCGATCCCGGCGGCTTCGGCGCCGTCACCATCACCAAGGCCATGACCATCAATGGCCCCGCGGGCTACGGCGGCATCCTCAACTCCTCGACTAACGGCGTGAACGTCAGCGCCGGAGCCGGCGACGTGGTAGTCCTGCGTCGGCTGGGAATCCAGGGCGCCGGCACGGGCACCAATGGAATTCGCTTCCTTACCGGAGCTGCGCTGATCCTCGATGAATGCGAGATCGGCGGCTCCAACGTCGGGTTCGGCGTCGATTTCTCGCCCTCGGCCGCGAGTTCGCTGGACGTGATCGACAGCTCCATCGTCAACAACGGCACCATCGCCACCACCACGGGCGGCGGCATCATTATTCGCCCGACCGGGGGCACGGGCACGGCCAAGGTGACGATCCGCGGCAGCCAGTTTGTCCGCAACACCTTCGGGATCCGGGGCGAGGGCACCGCCGCCGCGGCGGGCGGCGTCAAGATCACGGTGACCGACAGCGAGTTCGTCAATAACGGCTTCGGCGGCGTGATCGCCCTGACCACCACTGGCTCGCCGGTAGTGGTCATGCTCAACGGCGTGACCTCGGCCAACAACGGGACCAACGGCGTCAACGCCAACGGCGCCGCGGCCTCGATCACCCTGGGCTCCTCGACCGTGACTGGGAACACCACCGGCCTCAACCCGCAGAACAGCGCTCAGTTGATCTCATACGGCAACAATCAAGTCGACGGCAACGTCACCAACGGCGCCCCGACCTCGACCATTCCGCTGAAGTAGCGTGAGCGTGGCTCCATGGCCGGTCCCCCAGGGGTCGGCCATGGATCCTACAAAAGCCCCTTGATCATCGCGCGCGCCGCATCCGCAAGGTCCGGCCGCTTCAACGCCAGGGCCACATTGGCCCGCAGCAGGCCGATCTTGTCGCCGCAGTCATAGGTTTCGCCCTCATATTCCAGGGCATGGAAATCCTGGGTTTCCAGCAGGGTCAGCATAGAATCGGTCAGCTGGATCTCGCCGCCCGCGCCCTTGCCTTGCCTTTCCAGCAGGTCGAAGATTTCCGGCTGCAGGATGTAGCGGCCCGAGATGAACAGGTTCGAGGGCTCGGTACCCTTGGGCGGCTTCTCGACCATGCCGGTCATGCGGTTCAGACGGCCCTCTTGGCCGTCCAGGGCCACGATGCCGTACTGGTGGGCCATGCCCTCGGGGGCCGGCTCGACGACGACGACGTTGCCGCCCTTCTGGTCATAGGCCTCGATGGCCTGGGCCAGGGCCGGCGTGCTGGCCGACATCACCATGTCGGGCAGCATCACCGCGAACGGCTCGTCGCCGATGATGTCGCGAGCGCACCACACCGCGTGGCCCAGGCCCAGCGGGGCCATCTGGCGCACGAAGCTCATCTCGCCGGGCTTGGGCAGCTCGCCCAGCAGCTCTTCCAGCAGGGCGGTCTTGCCCTTGGCGGCCAGGGCGGCCTCCAGCTCGACCTGGTGGTCGAAATAGTCCTCGATCGCGCCCTTGTTGCGGCCGGTCACGAACACGAAGTGCTCGATGCCCGCCGCGCGACCCTCTTCAACGATGTAGGACAGGATCGGCCGGTCCACGACGTTGAGCAGTTCCTTCGGCGTGGTCTTGGTGCCCGGCAGCACCCGGGTGCCGAAACCGGCGACGGGGAGAACGGCTTTGCGGACGGGTTTCATGAAGGCCTCGTGAGCGGTCACAGCGTGGGGATGTTTTCTAGGGCGCGCCGCGAGCTCGCGCCACCACTGTTCCGTGACTGTCCCTTTCAAACCCTGGTCAAACCCGGGACTGCCGAAAATCGGCGCGCGGGTCGGCGCGAAATGGTCTAGCAGGGACGGGAATTCGTCGGAGTCCTCGTCATGATCCGTCCCCTCGGTCTGATCCTCGCCGTGGTCGCGCTTGGCGCGGCCCTGACCCTGTCGGCCTGCGGGCCCAGCAAGAAACAGCAGGAAAGCCTGGCCGCCTCACAGGCCTTCCTGACCAAGAACGCCAAGCAGCCCGGCGTCGTCACCCTGGCCGACGGCCTGCAGTACAAGGTCGTGCGCTCGGGTCCCGCCGACGGCGCCAAACCCAACCCGAGCGACGAGGTCAAGGTTCACTACGAAGGCAAGCTGCTGGACGGCACGGTGTTCGACAGCTCCTACGACCGCGGCCACCCCGAGTCGTTCCAGCTGGACGGGCTGGTGCCGGCCTGGAAGGAGGCCCTGGTGATGATGCGGCCGGGCGACGAGTGGACCCTCTATGTGCCGCCGGAACTGGGCTACGGCGCCCAGGACAAGGGCCCGATCCCGGGTAACAGCGTGATGGTCTTCCGCATCGAACTGATCGGCGTGCTGCCGTCCTCGTCCTCGGCCCCAACCCCGACCCCGAAGCCGCGCCCGTCCTAAAGACGCCGACGCCCCGAGTCCTCCGGGCCCGGACTTTGATCTAAGGCGTTGACAGGTCCGGCTCGCGCCACCGAGTCTGGGCCCGGCGCGGGGGCGCCCCGAGGTGAGATTACAGTGATGATGGTCGGCTTCACACGCACGGATGGCGGCTAGGCCTTGACCGCGCGTGACCGACCCACGGCGCTCGTTCTCTATAACTGGCGCGGCCAATGGCCGATGCGGCGCTGGGAGCGCCAGCGGATCTTCGCCTGGCAGAACCACTTTCCCGGCCGGACCGTGTTCTTCAACATCGGCTTTCCGTTCGACCCCCGCTGGATCACGGCCCTGGATCCGGAGCTGCTGGTGATCGACGCCACCGCCCTGGCCACCCGCCATGCGCCCAGCGGCTGGTCGGCCCTGCGACGGGCGGTCGACGCCGTTCCGGCCCGGGCCCGGCGCATCGCCGCGCCGCTGGACGAATTCTTGAGCGTCCAACGCCTGTGCGACTTCCTCGACGAGACCCGGATCGACCTGCTGCTGACCGCCGTCGAGCCGGCGCTGTGGGACAGCCTCTATCCGCCGGTGGGCCGGTCCTATGCGATCCGCCGCATCCTGACGGCCTATATCGACGAGCCCCTGGTGCGGGTGGCCGGGCGGGTGTCGCCGGACCTGGAGCGGCGGCCGATCGCGGTGAGCTACCGCGCCTGGCAGGCCCCGGCCTGGCTGGGCGAGATGGGCGTGCTCAAGCGCGAGGTGGGGTTGCGGGCGGCGGCCTGGGCCCAGGCCCGCGGCCATGTCGCCGACGTGGCGGTCGACGGAGAGCGCCGCCTGGTCGGCGATGGCTGGGTGCGCCTGCTGGGGCGCAGTCGCGCGGTGGTCGGAGTCGAGGGCGGCTCCTCGCTGATCGACCCCGACGGCGCCCTGCGGGTCGAGGAGACCGCGCCGATGGGCCCCGGCTGGACCCCACCGGCGTCGGCCCAGTCGCTGGACGCGGCCCATGAACTCAAGGCGCTGTCGCCGCGCCATCTGGAGGCCGCCGCCACGCGCACCTTCCAGGTGCTGGTCGAGGGCGACTATAGCGGCGTTCTGCAAGCCGGCGTCCACTATCAGCCGGTGCGCCGCGACCTGTCCGACATCGAAACAGCCCTCGACCTCAGTCGCGACCCGGTCCATGCCCAGGCCATGGTCGACCGCGCCTATGACGAGATCGTCGCCTCCGGTCGCTACAGCTGGCGCAAGGCGGTGCGAGAAATCGCGGCGCAGGTGCTGGCGTGAGCGGCCCTTCGCGCCGATTGCTCCTGCTGCTGCGCCTGCGCGAATGGGCCGGATGGGCGCTGATCGTGGTCGAGGCCCACTGGCGCTCGGCGCCGGCCCCGGTGCGCGTCGCCTTGCGCGGCCTGGCGCGTCTGGGTCCGCTGCGGCGCTGGATCCGCATCGGTTAGAGCCAGCCGGCAACAAAAAACGCCGCGAGCAAGCTTAGGGGGTGCGCGCGCGGGCCGTCTGGCCCTAGGTTCGCATCATGCCTTCCTCCTCCGAAGCCCTGGCGATCCGGGCCATCGACATCCTGTCCACCCTGGTGGCGTTCGACACCACCTCGCGGCTGTCCAACCTGGCCCTGATCGAATGGGTCGAGGCCTATCTGGCCGACCTCGGCGTCGCCTCGCGGCGGGTGCCCAACGCGGACGGGACCAAGAGCAACCTGATGGCCAGCATCGGCCCCGCCGTGCCCGGCGGCGTGGTGCTGTCGGGCCATACCGACGTGGTGCCGGTCGACGGCCAGCCCTGGACCAGTGATCCTTTCGTCCTGACCCCGCGCGACGGGCGGCTCTATGGCCGCGGGACCTGCGACATGAAGGGCTTTCTGGCCCTGGCCCTGGCCGCCGCGCCGGACCTGGCCAAGGCGACCCTCAACCGCCCCGTCCACCTGGCCTTCTCCTATGACGAGGAGATCGGCTGCCTGGGCGCGCCGGACATGATCGCTGTGATCGCCAGTGAACTGCCCCGTCCGGCCCTGGTGGTGGTGGGCGAGCCCACCGACATGGTCGCCGTGCGCGGCCACAAGGGCATCGCCAGCTTCCGCGTCACCGTCACCGGCCGCGAGGCCCATTCCAGCCTGACCCACCTGGGCGTCTCGGCCAATATGTTCGCCATCAAGCTAATGAGCCATCTGGTCGAGCTGTCCGAACGGCTGGAGCGCGAGGCCGACCCGGACTCGCCGTTCCTGCCCAAGGGCGCGACCCTGACCGTCGGCCAGGTCAATGGCGGCACGGCGGTCAATATCCTGGCCCGCGAATGCGTGTTCATCTTCGACCTGCGCATGCCCGCCGGCCTGGAGGCCAAGACCATCCTGGCCGACTTCTTCGCCTTGGCGAAACAGCTGGACGCCCAGATCAAGGCCAAGGCCCCCGAGGGCGGGGTGGTGGTCGAGACCCGCTCGATGACGCCCGCCTTCGCGCCCGAGGAAAACGGCGCGGCCGAGGCGTTCGCCCGCAAGATCGCCGGCGACAACGGCCCGCCCCGTGTCGTGCCCTACGCCGCCGAGGCCGGCCAGTTCCAGGGCGCGGGCTTCTCCACCGTGATCTGCGGACCCGGCTCGATCGACCAGGCCCACCAGCCCGACGAATATGTGGAAATGGCCCAGATGGAGCGCGGCGCGGCCTTCATGCGCCGGCTGATCGAGGATCTTTCTCAAGCGTGAGGGTCGTTCGGTCCGTGTCGACCGACAGGCCCGAGAGCGAAAACCGCGTCCTTCGACAGGCTCAGGATGAGGTTTCGAATGCCGACGCCCGCAATGGTCCTCATCCTGAGCCTGTCGAAGGACGAGGACCACGCACCACGTTTGAAGGTCGATCGACCCTAGGTTTTCGGATGGTGCTTCCGGATAACGATCCGCCGGCCGAAGAAGGCCACCGGATCGATGGCCATGGCCCGCAGGATCGCCCGGGACCCGGCCTTGCGGGAGGCCTGAAGTTCGCGGCGCGAGGTCAGGATCGGGTTCAGCGCCTCGCGCTTTAGCGCCGCCTTGATCCCCCGCACCACCGGCCCAGCGTCGCCTCGGCGGGCGTGCAGCAGCAGCAGGCCAGCGGTCACCATCACGTGTAGCGGCGTGGTCAGCCACAACAGCAGCGGCGGGGTGTTCTTCAGGAAGGTCCAGATGCGGTTGCGCGAGCCATGGAACACCGCGAAGTCCGAGCGAACGCCGGTGCTGGCCGAGCCCACGTGCTCGACCACCGCCGCCGGCAGCAGCAGGGTCGCCTCGCCCGCCAGCCGCAGGCGATAGCCCAGGTCGACGTCCTCGCAGTAGCAGAAGAATCGCTCGTCGAAGCCACCCTGTCCCAGGAACAGCGCGCGGTCGATCAAGGTCGCCGCCCCGCAGGCCGAGAACACCTCGCCCTCCAGCAGGTCCTTCGGCAGTCGCCGGCGATAGCCGCCCCGGAACGGGATGCCGGCCGAGGTCATCACATCCCCCGCCCCGTCCATCAGTCCCGGCTGGTCCGCGACCATCTGCAGCGAGGTGAAGCAGCGGACGTCGGGGTGGCGAATCGTCCCGGCGACCAGGGCCTCCAGCCAGTCGGGCCGGGCATAGGCGTCGGGATTGAGCAGCACCAGCCACCGACCCTTCGCGTCCCGCGCCGCTAGGTTGTTGCCGGCCGCGAAGCCCAGATTGGCGCCGGGTTCGAGAAACCGGATCGTCGGGTCGGCGGCCGCGGCCGCCTGTGGCGCGCCGTCGGTCGAGGCGTTGTCGACCAGCAGCACCTCGAAATCGGTGAAGGTCTGGGCGGCCAACCGTTCCAGGCAGCGCGCCAGGGTCGGGCCGCTCTCGTAGGAGACGATGATCACGCTGAGCGTCGGCGACCCGTTCGTCGATCTGGCGCTCTTGCCAATGCCGGTGTGGCGAGCCATGCGTGGCGCTCGTTTCCAAGAAGGTTCGACTCGTGAAAATCACGCCGATGGAGATTCCCGAGGTGCTGCTTATCACGCCGACGCGCCATGGCGACGCGCGGGGTTGGTTTTCCGAGACATTCCGGGCCAGCGCCCTGGACGAGGCGGGCTTCACGGGCGGAGCCTTTGTGCAAGACAACCACGCCCGGTCCCAAGGGCGCGGGGTGCTGCGCGGCCTGCACTTCCAGAAGCCCCCCCGCGCCCAGGACAAGCTGGTGCGCTGCGTGCGCGGCGCGATCCTCGACGTGGCGGTCGACATCCGGCGGGGCTCGCCCACCTTTGGCCAATGGGTCGGGGCCGAGCTGTCGGCCGAGAACGGCCGGCAGATGCTGGTCCCCAAGGGTCTCGCCCACGGCTACTGCACCCTGAGCGACGACTGCGAGGTGATCTACAAGGTCACCGACTATTACGCGCCGCAAGCCGAGGGCGTCCTGCGCTGGAACGACCCGACCCTGGCCATCGACTGGACCATGCCGGCCGGCGAGATCACCACCAACGCCCGCGACGCCGCCGCCCCGCTGTTGGCGGAGCTCGATACCCCTTTCGTGCACGGAGACGTCGCGTGAGCTTCGCCGACCTGACCTGGACCTCGCAAGACGGCCTCCCGCTGCACGCCCGCGACCATGCGCCCGAAGGTCCGGCCGGGGGCGTTCCGGTGATCTGCATCCACGGCTTAACCCGCAACGCCCGCGATTTCGAGGACCTGGCCCCGGCCATCGCCGCCCTGGGCCGTCGGGTGATCACCGTCGACGTGCGCGGTCGGGGCCGCTCGGCCCGCGACCCACAGCCCCTGAACTATCATCCCGGGACCTATGCGATGGACGTCGTCGCCCTGCTGGAGGCGACCGGGATCGAGCGCGCGGTGTTCGTCGGCACCAGCATGGGCGGGATCATCGCCATGGTCCTGGCCTCGATCCGGCCCGAAGCCATCGCCGCGACGGTGCTCAACGATGTGGGCCCCGAGCTGTCGCCCGTCGGCCTGAAGCGGATCGGCGGCTATGTCGGCGGCGGCTCGGCCTTCGCGACCTGGGACGAAGCGGCCGCCTATGCCAGGGCGATCAACGGCGCGGCCTTCCCGGACTACACCGACGCCGACTGGGCCGTCTTCGCCCGCCGGCTGGTCGACGAGACGCCGGAAGGGACCTTGGTTCTGGCCTATGACCCCGATATCGCCGCGCCGTTCAAGGCCGCCGACCCGGACGCCCCGCCCGCCGACATGACCCCGCTGTTCCGGGCCCTCGCCGCTTGCGGGCCATTGCTGCTGGTGCGCGGCGGCATCTCCGACCTGATCGACCCGCCGATCGTCGAACGCATGCGCGCGGCGGTTCCGACCATGACCTATGCCGAGGTCCCCGATGTGGGCCACGCGCCGATGCTGACCGAGCCCCAGGCCTGGACCGCGATCGCGGCCTTCCTGGCGGCGGCGGACTGAACCGTCCCGCTGGCTATCGAAGCCCGACGGCAGGTGATATTCCGCTGGCGTGAGCCGGCTGAAGGAATTGGGCGTGAAGATACTGGTCACCGGCGGCGCGGGCTTCATCGGCTCGGCGGTCTGCCGCCTCCTGCTCGGCGAGACGGGCGACCAGGTCGTCAATGTCGACAAGCTCACCTATGCCGGCACCCTGACCTCGGTGGCCGAGGTCTCTGACTCACCCGACTACGTCTTCATCAAGGCCGACGTCGCCGACCGCGCCGCGATCCAGGCGATCTTCGAGGCCCACCGGCCCGACGCGGTGCTGCACCTGGCCGCCGAATCCCACGTTGACCGCTCGATCTCCGGGGCCGGTCCGTTCGTCGAGACCAATATCGTCGGCACGTATGTGATGCTGGACTGCGCCCTGGACTACTGGCGCGGCCTGGAGGGCGCGGCCAAGGACGCCTTCCGCTTCCTGCATGTCTCGACCGACGAGGTCTATGGCAGCCTGGGCGACGACGGCCTGTTCGAGGAAACCACCGCCTACGCGCCGACCTCGCCCTATTCGGCCTCCAAGGCGGCGGCCGACCACTTGGCCCTGGCCTGGTTCCACACCTACGGCCTGCCGGTGATCGTCTCCAACTGCTCCAACAACTACGGCCCCTATCACTTCCCCGAGAAACTGATCCCGTTGGTGATCCTCAACGGCCTGGATCGGCGGGCGCTGCCGGTCTACGGCGACGGGGCCAATATCCGCGACTGGCTGTTCGTCGAGGACCACGCCCGCGCTCTGCGCGCGATCCTGGCGACGGGCCGTCCCGGCGAGAAATACAATGTCGGCGGCCGCAACGAGCGCACCAACCTGCAGGTCGTCCAGACGATCTGCGACCTGCTGGACGAACTGGCGCCCAGCGCGCAAGGCGCGCACCGCGACCTGATCACCTTCGTCGCCGACCGTCCCGGCCACGACCAGCGCTACGCCATCGACGCGACCAAGATCGAAACCGAGCTGGGCTGGCGGGCGCGCGAGACCTTCGAGACCGGCATCCGCAAGACCGTCGAATGGTACTTGGCCCGCCCCGACTGGTGGACGCCGTTGCGAGCGGCCTATGACGGCCGGCGCCTCGGCCTGCTGGCCGCCAAGACCGGCTGAGGTCCATGGCCGGCCCCATCCTTGTCTTCGGCCGCGGCGGCCAGGTGGCGCGAGAACTGGCGAGCGTCGCGGACGACCGCGCGATCGTCTTCGCCGGGCGCGAGACGCTCGACCTGGCGCACCTTGACAGCGTCGACGGCCTGATCGCCCGGATCTCGCCCAGCGCGGTGATCAACGCCGCCGCCTACACCGCCGTCGACCGGGCCGAGCGCGAGGTCGAGGCGGCCTACGCCCTGAACCGCGACGCCCCGGCCGCCATGGCCCGGGCCTGCGCGGCGCGGGGCCTGCCGCTGGTTCACTTCTCCACCGACTACGTGTTCGACGGGACGCTGGACCGGCCCTATGTCGAGACCGATCCCACCGGCCCGACCAGCGTCTACGGCGCCAGCAAGCTGGCGGGCGAACAGGCGGTGACGGCGGGCGGCGGATCGGCGATCATCCTGCGCACCGCCTGGGTCTACAGCGCCCATGGAACCAATTTCGTGAAGACCATGCTGCGCCTGGCCCAGGATCGCGACGAGGTCAGCGTCGTCGCCAACCAGATCGGCCGCCCCACCTGGGCCCGCGACGTCGCGCGCGCCGCCCTGCTGGCGGTCGACACCCTAGAGCGCGACCCCGCCCTGGCCGGCCTCTACCATCTCAGCGGCCCCGATGACGCCAGCTGGGCCGACCTGGCCGCCGAGACCTTCGCGCTCTCGGCGCGGCGCGGCGGCCCAACGGCCCAGGTCCGCCCGATCACCAGCGACGAATATCCCACCCCCGCCCAACGTCCGGCCAATTCGCGCCTGGACCGCGGCAAGATCGACGCCGTCCTGACCCTGAGCCGCCGCCCCTGGCGCGAGAGCTTGGCGGCCTGCATGAACGAGATGGAGCTCTAGACGCCCATGAAAGGTCCCATGAAAGGCATCGTCCTCGCCGGCGGATCCGGCACGCGCCTGCATCCCCTGACCTTGGCGGTCTGCAAGCAGCTGCTGCCGATCTACGACAAGCCGATGGTCTATTACCCGATCAGCACCCTGATGCTGGCCGGGATCCGCGACATCCTGATCATCTCGACCCCCAAGGACGTGCCGCTGTTCAAGGACTTGCTGGGCGACGGCTCGGCCTGGGGCGTGCGCTTCGAATACGCGGTGCAGGACACCCCGCGCGGCCTGGCCGACGCCTTCATCGTCGGCGAGTCGTTCATCGGTGACGACACGTGCGCCCTGGTGCTGGGCGACAACCTCTATTTCGGCCACGGCCTGAGCGAGGCCCTGGCGGAAGCCGCCGCCTCCGACGCCGGCGCGACGGTCTTCGCCTATCACGTCACTGATCCTGAACGGTACGGTGTGGTCGATTTCGACGCCGAGGGCCGCGCCGTCACGCTGGAGGAAAAGCCGGAGACGCCCCGTTCGAACTGGGCGGTGACCGGTCTCTATTTCTACGACCGCCAAGTGGTCGAGATGGCCAGGAACCTGACGCCCTCGACGCGCGGCGAGTTGGAGATCACCGACATCAACCGGCTCTATCTCGACAAGGGCCAACTGTCGGTGGCCAAGCTGGGGCGCGGCTATGCCTGGCTCGACACGGGCACCCACGACAGCTTGGTCGAGGCCACCGAGTTCATCCGCGCCATCGAAAAGCGCCAGGGCCAGAAGGTCGGCTGCCCCGAGGAGGTCGCCTTCGGCCAGGGCTGGATTTCGGCCGACCAAGTCGTGGCGCTGGGCGAGGCGATGGGCAAGACGGAGTATGGGCAGTATCTGAAACGGCTAGCGAAGGGCTGAGGCTACCAATTGGTGTTATCCCGGAAGCCTCGTAGAAGCTGTCCGGGACCCAGGGGACTGGGCGAAGGCTTTGCGGTTCAACTGGGTCCCGGACAAGCGCCGCGCGCTTTCCGGGATGACAACTTTTAGAGAACCGGCGCCATCCCCCACTCCGCCCGGACCGCCTCATCCGCCTCGACCGCCGCCCCGGCCAGCCGCGCGAACGCCTCGGCGTCCAGAAGCCGCCCCGCCGCCCAAACCGCCGCGCCGCGCACCACCGGCGACGGATCGGCCAGCAGCGGTTCGACCACCGCCATCAGCCCGGCGTCGCCGCTGTTGCCGATCGCGTAGAGCACGTTGCGCGCGAAGCGGTCGCGGCCGATGCGCTTGACCGGGCTCTTGCTGAACAGGGCGCGGAACGACGGGTCGTCGAGCCCCGCGAGGTCCGACAGCGACGGGCCCTTCAGGGTCTCGCGGGCGTGGAAGGCCATCTCGCTCGACAGGCTGGCGAACTTGTTCCACGGGCAGGCGGCCAGGCAGTCGTCGCAGCCATAGATACGGTTGCCCAGGGCCGGCCGGAACTCCGCCGGGATCGGGCCCGACAGCTCGATGGTCAGGTACGAGATGCAGCGCCGCGCATCCAGGCGATGCGGCGCTGGAAAGGCGTTGGTGGGGCAGATGTCCAGGCACGCGCTGCACGAGCCGCAGTGGTCGCGCTCGGGCGGATCGGCGGGCAGGTCCAGCGTCGTCAGCACCGAGCCCAGGAACAACCACGAGCCGAACTGGCGCGAGACGAGATTGGTGTGCTTGCCCTGCCAGCCCAGGCCCGCGCGCTGGGCCAGCGGCTTTTCCATCAGCGGCGCGGTGTCGACGAACACCTTCACCTCGCCGCCGAACCGACCGTGCATCCAGCGGGCCAAGGCCTTGAGCCGCTTCTTGATCACCTCGTGATAGTCGTCGCCCTGGGCGTAGACGCTGATCGCGGCGCGTAAAGGGTCTTCAAGAGCGATCAGCGGGTCGTGCTCGGGGCCGTAATTGACGCCCAGCACTACCGCCGTGGCCGCGTCCCGCCACATGGCCGTGGGGTGGGAACGCCGGTCCAGCGTCTCCTCCATCCAGCCCATGGCCCCGTGGAAGCCCTCGGCGACGAACTCCCGCAGCCAGCCGCCATTGGGCCAGGCGTCCGACGCGCTGGCGAAACCACAGGTGTCGAAACCCAGCCGCAGGGCTTCGGCGCGGATGTCGGCCTTGGCGTCAGCGGCGGTCGAAGGCGGCTTTTCGGGCTTGAGCGAGAGCGTCACGGTTCTGGAAAAGGGTCTCGATGGCGGCGACCTGCGTCTCGACCGCGTCCCAATCTATCTCACCCGGCTGTTCGACGCGCGCGGCGATATCGCTCAGATGTTGCGAGATCTCGCGTTCGCCGGCCAGGCTATCGCGATACGAGGTCAGGACGACTTCCACCTTATCCTGGGCCGCTTGGCCTTGCATCGACGGATCCTCGCGCGCCCGGTCGGCCAGGGTGGCGATATCCCGCTCGACGGCGTCGGCGGCGTCGAGCATGGCGTCGGCGTGCTCGCGGATCCCGGCCGCGGCCGTCAGCCGATCCTCCAGTCCACCGGGCTTCTCGGCCGCGAACACCGCCATCAGCCCGCGATCGGCGCTGATCGCCGCGGTGTTGAGACTCTTCTGCGGATGATCGGGCAAGGCGATCTGGGCGTTGGCGGCTTCCAGGCCTTGGACATGGGCCGCGCGCTCGGCGATGGAGGTGTCGAAGATCTCGGGATCGACCGCCGCGTCCTGCGCCGTCGCCGGCGACACGGCGGCCATCGTCAGGGCAAGGGCGGCCGCGATCGGCGGGAGCGTTCGGCGCATGGCGTCTCTCCACGGGCGGTCGCCCCTGAAGGATCATGCGTCAGAAGTCGAGATCGTCATAGTGCGCCACCGGCGCCAGGCCCGGCCAGCGATCGGCCAGGATGGGTCGGAAGGCGGGCCTGGACTTCAGCTTCATGTACCAGGTCTTGGTCGCCGGGAAGTCCTTCCACGGCACGTCGCCGAAATAGTCGATCACCGACAGGTGGGCGGCGGCGGCGAAGTCGGCCAGGCTCATCCGGCGACCGGCCAGCCAGTCGCGGGCGTTCAGCAGCTCTTCGATATAGACCAGATGCTGGCGCAGGGCGTCGCGGCCCCGGCGCAGCGACGACAGGTCCGGCGCGCCCAGCCGCAGCAGGCGCTTTTCCATCTTCTCGTGCAGCAGGAAGCCGTTGACCTCGTTGTCGAACTTGCGGTCGAACCATTGCAGCAGGCGGCGCGCCTCGGCGCGCTCGCCCGGTTCGCGGCCCAGCAAGGCGGGCTCCGGCTCCTGTTCCTCGATATGTTCGAGAATGGCGCGGGTCTCGGCGATCACCGTGGTGCGCTGGTGCTTGGTCTCGACCAGCACCGGCGGCACGCCCGACGGGTTGAGCTTGAGGAACTCGGCCGGCCCTTCCCAATAGCGGACCTGCACCTCGACGAACTGCAGGCGCTTCTCGCCCAGGGCGAGACGCACCTGGCGCGAAGCCGGGTCCAGAGGGAAGTGGTGAAGGGTACGTTCGACGCTCATGCCCACGCGCATTCAGGCTGCATCATTCGATCGATGCGCCGTTTTGTTTAACAAGAACTTGCTGAACGCCGGTCATCGACCGACTTAACGGCCAAATCAGGACGTTCGACCTGAAAACTTGGCCACGGGACCGCGTTAACTCTTACGGTCAAGCTTTAGCATTCATCCGACCGATCAGATTGGTCGTGCTCTGGCCAGCCTTGAGCTGCGCCAACACCACCTTGCCACCATAGCCCAGCACGATGTCGGAGCCGACCACGGTCTCGACCGTGTAGTCGGCGCCCTTGACCAGCACGTCGGGGCGGAAGGCCTTGATCAGGGTCAGAGGGGTCTGCTCGTCGAACAGCACCACCAGGTCGACCGCCGACAGCGAGGCCAGCACCGTGGCGCGGCCGGTTTCCTTCTGCACCGGCCGAGTCGGGCCCTTCAGGCGCTGGACCGAGGCGTCGGTGTTGAGGCCGACGATCAGCCGGTCGCAAGCGGCCTTGGCTTGGGCCAGCAGCGAGACGTGGCCGGGGTGCAGCAGGTCGAAGCAGCCATTGGTGAAGCCCACCTTCAGCCCCCGCGCCCGCCAGCCGGCCAACACCGCCAGGGCGCTGTCGAGATCGGCGATCTTGTCGGCGGCCGGGTCCCCGTGCTCGCCATGGGCCAAGCCGACCAGCTCGTCGGCGGTGACCACGTCGGTGCCCAGCTTGGCCACCACCAGGCCAGCGGCCAGATTGGCCAGGCGGGCGGCGTCCAGTGGAGTGGCCCCGCGCGCCAGCGCCAGGGCCAGCGTCGCGGCCACGGTGTCGCCGGCCCCGGAGACGTCGAACACTTCCAGGGCGGTGGCCGGCAGGTGAACCGGAGTTTCGCCGCGCACGGCCAGGGTCATGCCCGCCCCGCCCCGGGTGATCAGGGCGGCGGCCAGGTTCGGCGCGGTGGCCAGGATGGCGTCGGCGGCCTCGGCGACGGCTTCGTCGCCGGGCCCGACTACCCCGGTGGCCTCCGCGGCCTCGCGGCGATTGGGTTTGATCAGGGTCGCGCCGTCATAGCGGGAAAAGTCTCGGCTCTTGGGATCGACGATCACCGGCTTGCCGGCGGCGTTGGCGGCGGCGATGGCGGCCTTCAGCACCAGCGGGCTCAGCACGCCCTTGGCGTAGTCGGACAGCACCACCACGTCGACCTCGCGCAGGTGGGCGTTGAACGCCGCCAGCAGGGCCACGCCGTCGGCCTCGCTCCGGTCCTCGCGGTCGGCGCGCAGCATCTGGTGCGAGCCGGAGATGTAACGGGTCTTCTCGGTGGTCCGGCGCTTGGCGTCGACGATCAGGGCCGAGTCCAGACTGGGCTCGCGGTCGATCATCGCCAGCAGGGCCCGGCCAGCGTCGTCGTCGCCGATCACCCCGACCAGCACGGCCCGGCCGCCCAGCGCGGCGACATTGCGGGCCACGTTGCCGGCCCCGCCCAGCATCGCCGTCTCGCGCTCGATCGCGATCACCGGCACCGGCGCCTCGGGTGAGATGCGGTCCACCGCCCCATAGACGAAGCGGTCCAGCATCACGTCGCCCAGCACCAGCACGGTGGCGCCCGAAAAGGCTCGCGGCAGCTTGGCCAGGGTGTCGTCCATCGGGTGGGTCGCTCGTTCGTCTCGGAGAAGCGCCATTTGGCCCTGAGAAACGTCAGCCGCAAGCCTTCAGAGCGGCCCAAGCATTCAGGAGGACTCGCTGAACGCCCCGGCATGGGGCTCTGCGACGCCGCGCGGATCGGGGTGCAGCAGGATGTCGGCGGTCGGGAAGGCTTCCAGCACCCGGCCCTCGGCCTCGACCATCAGGGTGTGGGCCAGGGCCAGGGGCGTCTCGGCGTCGAAGTCCATGTGGGCCTGGACGTGGACGAACGGTCCCGAGGCCCGGGTCCGCAGCTGATGCACCCCCATCACCCGGGGGTCGGCGCACAGCAGGGCCAGGATGCGGGCACGGTCCTCGTCGGGCAGTTCGCGGTCCATCAGTTGGTGGCTGGCCTCGCGAAACACGCCGATCGCGCCCCAGATCAGCCAGGCGGCGATCAGCAGACCGGCCGCGCCGTCGACCCACGTCAAACCGAGAAAGCCGGCGGCGGCGATGCCAACGAGGCTGACGGCGTTGGCGGCGAGATCGGCGGCGTAGTGGGCCTTGTCGCCCGACACCGCCACCGAGCGGGTGCGCTGCATCACCTCAGTCTGGGCGCGGATCAAGGCCAGGGTCAACAGGATCGAGACGATCATCACGCCGACGCCCAGCCCCTCGGCGGCGATGGGCCCTGGGTGCAGCAAGCTTTTGATCCCCTCCTGGCCGATCAAGGCGCCCGAGGCGAAGACCAGGCCGCCCTGGGTCAGGCTGGAAAAGGCCTCGGCCTTGCCGTGGCCGAACCGGTGCTCGGCGTCGGGCGGCGCGGCGGCGTAGCGCACGGCGAAAAGGGTCACCAGAGAGGCGATCAGGTCCAGCCCGCTGTCGGCCAGCGAGGCCAGCATGGCCACCGAGCCGCCGGCGATCCAGGCCACGCCCTTGATGACGATCAGCACCGCCGCGCAACCCACCGACAGAGTGGTGACCCGGCGGGTGAGCTTCAAGGACTCGGCGGCGGTCAGGGCGGGCGCGGGGGCGGACATGGGCCGTGTTTAGCAAGAGCCGCCGCACAGCCCCAGCGAGAACGACTCGCGCGAGATGTTCGCAAGGTTTCTCCTCCCCCGCTGCGCGGGTGAGGAGAAAAGATCAGGCCGCCGCCTTCGTCCTGGGCCCCACATAGACTGACTGAGGCCGCACCAGCTTTCCGGTGGCCAGTTGCTCCCGCGCATGGGCGATCCAGCCCGCCGTGCGGCCCATGGCGAACACGCAGGTGAAGCTGGCGGGTGGCAGGCCCAAGGCCTCAAGGAGCAGGGCGGTGTAGAACTCGACATTGGTCTCCAGCGCCCGGTCGGGCTTGTGTTCGCGCAGGATCCGCAGGGCGGCCTGCTCGACCGCCTCGGCGAAGGCCAGCCGGCCGGGCACGGCGTTGGAGGTCAGGGCCAGCTGACGGATCGCTGCCTTCAGGGCGTCGGCGCGCGGGTCGCGGACCCGGTAGATGCGGTGGCCAAAGCCCATCAAACGGTCGCCGCGCGCCAGGGCCTTCAGTATCCAGGCCTCGGCGTTGTCGGGCATTCCGATGGCGTCGAGCATCTCGATCACCGGACCAGGGGCGCCGCCGTGCAGCGGGCCTTTCAGGGCCGAGATCCCGGCCAGCACCGCCGAGGTCAGGCCGGCGCGGGTCGAGGCCACGACGCGGGCGGCGAAGGTCGAGGCGTTCAGGCCATGGTCGCAGACGGTGACCAGATAGGCGTCGAGCCCCCTGGCCTCCCCATCCGTGGCCGGAACGCCGCGCGTCATGCGCAGCATGTCGGCGGCGTGCGACAGGGCCGGGTCGGGGGCGACCGGCTGTTGGCCGGCGGCGACCCGCAGCACGGCGGGGGTGAAGACGGCGGGGGCGGCGATCAGCAGCAGGGCGATGTCCAGCCCGTCGCCGTCGGGCAGGCGGGCGATCAGAGCGCGGACGGCCTCGACCGGGTCGCGCTTGGCCAAGCCTTCGTCAAGAGCGGCAACCTCGGCGAAGGCGCGCAGCCGGGCGGCGCCCAGGGCCGGGGCGAGATCGGATGGCAGGTCGTCGAAGAAGCCGTCCAGTAGCAGGTGGGCGACGCCCTCGAACCCGGCGCGGTGGGCCAGGTCCTCGACGGCGTAGCCGCGGATGGTCAGGCGGCCGGCCTGGCCGTCGACGTCGGAGAGCACGGTGTGGGCGGCGACGACGCCTTCCAGACCTTCAGCGGGATGGGCGGCGAAATGAGCGGCGGTAAGACCCTTGGACATGGAACTAGGTCTCCTTTCGCCCCGTAATCCACGCCTCCCGTGCTTGATCGTCAATCTTGATCAATGTAATCAATGTAAATGGCCGAATGGATCGACGCGGAACAGGCGATGGCGACGCTGGGGGTGCGGGCCCAGACGCTTTACGCCTATGTCAGCCGGGGCCGGGTGGCCGCCGCGGCTCATCCGGACGATTCGCGCCGCAGCCTCTATCGCGCCTCCGACGTCGCCGCCCTGGCCGCCAAGAAGGCCCGGGGCCGGCGCGCCGCCGACGTGGCCGCCGAGGCCATCGCCTGGGGCGAGCCGGTCCTGCCGTCGGCGATCACCACGGTCATCGACGGCCGGCTCTACTACCGGGGCCAGGACGCCGTGGACCTGGCGCGCATGCACAGCCTGGAACAGGTGGCCCGCCTGCTGCGCGGCGGCCACGGCGCGCCCCTGACTGGTCCTGAGCCGAAGAAGCCCAAGAAGGGTGAAACCCCCCGCGCCCGCCTGTTCTCGACCCTGGCGGTGCGTGCAGGGATCGACCCTCCGGCCCGGGGCCGCGCGCCTCTTGCCTTGGCGATGGAGGCCGCCGGCCTGCTGGAAGCCGCCGCCGACGCGGTGGCCGGGGCGATCGGCAACGGGCCGATCCACCAACGCCTGGCCCAGGCCTGGAGCCTGGACGCTCAGGGCGCCGACCTGGTGCGCCGAGCCCTGGTGCTGCTGGCTGACCATGAACTGAACGCCTCGACCTTCGCCGTCCGGGTCACGGCCTCGACGGGCGCGTCGCTGGCGGCCGCGTCCCTGGCCGGTCTGGCGGCGCTGTCGGGACCCCTGCACGGCGGCATGGCGGCGCGGGTGGAGGTGTTCGTCGACGAGGCCGAGCGCCGGGGTCCCGCCCGGGCGGTCGCCGAGCGCCTGACCCAGGGCTCAGCCATGCCGGGCTTCGGCCATCCGCTCTATCCGGACGGCGACCCGCGCGCGGCGGCTCTGCTCGACGCCTTCAAGATTCCGCCGGTGCTGGCGGACCTGCGGCGCGAGACGGAAGCCGCCACCGGCCTCCTGCCCAACATCGACTTCGCCCTGGTGGCCATGGCGCGGACCCTCGCCCTGCCCGCCGACGCCCCGTTCAGCCTGTTCGCGGTGGGCCGGATGGCGGGCTGGCATGCCCATGCGATCGAGCAATTGCAGACCGGGCGACTGATCCGGCCGCGGGCCCGCTATGTCGGCGAAAGACCGGCCGCTCGCGGTGATTAGATGTTTAGTCCCGGAATGAGGGCGCGCGGAAGACCTAAGGGACGTGGTTGATAAGCGCCCACCACGTCCCTTAGGTTGCGAGGACTAGAGCCCCGACCTGATTGCATCAGGCCGGGGCTCTAGGTGTTTGTTTTAACGCATTTTCTTCACGCGAACCGGAATCCACTTCGCTCGAAAATGCTCTAGAAGATGTAGTCGTTGCTCGTGAAGGAGGCGGTGTTGGTCAGCTGGATCACCATGTCGCCGACGCCGTCGCCGTGCAGGTCCACGAAGACGAAGGTCGAGCCGCCGCTGCTGATCCAGCCCAGGGTGTCGGTGGAGCCGGTGCGCACGGCCGACAGGTCCAGCTTGTCGACGCCCGACTGGAAGTCGAAGATCGAGTCGGCGCCGGCGGCGTTGGAGTCGGTGGCGGCCAGGTACTTGAAGACATCGGCGCCCGCGCCGCCCCACATCAGGTCGCTCAGCCCGCCGCCGATCAGCGTATCGTTACCGCCGGCCGCCTGCAGGATGTCGGTCCGCGCGCCGCTGACCAGGGTGTTGGCCGCGTCGTCGCCGATCACATAGGTGCTGAGGTTGGAGCCCAGCACCAGGTCATTGGCGTTGATGTCGCTGGTGGCGGCCAGCTGGCTGGTGCCGCCGGGGCCGTTGATGAACACGAAGCTGGAGCCGCCCGAGCGGACGATACTGACCTCGGTCGGCGCCAGGCCGGTCAGGTCGATATGATCGATCCCCGTCTGGAAGTCGAAAATGGTGTCGGCCCCGGCGGCGTTGGAGTCCGAGGCCAGCAGGTATTTGAAGGTGTCGGAGCCCGTGCCGCCCCACAGGGCGTCGCCGCCGCCGCCGCCGCTCACCAGATCAACGCCGTCGCCGGCCTGGATCACATCGTTCAGCGCCCCGCCGGTCAGGGTTTCGGAATCGCCGTCGCCGATCAGATAGGCCCCGCGCGGGGTCTGCAGCACCAGGTCGGAGATGTTGACGTCGCTGTTGACGCCGATCTGCATGGCGCCGTTGGGGGTGTTGGCGAAGATGAAGGTCGCCGAGCCCAGCCGCACCAGCGACACCTCGGTGACAGACAGGTTCAGCTCGATGTGGTCTACGCCGCTGACGAAATCGGTGATCACGTCCTGGCCGGCGCTGGTAGAGTCCAAGGCCTGGGTGTAGCGGAAGGTGTCCGCGCCGGCTCCGCCGATCATGCGATCACCGCCGCTGCCGCCGAGCAGCACGTCGTCGCCGTCGTCGCCCTGCAGGATGTCGTCGCCGGCTCCGCCATCCAGGATGTCGCCGCCGCCGTGGCCGTAGATCTGATCCGCTCCGAGCAGGCCCGACAGGGCGTCGGCGCCGTCGGCGCCATACATCCGGTCGCCGCCGGAGCCGCCGTTCAGCAGGTTGGTGGCCGCGGAGCCGACGATGTCATAGCCGAAGGCGCCATTGCCGACCGTGATGTCGGACGCCTGAATGGCGCCATTGACGCCCACCTGCAGGATATCGACGCCGTTGGTGTCCTTAGCGAAGATCAGCGCCGAGGAGCCGAAGCTGACCAGCGAAACCACGCCCCGCGGGGGCAGGGAGCGCAGATCGACGACGTCGGATCCGGAGACGAAGCTGTTGATGGTGTCGGCCGCCGCGGCGACCGAGTCGCCCGCGCCGAAAACGAAGACGTCGTGGCCAGCGGCACCATTCAGGGTGTCGGCCCCGGCGCCGCCGGCGAACGATCCGCCCGCCGCGCCGGCCGTGATCGTGTCATCCCCCCCGCCCCCGTTGAGGAACACGAAACCGGAGACATCCGAGCCCTGGATGACGTCGGCGACGTCGGAACCGACCAGCGCCTCGATATTGGTCACCGTATCGGCGTGAACCCCGTCGCTGATCTGGCCGGTGGACAGGCGCATGTCGATGGTCAGGGCGGTGGTCTCGCCGACATTGCTGACCGTGTCGGTCCCCGCACCGCCATCGACGGTGTCCGCGCCCTGGCCGGGGCGCAGGATATCGTCGCCCGCGCCACCGCGCAGGCTGTCGTCGCCGGCGCCGCCACTGATGTCGTCATTGCCGCCGGCGCCGTCGTACCGATCAGCGGCGCCCGTGCCGACATAGGTGTCGGCGCCGTCGGTCCCCAGCGTGAAGACCGGGCCCTGGGAAATGCCCGCGAAGCCGCGCGCGACCAAGGCTTCGGCATCGACGTTCGTTAGTCGGACGGTGGAGGTGATATCGAAATCGCCGCCGCTTGTGCCGTTGTAGATGAGCACGGTGTCGGCGCCTTGCTGGTAGACCTGATAGATCGCCAGATTGGTTTGCGCACCTGGCCTGGCCAGCGACTGCAAGGCGTCAGCGGCGACATCGAAGTCGGCCACGACCATGGACAGTGGCATGCTGAACTTCAGCGTGTCCGCGCCCGTCCCTAGGGTGAGGGTCGTATAGTAGTGAGGGCTGTATGTGAGATAGTCCTGATAGCCCTCGGGGCTGCCCAGGCTGATCGAAAAGACGCTGTCGACGATCGTCACCACATCGTCACCGGCCCCCGCGTCGATCGCGGCGTTGGCTAGCGTCGTCGCGATCGTGTCGGCGCCGTCCCCGCCGTTGACCGTGGCGACCTGCGAACCCATCGCCGCCTGATTTGAATTGCCGATCTGCAGCGTGTCATTTCCCGTTCCACCGATCACGGTGTCGAAACTGTCGCCCCACAAGATGTCGTCGCCGGCGCCACCATCGATGATGTCGATGGAAGTGTCGCCATATCCGTACGCGCCTTGGAGGCCTGCGCTCGAAATCAGGTCGTCGCCATCACCGCCTTTTAGGAGATCCGCGCCGTCGCCGCCCAGCAGGGTGTCGCCGTTGGCGCTGCCGGTCAGCGTGTCGGCGTAGTTCGAGCCGATGATCACTTCGATGCTCGAAAGCTGATCGGTTTCGCCGGCCATCACGGTTTGAAAGCCTGTGTTCGACAGGTCGATCGTCGCGCCAGCTCTGGATGTGGACAGGTTGACGGTGTCGATCCCACCGCCGCCGACGATGATGTTCTGTCCGCCCGCCGAGGTGCGACCCAAGAAGAAGGCGTCGTTGTCGAGCCCACCGTCCATCAGATCGTCGCCCAGGTCGTCGACGAAGACGTCGTCGCCGTTCTCGCCGTAGATCTGGTCCGAGCCCTCATCGCCATAAAGTTGGTCAATGCCCGAACCGCCGTAGATCACGTCGTCGCCGGCCAGACCGTGGATCGCGTCGTCACTCGGGGTTCCGTTGAGAATATCGGTGCCCGCCGTGCCATTGATGACAGCCATGACTAGAACTCCACAGTGACTTTAAGGCTTTGAAGACAAAAGCGCTCGGAGCCTATAGGTTCATCGACCCCTAGTACAGGATATCCCCGGCCTGGATCGCGGCGGTGTTGGTCAGCTGGATGATCATGTCATTGGAGCCGTTGCCGCCGAGATCGACGAACACGAAGGTCGAGCCGCCCGACGACAGAACGCCGTAGATATCGCTGGCTGCCGTATGCACGGCCGTCAGGTCCAGCTTGTCGACCCCCGACTGGAAATCGAAGATGCTGTCCGTCCCCGCGCTGTTGCTGTCGTACGCCTCGGCGTACTTGAAGACGTCGGCCCCCGCCCCGCCCCAGAGGGCGTCACCGCCGCTTCCGCCGCGAATGATGTCCGCTCCCGCGCCGGCCTGGATCACGTCGTTGAGCGCGCCGCCCACCAGGGTGTTGGCCCTATCGTCGCCGATCATGAAGATCCCGCGCGTCATGCCGGTGATCAGGTCGTTGGCGTTGAGGTCATGGCCCACCGTCGCCAGCTGCACGGCCCCGGTCGGGGTGTTGGCGAACAGGAAGGTGGAGTCGCCGCCGCGGATCAGGGACACCTCGGTGGGGGCCACGGCGGACAGGTTGACCTTGTCCACGCCGGTCTCGAACACATAGATCCCGTCCGGCCCCGCCGCGTTGCTGTCGCTGGCCGCCAGGTACTTGAAGGTGTCGGCCCCGGCCTGGCCGAACAGCACGTCGTCGCCGCCGCCGCCGGTGATCACGTCGTCGCCAGCCCCGGCCTGAATCACGTCGCCGGTGGCCCCACCGATCAGCACGTTCGCGCCGCCGTCGCCGATCATGTAGGTCCCGTGGCCGTCGTGGGTCTGGACGTCGACGCCGTTGACGTCGCCGGTCACGCCGATGGTCATCGGCCCGCCCGGGGTGTTGACGAACACGAAGGTCGCCGTCCCCGAGCGCACCAGCGACACCTCGGTGGGGGTCACGCCCTTCAGGTCGATGACATCCGATCCGGTCTGGAAGTCGGTGATAATGTCGTAGTCAAAGGTCTCGCTGTCGGCCACCGCGCCATAGACGAAGGTGTCGGCCCCGGCGCCACCCGTCAGCGTATCGCCGCCACCCGCGCCGATCAGGGTGTCGGAGCCCACGCCACCCGCGAGCACGTCATTGTTCACCGTACCGGTGTAGGTTTGACCCGGAATGGACAGGATCAGGTCGGAGTCCAGGACCTCGCCCGCGATCTTGATGTTCATCAGAGCGCCGATGACCGTAACGCCGAGGAAGGTATAGCCGCCCGCCGTGCTAATTGTGTAGTCGGTCATGGCAAGTTCGGATAGGTCGATCTTGTCCACGCCGGTCTGGAAATCGGTAATGAAATCCGTACTGCTGAAGGTCGAGTCCTGAACGTCATAATATCCAAACAGGTCGCTTCCAGCGCCCCCGGTCAATTGATCGGCGCCCGCTTCGCCGAGGATATAGTCGTCGCCCGCCCCGCCCTTAAGGATGTCGTCGCCACCATCGCCGAACAAGATATCGTCGCCATTTCCACCCGCGAACAGGTCCGCTTGCGTCGACCCCAGAAGCAGGTCGTCGCCCGCGGTCAGTCCAATGGCGCTGGTCAGATAGGCCGTCGCCTGCAAGCCCGAAGCGGCCAGATCACTGAAGACCGCGATGACCTCGCCACTCGAATCATAGACGACAACGGCGTCGACGACGCCGAAAGGCGCGGTCTTCTGTGAGGTTGGACCCGGCACGAACGTCGCGCCGTCAGCGGGAAAGAAGCCGATATAGCTGGCCCCGCCCGTCGAGAAATTCAGATCTATGATCCACTTCGTCGAAGTGTTGGCGTTGATCGTATAGCCACCACTGGTAATCGACTTCAGGAAATTGTTGCTCGAACTCGCTTCGGCATCAAACTTGAACTGTTCGTAGAACTCTACAACTGCCACGAATACTCCGCCGTACTGGTCTTCTGAACTCAAAAAGACGACTTGATCTCGTGTTGTTAAGGCTGAGCGCGCCAGGAAGGTGTCGCCCGGGCCCCGACGGTGTCGAACTCCGTCACAGGGCTCAGAACAGGATGTCTCCGGCCTGGAGCGAGGCGGTGTTGGTCAGCTGGATGGTCATGTCGCCAACGCCATCGCCGCCCAGATCAACGAACACGAAGGTCGAGCCGCCCAACGACAGCACGCCATAGATATCGCTGGCTGCCGTATGCACGGCCGTCAGGTCCAGCTTGTCGACGCCGGACTGGAAGTCGAAGAGGCTGTCGATCCCCGCGCTGGTGCTGTCCGAAGCGGCCTCATATTTGAAGACATCGCTCCCCGATCCGCCCCAGATCGCGTCGCCGCCGCCGCCGCCGCGAATGAAATCATTGCCGCCGCCGGCCTGGATGACATCGTTGAGCGCCCCACCGACCAGGGTGTCGGTGGTGTCGCTGCCGATCATGAAGATCCCACGCGACATTCCGGTGACTAGGTCGCTGGCGTTGAGGTCATAGCCCACCGTCGCCAGTTGCATGGCCCCGGTCGAGGTGTTGGCGAACAGGAAGGTCGAGTCGCCACTACGGATCAGGCTCACCTCGGTGGGGCCGACCAGCTGGAGGTCAATCTTGTCCACGCCCGTCTCAAACCCGTAGAGGCCGTCGGCCCCCGCAGCGTTGGAGTCCGTGGCCGCCACATACTGAAAGGTGTCGATACCGGCCTGACCGAACAGGACGTCGCCGCCGCCGGCGCCGATGATCACGTCATTGCCGTCACCGGCCTGGATGACGTCGCCGGTGGCGCCGCCGACCAGCAGATTGGCCGCGCCGTCGCCGATCATGTAGATGCCATGGCCGTCATGGGTCAGGATGTCGGAACCATTGACGTCGGCGTTGACGGCGATGGTCATCGGGCCGTTCGGAGTGTTGACGAAGATGAACGTGGCCGCGCCCGAGCGGACCAGCGAGACCTCGGTCGGCGTCACGCCCTTCAGGTCGATGCGGTCCACCTCGGTCTTGAAGTCGGTGATGATGTCGTAGGTGTTCGGGGCGCTATCGCTGGTTGAGACGTAGCGGAACGTGTCGTTGCCACGGCCACCGGTCAGGATGTCGGAGCCGATGCCGCCCGTCAGCACGTCCCACCCGCCGCCGCCGACCAGCACGTCGGCGCCGGCGCCGCCCGTCAGGGTCTGGGCCGTCGCGCCGGTGAAGACGAGGTCCGTGAACGCCACCACCCCGGTGACGTGAAGCTCCATCACCTCGCCCGGAAGGTAGGCGCTCAGGACGGTATGGACCCCGTCCCGCGACCACAGCTCCACCGCTAGGGCGGCGTTCTGCATATCGAGATTGATCTTGTCGACACCGGTCTGGAAGTCGGTGATGTGGTCGACGCTCGCGGCGGCCACGCTGGAGTTTCGGATCCCGTAATAGAGGAAGATGTCGGCCCCGGCGCCGCCGGTCAGCTTGTCCGCGCCCGCGTCTCCGAACAGGACGTCGTTTCCGGCGCCGCCGATCAGGACGTCGTCGCTAGTGTAACCCTCCAGAAGATCGTCGCCGTCGCCGCCGTCCAGGGTCCCGGACGTGCCGCGGCCAAAGCTCAGATGATCGTTCCCGGCCCCGCCCTCCATCACCCAGGGCAAGCCGAAAGTCGCCGCCAGGACATCGTCGCCCGAACTGCCGATCAACCGCTCGACGTTTATGGCCAGATCCTGGCCCAAGGCCTGTCCGTCGGCATTGTACTTCGTGACCCCGATGAGCCCTTCCGAAGCATAGGCCATCGTGATGCGGCCGGTGTGCCGGCTGTAGTCAAGCGCGTCATAGCCCGCGCCGCCGTCGATCGTGTCGGCGCCCTGGAAGCCCGCCTGGATAAGGTCGTCGCCGGCCCCGCCGCTGACGGTGTCGCCGCCACGGCCGCCAGTGAGGATGTCCGCGCCGTCGCCGCCGATCAGGTGGTCGTCGCCCATGCCGCCGGTCAGGATGTCGTCGCCGGCCCCGCCGTCGAAGATGACCGGGCTGAAATCGCCGCCGATATTGGCGTCGGTGCCGCCGCCGACGGTCGGCGTTTCGAACCACTCGTTGGCGGCCGATCCGGTCACCGTTCCGACGCCGCCCAAGATGATGTGCTCGATCGAGGTGAAGCTGTCAGTACCGCCGCTGCCGTCGGTCCCGGTTCCGGTGGCCAGGTTGATGGCGGTCTCGCCGATCAGCGAGCCGATGGTCAGGGTGTCATAGCCCACGCCGCCGTTCAGGAGGTCGTTGCCGTCGTCGCCTTGCAACGCGTCATCGCCGGCTCCGCCGTCTAGCGTGTCATTGCCGTTGTCGCCGAACAGCAAGTCATTGCCATCGCCGCCCTGCAGCGTGTCGTCGCCCGCCTGTCCGTACAGGTAGTCGTCGCCGCCCAGGCCGCTGATGGTGTCGTTGCCCGTGCCGCCGAAAAGCTGGTCGCCCGCCGCCGTCCCGTTCACCACCGCCATACCGACCTCCCGACAAACTCGCCGGACGTTGGCATGTGACGCGGAACTTGCAAGTCAAGATTGTGCGAAGGGCGGCGCGTTGAGGGTGACGCGCCGCCCTGTATGGCCGTCGGTCACGCCCGCTCGTGAACCGCTTCTTCCGCCGCGAGCGGCTGCGGAAGCCGCGAGACCATCTCCTTCGGGCAAACCTGCCAGAACAGGTCCCGCACCCGGTCCCAGTCGCGCAACAGGCTTTCGGCGAAGGCCGAGCCGGTTTCGCGGGCGTGTTCGTCGAGCAGAGAGCGCAGCACGCCTTCCCAATAAGGTGACGCCAGGCGCTGGACCAGGATGCTGTCTGGATTGACCAGACCCTCGAACCGGCCGTGCTGGTCGAGAACAAAGGCCATGCCGCCGGTCATGCCGGCCCCGAAGTTACCGCCCGTCGGGCCCAGGATCACCACCTGGCCGCCGGTCATGTATTCGCAACCATTGGCGCCGCAGCCCTCGACCACCGTGGTGGCGCCGGAGTTGCGGACCGCGAAGCGCTCGCCGGCCTGGCCCGCCGCGAACAGCCGACCGGCCGTCGCCCCGAACAGGACGGTGTTGCCCAGCAGGGTGTTGGTCTCGGGCGCCGACAGGCCCCGGGCCGGCTTGATGACGATCGTCGCGCCCGACAGGCCCTTGCCGACATAGTCGTTGGCCTCGCCGGTCAGTTCGATGCGCAGGCCCTGGACCGCGAAGGCCCCCAGGCTTTGGCCGGCCGAGCCCTTGAGCTGGACGGTCAGATGGCCGGCGGGCAGGCCCTTCATGCCGAACTTGCGCACGATGTGGCTGGAGGTGCGCGAGCCGATCGAGCGGGCGGTGCTGCGGACCGTATAGGTCAGCTGCATCTTCTCGCCACGCTCCAGCAGGGGGGCGGCGTCACGGACGATCTGGGCGTCCAGGGTGTCGGGCACCGGGTTGCGGCCGCCCTCGACGGTGGAATAGGGCTTGTTCTGGCCCGGGTCGGCGCGAACCAGCAGCGGGTTGAGGTCAAGGTCGTCGAGGTGCTCGCCGCCCCGGCTGACCTGGGCCAGCAGGTCGGTGCGGCCGACGATTTCCAGCAGGCTCCTGAAGCCCAGGCCGGCCAGGATCTCGCGGACCTCTTCAGCGATGAAGCTGAACAGGTTGATGACCTTTTCCGGCGTGCCGGTGAACTTGGCGCGTAGGGCCTCGTCCTGGGTGCAGACCCCCACCGGGCAGGTGTTGGAATGGCACTGGCGCACCATGATGCAGCCCATGGCCACCAGGGAGGCGGTACCGATGCCGAACTCCTCGGCGCCCAGCATGGCGGCGATCACCACGTCGCGGCCGGTGCGGATGCCGCCGTCCGTGCGCAGCACCACCGAGTGGCGCAGGTTGTTGAGGGTCAGCACCTGGTTGGCTTCCGACAGGCCCATCTCCCACGGACCGCCGGCATATTTCACCGAGGTCTGCGAGGAGGCGCCGGTGCCGCCGACATTGCCAGCCACCAGGATGACGTCGGCCTTGGCCTTGGCGACCCCGGCCGCGATGGCCCCGATGCCGGTGGCCGAGACCAGCTTCACCGTGACCCGGGCGATCGGATTGATCTGCTTGAGGTCATAGATCAGCTGGGCCAGGTCTTCGATCGAGTAGATGTCGTGGTGCGGCGGCGGGCTGATCAGCATCACGCCCGGCGTGGCGTGACGCAGACGCGCGATCATCTCGGTGACCTTGAAGCCGGGCAGTTGTCCGCCCTCGCCGGGCTTGGCGCCCTGGGCGACCTTGATCTCGATCTCGCGGCACTGGTTCAGATATTCGGCGGTGACGCCGAACCGCCCCGAGGCCACCTGCTTGATGGCGCTGTTGGGGTTGTCGCCGTTCGGCAGCGGCTTGTAGCGCGCGCTGTCCTCACCGCCCTCGCCAGACACCGACTTGGCCCCGATGCGGTTCATGGCGATGTTGAGCATGCCGTGGGCTTCCGGGCCCAGGGCGCCCAGGCTCATGCCTGGCGTGACGAAGCGCTTGCGGATCTCGTTGACGCTCTCGACGTCGTCGGTCGAGATCGGGTTGCGGTCCGAACGCCAGTCCAGCAAGTCGCGCAGCTGGATGGGCTTTTGGGTGCGCAGGCCGTTGGACCAGCGGCGATAGAGCTCGAAATCGCCGGTGTCGCAGGCGCTCTGCAGGGTGTGGATCAGCCGCGCCTCGAAGGCGTGGGCCTCGCCCGAGCGGCGCAGCTTGTAGAGGCCGCCGACCGGCAGGGTCACGGCCGCCTCGCCCCAGGCCTTGCGGTGCAGCTCGACCGCCTTGCTCTCCAGACCGGCCAGGCCGATGCCCGAGATGCGCGACGGCATGCCGGGGAAGAACTCGGCGGCCAGGGCCCGCGACAGGCCGACGGCTTCGAAATTGTAGCCGCCGCGATACGACGAGATGACGCTGATGCCCATCTTGGAGATGATCTTCAGCAGGCCGCCCTCGATGGCCGTCTTGAAGTTGATGCAGACGTCGCGCAGCGACTTGTCGCCCAGCAGGCCGCGCTCCAGGCGATCCTGGAAGCTCTCCTGGGCCAGATAGGCGTTGACCGCCGTGGCCCCGACGCCGACCAGCACCGCGAAATAGTGGGTGTCCAGGCACTCGGCCGAACGCACCACGATCGAGACGTAGCTGCGCAGGCCCTTGGCCACCAGGTGGGCGTGGACGCCGCCGGTGGCCAGGATCATCGGCAGGGCCACGCGGCCCTCGCCCGAGCCCTCGTCGGTCAGGACGATGGCCCCGCAGCCGCGCAGCACGGCGTCCTCGGCGTCGGCCCGGATACGGTCGAGATTGGCGCGCAGGGCGTCGCCGGGACGGGCTTCCGGAGCCGGCAGCGGCATGGTGCAGTCGATGACCACCACGCTCTTTTCGCCCAGCAGCCCGTGGATGCGCTCGTACATGCCGGTGGTCAGGACCGGGCTTTCCAGCACATAGACGTCGGCCTGGGCCGCGTCCTGGGCCAGGATGTTGCCCAGGTTCTTGAACCGGGTCTTCAGGCTCATCACGCCGGTTTCCCGCAAGGGGTCGATCGGCGGGTTGGTCACCTGGCTGAAGTTCTGGCGGAAGAAGTGGCTCAGCGGCCGGTACTTTTCCGACAGCACGGCCAGGGGCGCGTCGTCGCCCATCGAGCCGACGGCTTCCTTGCCCTCCTCGACCATGGGCGCGAGGACCATCTCCAGGTCTTCCAGCGAGAAGCCGGCGGCGGCCTGGCGGCGGGTCAGTTCCTCGCGGCCGTATTTGCGCGGCTCGGGGCCGGGGCCGATCTCCTTTTCGAGATCGACCATGTTGCCCAGCCAGTCGGTATAGGGGTGGCGCTCGGCCAGCTCGTCGATGATGTCGTCTTCGCCGTAGAGCTTGCCCTCGGCCAGATCGATGGCGATCATCCGCCCCGGCGAGATCGCCAGCTTGCGGGTGATGCGGCTTTCCTCGACGCCGCACATGCCGGCCTCGGAACCCATGATCACCAGGCCGTCGTCGGTATAGGCCACGCGCAGCGGGCGCAGGCCCGAGCGGTCCTTGCCGGCCACGACCCAGCGGCCGTCGGTGGCGCACAGGGCGGCCGGGCCGTCCCACGGCTCCATCACCGCGTTGCAGTAGCTGTAGAGGGCCTTGTGCGAGGCCTTCATGGTGTCACTGTTGGCTTCCGGCACCAGCAGGGTCTTGGCCATCGGCGCGTCGCGGCCGGCGCGGACCAGCACCTCGAAGGTGTTGTCGAGGTTGGCCGAGTCGGACCCGCCCGGCTGGATCACCGGCTTCACATCGTCCCCGAACTCGCCGAAGGCGTCGGCCGCCATCTTGATCTCGTGGGACTTCATCCAGTTGATGTTGCCCTTGATGGTGTTGATCTCACCATTGTGGGCCAGCATCCGGAACGGCTGGGCCAGGCGCCATTCGGGGAAGGTGTTGGTCGAATAGCGCTGGTGGAAGATCGCCACGGCGGCGCTGAACCGCTCGTCCTTGAGGTCCGGATAAAACTCGTCGATGTGCTCGGCCAGGAACATACCCTTGTAGATCAAGGACTTGGCCGAGAGCGAGCAGATGTAGAAGCCCGACAGGTTCTGGGCGTGGACGCGCTTTTCGATGCGCTTGCGGCACAGGAAGAGGGCGCGTTCCAGCGCCTCGCCTTCCAGGCCGGCTGGGGCGGCCAGCATGATCTGCTCGATCTCGGGACGGGTGGCGTTGGCCTTCTCGCCGATCACCGAGGTGTCGACCGGCACCTGGCGCCAGCCATAGATGTAGAAGCCGAAACGCAGGGCCTCGGCCTCGACGATCGTGCGGCAGGCCTCCTGGGCCCCCAGATCCGTGCGCGGCAGGAAGATCTGGCCCACGGCGATCGGGCCCTGGCGCAGGGCGTGGCCAGTGCGGCGCACCTGATCGATGAAGAAGTCCTGCGGAACGCTGACCAGCACGCCGGCCCCGTCGCCGGTCTTGCCGTCGGCGTCGACCGCGCCCCGGTGCCACAGGGCCTTGAGGGCCTTGATCGCCAGCTCGACCACTTCGCGGCGCGGCTGGCCGTCGATGGCGCAGACCAGGCCCACGCCGCACGCGTCGCGCTCGGTCGAGGGATCGTAGGCGTGGCCGTCGATCAGCGCCTTGCGGTTCTTCAGATAGAGCTCGGTCTCGGACAGAACGGGCGTGCTGGAGATCTGGTCGGTCATTTCGGAGCCCTCAAGCGGGTCGGCCATCCCACGCGGACCAGGGTCTGGTCAGGGTCGGACAGGGAAAATTCGGTCATGCCCCACGGCTTGTCGTGTGGGGCGGTCTTCTCGATGGTCTCGCCGACGAAGGTCTTGGCGAGCTCATCGATGTTCTCGGCATAGAGGTAGAGGCCGAACGGGTTCTGGCCCGGGACCAGCCAGCCCTCGACCGCCGGGGTCAGGTGCAGGAAGCCGCCCTGGCCGTTGGTCAGCATCCGGTAGTCGGCGTGCTGGCCCCGCTCTTCCTCCGGCTGAAGGAAGCCCAGGCGCGCATAGAAGGCCTCGGAAGCGTCGAGGTCGTTGCACGGCAGGATCGCCGTCATCACGCCGGAGGGCGAGGCGGGCATGGCCGCCCTACTCCGCCGCGATCAAGGTCGAGGAGACCTTGGCTTGCAGGTACTTGTGCATGGCGTCGGCGGCGTCGCGGCCGTCCTTGATCGCCCAGACCACCAGGGACGCGCCGCGCACGATGTCGCCGGCCGCGAACACGCCGTCCAGATTGGTCATCTGGTGGCGAACGTCGGCCTTGACCGTGCCCCAGCGCGTGACCTTCAGGTCCGGCGCCGACCAGGTTTCCGGCAGGTTCTCGGGCTCGAAACCCAGGGCCTTGACCACCAGCTGGGCCGGACGGTCGAAGTCGCCGCCGTCGATCTCTTCCGGCGATTGGCGGCCCGAGGCGTCCGGCGCGCCCAGGCGCATGCGGATGGCCCGCACGCCGGTGACGGCCTCGGCGTCGCCGCTCAAGGCGCGCGGGGCGGCCAGCCATTCGAAGACCACGCCTTCTTCCTCGGCGTTGGACACTTCGCGCATCGAGCCGGGCATGTTGGCCTTGTCGCGGCGATAGAGGCAGGTGACCGAGGTCGCGCCCTGGCGGATGGCGGTGCGCACGCAGTCCATGGCGGTGTCGCCGCCGCCGACCACGACCACGTCCTTGCCCGCCGCGTTCAGCTCGCCGCTGTCATAGGCCGGGACGTCGTCGCCGAACGTCTTCTTGTTGGAGGCGATCAGGTAGTCCAGGGCCGGCACGACACCCGCGCTGCCCGCGCCCGGCGCGACCAGGTCGCGGGCGGCATAGACGCCGACGGCGATCAGCACGGCGTCATGCTGGTCGCGCAGGTCCTGCAAGGTGGCGTCCTTGCCGACCTCGAAGCCCAGCTTGAACACCACGCCGCCGTCGGCCAGGCGCTGGGTGCGGCGCTCGACGACCTCTTTCTCCAGCTTGAAGCCGGGAATGCCGTAGATCAGCAGGCCGCCGGCCCGGTCGTGGCGGTCATAGACGGTGACGGCGTAGCCCTGCTCGCGCAGCAGCTCGGCGGCGGCCAGGCCGGCCGGCCCCGCGCCGAGGATCCCGACCGACTGGCCGCGATCGGCCTTGGCCACCAATGGCTTCACCCAGCCCATCTCCCAGGCCTTGTCGGACAGGTAGCGTTCGACCGAGCCGATGGTCACGGTGCCATGGCCCGACTGCTCGATGACGCAGTTGCCTTCGCACAGGCGGTCCTGCGGGCAGATTCTACCGCAGACCTCCGGCATGGAATTGGTCGCCTGCGACAGCTGGTAGGCCTCTTCCAGGCGGCCTTCGGCGGTCATCCGCAGCCAGTCGGGGATGTTGTTGTGCAGGGGGCAGTGGGTCTGGCAGAACGGCACGCCGCATTGCGAGCAACGCGAGGCCTGCTCGGTGGCCTTGGCGTCGATGAAGTCGGCGTAGATCTCGTGGAAATCACCATTGCGCGCGTCCGCCGCCCGCTTTTCAGGCGTCGTGCGGGCCACGGTCGTGAATTTCAGCATGCGCTCGGCCATGCGACTTCCCTCGTCCCCGCTTCCGGGGAAAAATTTGCGTGCGAGGGCCTCTTACAGACTCTGAGCGGCAAGAAGAATGCGTCAGTCAAATTTGTGGACAAATATAGCCGTAACGACCGCGGGGTTATTGCGAGCGACTCTCACTTACGGGGTTATATAGTCCACTTTATGGATAAACCGATTGTTTACCGTGTCAGGCGCACGCCCGGCGGCAAGCTTTTAGAGGCCGCGCGCCTAGGGGAATGACATGCCGGATTGGCTGATCGCGATCGTGCTGGGCCTGGTCGAGGGCCTGACCGAATTCATTCCCGTCTCGTCCACGGGCCACCTGCTGCTGACCAAGATCGCCCTGGGCCTGACCGATCCGGCCTGGGATACCTTCATCGTCCTGATCCAGCTGGGCGCGGTGCTGGCCGTGGTCGCCCTCTACTTCCAGCGCCTGTGGGCGGTGGTGGTCGGGCTGCCCAGCAAGCCGGAAGCCCGCCGCTTCGCGCTCAGCGTGATCATCGGCTGCATCCCGGCCTTCGCCGCCGGCCTGGCCCTGCACGGGGTGATCAAGCACTTCTTCGAGAACCCGTTCCTGCCCCAGGTGATCTGCGTGTCGCTGATCGTCGGCGGGGTGATCCTGCTGATCGTCGACAAGAAGGCCCCCGCCCCCAAGGAAATGGACGGCATGGCCCTGAACCTGAAGACCGCCTTCTTCATCGGCCTGTTCCAGTGCCTGTCGCTGGTCCCCGGCGTCTCGCGCTCGGGCTCGACCATCGTCGGCTCGATGCTGCTGGGCGTCGATCGCAAGGCGGCCGCCGAGTTCAGCTTCTTCATGGCCATCCCGATCATGGTCGGGGCCTTCGCCCTGGACCTGCTCAAGAGCTACAAGGACATCGACGCCAGCCACGCCGGGGCCATCGCCATCGGCTTTGTCGTGTCGTTCCTGTCGGGCCTGGTGGTGGTGAAGTACATGATCGACTTCGTCGGCAAGCGCGGCTTCACCCCGTTCGCCTGGTGGCGGATCGTGGTGGGAGTCGTGGGGTTGGGGCTGATCTACCTGCCGCGCTGAGTCAGCTTCAAAAGCCTCCCCTGTGGGGGAGGCGATCGCGCGGCGATCGGTGGGGGGAGTTTTAGGGTCGTAGATCCGGGTTGTGGCCGCTTGCCGACCACTCCCCCCTCCGTCGGCTACGCCGACACCTCCCCCACAGGGGGAGGCTTTAAAAACGTCCTAGAACGCCCCCGCCGGGATCTCGGCGTATTGGCCGCCCTTGCGGTAGCGGTAGAGGTAGGACGGGACCACCGACTCCACCGCGGTGGAGACCACGCCCGCCTCGGCCAGGCCCGGCAAGCCGCTATTGGCGACATTGTCGGTCTTCAGCGATTCGACCTGGTCGGAGGTCAGCGGCGGGGTGAGCGGCGACAGGTCGCCGACCTTGCCGATCAGGCTGGCGGCGAACCATGGAATGGGGGCCAGGATGCGATTGCGACCGGTCTCGACCAGGATCATCTCCAGCAGCTGCTTGAAGCTGTAGACGGTCGGACCGCCCAGCTCATAGGTCAGCCCCTCGGCGGCCGGGCTGGAGACGGCTTTCGCCACCACGGCGGCCACGTCGCCGACATAGACCGGCTGGAACTTGGTCTCGCCGCCGCCGATCAGCGGCAGGGCGGGGAACAGGGCGGCCATCTGGCCGAACTTGTTGAAGAACTTGTCGTCGGCGCCGAACACGATCGACGGACGGATCACCACCGCGCCGGGGAACACCGCGCGGACGGCCGCTTCGCCCTCGGCCTTGGTGCGCGCGTATTTCGACGACGACTCGGCGTTCGCGCCGATGGCCGAGATCTGCACGAAGCGCGTGACGCCGGCGGCCTTGGCCTGCTCGGCGATCGTCCTGGCGCCCATCACGTGCAGGGTCTGGAATTTCTGCCGGCCGCTTTCCCACAGGACGCCGACCAGATTGACCACGCCTTCCGCGCCCTCGACCGCGCGAGCCACCGATGGGGCGTTGCGGACATTGGCCTGCACGACCTCGATCTGGCCGACATCCCCCAGCATGCGCATCTTGTAGGCCAGGTTCGGATTGCGCACCGCGACACGGACGCGATGGCCCGCCTTGGCGAGCTGCCGAACGACCTGGCCGCCGACGAAGCCGGAGCCGCCGAACACCGTGACCAGACCTTGCATGTTGTACTCCGTCCTAAAGCCGTGAGCCGGGGGATAGACGAGCCGGAGGCCAATCGCAACGAAATGCGCAACTAAGCGATTGACGCGGTCAGAACCTTTGCATAAACGTCCCGGCCTCGCGGCGATCCACGGATTGCCTTGCGGGCCCAGGTGGCGGAATTGGTAGACGCGCTGGCTTCAGGTGCCAGTGATCGAAAGGTCGTGGAGGTTCGAGTCCTCTCCTGGGCACCACCCCCTACCAACCCTCGTGAGAGGGTCGGGGTGGAGCCGAAAGAAACCCAGTATCTTTAGACGGTGTTTCGCCCCTTCGGGGGCGCGATCCCCGTTGCGTGCATATGCTGTCGCGCGAGGGATGGGCTGGCGGTCACGCTGGCCAGGCGTTAGATATCCTGTTCATCCGGCCGACAGGGTCGGCGCCCCACTATTGCGACTATCGGGAATTCGCGGCGTCCGCGCGACGAGACCGAGGCGCGGAGACGAAGACACTTGGCCAACTTCCTTCATGAAGGCGACCTGCCCGACGGCGCCTTCGCCGGCGCGACCGCCATCGCCATCGATTCCGAGACCATGGGCCTGCGCCTGGGCCGCGACCCGCTGTGCGTGGTCCAGTTGTCGTCGGGCGACGACGACGCCCACGTGGTGCGCCTGGACCGCTCGACCTATGACGCCCCCAACCTCAAGCGCGTGCTGACCGATCCGTCGATCGTGAAGCTTTTCCACTTCGGCCGCTTCGATATCGCCATGTTCCTGTTGCACCTGGGTGTCATGACGGCCCCCGTGTACTGCACCAAGATCGCCAGCAAGCTGGCCCGCACCTATACCGACCGCCACGGCCTCAAGGACGTGACGCGCGAGCTGGTCGGGGTCGAGTTGTCCAAGGTCCAGCAGAGCTCGGACTGGGGCAACGCGACCCTGACGCCCGAACAGGTGGCCTACGCGGCCTCCGATGTCCTGCACCTGCATGCCCTGCGCGAACGCCTGAACGCCATGCTGGTCCGCGAAGGCCGCATGGAACTGGCCCAGGCCGCCTTCGACTATCTTCCCCACCGCGCAGCCCTCGACCTGGCCGGCTGGGAAGACGTCGACATCTTCGCGCACACCTAAGGGACCGGCATGACCACCCTCGATGCGGATCGGGCCGAATACAGGCGGGACTTGCGCCGCTGGCGCGCCCGCTCGCGCCGCGTCCGCCTGGCCCGCGTCGTGCTGCCGCTGGCCATGGTCGGCATCCTGGCGACCGTGGGTGGCCAAGTGGCCTGGCGCACCGTCACGGGCGGCGACCGCCGGTCGGCCGAGAGCAAGGCCCAGATTTGGATGATCTCGCCGCGCTTCTACGGCCAGTCCAGCGACGGCCGACCCTTCGTGATCACCGCCCGCTCGGCCGTGCGTGACGAAGCCGATCTCAAGCGGGTGTTCCTGGACGCCCCGACCCTCACCCTGGGGGTCGGCAGCCCCGCCCCTACCCGCTCGACCGCCGACCGCGGCATCTATCGAGAGGACACGCTGAAGCTTCAGCTGTTCGGCAATGTCCGCATGGATGACGGCGCCGGCTACCGCTTCGCTTCGAACGAGGCCATGATCGACACCCGCAACGGCAACACCACGGGTGAAACGGCGCTTCAAGGCGAAGGTCCAACTGGACAGGTGCAATCCAACGCCTACTCCGTATATGACAAGGGCGACCGCATCATCTTCCGGGGCGGCGTCAAGACACGGCTGGATCGAAAGACGGGCCAGTCGACCCCGGAACAACAAGAAGGCGGTCCGGAATAGACATGAGGACGTGGTTGATGAATCGATGGATGGCGCCGGCGGCGATCGCCCTCAGCCTCTTGAGCGGCCCCCTCTTGCCGTTGGGTGGCATGTTGGGCGGCGCGGCGATGGCGCAGACTGCGGCCGACGGCAACAACTCCAGCGCGCCGGTGGACATCTCCGCCGACGAGCAGGAGGTCATCAACAGCCAGTGCAAGACCATCTTCCGCGGGGCCGTCGAGGTGCTGCAGGACAAGGCCCGCATGCGCGCCAACGTCATGACCGTCTACAACCGCCGCAAGACGCCCGGTAAGACCTCGTCCTCGCCGACCGGCAACAACGACTGCGGCGACGTCGACCGCGTCGAGGCCGACGGCAACGTGTTCTATGTGACGCCCGAACAGACCGTGCGCGGCGACCACGCCGTCTACGACTACGGCACCGACACCATCGTGGTGACCGGCGACGTGGTGGCGGTCCAGGGCCAGGACGTGGCGCGCGGCGATCGCATGACCATCAAGACCAAGACCAATGACGTGAAGATGGAATCCAACGCCACGGGTCGCGGCAAGACCCGTGTGCGAGCGGTGCTCTATCCCGACCAGAACAAAGACAAGAAGCCCGCCGCCGCTAAGCCGTAGGATCTCATGGCGTTTTCTATGCAACCCCCGCACATCGACGGCTCGACCACCGAAGGGCTGTTCGTCGATGCGATCGGCAAGTCGTTCGGCGACCGTCCCGTGGTCAAAAGCGTCTCCCTGCGCCTCAAGCGCGGCGAGGTCGCCGGCCTGCTGGGTCCCAACGGGGCCGGCAAGACCACCTGCTTCTACATGATCACCGGCCTGGTCGCCGCCGACTACGGCTCGATCTTCCTGGACGGCGAGGACATCACCGGCCAGCCGATGTTCCAGCGCGCCCGCATGGGCGTGGGCTACCTGCCGCAGGAAGCCTCGATCTTCCGCGGCATGACGGTCGAACAGAACGTCATGGCCGTGGTCGAGATGCGCCAGAAGAGCCAGCGCAAGGCCCGCGAGCAGGTCACCCAGATCCTGGAAGAGCTGCGTATCACCCACATTCGCAAATCGCCGGCCGTGGCCCTGTCGGGCGGCGAGCGGCGGCGCGTGGAAATCGCCCGGGCCCTGGCCAGCGAGCCGTCGTTCATGCTGCTGGACGAGCCGTTCGCCGGCATCGACCCGCTGGCGATCTCCGACATCCGCGAAGTGGTCAGCTATCTGAAGAACCGCGGCATCGGCATCCTGATCACCGACCACAATGTGCGCGAGACGCTGCAGATGGTGGATCGGGCCTCGATCATCCACGCCGGCGAGGTGCTGTTCGAGGGCGCGCCGCAGGAGATCATCGACAATCCCGAGGTCCGCCGCGTCTATCTGGGCGACAGCTTCGACGAGCGGGTCTAGGCCTCTTTCGTCCGAATTTTTAATCCACGGACAGCTTGCCGCGGCAAATTTAATCAGGCCGCGCGCCCCGGATCTCGGGACGCGCGGCCTTTTTATTTTGGCTCACTCAAATAAAACCCTAGAGTTTTCAGCGATTTGAGGCCGATCAGCGAGAAAAACAGCCGTCTCGCCGGACGGATGGTCGCACTGGCCCGCTTTTTGCTGGCGTTCGCGCCCCGTTAACCAGACTGCCCTTCAATGGCGATCAGCGATTTCGTTGATTTGCCCAGGAGGGCGCCTTGGCTCTCGGCCACAGATTGGAGCTCCGGCAAGGCCAAGGCCTTGTCATCACGCCGCAGCTTCAGCAGGCGATCAAGCTGCTGCAGCTGTCGAACCTCGAGCTCGACGCCTTCGTCGAGGCCGAGCTCGAGCGTAATCCGCTGCTCCAGCGCGAAGACGGCCCGGTCGAGACCGAACGCGCCGCCGATGAGGGCGAGCGCGCCACCGAAAACCTTGGCCTGGACTCGGTCTCCGACCACGCCGCCAGCGGCCAGATGGACGCCACCCCCGACGACATCTCGCCCGGCGAGCGCGCCACCGGCGACGGAGCCGAACCCGGGGCCGAGCAGGCCGGCGGCCAGATCGACTGGTCGCGCACCGGCGGCGGCGGCAATTTCGAGAGCGACGACAATTTCGAGAGCGCCCTGTCGCGCCCACCGACCCTCTGCGAGCACCTGACCGAGCAACTGGCCGTCGCCGGCCTGTCGCCCGCCCAGAACGTGGTGGCCGGGGTGCTGATCGACGCGGTCGACGAGACCGGCTACCTGCGCGCCGACCTCGATGAGGTCTCCGAACGCCTGGGCTGCGACTTGGCCTTCGTCGAAGGCGTGCTGACCGTTCTGCAGGGCTTCGAGCCGGCGGGCGTCATGGCCCGCGACGTGCGCGAGTGCCTGGCCCTGCAGCTGAAGGACGTCAATCGCTACGACCCCTGCATGGCCGCCCTGCTCGACAATCTGGACCTGCTGGCCAAGCGCGACATGAACGCCCTGCGCAAGCTGTGCTGTGTCGACGACGAGGACCTGCGCGAGATGGTCGCCGAGATCCGCGCCCTGACCCCTCGCCCCGGCGCGGCCTTCCACAGCGATCCGCCCCAGACCCTGGTGCCCGACGTCCATGTGCGCGAGACGCCCGGCGGCCTGTGGCATGTCGAGCTGAACACCGACACCCTGCCCCGGGTGCTGGTCGACCAGCGCTACCACGCCCGGGTCAGCAAGGGCGCGCGCACCGACCAGGAAAAGACCTTCGTCTCCGACAGTTTCGCCACCGCCAACTGGCTGGTCAAAAGCCTCGACCAGCGGGCCAAGACCATCCTCAAGGTCTCCAGCGAGATCGTCCGCCAGCAGGACGGCTTCCTGGCCTACGGCGTCGAGCACCTGCGCCCGCTGAACCTGAAGACGGTCGCCGACGCCATCGGCATGCACGAGTCGACTGTCAGCCGGGTGACCTCCAACAAGTACATCGCCACCCCGCGCGGGGTGTTCGAGCTGAAATACTTCTTCACCTCGGCCATCCAGTCGTCCGAGGGCGGAGAGGCCCACTCGGCCGCCAGCGTCCGTCACAAGATCAAGGCCCTGGTCGAGGCCGAGCGCGCCGAGGCCGATGTCCATTCCGACGATCGCCTGGTCGAGATCCTCAAGGACGCCGGCGTCGACATTGCCCGCCGCACCGTGGCCAAGTACCGCGAAGCGCTGCGGATCCCCTCCTCCGTCGAACGTCGCCGCTTGATCAAGGAAACCGCCTGACGTCATGGTTCGAAATGGCGACGCTCCGCGTTCTGATGGGCGTAGCTAAAGGCGGAAAATGACGATCGAGAGTTTGTCCGACGTGATCGAGGGGTTCGGCGAGGACACGCGTCCCGTCCTGACCGTCGGCCAGATGCTCGAACAATTCGACAGCCGCGCCTTCGGGGCCATGCTGTTCGTGTTCGGCCTGCTCAACTGCCTGCCCCTGCCCCCGGGCTCCTCGACTCTCCTCAGCCTGCCGATCCTGCTGCTGGCCCCGCAGATCGCCCTGGGCCGCGAGATCCCCTGGCTGCCGCGCAAGCTGGTCGAGCATCCGCTGAAGCGCGACGATCTGCGCGGCCTGTTCCGTAAACTGACGCCGATCGTCCGCCGCATGGAGCTGTTCACCCGCCCGCGGCTGGACCTGCTGTTCGGCCCCGTCGGCGAGCGGGCCATCGGCGTGGTCTGCACCTTGCTGGCCATGGTGCTGGTCCTGCCCATCCCGCTGGGCAACCTGGCGCCGGGCGCGACGGTGGCCGTCCTGGCCCTGTCGCTGCTGCAGCGGGACGGTCTTCTGGCGCTCCTGGGTTACCTGATGGCCGGGGTCAGCGTCGGCCTGCTGGTGCTCAGCGCCGGCGTCGTGGCGGCCGCGGTCGAGCGCCTCCTGCACATGATTTCGGGGCTGTTTTAAGTCGATCAGGCGACGCTTGACACCACGTCCCGACAGGCGCGTTGATAGGGCATGCAAGTCCAAATCTCCGGCAAGCATGTCGACGTTGGCGAGGCTCTGCGAGCGCGAGTCTCCGACGAAATCACCCTGAGCATCGGCAAGTATTTTGATCGCGGCGGCGACGCCGACGTGATCATCAGCAAGGAGGGCTACGCCTTCCGGGTCGACTGCTCGGTCAAGCTGGCTTCGGGTCAGCAACTGATCAGCCATGGGTCGGGAGGAGACGCGCACGCGGCCTTCGACGCCGCCCTGGCCAAGATCGAGACGAGGGTTAGGCGCTACAAGCGACGACTTAAGAGCCACTCCATCGCCGCCACCGCCAAACAGGCGGAAAACGCGGCGATGTACGTGCTCCGGGCCCCGGAGGGCGACGATCTCGACGAGGACGACTGGAGCGCCGAGGACGACCATCCCGCCGGCGCGCCGGCCGCGATGATCATCGCCGAGAGCCAGGGCTCCCTGAAGACGATGACCGTTTCCATGGCGGTCATGGAACTGGACTTGACCGAGTCCCAGGCAATCGTGTTTAGGAACGCCGCCCACGACGGTTTGTCGGTGGTCTACCGACGGCCAGACGGAAATATCGGCTGGATCGATCCGGAGCGCACCACGGTGCTCAACGGGCACGGGCCAACCGCGAGCTAACCGAACCTGTAGGGCGGTTAGCGCGTTTCGGAAGGCCCCGTGAAGACGACGCGGCACGACCGATAACGAGCGAGCTTCCGACCATGACCATCGGCGATCTACTGGATTCCGGCGCGGTCACCCTGCGGGTCAGCGCCGCCAACAAGCGTCAGGTTCTCGGCGTCATCGCCGACGTCGCCGGCCGTGTGTTCGGCGTCGACGTCAACGAGGCGCTCGAGGGCTTGATCGAGCGCGAGGCCGTTGGCTCGACCGGCGTCGGACAGGGCGTGGCGATCCCGCACGCGCGCCTGTCGGGCGTCGATCGGGTCCGGGCGGTGTTCGTGAGGCTGGAGACGCCGGTGGCGTTCGGGGCGGTCGACGACAAGCCGGTCGACCTGCTGGTGGCGCTGTTCGCGCCCAAGGACGCCGATTCCACCCACCTGCGAGCCCTGGCCCGGGTGTCGCGCCTGATGCGCGAGCCGGACCTGCGTCAACAGCTGCGCCAGGCCCGCTCGGCCGACGCCGTCCACGTGATGCTGACCCACGCCCAGGAGAGCAAGCCGACGGCGGCTTGAGGGCGGGACCGCGCTCGCCTTGCGTCACAATCCGGTTTCGCGCATGGAATGTCGCTCAACCTCGGGGGAGCGTCATGGGCAGCTTTTCGATCTTGCATTGGCTGGTGCTTCTCGCCGCCTTGGCGAGCACCGCCCTCTTCGTGGTTCCGTGCTGGATGATCTTCAAGCGCGCCGGATGGTCTCCGGCGCTGTCGCTCCTGGTGCTCGTTCCGGGCGGGGCGGTGGTTCTCTTGTGGGTCTTCGCCCTGACCCGCTGGCCGAGCCTCGATCGCGCTGATCAGCTTTAGCTTTTAGCTCTAACGCGTTGTCATCCCGGAAGCCTCGCAGAGGCTGTCCGGGATGACAACGTTTAGTGAGCTTCGTCAGGCTGAGATTCTAATGCACCGAAACCGGCGCCAACTCATGCGCCAGAGCCGCCGCGACGGCCGAGTCCTTGTCGGTCAGCACCGCCAGGCGGGCTCCGTCGGCGCGGAACACCGCGTAGAGGGTCTGGTCGGGCGACAGGTCGATTTCCTCGTCGGTCACGCCGACCGGGACGTCGGCCATGATTTCCGCCGCCTTGATCGGGCGCACATAGACCAGGTCGGGGGCGCCCAAGGCCGCGAAGGCTTCGGCGGAGAAGAACGGGGTAGCGGGGTCAGGTGTCATAAGACCACCTCCTTCAGGAAGGGAACGCCCCGTGGCGGGTCTCGGTTCAGACCGCGACGGAGGGATTGTCGGACAAGGCGCTGAAACGCCGGGAAAGGGTCAGCCCACCGAGCGAATGGGAATGCGGCGGATCAGCCGTTCGGGCTCGGGCCGGGCCAGGTCCACGTGCAGCAGGCCGTGCTCCAGGGTGGCGGCCGTGACCTCCATCCCGTCGGCCAGCACGAAGGTCCGCAGGAACCCCCGGGCGGCGATGCCGCGATGCAGATAGGCCTTGTCGGTCTCGGGCTTGCCTTCGCTCTCGCGTCGGCCGGCCACCACCAGCTGGCCGCCTTCGACGGTGACGTGAAGTTGGTCGGGCGCGAAGCCGGCCACCGCCAGGGTGATGCGCACCCCGCCGTCGTCCGATTGCTCGACATTATAGGGCGGATAGCTTTCGGCGGCGGCCTTGGCCGCGCGCTCGATCAGGTCTCGGGTATGTTCGAAGCCCAGCAGGAAGGGGCTGTCGAACAGGATCGTCCGGGTCATCGCGAAGTCCTCGCTCAAGCGACTTCGTGTGCGAGGCCGGACCCGGGATCGGCGACCGGCCTTACGCCACGGATCTTAGGTGGCGATGCACGGACGTGGGTTCAAGAGTGTGCGACGGATGGGGACACACGCATGCGTGTGTCCCCAAATTCAGCGGCTACTTCTTCGTCCAGCCGCCATCCAGCGGCTTCCAGTACTGGCCGGGGGCCAAGCGGGCGTAGAGCTGCTTGGCGGTGGCCATGCCGGCGGCTTCCGGCGTGACGCCGGTCTTGGCGGCGATGTCCTTGTAGGCGGCGGCGCGGCCGGTGTTGATCTCGGCCACGGCGGCGCGCAGCGAAGCGTCGCCGCCCGAAACGATGGCCAGATAGCCGTCGGCCTGTTCGCCCACCGTGCCGGCGGACTTGCCGGCGTCGACGGCCGCCTTGGCGGCGGCCGACTGGGCGAAGGCGGGAGCGGCTAGGGCCACGGCGCCCAGCGAAGCAGCCAGGGCCAGGATCGTCATGGTCTTGCGGATCATGTCGGTTCCTCTCTTAGAACAGGTTGGGGTTTTGCTGGATCAGCGTCTGGACTTCCTTGTCCAGTCGCACGCGCACGTCGGCGTCCAGCTTGGCGTAGATATTGATCGGGTCGACCTTGACCCGCACCGTCGGGGTGCACGCCGCCAGGGCGCCCACCGCGAGGAGGGGAAGGATCAGGGCGCGCTTCATGACGGGTGTCTCCAGTTCTCGGGGAAGGTGCGGGTTCATGGCTGAACCGCGTCTGAACGTGGCGTTGGCTCCGAAACAGAGGCCGGTACAGGCGGCGTGGTGGACGTCGGCGTGGCTGGAGCTTCCGGCTCGCTCTCCTGCCAGCCGCGCTTCCAGGCCGCCAGCAGCTCGTCGAAGTTCAGCGACGTATCCAGCGTCAGGTCAACCGGCGTCTTGGCGGGCAGGGGGATGCGGCGCTGGAAGGCGCTGCCGTTCAGCAGCTCCATCAGGCCGATCTTGGCCTTCTCGACGATCTTGGGATCGTGCTCGCCCTTGATGTGGAACAGCACGCCCAGGCGTCCCTTGTCGGTGCTGTTGACCCCCGCCTCGAGCGTGTCGAAGTGCAGGTTCTCCATGGCCTGGTAGGCAAAGTCCTGGATGGCGTTGACCGGGACGTCCTTCTTGACGGTCAGCGGATCGTTGGGGTCGACGCTGCCTTGGCCGGCGTCCACTCCGGTCAGGGCCTCTCGGGCGATCGACAGGCGGCCGGGGCCGGTGGCGTACACCTTGCCGTCGAAGATCTTGAAGCCGGCGGGGCTGTATTCGAACGGCAGACGGCCGTCGACCACCGCCTCGACCTTGACCTTCTCGGCCAGGGACGATCCCGAGACCAGTTGGCCGAGATCCAGGCCGGCGATGTTGATCACGCCCTTGATCACGCCTTTCCCGTCCAGCGGCACATCGAGCGGCTCGATGGTGACCCGGCCCTTGGAAGCCTCGAAGGCGGCGGACTGCAGGTGCATCGCCTCGGCGCCGAGGCCGAAACTGGCGGTGACGCCCTGGATCGGCACGATGGCGTCGACGCTGTCGAGGGTCAGGGTCTGGCCGGCCGGGCTGGTCAGCGGGGCCAGGCTGTCGAACACCACCGCGCCCTTCAGCTTGTGGACCTGGCCCAGCGGGCTCTTGAAATCCAGGCCCGGAGTCGTGATCCGGCCTTCGCTGGTCATCACGTCGTCGGCCCAGGCGAAGCGGCCGGTGAAGGCGGCGGGGCCCTCGGCGTCGCGGGCGACCACCGCCAGCGGCGTCAGGCCCAGGGGCTGGAGGCCGCCCTTGGCAAAGACCAGCCTGGAGGCGTCGATATCGGCCTGGCCCCGGCCGCTCGCAACATCGTGGCGGATCGTGACCTTGCCTAGAGGGTGGCCGTCCAGGGTGGTGGCGTTGAGGCCGCCGGTCCACTGACCGCGCGCCAGGTCGACCTCGCCGGTCGCGGCGATCGTCTCGAAGCGCTTGCCCTCGGTGGAGGCCTCGACGATCCGGCCGCCGATGACCTTGATCTGGGCGACGTCGAAGCCGCGCCCGCCGCCGACGAAGCCGGCGGTGACGCCCCCGAGGCGCGCCTGGGCCACATTGACCAGGGCCTGGCCGTCCTTGATGTCGGCCGAGGCCCGCCAGACGCCGCCGCTGGCCAGGACCAGCGGGGCGGCGGTCGGGCAGAGGTCGAACTTCACCTCGCTGATCGGCGGCTCGCCCATGGCGATGGCCTTGGCTGTCATCGGGGTGCAGCCGTTCAGGCGGATCGTCAGGGCCTCGCCCGCCAGCTTGCTGGCCATTTGGGCGCGGCCGGCCAGGGTTCCAGACACGCCGATGAACGGCGGCACGTCGATGGTCCCGGCCACGATCACGTCGCTGGACAGGCCCGAGGGGCCCGAGCGCCAGTTCGGCGCCTTCAGGGTGATGGCGGGCAGTCCGCCGCCACCCAGGGCCAGAACAAGCCGGCCATCGGCGGTGTCGCCGCGCGTCGCCACCAGCGGGCCGCCGGGCGCGCTGAGCGTCGCCTTGGCGCCGGTGGTGGTGACCACGGTGATCGGGCGGGGCAGGGAGAGGCTGGTCTGGCCGCCGGTGATCCCCAGATGCAGGGCCGGAGCGCTGAGCACGAAGCTGGACAGGGCCTTCGAGGCGGCCAGGGCATAGGCCGGATTGGGCAGGGCCAGGGTCACGCGCTGGGCGTCGGGACCGGTCATGGCCCCGTCGGCGTCGGCATAGCCGTCCAGGACCAGGGACAGGCCGTCGGTCCCGGCCGAGAACCGGCCCTTGCCGTCGGCGGCCAGGCTGGACAGCACCACCCCGCCCTCCGCCACCCGGCCGCCGCCCAGGGCGACGGTCAGCGGGCCGCTGATCGAACTACGCTGGCTGTCGGAAATCATCGTCAGGCTGGAGGACGAAACCTCGATCGACGACCGCGACAGGGCCGCGCCACCCGCCACCGCCCGCTCGGCCGTGGCCGACAGCCGGGTGGCGGCCGAGCCTCGCGCGCCGGAGGGGTCATAGGTCACGGCCAGCTTGGAGAGGTCCAGGTCCGCCACCACCTCGCGGCTGTCCAGGGCCTGGGCGGTCAGGCGCTCGCCGCGCGCGTGCAGGGTGGCCTTGCCGGTCAGGCCGCCGCGCTTGAAGTCGCCGCTCAGCAGGCCCGAGACGTTCAGATTGGCCTCCAGCCCGCCCAGGCTGGCGGACTCCACCTCCGCGCCCCGCGCCTTCAAGGCCAGCCGCACCTCGGCGGGGCCGACCATCGACAGCTTTTTCAGGTCCGGATAGGTGAGGTCGGCCTGCAAGGTTCCAGCCGCCTCGGTCAGATCCAACTGGCCGGCGCTCAAGGCCTTGAGGTCCATCTGGGCGTCGAGGGTCAATCGGTCGCCCCGCTTGCGGGCCCTGACCAGCACCCCGTCGGTCTCGAACGACAGGTCCTTGGTCGCGTAGCGCAGCGGAGCCAGGCGGCCGTCGAAGCGCAGCAGCTGGCCGTCGTCCAGGCTAGCGTCGCCAGTCAGCCGGGCCGAGCCGCCGGGGGTGACCAGCAGCACCCGGGCGTCTTCGATCAGCACCGCCGGACCCGGCGTGGCGGGTTCGCTGGGCGACTTCAGCGCCGCGTCGATCAGAGGCTGCAGGGCCCCGAAGTTCAGGCCGTTCCGGTCCAGCCGGGCGGTGAGGCGCGGCCGCACCAGCCGCACGGCCCGGGTGTTGAGCGCGAACCTGTCGCCGCTCCAGGGCGTGGAAAGGTCATAGGCCACCTCGATCCGCTCGGCCGAGAACACCGGAGCATTCTTCGGCCCCAGCCGGATCGCGCCGGCGAAACCAGTGGCGTCCAGGTCCTCCAGGTCCAGCGAGGCCTCGATGCCCTTGTCGTTCAGCCAGGCCAGGGCCAGCTCGCGGCTGATCTCGCGGCGGCCGGCATAGGCGGAAAAGCCCACGGCGATGAAGGCCAGGGCGACCAGCGACATCGCCTCCAGCCCAGCGTCGACCAGCACGGCGCGGCGCGCGCGAACGGGCGTGGACGGCTTGGCGTCGGATTTCGTCTCTGGCGTGGGGGTCTCGGCCATCAGGGGGCACAATGCCGCAAGCCGCGGCGATTGTTAGGCCTTAGTTCGCGAAACCGAGCACGTCTTGCATGTCGTAGAGCCCCGGCGGGCGCCCCTTGACCCAGATCGCCGCGGCGACCGCGCCCCGCGCGAACAGGCCACGGTCGGTGGCCGAGTGCGACAGGGTCAGCACCTCTTCCTCGCCGGCGAAGATCACGCTGTGCTCGCCGATGATCCCGCCGCCGCGCACCACCGAAAAGCCGATCGCGCCTTCCTTGCGCGGGCCGGTAACCCCGTCGCGGGCTCGGTCGGAGACCTGGCCCAGGCCCACGCCGCGCCCATCGGCCGCCGCCTGGCCCAGCATCAGCGCGGTGCCGGACGGGGCGTCGATCTTGCGCTTGTGGTGGGCCTCGTGGACCTCGACGTCCCAGTCGCGGGCGGGCAGGGCGGCGGCGGCTTGGCGGACCAGGCCCACCAGCATGTTGACGCCCAGCGAATAGTTGCCCGACTTGACGATGGCGATCTTGGTCGCCGCCGCCGCGATCCGGGCGTTCTGGTCGTCGGAGAAGCCGGTCGAGCCGATGACCAGGGCCGGGCCGCCCCCTTCCTTGCTGGAGAGCTCCGCCGCGAACTCGGCCAGGGCGACCGAAGCCTCCGGAATCGTGAAGTCGATGGCCACGTCGGCCCCCGCCAGGGCCACGTCGCGGGGGGCAAGGCCCTCGGCCGCCACGCCGGGGCGATCAAAGCGTCCGGTCACCAGCGCGTCGGTCCGACCGTCCAAGGTCTTGGCCAGGGCCAGGCCCATCCGGCCCAAGGCGCCGGCCAGGGCGATGGTAACGGTACCTTTTGATTCGGCTAAGGCGTTCTGGCTCAAGGCGATCTCCTGGGACGGCGCGGCCGGTAGTCTCCCGACCCGGCCCCTCAGGTCAAGGACGCGATAGGCCACCGCCCGGACGATATGACAACGCTGGACACGACCAATCCCAAGCAGAACAAGCGTTTGCGCCGAAAACTTGGGCCGCGCGAGGTTGTGACCGACCGGCCCGGTCGCTACGGTGCGACCCCATAAGGGCGCGTCGCATCGTTCGGCGCCTCCATCGACTTGCACGCAGGCCAAGTACAAGACAGGGGAAACGCGCCATGAGCGACGCGGAAAAGAAGACCTTCACGGACGAAGAAGCGCTGGCGTTCCACCGCTATCCCACCCCCGGGAAGATCGGCGTCATCGCCACCAAGCCGATGGCCACCCAGCGCGACCTGTCGCTGGCCTATTCCCCCGGCGTCGCCGTGCCCGTGCTGGCCATCGCCGCCGACCCGGACCTGGCCTACGAATATACCTCCAAGGGCAACCTGGTGGCGGTGATCTCCAACGGCACCGCGATCCTGGGCCTCGGCGACCTGGGGGCCCTGGCCTCCAAGCCGGTGATGGAGGGCAAGTCCGTGCTCTTCAAGCGCTTCGGCGACGTCGACTCCATCGACATCGAGATCACCAGCAAGGACGCCGACGAGATCATCACGGTGGTCAAGAACATCGGCGTCACCTTCGGCGGCATCAATCTGGAGGACATCAAGAGCCCCGAATGCTTCCGCATCGAGACCGAGCTGCAGGAGCTGCTCGACATCCCGGTGTTCCACGACGACCAGCACGGCACGGCGATCATCTGCGCCGCCGGCCTGATCAACGCCTGCCACATCACCGGCAAGAACCTGGCCGACGTGAAGGTGGTCCTGAACGGCCCCGGCGCGGCCGGCATCGCCTCGATGGAGCTGATCAAGGCCATGGGCGTCAAGCCCGAGAACGTCATCGCCGTCGACAGCAAGGGCGTGCTCTATCGCGGCCGCACCGAGGGCATGAACCAGTGGAAGAGCGCCCACGCGGTCGACACCCCGCTGCGCACCCTGGCCGAAGCCGTGGTCGGCGCCGACGTCCTGCTGGGTCTCTCGGCCAAGGGCGCCTTCACGCCCGAGATGATCGCCAGCATGGCCCCCAATCCGGTGATCTTCGCCATGGCCAACCCCGATCCGGAGATCACCCCGGAAGAGGTGCACAAGGTCCGCAAGGACGCCATCATGGGCACCGGCCGCAGCGACTATCCCAACCAGGTCAACAACGTCCTGGGCTTCCCCTACATCTTCCGCGGCGCGCTGGACGTGCGGGCCCGCCGCGTGAACCATGAGATGAAGATCGCCTGCGCCAACGCCCTGGCCATGCTGGCCCGCGAGGACGTGCCCGACGAGGTCGCCGCCGCCTATCACGGCCGCCAGCTGAAGTTCGGCCCGCAGTACATCATCCCCTCGGCCTTCGACCCGCGGCTGATCTGGTACGTGCCGCCCTTCGTCGCCCAGGCCGCCATGGACACCGGCGTGGCCCGCCGCCCGATCGCCGACATGGACGCCTACCGCGCCAGCCTGGCCCAGCGCCTGGATCCCACCGCCGGCTTCCTGCAAAAAATCAGCGGCGCGGTCCTGGCCAAGCCCAAGACCATCGTCTTCGCCGAGGGCGAGGACCCCACCGTCATCCGCGCCGCCTACGCCTTCCAGACCGGCGGGTTCGGCAAGGCCATCCTCTGCGGCCGCGAGAACCTGGTGCACGAGAACATGCGCGTGGTGGGCCTGGACCCCGACACCGCGGGCCTGGAAATCCACAACGCCCGGCTCAGCGACCGCAATCCCGACTATGTCGACGCCCTCTACAAGCGCCTGCAGCGCCAGGGCTTCCTCAAGCGCGACGTCCAGCGCCTGATCAACCAGGACCGCAACAGCTTCGCCGCCTCGATGGTGGTGATGGGCGACGCCGACGGCATGGTCACCGGCGTCACCCGCAGCTTCGACCAGGCCCTGGAAGAGGTGCTGCGCGTCGTCGACCCGGCCCCCGGCGGCCGGATCATGGGCATGTCGGTGGTGCTGGCCAAGGGCCGCACGGTCTTCGTGGCCGACACCAACGTCACCGAACTGCCCGAGGCCGACGAACTGGTCGAGATCGCGATGGAAGCCGCCCGCGCCGTCTCGCGCCTGGGCTTCAAGCCGCGCGTGGCCTTCATGAGCTATTCCACCTTCGGCAACCCGATGGGCGAGCGCTCCGAGAAGGTGCGCGAGGCCGTGGCCATGCTCGACGAGATGGACGTCGACTTCGAATACGAGGGCGAAATGCCGCCCGAACTGGCGCTGGACCCCGAGAAGCGCGCCAACTATCCGTTCATGCGCCTGACCGACAGCGCCAACATCCTGATCATGCCGGCCATCCACTCGGCCTCGATCGCGACAAAGCTGGTGCAGTCGCTGGGTGGGGCGACGGTGATTGGGCCGGTGCTGCTGGGGCTGTCGAAGCCGGTTCAGATCGCGCCGTTGTCAGCGTCGGTGTCGAAGATCCTGAACATGGCGATGATGGCGGCGTACGAGGGGTCGGAGGGGTTCGCGGCGGAGTAAGGGGCAGGGCGCTCGTCCCTCTGTGGGGGAAGACGACCGCGAAGCGGTCCGTAGGGGGCAAGTGGTCGCCGCACGGCCCCTTGCGTCAACCGCTCCCCGCACGTACCTCCCCACCATGACCATCCAGGCCAAGATCTGCGGGCTTTCGACCCCCGAGGCCCTCGCCGCCGCCGTCGCCGGCGGGGCGGGGTTCGTGGGGTTCGTGTTCTTCGCCAGGAGCCCGCGCGACCTCGAGCCCGAGGTCGCCGCGCGGCTTGCCGCCCCGCTGCGCCGGGGCCCGGTCAAGACCGTGGCCGTCACCGTCGATCCCGACGACGTCCTGATCGACCGGCTGATGGCCACCCTGAAGCCCGACCTGATTCAGGTGCACGGCCGCGAGACCCCGGCCCGGGTCCGCGAGATCGGCCAGCGCTCGGGGGCCGGGATGGTCAAGGCGTTCTCGGTCTCGTCGGCTTCGGATGTCGACCAGGCCGCCCCCTTCGACGGCGTGGTCGAGCACCTGATGTTCGACGCCCGGCCCATGGAGGGCTCGGTGCTGCCTGGCGGAACAGGCGCGCGGTTCGACTGGAGCCTGCTGGAAGGCCGGCGCTTTTCGCGGCCGCATTTCCTGGCCGGCGGGCTGGATCCGTGGAACGTCGGCGAGGCGATCAAGGCCTCCGGCGCGCCGCTGGTGGACGTTTCCTCTGGCGTCGAGCGGGGTCCCGGCCTAAAGGACCCGGCTCTGATCACGGCGTTCCTCGACGCCGTCAAACGCGCCTGACCCTTTTGGAAGAGCCCGTGAACGTTCCGCTTAAGCCTAACGACTGGTCCGCCTATCCCGACGCCAAGGGCCGCTTCGGCGACTACGGCGGCCTCTATGTGGCCGAGACCCTGATGCCGCTCGTGCTCGAGCTGGACCGGGCCTACACCGAGGCCAAGAACGATCCGAGCTTCCAGAAGGAGCTGGCCGGCTACCTGACCCACTATGTGGGCCGGCCCTCGCCGCTCTATTTCGCCGAGCGGATGACCCAGCATTTCGGCGGCGCGAAGATCTATTTCAAGCGCGAGGAGCTGAACCACACCGGCGCGCACAAGATCAACAACTGCATGGGCCAGATCCTGCTGGCCCAGCGCATGGGCAAGACCCGGATCATCGCCGAGACCGGCGCGGGCCAGCACGGCGTGGCCTCGGCCACCGTGACGGCGCGCTTCGGCCTGCCCTGCGTCGTCTATATGGGCGCCGTCGACGTGGCCCGTCAGAAGCCCAACGTGTTCCGTATGAACCTGCTGGGCGCCGAAGTGCGCCCCGTGACCTCCGGCGCGGCGACCCTCAAGGACGCCATGAACGAGGCCATGCGCGATTGGGTCACCAACGTGCATGACACCTATTACCTGATCGGCACAGCCGCCGGCCCGCACCCCTATCCGGCCATGGTCCGCGACTTCCAGGCGGTGATCGGCAACGAGACCCGCGTGCAGATCCAGGAGGCCGAGGGCCGGCTTCCCGACGCGGTCGTGGCCTGCGTCGGCGGCGGTTCGAACGCCATCGGCATGTTCCACCCGTTCCTGGCCGACGAGAGCGTCAAGATCTACGGCGTCGAGGCCTCGGGCCACGGGCTGGAGACCGACAAGCACGCCGCCTCGCTGACCGGCGGCCGCCCCGGCGTGCTGCACGGCAACAAGACCTACCTGCTGCAGGACGACGACGGCCAGATCCTGGACGCCCACTCGATCTCGGCGGGCCTGGACTATCCGGGCATCGGGCCGGAGCACAGCTTCCTGCACGACATCGGCCGGGCCCAGTACCTGACCTGCACCGACGACGAGGCCTTGAAGGCCTTCCAGCTGTGCGCCGAGCTCGAGGGCATCATCCCGGCCCTGGAAAGCGCCCACGCCATCGCCAAGCTGCCCCAGCTGGCCAAGGAGATCGGCGAGGGCGGCGTGATCGTGCTGTGCCTGTCGGGCCGAGGCGACAAGGACATCTTCACCGTGGCCGACGCGCTTGGACGTACGATTTAAATGGGACGGACGATCTAGATGAGCGTGACGACCTATCGCGACGCAGGCCGCCTGGAGCGCGCCTTCCAGCGGGAAAACGACCACCGGGCCCTGTTCATCGCCTACATCATGGCCGGCGATCCGGACCTGGAGACCTCGTTCGAGCTGCTGAAGGGCCTGGCCGAGCACGCCGACGTCATCGAGCTGGGCATGCCGTTCTCCGACCCGATGGCCGAGGGCCCGACCATCCAGCTGGCCTCGCAGCGCTCGCTGGCCGCCGGGACCAAGCTGCGCGACGTGCTGGGCCTGGTCCGCCGGTTCCGCGAGACCAACACCGTCACGCCGATCGTGCTGATGGGCTATCTGAACCCGGTGCTGTTCCACGGCTACGAGGCCTTCGCCAACGACGCCTCGGACGCCGGGGCGGACGGCGTGATCATCGTCGACTGCCCGCCGGAAGAGGCGGGTCCGCTGACCGACGCCCTGGAAGCGGCCCAGATGAACCTGATCCGCCTGGCCACCCCGACCACCGACGACGCCCGCCTGGAGGTCCTGGTCAAGCGCACCTCGGGCTTCATCTACTACGTCTCGGTGGCCGGCGTGACCGGCGTGCTGGAAGCCGACGCCGACGCGGTAGCCGGTCCGGTCGGGCGCATCCGCGCCGCCTCGGGCCTGCCGGTGGCCGTGGGCTTTGGCATCAAGACCCCCGAACGCGCCGCCCAGGTGGCCCGCGTGGCCGACGGCGTGGTGGTCGGCTCGGCCCTGGTGGATGAAATCGCAACCGCCCTCGACACGGGATCGAACGAAAACGTGACCAAGAGGGTTCTTCTCAAGGCGTCGGAGCTGGCTAAGGCTGTGCGATCGGCGCGACTCGAATTGGCGTGAGGCTAAAGGCTATGGCTATGGCTGAAACTCCGGGCCCCAAGAAGGGCGACAAGATCAAGGTCACGACCGAGCGACGCGGCGGCTGGCTGTCGCGGATCGCCCCCGGCGTGCGCGGCGCGTTCGCCAAGCGCGAGACGCCCGAGAACCTGTGGGTCAAGTGTCCCGACACCGGCGAGATGATCTATCGCTCCGACCTGGAGGCGGCCCTGTGGGTTACCCCGGCCGGACGCCACATGCGGATCGGCCCCGAGCTGCGCTTCAAGTTCACCTTCGACGAGGCCGAATACGAGGTCCTGCCGACCCCGGCCGTGTTCGAGGATCCGCTGAAGTTCTCGGACGGCAAGCCCTACAAGGAACGCCTGGCCGCCGCCCGCAAGGCGACCGGCGAGCAGGACGCCATGGCCATCGGTTACGGCAAGGTCGGCGGCGTTCCGGCCGTGGCCCTGGTCCAGGACTTCGCCTTCATGGGCGGATCGCTGGGCATGGCCGCCGGTGAGGGCTTCATCGCCGCCGCCGAGGCCGCGATCGAACGCCAGGTTCCGCTGATCGCCTTCACCGCCGCCGGCGGGGCGCGGATGCAGGAAGGGGCGCTGTCCCTGATGCAGATGGCCCGCACCACCCTGGCCATCAACCAGATGAAGGACGTCGGCCTGCCTTACGTCGTGGTCCTCACCGACCCGACCACCGGCGGCGTCACCGCCTCCTACGCCATGCTGGGCGATGTCCACCTGGCCGAGCCGGGCGCCCTGATCGGCTTCGCCGGCCCGCGGGTGATCGAGCAGACCATCCGCGAGACCCTGCCGCCGGGCTTCCAGCGCTCGGAATACCTGGTCGAGAAGGGCATGGTCGACCGCGTCACGCCGCGCAAGGATCTGCCGGCGACGCTGGGTTCGATCCTGGGCACGCTGATGATGGGACGTTCGCTCAAAGCCGCTTAGTCCGGAGATGCTCCCCCTCTGGGGAAGCTGTCGCGGAGCGACTGAGGGGGTCGCGGCGGCGGCAAACCCTCTCCACCACTTCGTGGTCCCCTCCCCCAGAGGGGGAGGATCTTGAAATCATGACCGACCACCTCCGCGCCCATGACGTCGCGCTGGCGCGGCTGCAGGCCCTGCATCCCAAGCTGATCGACCTTTCGCTGGATCGCATGGTCCGGCTCTGCGAGGCCTTGGGCCAACCCCAGAAGCGCTTGCCGCCGGTGATCCACGTGGCCGGCACCAACGGCAAGGGCTCGACGGTGGCCTATCTGCGCGCCATCGCCGAGGCAGCGGGGCTGCGCGTCCACGTCTTCACCTCGCCGCACCTGGTGCGGTTCGCCGAGCGCATCCGCCTGGCCGGGACCCTGATCACCGACGCGCATCTGGCCGACGTGTTGGACCGCGTCGAGACCGCCAATGCCGGCCTGCCGATCACCTTTTTCGAGATCACCACCGCCGCCGCCTTTCAGGCCTTCTCGGAAGTCCCGGCCGACCTGTGCCTGGTCGAGGTCGGCCTGGGCGGGGTGCTGGACGCCACCAATGTGGTCATGCCGGCCCTCAGCGTCATCGCCCCGATCGACATCGACCACCGCGAATTCCTGGGCGACACCCTTTCGGCCATCGCCCAGGAAAAGGCCGGGATCATCAAGCCCAACACCCCGGTCGTCTCGGCCCGTCAGCAGGAGGAGGCCGAACGCGTCGTTGAACGCGAGGCCGATCTGTTCGAAGCGCCTCTGACCCTGATGGGCCGCGACTTCGACGCCTGGAACGAGCGTGGGCGGCTGCTGGTGCAGCTCCAGGACCGCCTGCTGGATCTGCCCGCCCCGGCCCTTCCAGGCGATCACCAGTTCGCCAACGCGGGCCTCGCTGTCGCGGCGATCCTGACGCTGAACGACCCGCGCATCGACGAGGCGGCCATCGCCAAGGGCGTCGCCTCCGTGATCTGGCCGGCCCGGTTCCAGCGGCTGACCGCTGGACCGCTGGCCGAGCGCGCCAAGGCGGCGGGCGCGGACCTCTGGCTCGACGGCGGGCACAATCCCCATGCCGGACAGGCCGTGGCCCGGGCGCTGAGCGAACTGGCGGCCCGCGACGGGCGGCCGGTGGCCCTGATCGCCGGCCTGCTGGCCAACAAGGACGCCACGGGGTTTTTCAAGCCGTTCGCGCCGCTGAAGCCCAAGCTGTTCACCGTGACCTTCGAAGGCAAGGCCGCCGCCAGCGCGGCCCAGACGGCGGCGGCTGGAGAACTGGCAGGCCTGAGAGCCTGTGCCTGCGACAGTGTCGAGCAAGCGCTGGAAAAGGCGTTGGCGATCGAGCCGACGCCGCACGTGCTGATCTGCGGCACGCTCTACCTGGCGGGCGAAGTGCTGGCGATGAGCCCCGAGACTTGGCCGACCTAGGGCCAGTCTAGACCAGGATATTCAGCAAAGACCCTGGGCGCAGGATCTTTTGCGGCTGCTCGGCCGGCTGGACGAACGGCCGGGCCGGGGGCTGGCGTTGCGGCTGGGCCTGGGTCTGCAGCTGGATGGCGATCGGCGGGGTCATGGGGCGCGTCGGGGCCGCCTCGGCCACCGCGGCCTGGAAGAACGCCGCCGCGCGCGAACCGCCAGCCGCCGAGGAGCCCTGCGCGGACGCGGATCTCTGCGGAACGGACGGCAAGCCGGTGGGGCGGATGGTGCTCATGAACACGACTCTATCATGGTTAATGGAAAGTCGGCGAGCATGGTCAACGCGCGGTTAATGGTCGCGGCTCCGCGCCGTGAAATCTAGGGGAAAACCCGGAGAAATGTGTCGCCAACCTGAACGCAGGATGAAAGTCGGGTCGTCGACGCCGTTCAGACAGCGGGGCCTAGGGTGTTTTCAGGATCGGCCGGATCGGGGCTGGGCGATCAGCGTTGAATTTGGATCTGAAAGGGACACCCGATGCGTACCACCACCAAGACCACCATTTCGATGATCGGCGCCGCCGCAGCCGCGCTGACCCTGGTTTCGGCCCCGAGCTTCGCCTCGGCGCATGACAGCCGCTATTATCGCGACCATCACCGCTACGAGACCCGTCATCGCAGCAACTACGATAGCTGCCGCTCGCACCGTAAGAACGGCAAGGCGACCGGCGCGATCATCGGCGCCATCGGCGGCGGCCTGTTGGGCAATTCGCTGTCGCACGGCAACCGCACCCCGGGCACCCTGCTGGGCGCCGGCGCCGGCGCCTATGCCGGCAGCCAGATCGGCAAGGGTCACCGCTGCTAGGCCTAGCCTGACCTGAACGAAGCGAGGGCCCGGACCGGCGTAAAGCCGTCCGGGCCTTTTCGCGTCTAGCGCAGCTGGGCCAACAGCTCCGGGACGTCGGCGTCGGTCAGCGGGCCGCTGTGCTTGGCCAGGATCACGCCATCCGACCCGACCAGGAAGGTCTCGGGCACGCCGGTGACGCCGAACTCAATGCCGGCCCGGCCGTTGCGGTCCGCCAGCTTGAGAGCGAATGGATCCCCCAGTTCGGTCAGGAAGGCCTGGGTCCTGGCCGGATCGTCCTTGTAGGCGATCCCGACCACGGGCACGCCCTGAGCCTTCAGCGCCATCAGCTGTGGCGCCTCCACCCGGCAGGGCGCGCACCACGAGGCGTAGAAATTGATCAGCCGGGGGCCCGCCGGGACGTCGCGCACGGCGACCAGCGCGCCGGTGTCGAGGTCGGGCAGGGACACGGCCGGGACGGGCTTGCCGACCAGGGCGTGCGGCTGGACGTGCGGATCGTGCTTGAGGGCGTAGCCGGCGAACAGCACGCCGAGGGCGAGCAGGACGATCAGCGGCGCGAAACCGATCCAGCGCCTCACGGTTTCTTCGCCTCACGCAGGGCCTGCAGCCGCTCGGCCTCGCGCCGCCAGCGGCGAGCCGAGGCCAGGCTGTCGGCGATCATCCAGACGAAGGCGGCGGCCGACAGGGCGAAGGCCGGCCAGACATAGACGGCGTATTTGCCGGCGTCGAAATCGAAGTGCATCGCGTCAGCCCTCCGCCAGTTGCAGGGCCAGGGCGCGGGCCTTGCGCCGCCAGACCAGGGCGCGGATCCGCACCAGCCACAGAGATCCGAAGGCCGACAGATAGGCCAGGGTCATGATCAGCATCGGCCAGGCATAGACCGCCGGCAAGGCGTCGCCCGGCTTGGCGAACAGGGTGGAGCTGCCCTGGTGCAGGCTGTTCCACCATTCGACCGAGAACTTGATGATCGGCAGGTTGATCAGGCCGACCAAGGCCAGGATGGCGGCGGCGCGGGCGGCCTTCTGCTCGTCCTCCAGGGCCGAACGCAGCGCAAGGTAGCCCAGATAGAACAACAGCAGCACCAGCACCGAGGTCAGGCGAGCGTCCCACACCCACCAGGTTCCCCACATCGGCTTGCCCCACAGCGAGCCGGTGACGAGGGCCAGGGCCGTGAACACCGCGCCCAGCGGCGCGCAGGCCACGGCGGCGGCGTCGGCCAGGGCGTGGCGGAAGATCAGGGCCAGCAGGCTGGCGATCCCCAGGCACAGATAGACGAACATGCTGATGATGGCGGCCGGCACGTGGATGAACATCATCCGCACGGTGTCGCCCTGCTGGTAGTCCTCCGGCGCGGCGAAGGTCAGGACCAGCCCTATCGCGGCCAGCACCGCGGCGATCACGCCGAACATCGGCGCGGCCCAACGGGAAAAGGCCATGAACCGCTCGGGGTTCGTCAGGAAGTCCAGGGGATGGTGTTGATCGCGGGCGCCCATTTCCGAGCCTTAGAAGACCTGAAGGGCGCCCGCAATCTTTGAGGTCGCCTAGTCGGGCTTGCCCTTGCCCGGCATGCCGTCCGGACCGCCCTTGAAGCGGCGGAATTCGACATGACGCATGCCGCCGCCATGACCGCCCATCGGGCCGATGGCGTCGAAGGCCTTCCGCTGGCTGGGCGACAGGGCGCCGTAGAAGCTCCGGGTGGCGTCGATGCGGGCCTTGGCCTGGGCCAGGAACTGGGTCTCGCGGTCCAGGCGTTCGGGCGTGGTCAGGCGCGCGGGCGGACCGTCGGTGGGCTTGCGCTCAGGACGATCCTTGCCCCAGTCCTTGGGACCCGTCGCGGCCAGATAGGCCTTCAGGGCCCCGTCCTGGTCGGCGCGCAGTTGCAGCACGTCGCGCAGGTGCTGGGCGTGGGCTTCCGGGTCGAAGCGGTGGTGGCCGGGACCGCCCGGACCACCCGGACCACCGCCCGGACCATCATCGGCCATCGGCGGCATGCCGGGCGGCGGCGGGCCGTCCTGGGCCACGGCGACCGCCGCGGTGGTGAGTGTCAGTGCGGCCGCGGCCATCAAGGCCAGGCGGCTCGGTTGGAAGCGCATGTGATTGCTCCGTGGAACGTCCCTGAAGCCGAACCTGGGTTCCGCGTGTAACGCTGGAATGTCAGAATCCGGGGCGAATGTTGCAGGACTGACGGACGGACCGCGCATAAGGCTTTGACGCGGCGACGGATTCTCGCACGCCGGCTCGAAAGGATCGTCTGGAATGCTGTATCTGCTGGCCAAGGCCGCGATTTCCGGCGTGATCATCGCCCTGGTGTCCGAGATCGCCAAGCGCCAGCCGGGCTTCGGCGCCCTGGTCGCGTCGCTGCCGCTGATCTCGATCCTGGGCATGCTGTGGCTGTGGCGCGACACCCACGACGTCAAACGCATGGCAACCCATGTCGAGGCGACCTTCTGGTACGTGCTGCCGTCCCTGCCGATGTTCCTGATCGTCCCGGCCCTGCTCCGGCGAGGGGTGGATTTCTGGGTCGCGTTGGGGGTCGGCTGCGCGGTGACCATCGGCCTCTATCTGGGCATGACGGCGATCGGGCCGCGCTTCGGGTTGAAGCTCTAGCGACTTGTGGGCCGTCTCGCCCTTTCCTCAAGCCCGTCATCCCGGGCCTTGTGCCCGGGACCCCTCTATCCGCCGCAAGTGCAGGAGTGTGGCGCGCCAGCGCGCCAAGATACTTCACCGTCTGCTGAACCAGGGGTCCCGGGCACAAGGCCCGGGATGACGGTGTGTTTGTGAGGCCCAGAACGGTCGGGATCAAAAGCTGTTGGTTTTAGTGCTGACGCAACTTGGCGCGAAAGCGGCTAGAAGCGCGGCCATGACCCGCGCCCGCGCCAAACGCATCGCCTTCCTCGCCCTGATCGTCGCCGGCTTCTGCTGGGGCCTGGGCTTTCCGCTGAGCAAGCTGGTGCTGCGCGAAACCGACGCCGCGCATCTGGTGCTGCTGCGGTTCGCGGTGGCCGCGATCGTCGCCGCGCCGTTCGCCTTGCGGACCGCCGAGGCGCGAGCGCTGTTCCGCTCGCCAATCATCCTGCTGGCCGGGGCGCTCTACGGCATAGCCTTCATGGTGCAGTTCGAGGGGCTGGCCCATGTCAGCGTCACCCTGGCGGCCCTGCTGGTCGGGGCCATGCCGGCCCTGATCGCCATTTCCGCAAAGCTGCTGGGCGAAAAGGTCAGCCGCGCCTCGTGGGGCGGGGTGGCGGCCGCGACACTCGGCGCCGCGCTGATCGCCGGCAAGCCGGACGGGGCGGGGTCGCCGCTGGGCGTGGCCCTGTCGCTGGGCTCGCTGTTCATTTTCCTAGCCTGGCTGACCGTGCTGCGCCGCGCGCCCAAAACCGCCGACGGCATGGCCATCCCGGCCGTCACCGTGATCATCGCCGCCTTCGCCGTGCTGCCGATCGCCTGGATCATGCACGGTCCGCCCAAGCTGGACCTTTCGCCCGTGGCCTGGACCGGCATCGTGGGCCTGGGCGTGCTGGGCACCCTGGTGGCCACCGCCGCCTGGCAGTTCGGTTCGGCCCGGGTGGGCAGCGCCAGCGCCGGGGTGTTCATCAATATCGAGCCGCTGATGGGCGCCTGCGTCGGGGTGCTGCTGTTCGGCGACCACCTGACCTGGGCCCTGGCGGCCGGCGGCTTGATGATCATCGCCGGCAGCTTCGCGGTGGTGCTGGGCGAGCGGCATGCGCCGCCACGGACGGCGAGCGCGGGGCCGATTTAGGCGGTTATAGCTGAGTTTCGGATATTGAAAGCTCGGCCGCGGTATGTCCAGATCCTGGCCGAGCAGCCATCAGGGGTTGCCCCAACTGAGGAAAACAGTGCCCGATTTCGTAGTCTACATCGGGCTTGGCATACTAACGTTTGCCCTTGGTATTGCGTGGTGGCTTTCAGTTTCCCCCGCTTTTTTTACCCGCCACAGACAGGTCATCTTGATGTCGTGGGCAGGTACGTGCCTCGCTTTGATAGGATTTTTGCTTCTCGTGTCATGGCTCGGCCTCGCCCGGACGATCGTCGGGTGGATGAGCAAGGTTTGGCCAGTCTAACCAACACCCAACTCCCGCACCGCGTCAAAAGCGACGTTGGCGTCTAGTCCAACGCATTCCGACAAGCCGCCGCCATAGCGATCGGACCCAGGGCCACAGCCGCTGCTGAATAAGCCAGCAGCAGGAACAGACCGCCCGTCCACGGCAATCCCCCGGCCAGGGCGTCCAGCGCCCCCGCGCCGAAGATCACCGGCGGCACGTAGAGCGGCAGGACGATCACCGCCACCAGCAGGCCGCCGCGCTTGCTGCCCAGAGCGAGGCTCGCGCCCAGTCCGCCCAGGAACGAGAAGGCCAGGCCCCCGGCCAAGGCGCAGGGGATCAACAGCGGGATGATGGACGGCGAGGCGCCCAAGGCCAGGGCGGCGATGGGGGCAGCCAGGGCCAGGGGCGCGCCGGCCGCCAGCCAGTGGGCCAGGCATTTTGCGACGGCCACCGCCTCGAGCGGGGCGGGACCCAGGGCCAGCAGGTCCAGCGCCCCGTCCTCGAAGTCGCGCTCGAACAGGCGCTCCAGCGACAGCAGGGCCGCCAGGGCCAGGGCCAGCCAGGCGATGCCGGGGGCCAGAGAGGCCAGCCGCTCGGGCGCGCGGCCGGCGGCCAGGGGCAGCAGGGTGACGACGCAGGCATAGAAGGCCAGGGCCAGCAGCGGTCCACCGCCGTTGCCCCAGGCCAGGGCCAGTTCGCGCTTCAGCAGGATGAGGAAGGCCTTCATCCGCCCACCTCGACGACCTGGCACGGCACGGGCAGGGGATCGTGCACCGCCGCCAGGATCATGCCGCCGCCGGCCAGGTGCTCGGCCATCAAGGCCCCAAAGCCCTCGCGGTGACCGGCGTCCAGCGGGGCCATCGGCTCGTCCAGCAGCCACAGCGACCGGGGGCTGGCCAGCAGCCGCGCCAGGGCCACGCGCCGCCGCTGGCCGGCCGACAGGCGGCGGACCTCCAGGTCGAGCAAGCGGTCGAGATCCAGTTTTGTGGCGGCCGCGCGCGCCGAGGCCTCCGAACCGCCGGTCCACAGGGTCTGGAACAGCAGCTCCTCCCAGGCCGAGCGGGTCGATTTCAGGCCGTCGTGATGGCCGACCAAGTGCAGGCCCTCGGCCCGGGCGACCTCGGCCTCCAGCTCACCGGACGCGCCGTCGAAAGAGATCGCGCCGTCGATCGGCCGCAGAAGTCCCGACACGGCGCGCAGAAGACTGGTCTTGCCCGCGCCATTGCGTCCCGTCAGCGCCACGGCCTGACCGGCCTGGATCTCAAGGTTCAGTCCCGAGAACAGCCGTCGTTCGCCGCGAACAAGACTTAAGTCCTTGATGCGAATAGTTCTCAACATAGGTCCAATGACCCCAAGACCCTGCCCTGTGCATGGACGTTGACGCGTACCAAGGCTAAGAGACCCTCGGCCGTCACCCTCCGCATTGGATGGGGCGTACGCGGCGCGGGGATGGACGCTGTGGGTCCGCCTCGATCGCGCGATCCCGGGAGTGGTTTTCCGGCGGCCGTGAACAGAGAAGGGATCCTTCCAAATGGCGTCTGTAGACAGCCTCAAAACCCGCCGCGAACTGATCGTCGGCGGCAAGACCTACGTCTATTACAGCCTTCGCGCCGCTGAGGAAGCCGGCCTGACCGACACCAGCAAGCTACCGGTGTCGATGAAGGTGCTGCTGGAGAACCTGCTGCGCCACGAAGACGGCCTCTCGGTCAACGAAGCCGACCTGAAGGCCGTCGCCAACTGGGTCAACAACAAGGGCAGCGTCGAGCACGAAATCAGCTTCCGCCCGGCCCGCGTGCTGATGCAGGACTTCACCGGCGTTCCCGCCGTCGTCGACCTGGCCGCCATGCGCGACGCCATGGTGTCGCTGGGCGCCGACCCGGCCAAGATCAACCCGCTGAACCCCGTCGACCTGGTCATCGACCACTCGGTGATGGTCGACAACTTCGGCAACCCCAAGGCTTTCGAAGCCAACGTCGCCCGCGAATATGAGCGTAACCTCGAGCGTTACCGCTTCCTGCGCTGGGGTTCGTCGGCGTTCAACAACTTCCGCGTCGTGCCCCCCGGCACCGGCATCTGTCACCAGGTGAACCTGGAATATCTGGCCCAGACCGTCTGGACCGCCGCCGTCGATGGCGATGAAGTCGCTTATCCCGACACCGTCGTCGGCACCGACAGCCACACCACCATGGTCAACGGCCTGTCGGTCCTGGGCTGGGGCGTGGGCGGGATCGAGGCCGAGGCCGCGATGCTGGGCCAGCCGATCCCGATGCTGATCCCCGAAGTCATCGGCTTCAAGCTGACCGGCGCCATGCCGGAAGGCGCGACGGCCACCGACCTGGTGCTGACCGTCACCCAGATGCTGCGCAAGAAGGGCGTGGTCGGCAAGTTCGTCGAATTCTACGGCGACGCCCTGGCCAACCTGACCCTGGAAGACCAGGCGACCATCGCCAACATGGCCCCGGAATACGGCGCCACCTGCGGCTTCTTCCCGATCAGCGCGGCGACCATCGCCTATCTGAAGGGCACCGGCCGCGAAGCCGACCGCGTCGCCCTGGTCGAAGCCTACGCCAAGGAACAAGGCCTGTGGTGGGAGCCGGGCACGCCCGACCCGACCTTCACCGACAATCTGGAACTGGACCTCTCGGTCGTCCTGCCGTCGCTGGCCGGCCCCAAGCGTCCGCAGGACCGCGTGCTGCTGACTGAATCCGCCGCCAAGTTCGCCGAGAGCCTGGTTGGTGAGTTCGGCAAGGCCGAGGCCCCCAACGCCCGCGTGCCGGTCGAGGGCGAGAATTTCGACGTCGGTCACGGCGACGTGGTCATCGCCGCCATCACCAGCTGCACCAACACCTCCAACCCCTCGGTGCTGATCGCCGCCGGCCTGCTGGCCAAGAACGCGGTGGCCAAGGG